>JAALOO010001650.1_pt1 | contig 14411 bp, 12 predicted proteins | sample 7257641 | NCBI WGS metagenome assembly JAALOO01 (sample SAMN14085613, study PRJNA598686) | mite metagenome | biome: ENVO:01001000; feature: ENVO:01001002; material: ENVO:01001226; isolation source: single female mite from University of Michigan culture on fish food culture... ...
TTTTTTTATACGATCGCTCGGTCGCTATTTAAAGTGTCACTTTTACGGTTTCTGTTGCAAGCTCTCATTGCAAGGGACAATCAAAATGATTTGACGCTGGTGGGCTGTTTCTGCCCTTTTTCATGAAATGCTCTCACTTTATTGGCCAGTGTTGCCTTCGTTTTTTATTGCAAGATGTTCACATCTCTAACACTTTTACTCTGTACGCTTCATAATTAGAGAAAGAGAGCCCATTGGCCCATAGCACTGCTTCCTGTGCGACAGTTTGTTGCAATGCAGGGCGCAAATTAAATTAAACAGTTAGCTTTAAATTGGCTTCACTCTTCAGGAGGACTAGGCGAAAAAGAAAGCCTAAGCTGAGTTGCTTCTGCCACAGCTGAGTTAGTTCACTGGCGACAGTCCAGCGGTAACAGCGGCGGCAGTGGCAGTAGCAGCAGCAGCAGCAGCATGTCGCACCTAATTTGCCAGCTAGCACATTTGCATCGTTATCGGCTTTGGTGCTCGTCCGTCGCCTGCTGCTGTTGTTGCAGTTTCAGCCCCTCTCGTTCATGCTCCCTAATTTATCGTGATTGTTGGTCGCCGCCGTTGCTGTTATTCACGTTATTGCCTTCTCCGTCCTATCGGGCCAATTTGCTGGCTAGCAGCCTAAGTTTAGTGATTATAAATGGCCAATAAAGTATGTGGAAGTGAGTGAGTGAAGTAGAGTACTCTCATCCACCAGCAGCAGCAGAGGCAGCTCCTGTCGTTGAGGGGCAATTGAATCTGAGCAGCACGCGCTAAAGTCCTGAAGCAGTACAGAATGTACTGTAGTGGAGGACACGGCAGTGCACACTTGGTTGCAGTCATCAGATGCGGCCATCGTCCAGTGTACTGCAATAGCAGCACCACCACTAATTGGCACAGTCCACCGACCCACCGAGCACACTGCTCCGGTTCGTGTCACTGTCACTGACTCTTATTACTGCTGCTGATGCTGGTGCTGCTTCGACTACTGTGTAAGAAGAAGAAAAAAGAGTTGCAAAGCCACATGAACATGGCCAGCTGTCTCTGCTCTTAGCATAACTGAACTGTAGACGTGTCTGCAAACTTCTGCACACAGTCAGACAGACAGATAGACAGGGAGACGAGTGTTTCGCTTCCCAACACTGTCAAAACAATTTGCTCATGCTCGACGGCAATTTGTTCTCTGAACCCCCTCTCTTTTTGCTGCTCCTTGTAGAACTGGATAATTTAAATTGCGCCAATTCATTGCCTGCGCCAGCAGCCACTGCAGTAGTTGATGTTGGTTGTTGCAGCCGATGTTGTTGTTGTTGACCACTACTGTCGCCCAACTGCGTGCTTCATTGAGTCGGCTACCGTCACCGCCGATCACCCTTGGCCGGACCCATTCATTTCTACTCTCCCTCACTTGGTCACGAAAGAGTGAATGAATGCGAATTTGTCTGCCTTCCTCCTCCGCTGTCCTCCTCGCCCAGTGTCCGTCGGTGCAATTTTGTTATCGCAATACAACACATTTCCGACACATGATGCGGAATAATGCCACCAGCAGCAGCAGCAGCAGCCCTCGCTGCTCGTCAACAGCCAGTTTGCCTGGCAGAGTGTATCTGTCCTGACGCATATACTGGCTGCAGTATATTCCTGCAAACTGTCCTCTTTTTCCCCTCTCACAATGTCACTGAGCACACCACACACTGCATTCTGCTCTGACTCACATCCGCCCAATGTCCTCCGCTTAATTGCTGTCTGTCCTGTTCTAAATGGGTGCACTAGCAGTATCGCAAGCACCAGCACTAGCACCAGCCGAACCACACCACACCACACTATTAGCCATTATCCAATTGTCGTTTAATCAATCTCACTTAAACTTTTTTCAGTTTCCCTTTAACTTTCCTTTTTTCCCTCTTTTTTAAAGACTGACGTCCTTTTTTGCTATGTTGCTCCATAAAAAGAAGGTGTTACCAGTTAATTGAATTGAATTAAAGGCATCCTTTTTTGCTGTGTCAGTGTTTAGTTTGATGTTGTTTGCTGCTGAAAAATAGGGTTTTTGAGAAACCGACTAAGGTTAAAAATGTATGACCCTGTATGAGTGCTAAATTAATTGGCAATTACAATCGAATTAATGCTCGGTTCAATAGAGAAAGTGAGGAAGCCACCAGGCACTGCACCGACTGGGCAAAGTAAACTTTTTGCCTAATCGGATACAGGCCCTTTTAATTCATTCAATTGGTGCTGATGCTCTGGGCAGCGTTCTAGACGCACTCACTTGCCTGTGTGCTTACTGTGCCTGCCACGGCTAAATAGAGACTGCACGAGGATAATAGGATAAGCACACGCTGTCGAACGATGTTGAACGGAAAATAAGTGCTGCTCTACTATTCAGGGTCCATTCCCTCAAAAAGAACAGCTTTAGTTAGCTGGCAGCCGTACAAGCCAAGCAAAAGTTGAAGTAGAAACGAACAAACATAATGGAAAGTCAGTGGCGATCTTTAGTCAAACTTTGAGCACAAATAGCCACACACAAACACACAGCCACACTTGTTCGTGATGCAATCGATCATTACCAGTGGAAGACATAGTTTCACTTTAAAAGCCAATTGGCCTCTCACTCACCACACTAATAGGGCGCAGCCCCTTCGTTTTCCTTTCTCGCACTTTTCTTCTTCTTCCTCCTGCTACTCTGTGTGCGCCTTTATCGAGCAGTCTTTTTGCTTCTTCTCTTCGTCTTCTCTCGTTAGCCAATTTCCCGTTAATATTGCGCCAGCAGAATGTTCTATGACAGCTTTATCTATTCTCAAAATAACTCTATTTACTTTGGCTTCCACTTTATGGGCCGATTTGCCACTTTTCCACTGCAGCCAAAGCAAACGAGAGAGTGGGAAAGGGAGAGAGAGAGCGAGAGCACAACTACTTCTCAGCCACACTACAGTTACTTCTGCTGCTGAACAGCAAAACATTTGGCGTGATGGGCTTTTAAAAGATTACATTCGCTTAGATAATATAACAACACAATCGCAAGGGAGAGAGAAAGAAAGAAAGTGGAAGCTGAAGGCAGAAGTACTTTAGACAGAGAGCAGCAGTAGTGTACAGAGTAATGACGACCCACCAGCCACGATAAAGGGTCGATTAATGGAAATTTGTTTTCAATTGAGTCGCTCCACTAATCGCATTGCCCCCTGTGTACTGTGTTGACGGCGACAACGGCGGCAGCGAAGGCGATGAACAAGAAAAGGAGACCGTCTGACTATTTAGTTTGGACCATTTGTTGCCACGAGCCCAGTCCACTTGCAGTACATTGAAACTGTGTGTGCTTTGTGTTGTGTGCTGTATGACGTGTCGTGTCGACAAGTGCTTGCTATATTTATTTATTGGCTTGTAATTAATTGAATTATTATTAGAGACACTGATGAATTAGACTGACGGTGGCTGCCATTCAGGGATCCGGTCAAATTGGTGGGCATTGTTTCGCTAATGCGACAATGATTAGAGCAGCTGCAATTGCCAAGTACTCTCTATTTCTCTTCTTTTCCAGTCTTTTCTTTTGTTCGCTGCACTGCCACGCTTTCGATCGAAGAATCTTAAAGTGCAATTTGCCGACATCTTTTTCAAGTTCTAGTGCACGATCGTTACACACACACACACATTGACTGCTAGTTCTATCAAAAAGCAGCAGATTTAATTTTTAGTAGTGGTAATCTGGCAATCTCGATCACTGTTTGAGGGCCCGGCTGCGAATGAACACTGGCGCCCGCGATCTTCTAATTGCATTAATGCAGTGAATGTGTGTCCTTTGTGTTCAGTCGCCCTTCTTTGGTTGCCCTTTTCAGATCGATTTGCACCTCTCCTGGCAATCATTCGTGTGCTAAGTGTTTCTAGTTGTTCTTCTTTGCGGGCGGCATTTCAGCTTCTCAATGAGTTGTGGCTGCTTTTGTGCTTCGTCGACTTGAATTGGGTGCCCAATGCTATGAATTTTAGCATTTACCCTCAGCAGCACCAGTGGCAGCATATAGCGGGATGGCAATTTAATAATTTGCGCTGGTTTTCTTCTGTTTCTCTGAGGCGCCTATTAAAGAACGCGGGTTCCAAATTCGAAATGGATTCCTCCACTAAAGTCACTGCCTGTGGTGCATTTAAACATACACACATTTGCTTTCTCTGCTCATGATGTGTTCAGTGTGCAGTGCGACTGCACTGCATCGGCTATATCCTGCAATAGCTACAGCCATCCACCATTTCAGCATCTGGATCTTAATTTACAGCCAATCGACTATTAATTTGGCCGTCTGTGTGTGTACCACCACCAGTGCTATGAATCAGTTTTAGCTGAGCAGTCGCTTTGCTTTATTTGTGTTTTTATTGGCACTGGTGGTGCATTTCACTGGGGGGAGGGCACACGATTGCCGACCATGATGAGGCAACAACGCGAATGTTGTAATGCTTAATTGGAAAAGAGCTGCTCCACTTGTTTTTCCAAGAGTGAGTGAGTCAGTCTGATGAGGAGCAGTCATTCCCCCCACTTTTTGCTCCTTCTCTCAACTTCGTTTGCCTAAGTGAGCCAATAAATTAGGCTCCATTTGTGCTTCGTCGGCTGCCTTCGAGCAACAGCAGCAGCAGCAGTGCCAGCCGAAGCAATCGGCCCCTCTTTAGCTGACATTATCACATTCTACTACTAATTCAAGTAGTTGCATGATTATTTTTATTAGCGTACAGTATACCGGTGCCTGAGTGCAGCTTTTTTTCTGGTGAGCTCAAGTGCTCGCCTCGATGGCGCTCATTCCACCGTTGACTGGTCGTTGCAGTCCCTTTTTCTTGCCTTTGTTTCCCCCTCTTCTCCTCCTTTTTCTCTTTCCCTTCCCCCTCTTCTGCTTATTTGCCGTTATTAGAATCTAATTTGGCTAACGTGAACACTTACTATTGGTGAACACATTAGTGGCAATGGCATTGAGCACTGGCATAGTCGCACTCTGTCGATTGATATTGTCACCAGCACTGTGTGGCGAATTATTGGCTGGAGGAGAGCGCCCAGCTCACTGGTGTCACTGTGTCCCTGTCTGTTCAGTGTGTGTATTGCCTTTCAGCGAACTCCGCTCTGTCGCCGGTTCTCTTCCTTCCTCTCTCTCTTTTTTGCTCACACTGTCTAATTTGACAGCCAAATGACGACAAGGAGACGAGCACGACAAACGTGTTTGCTTACAACAGCAACTTTGGCCGATTTCATTCTGTTGTGCTTTGCATTATTTCAATTATATATTGCCTATTTGCTGCTGCTAAGTTGCTGACTTGGGCCAGACGTCGGCCACTAAACTAAACGGGCGCTGGGCTGAGCTGAGCTGTAGTGCACTGGCAGAGTGGAAGGGAGACGCAGGCAGCCATCCTCTACTGGGCCATCAAAATACAGCAGAAAACGAAACTGTCTCACCCCTGGTGCTCGAGCCATCGTAGTCGCATTGTCCTCGCGCCAGTTTGTTCGCAGTACGATCAACTCTGCTGCCTCTCTTTGCTTTCTTCCCCCTTTCTCCTCTCTCTCTTTCTTTGGCAACATTCGAATTAGATTGCAGAGCGACACACACACACACAAATTGACTGAACGCAATACTTGCTGAGATTTTGATTAAATCAAGACCAAATTGATTTCTGCTGCTATATAGACAGCTGAACAGCACAGTGTGCGCGAGCTCGCGCGAATTAGCGTCACTTTTGTTCGGTGCTTGATTATTGCTGGCAGTGAAGGGAGTCGAGTCGACATAGTAGAAAACAGTAGTTGAAGAAAAAGAAGAAGAAGAAGAAGATGGAGATTGAGAATGAGAATGAAACTGGCCGTGTGCTGCTAAGTGAGTGAGTGAGTGACTGCTGGTGCCACCAAGGGTTTGATTCGCCCATTGCCAGAATTGTCTCTCTTTTTTATGCCTGACGGTGAATGTTGCGACAAAAAGAGTAGAGTGAAAAGGGGAACAAAGTGAGGGGAAACTACCGGCAAATAGCATTCGGTAACAAAAGCAACTCTAATTGATTTGATTGTAAACAGTAGGGCATCTATTTAATTTGATGTTCTCTCCCCCCTCGACGCTGCTTTCTTTAGTCTCCCTGAACAAGTGGGCGCCATGGCCGACTTTGTAGTCGATGAACCTCGTCGTCCAACTGTCAACTGCCTCCGCATCGTTGGCCAGCACCACCACCAACACATTGTTCCCTTCTCTCCTGTACAGAACATTCATTTGCATCACTGCCAATTGGCAACACAATCAACGCCAACAACAGCATCCGTTGTTGCTGGCAGTGTGCTGTATACCAGAAAAGAAAACTACACAGTTAAGCAATGGGCAAATGCCCCTTGTCCTCGAATATTCGATGTTCTCTTGCGAACAAGTGAGCGATTACGAGAATCGTTCACTCTGCATTTGTCAACTGCTGCTACAAGCTTGCAGAATTGCTCAAACGAAGTGCAACTCAAACAAATTTCAAGTTGGGGCGCTCTTGTTTTCAGCTCTCCTCATCAGCTGCTCAGTTCAGCTTATGCCAGAGAAAGGGAAAGGAGCGCTTTGTCGTTTTTCCCTGTCTCTTTTAGCATTCCCTCCGTTAGAATTTACAGCTTCAGTCGATTATTTGGTGTGCACGTTAATTATAGCAAACAAATTTAAATGCTATTCTGCTCTGTTCTTGCTCCCGACAGCCTTACTCTCTTCCTCGATTCCCCCAAATCAGCAGCAGCAGCAGCAGTGACTGGGCAATTGTACTCCATTCCTCTGGTGGCTCAGAGTGCCACTGTACTCACTGCCCAAACGCACTTTTTCTCTCTCTCTCCTGCTAATTGCGCTTTCCCTGGTCGCTCCATACTTCATTCTCTGTACGTCGTAGTCTTTGTCGTCGTCATGTTGACTGCTGTCACTTCTCAGTGTGCACTGATTCCTCCTTCCTTTTCCCTTAAACAGTATCGAAATGGTGCAAATCGCGAAGCAGATATTTGTCTGCAGTGCTGTGTGCACTCTCAATAGTGCACCAGCCGTTGCAGTATTTGGTCTTTCCTTCTCTGACGCTCTTCTGCCTATGCATTGCATTGCATATTATGCCCAACTAACTGTCTCCCAGTCTGACTGACTCATTACTGGCAAATTAATTTGCAGCGCTGGGCGGCCCATTACATCGACGCTATTAGATTTGCAGATATTTCATTTTTAATTGACACCGATTTGGAGAGGGAGCGAGCGAAGTCAGTGCTACGGAAGGGAAACAGATCTGCTGCTGCCCTGCCAGACCACCACTGCGCTTCTCACTTGAGAACGATGACAACGATGACGATCACTCTGGCGGCGAGGCGTTGTTCGACTGCTCTAATTACCACTGCTGCTTGGAAGCTGCAGCCAAACATGACTCCAGTGGCCAGGAATTGCTCATTTGCATGTGCACACGGGCGCAGACAGAGAGGCGCACAGGCACACCGGTGCCGCCTTTCTCTTGTTCAGTCGATCACCGAGGCCAATCGTCAGTTTCTGATAGTGGTGGTGATGGTGATTGCAGTGGTGATAGCATTTTCTGCAAACATTTGAGCAAAATTTGCTCGCTTTAGTGTTGAGTTCAGACTCAATGAGAAATCAATTTTGGCCAATCAATTTAGGAGAATGCCCGAACAGATGATACTGACTCAGAGTTGCCAGCCTGGAGGCTGACAAAAAATGTGTCCTCTTTCTTCACGTGCTCTATTTTTTTCTCTTTCTTAATGCTGCCCATTTGCTGCCGCTCTGGTTCATAGATTCTTTCATAATTCGATTAGCAGTTTGATTCATAGAACAAATTAGCAAGTCTTTTGTGTATGCATCTTTTCACTGTGTACATTGCATCTGCATATTCTTAGTCGAGAGTGAGCAACCTGCCAGTGGTAAGGGCAATTTCAAAACTGCTGGCGCAAACTTTCTAAATGGCAACCTGTTTAGAGTTGACAATTGAATTAAAATTTAATTTAAACCCAAAATAGTGTATGTGCCATTGACGGGGAAAGCAAATTAAATAATTTATTGCCTACTTGGGAGCAGTCACAGTACAGCGGAACAGAGTAGTACACTCACACTCTCACCAGCTCATAGACAAACTATGCTCTTCCCCCCATCCCCCTCCTCGTTTTGCCCAATTTTTTTGTGTTCAACAACAGACAATAAAAACGGTACAACAAATGGCCGCCTGTGCGTGTCGAGGCACTATTTGCTTTACTCATTTTACTCTAAAGCGATTGACAACTCTCAAGCCAATTGAAGACGCTGATAAGGCACTGTTGTGCCAGTGACAGAGGCAGTTAAATAATAGAGAGCAAATTAATTTATACTGTTGCCGTTTTAGGGCCATTGCTTGTACAACACTGCTTGTGTATGTGCTGAGATTGCCGCCACTGCGATAATCTGCGTCGCTTGTCTTATCAGACCTGGCTTGTTTGATGACATTTGCATTTGTTTTTGTGAATGAATCAAATCCACTGTTTTTGGATTATGTGCGTATCTGCACTAGAAACGGACTGGAGAGATTTTTAATTCTCGTCAAAGAAAACTGCCCTAAATGCGGACGTGGTGGTCGTGTTTAGATTAAAAACTCACTCTCAGGCAACACCGACATCAAATTAGCACACAACAATGCTGTTAAAATGAGTTTGTTGATCACTAAAACACTAAAGCACTCGGCGGCAATGCTGACCATTGTGCAAAATGTAGTCATTGCTCAGCAAACGCTGCTTTAAAACGTACTTTACTGTCAGAATGAGAGCAACAGCAACAGCAGCGAGTGGTCAACAATGAGACAAAAATGGCGTTCTTTACAGGGAATCATGGCAATGTTTGCAGCACTTGAGATAAAAACTCATTTAGTGCTAATTGGCTTTGTTTGCTTCCATCTCGATCTTTCCTACGACCGCTTGACTACAATTGACAGTTTGTGAATGCACATTTTATCTGTCACTGCAGTGAACGTCAACTGTGGAGTAGCAGGGGCGTCACTTACACTGCCTAACTGTCGTCGTGTAAGTGTAGCAGCAGCATCAGCAGCACTACATGTTTGCAATTAGGGCTCCCAGTCTGCTCATCTCCTCCACATTATCCGTACGCCATTATCGCACAATTGAGCTTTAACAGTCGGAAGAGAAAGAACGTTCACTTGCGCTCATTACGATGCTTCATTAATGCACAGACGGCGACTGTGGTCGTTGTGCAGCCATTGCTGGTGGTGGCACTCTTTGAATCCAAATCGGCAGTCCCCTCAGCAAAGCAGGCAGGCAGGCAACTGTGAGCGAAGTATTAGTAGCGGCAGTAACAGCAGCAACAGCAGCACTTTCACTTTTCCCACTGTACAGTTCACTTTTCTCGATCAGTTGAGTACACCAACCAACTGGGCGCAGTAATTAAGCAACAATTCCCTTTTCCCCCTTTTCCCTCTCTCAATTTAGGCTTCATTCACTTTCCTTTCGACTACCATTCTTTGGTTGCTCAGCTTGCCCAAACAGCAGTGTGCACTACCAATTTGGCCAAGCCAACCGGTGAATTGTTCTCATTAGCAAACCGGCTGATTGTGCTTGCAGTCTGCCGTTGCTGTTGCCTGCTATGATAGATCACTTTTTGATCGGCCCTAATCTTTTCCTTCTCTCTTTCACTTGCATCTCGCCAGTGTGCTTTATTTCAGCGTAGAAGTTGGTGAATTTGGCAACTCTGGCGTTTCATATACACACACCCTGGCATAAGTGAGTGTGTAAGTTAGATTAATTATTTGCCTGCTGCCTGCCTGTTTTGTGCTGGCAGTGCCCCATAACGCCTCTATTATGTGCTCTCTTTTTGGGAATTGCTGCCAGCCGGCCACCAGCACTTGACGATCACTGATGCTGCTCATGTTGAGGATGATGATGATGATGATGATGATGATGAGTGGCGTTCTGGTACGGCCTCAGGAGCAGCCTCAACGAAGGTTACCAATGAAGTGCTGGCATGTCGATGCATTGTGTTGCAAACTGACATACTGATGAAATGTTCACTTAGTGCACCACTTCTCCATCACTCTCTCTTTTCAGTATCTCAAGCAATTCGCTTTTTGCGTACCATTTACTAGCATTTGCCGCAGCAGCAACAACAGCAACACTACCACTACCCAAATTGGTGCATCTTCTCGCTTGTAATTAATTAGTCCATAAATAACCTGCTTAAATGACGCTAAACACGCTATGAATGATTGCTCTTCTCGGTGCACTACCATCATCATCATCAGCGGCAACAGCAGCAGTTTTTCCCTCGTTTACAGGACTATTTTGCTCACTTAATACCTCGTTTTTTTTCTTTCTATCCTTCTCTCACTTTCACTAGCTGCTGTGCAATTAGCTGATCAACGAGAACGGAAAAATTAGTTAGCGGCTTGGGAAACTCGACAAAGTGAGCGCCCGCAAGTGCGACGGCATCAGCCTTGGATGTTTGGCGCCTCTGTTTGCTGGCTCCTTTCCCTTGCTGTCACTGTCTTTCTTTTCTCTCGTTTTTTTTCGCCCGCTAGCTCTTCTACTTGATTAATAACTTCACTTCACTACACTTCTGAACATATACACACATTGTCTATCTCCGCAGCAGCAGCAGTAACCAAATCATTTTTCATTGCTCGATTATTTTACTTTTGCAATCGTTCAATTTGCTCACTCAAATTTTTTAAACAGACTACATTACATTACAGACACATTACACATTACACTTGACAATTGACTCACTCTGACAACTACAGTTTAAATATCGGCACTTTACTAAAAAGCTCCACTCTTTTTACTGTAACCCCTGTACTTTTACCAATTTGGTTCAATTGCTTTTACCTTCTTTTTTCTTTTTAGACAAACTCCATTAGATTGCCTCATTGAAAAGAAAATTGTTGAAAAAAAGTTGCCAGTATTCATTCAATGGCTGCTACTGGATCAAAACAAAACTTTGTGTTTTGTTGCTTTTTCTTTCTAAACTCGTCTCATCACCATTATCATCGTACTTAAGAGCAGTTAACAGCAGAGGCACTTCAATCTTTGCCAAGCTTAGACACTGGCTGGTGGCGACAAATAGCCAAAAAGAAAGTTGGAAAGCACTAAACTACTACTACCACCACCACCACCAGCACCACTACTACAACTTTAGCGACTAATGCAAACATGCCTTAATTCGGTGGTGCCGTTGCTAAATGGATAAGTTATGGGCCTAATTGAACTCTATTTGCTCTCTGCCAGCTACCAAGAAAAGAGTGGGAGCTGGTGAAAGGACCGTCGTTTGGCTGCACGGCAACAGCATCAGCAGCAGTCATAATCGACAATCACCGGGCTGGCAGTGGTAGTGTTTGGTTACTAAGAGTGAAGTCGATCACTCACTTACTCTCTTACTCCTGCCTAGTGATCACTTAAGGCAATTTGAGCTGAAGCGAAGTTGCTGTTGTTGTTGCTGCTGCCACCGCCGCATCCATCCACTACCACTCGCATCACATTCTCTCTTTGACTTTTGCCTTTCCTTAGAGTATACTTCTCTTTTCTTCTTGGCAGTTCTACTAAAGTTGGCTGTATTGCGCGCGCTTTCACCGTCAGTCGTTTGAAGATTAGTTTTGGGGAGAGTTCGGTGAGGCGACGGTGGCCTGGACACTCACTGGAAAGTGATCATGTCAATTAATTACACTCTCATCTTCCAATGAATAGCAAAGAGAGCAGGACACTTTATTTCATTAGGCGGCCGATCACTGACCGTTTTCTAGGGACGCGCTTTCCTTTTTCGGGCAGCACTCGACGGCACTTGAAACGACCCTGGCCACCGTTGGTCTTTGCATCACCGTTGTCCCTATCTGTGCCTCCCGTGCCATTGTTAATTTAGCTCTTTCACTAACAAAGTTTGACTTGTCTTTAAACTTTTATTCCTGCACTCGGCCAAGTTTGCTTGTCACAATAGTACTCCAGTGTGAATGAGAGAGTGAAAGTAAAGAGAGGGGGAGAGTCGAAGAACGATTGAACAAAATGAGCGCCGGGCGAAAAGGCAAACAAACACAGACAGAGCGGACAAAAGCGGAGAGTGAGCATTGACATCTATTCCATTACTGCCACTGATACTGGCGCTGTATTGTAATTGCAATTAATTACTCAAGTTCTGTCCTCCACTCCACTCTCCCTTATTTTTACTTTAGGCCCGCTCCATTCTACTCTAGTTGACCATCGTAATGATACTTTTATTGCCGTTAGATACCAGTCGTTGCCATTTGGCTAATAATAGGCTAATTAATTGCAAACAGACACTGCCCGGACGCTGTGACAGTGAAAACAAGAAAGTAAAAGTAAAGAGGCTGCCTGAGGAGAGAAAAGAAAGAAAATAGGGAAGACAAACCGAAATACTGCTCACACTGAACTCACAGACTTGGCAGACGCACTAATCGATTTTAATAAGTCCAATTTGGCATTCGCTACTGCCTGTCCACAGCAATCGACCAGTAAAACAGCAAAGGGCAGTAAAAGAAGCATGGGCAATTGATCGGAATGGCAAGAGCTAGCGCCTGAGCATCAGTCTCCGGCCATCTTCAGTGCGTCCATGTGTTTTGTGGTGCTATGACTTTGGGAATGCTTCACTGCCTGCGACTGTGCTACTCACTCTCCTCTGTTTCCTCAAAGTGTGATGCGCCTTTGCCTGGGCATTAGAAGTGTCCTCAACCATTACCAAGTGCACCATCAGCATCAAACTTGCTGGCAGCTAGCAGCTCGCTCATTTGCCCATTTGCCTAACGCTGCCAAATTGTTTCCGTTTGGCGACAGGGCGTTCGGCGCAAAGCCGCCTCACAGCTCCAGCGGCAGTAATTTGCGAATCTATTTACATGTGTTCCCACTCGGCATGAATCGAGTTTGATATTGACACTAACTTTGATCGATTCTCATTTGAATGCGATTTGCAGGAAGAGTGAGAGAGTTTGACAGAGGCAGAATGGGCAGGCAACAAAGAGAATTGCCAAGAACTGAGGGACAGGAAAAAGACACAGTGTTTTAACTGTGTGTGTGTGTGCAGCCGGTGATCGATGAACTTCAACTGCTGCACTTGCTGCACCGACGATGTTGGCAAAACTTGCTTTTTCACAGAACTCAAACTCACACCGGCTTTAGAGGAAAAAAGCGATAAAATGTGTGACACTAGCAATGTGCGTTCTCTTGAGTTGATTGGAGTCTACCAGAAAGCAAAAGAGAGAGAGAGAGAGTTTGGTAAATTCAATTTGATGGCTCCCCGGTTGACTGATTGTGCAGTGAAAACGCATACTTCGGTTTAGGGCAGTTTTAGAACAGCGAATGAAGGGAGAAATTGTACAAACTGCCGTTTAGTCGACCCTATTTTGGCTGTATGCTAATCAAAAGCAATCACTGTGTGGATACTACAGCTACTGCTGCACTCGCCTAATTGCCACTTTTACAATGTTCGGGCAAATTTACTGCAGTGAAGTTGACTTTCAGTCAAATATAAAAGGCTCTTTATGAGCATGATTGCAGATGCACACACAATAAAATCCTCTGATTGTCAGCATCCACTTTTTGAGAACACATCTTTAATTGATTCACTCATCATCAAGTGTCAATTGATATGTTGAGACAGTAGTAGCAGATGACTCCTCTCTTATCATTGCACACTTATCAACTAATTTATTTTTTTCCTCGTTTTCATTTTGACATGACAGTAGATGTTTTTGCAATCTAATCAACTGTCAGCTACTGGTTAAATTTAAGATAGCCTCTAAAAAACCTTTTAGTTTTTTTGTAAACACTTTTGTTTTTAGCACGTCCTTTAGCAAGTTAACCACACACTTCAGACCACGATTACTTATCAGGCCATTTATCATCATCAACAGCATCATTGTTCAGCAACACATATCACGTCGTGTGCCACTTTTTGCTGTACAAAAATCGTTAGGCAATGTTCTTTTTGTACAGTTGCCACAATTACTAACAAATCGATCTTTATGACCGGCGCAATGCTGAACAAGCTTGTTGCTATCCTGTCGTTTTTATTACTTATTTATTATATTGCTCAAGCGCTCACTGTCGCCAATTCAATTAGAATTGTGAAAGTGGCCACCATCACCATTATTAGATAGCCGATCAATTGGCTTAGATTTAACTGGGTAGTAGATACCAACACACATACACTTACAGTACACCCACATACTGCACACCAGCAGCTAGCTTTATTGCAAAAACAATTTTAGTTGAAAATCGCTGTGTGGTCAGCAGCAAAAAAGAAATAGAGAGACAAGTGTTTTGCAGACAAACGTGGTAAGTGCTAAAAAAAGAAAGCAATAAAAAGAAGCGAGAGAAATTGGCTAGAACAGTTTTTAACTTTTTACAGCCTTTTTTTGTGCTGCCCCTACTGTTAATACACTGCCAACTTTTATAACAGATGCTTACCACTACCACTACTACA
>JAALOO010001651.1_pt1 | contig 14408 bp, 9 predicted proteins | sample 7257641 | NCBI WGS metagenome assembly JAALOO01 (sample SAMN14085613, study PRJNA598686) | mite metagenome | biome: ENVO:01001000; feature: ENVO:01001002; material: ENVO:01001226; isolation source: single female mite from University of Michigan culture on fish food culture... ...
ACTTGAAAGAGTTTTAAAAGAATCACTAAATTAGAAAAAAAAGCGCGTAAAAAAAGTTTGACGTGTTGTTGTGTTGGCTATTTACACAGAAGTGGAGAGAGAGAGAGAGAGAGAGAGAGAGAGAGATTACCAACACGATCACCCCACACACTAGCAATAGTGCAGCAGCAGCAGCAGCCAGTTTTCTCCTCTTCTTGCACTCACTCAATACAGTACAGCTACACTGAAAATGTATTAGGATGGCGGTGATGGTGGTGGTGATGATGATGATGATGGCAGTGTGATGACTGCTGCTACCGCCGAGTACATTGACTGCCCAAAAGACGGAAATAGCTGCAACGGCAAAAGTCAGGCGATTTTCTTCCTTCTGCCCTCCTCAGTCAACCTCAAGTACGGTAGAACGCGCCCGTCGTACGCATAAAAAGTCGCTCTAATGTTTGTCTGTCTGTTTGCTGCCTGCCTGCCTGCCTCCTCTGTACCCTCATAATGGCAATCACCATCATAATCATCAATATATTTATTATTATGGCACATGTGGCTAAATAAAAAAAGAAGGTAGTCCTTGGGTCGAGGGGTCTCTGAGAAGCGGAGCTCCACTTTTTATTTAAAGAAAAATCAATGCACTGTACAGCAGCAGCAGCAGCAGACGCAGCAGCTTATTCCGATTCATTACACGCAGGCAGCACAGACTTCCTCTGTTCTCTCCTAGTTTTAGTTCAGTTCTGTTTTTTGGTACAGTATTCTGTATTCAGCGGAACCACATACTGTGTGAACGATGTGATTTGGTGTGTGCGTGTATGTGATTGTAGTTGAGAAGGGGGTACAAAAGTTCCAGGGTGAATTAGTACATTTGTCTTTTCTAATAATAATCAAAAAGTTCCCTTTCCTATTTTTAGACATCTTTGTGTCTGCTCGCATCAAGCTAGCGTGCAATAGGCACGAAATCAGTGGTGGTGATTGTCTGTCTGTCGGTGATATATTAATTAAACAGTCAGTACAGCTGCACACACAAAAAAAATAAAGCAACTGAAGCGTACTATTGTTGTACTCGAAAGAAAGTTTTTCACACGTTTTTTTTATCACATTTACCCCCCCCCCACTTTTCTTATATAGTGAATGCAAAATTAATTTTCCTGTACGCGTTGTACAATCAAACAAATTATTTGCGACTACTTGCAAATTTTTTTCCTGCACTCTAACTAGCAAAGAAAAAGTCTAGAAAAAAGAAAACAAAGAGAGCCAAAAAAACAGTTTAGTCGGATGAAGTCGGATTTCTATTTCTAGTTAGGGAGCAATTGAGTGCGCCAAGAAAGCAGATGGAGAAAATAACGGGCAAATAAATAGAGAAAGGCAAATTAATTACTGCCTATTTTCACTGTCTATATTTTTATATTATTACTTTTCCACACTATATCTTTATTTTCATTTCCATTTCAATCGTTAAAGAGTTGGCAAACTATTATTTTTTGTGGCAGTGGTGGTGGTGGTGGCTAGACAAAAGTACAAACAAATACTACCAGGGAACAGCAAATATATATATATTCAAAAGAGGATGAGTAGGCAGTTTTGCTGCGACCGTTGTTGTTTCCTCTTTTTCCTCCTCCTGCTCTTCCTCTTCTTCTTTTTTTCTCATTCCGGTTTTATCTGCTCTTGCTTTCTCTTTTTCTTTTTTTACTGTGTTTATTGCCACTTTCAATGTTTGTGGCAGTGGCAGCATAGCTGAAGTCAATGTCAATGTCAATGACCACCACCAGCCCAAGCCAGTTCATTGAGCCAGCCAGACAGAAAAAAGTGCATCTTCAAAGTGCACTTAAATTAAAAATTAAAAATGCTTTTCAGCACTTGCTTTCTCTTTTTTTCATTCTGGCCACAATTGGCCACTTCTTGTCAATCACGACTCTCCAATTACCTCCAAAGTAGTCTACCGCTCAGCTTTCCCGGTCCAGCAGTGGTGCACCTGCACCAGCATCTTTGCCCAAATGGGCAAGTACTGCAGAATGAAGTTAAAACTGAGCTAATAAAAAAACAAGCTTGCGCCCGAGATTCAGTATTAGCACCGCTTTGCAGGCGTTCCAATTGGAACTCATTTTGCAAGCGGTAATTATCCTCGACTGTCTGCCTGGATTTAAATGTGACACGCCGGATAGCGCCTGTACAGCGCAACACATGGTCAATGTCTTTGGAAACGAAAAACTTTTTTGTACTACATCTAAACCAGAACTGCTTTAGTGTCATTATTATGTGACAAAATCAAACGGCAGTTTTATTACAATTGCTAATGGGTTTTTGTTGGTTTTTTGCAATTTGCTCGTTTTATTTGACCGACTTTTTCCTGTGTTTTAACATAAAAACCTTGAAAACTTTTTAGTGTAATTTTTTAAAGTAAGTAATGATGTCTCAAGTGTTTTTCACGTTTCAAGTAGTGTCGGAAGTTTTTTGAAGTACTTTAAATTATTGATAAAAAAATTTTGCATTTAACAATTGAAGTTAGGCCAATATTTTATGTTTTCTTAGTATTAAGTCTATTTTATAAATTTTAAAATTTGCATATAACAGTTTCAATAGTTAAAACAAAAAAGTTAAAAATCTATTATATTTTTTAAGCAACAAAAACGAAAACAAGTTATCTGGTTTTATTGCTATCATGTTACTTAATTTTTAAGTTTAGTGCATGTTCAAAGTTTAAAGCACATTGCGCAAAAAGATTACATTAAAAATCTTTTGCATTTTGTTTAAATTTTTATCATTTTATTTAAAACAATTTGTAAAAACAAACAGTTTAAAAAATTGGTTTTAAAATTGAAACTCAACTCATTAATTGCAAAAAATGTTTCCGTTTTAAGTAAAAAGTTTAAAAAAATATTACAGAATAAAAAACGGAAAAACTGTAAATCATTTTTAATAAAAAACTATATTGGCAAAATAAATTAAACGTAAGGTTTTTATCTGTTTGGTTTGTCTCAATAAACACACAAGAACGGAGCAGCAGTGTATTATATTTTACTTTCAAATACAAAAAAGGATATTTTAAAATACCAAACAAAAACGAAAAAAAATGCATTTTTCAGTTCAAATTTTGTTTTGCACTTTTAAAATTTGCAAAATTTATTTTAAATAAAAACAATAAAATTAAACATTTTTAGTCTTTTTGTTTTAAATTTGACATTTTTGTTTGCCAAAGTACATTCAACTCAAAAAAAGTTTAAATTTTTTTAAAAACAAACTACGCAGTTTTTGTATTCAATTTTGTAACTTGTTTATCTTTTTAAAATTGCCAATTAGTGGCCGCCGTTTTGGTGCAACTAAATTGGCTAGTAAACTAAAGTAGCCAAATTGATCAGCAAAGTTAAGCATAGGCAACAATTTAGTTCTGTTTAGAATAACATATTAAATTAACAGACAAAACAAAAGTCGTTGAACGGTAATGTTATTACTTGCAAAAAACAAAATAAAAACTGCTTCAAAATAAACCAATTTATCAAACAGAAAACTTTTGTTACATTAGCTTTCTTTCATTTTAAAAAACAAATAACTAGAAATAATTATGCATAAAATAAAGTTCAAATAAAAAAATTCACATGATTCCAACTTGTACTGTGTATTTTAAAATTGAAATTTGAATACTATTCAACAAACGAAATTGGACCGCCAGTCAAACGGTAATTTTTAATGGACACTGCCATTGCAGGCACATTAAAAAAAAGTGAAAAAGCAAAAGAATTTGCATACGCATCGTTTTAGTCATCCAAAGCTTTACAAACACTGCACTGCATTTATTACAAAATTATATTATGAAAACTGAGGAAAAGAAAGGGAAAATATGATATATTTATAACCCTGCCTACGCATTTGGCCACCGCCGCGGAAAAACAAATCATTTTTTTTGGAAGAACGCAAGCAGCGCGAAAAGAGAAAGAGCACGGACAGAAAACCGCACATAGTTTAAAAATTCAAATGTTCACTTCACCGGAAAGCTTTTACTTTGCTAAATAAACGCTCTGCCCTGACTGGCAGCATCTGCTTGTCTGCGCTGCTCACTTTTAAATAACTAACTACTAACTACTATAAACTGCCAAAATGAATGAATAGAAAAATATATTTAAACTTACCTTTTAATTTTAAAAACTGGTCGACTTGCTTCGCTTCTCTTGGGATATTCTCCTGGGATGTTTTTTTCTGTAAATCGCCGTTTTCAGCGTCCAAAATTGATTACTGAAGTGAGAAGACGCAGAGAAGTGAGAATTACTACTGTTGCAGCTGGGGATTTATTTGCCGGTGCACCGTAGATGACCATGTGGATGGGAAAAGAGAGAGAGAGAGAGAGAGAATATTCTGCCAGTGAGATTGTTTGCTGTGGCGGTGGCCGCGCTCTTTGTCGTCGGCAACAAATAATAATTCCCGCTCTCTTTTTCTCTGTTTAGAAAGCTGCCGCTGCTGCTGCTGCTGTCTCAAATTCTGCCGATTCTGCTTCTGATTCTGCTGTTGTCGTTATTTGTGGTAGTTGTGCTGGTGGTAGAGCGGTTAATGCTGCTGCTGCTGCTGCTGAAACCGAATAGCCTGAACCGATATCTGCGTCGCCTTTTTATACAGCGGCGGCGGCGGCGGCGGTGGCAGTGGCCCCGTACAGTGGTACAGCTGGTACGCTGACTTGGCAATGAAAACCAAACGCCACCACGGCCGTACATTGGCCAAGGTTGGGGATCTCTCTCTCTCTCTCTCTCTCTCTCTCTCTCTCTTTTAACTTGCCACTATATAGTACTCGCATTCTGTTCTCCACTTCTCAAATTCGAGGTCTTCGCGAGTGCGCTCTACCAGACGGCATTGAAAGTGATCACAACCACTACTACCACTTCCACTTTGGCTCCAAGTGTCCACCATGATCCCTGATTTGATTGGTGGTGCACATTTGATACATTGAAGCAATGGTGAATTGACGCCATCACACACACACACACACACACTACTAACCAACTACTGTCCAACCGACTGTCAGTCATTATTAGCCGTCAAAAAAAAAAGAGAGAGAGAGAGAGAAAGAGAGAGAAAGAGGAATAACGGTGTAAAGGGAGGCATTTTAATCTAATTAATACTCTGAACAGATCTTCAGAGTTTGTGCCTGTGTGTGTGTGTGTGAGCTGCAAGCAAAGTTGCCTTTTCAGAGACACAGTCTCACACACCCAATTACAAGAGCAGAGAAAGAAAGAGAGAGAGCCAAAGTGCTTGAAACTTTAGCCTAGCAGAGTTTTATATTATTATTTGGCTGAATAAATAGGAAGAAAGTGTACATTGGTGGTGGTTGTACCATACTAAATCTGAAAACCCTGTGATGCCCAACGTTTGCCGCCAAAGTGAAAAGTGATCGGCCGAGTGATCTTTAGTGTGGTGATCATTATAAAATTGTGCTGCGGAACTACCAAAGTGGTAATGATTTATTCGAGGAGGAAGTCGTTAGTTGTTAACTGGTCGTGTGAAAGCTAATCTAGGCTAGTCTTTTGTGTATCTTTGTGGTTTCTGGTTTTGTAGTTACTGGTTATTTAATAATTACTTGCTGTAACTGACCAACTGGGTAGTAAACGGCGGCTAAACGGCGGCAGCGGAAACTGTTTTAAAAGCAGCTGATAAACAAATTAAAAATTTTTAAACTCATTTTTTTAAATAATTTTTTATTTTGGGCCGTTACTTTTTGTTTTTTCAACATTTATGCAAATTAATAAAACACACAAGGCTAACAAACAAAAATTTAATTTTATTATTTTTTAATTTAATTAAAATTGATTTTTTCTCAGTTTTTCTAAACAAAAGGGGCACAAAAATAAAGTTTCTTAACCTCTAAGCATCTCTAAGCTTCTTTGTTCATTTGCAACTAAATAACTGAGAAAACAAAAGTTTTTCTAAATTAGAGGCAAATATTTGCGCTAACTGAAGTTTGGATTATTTACCCGCCAAGTTTAGTTGCTGTTGACAAACATTATTACAAATTAAACCAGAAGAAAAGAAAAACTAAGAAACATTTAATCACATGAATTAAACGCTATTTGTCAAGAAAAGATTCTAATTGCATTTGTTAAGAAAGACAAAAATTCATTTTATCTCAAATGAATCGTTTTTTTGGTAACTAAAAGCCAGAAGAAAATACTAATAGGAATATTAATAATAAAATATCCATAATAATAATTTGGCTAAAAGAAGAATCTTTTGCAATAATAATCTCTGCTGTTGCTGGAGCTCAATTGGCGTTGCACAGAGATTCTTGCATTTATCATTTTTTATTTGTTTGGCAATGAAAAAATCATCAACATAAAAAATCAATTCAAAAATGAAGGGAAAAGAATATTTTAGCACAACAAAGAAAATACTTTGTTTTTATACGAACAATAAATTTCAAATCGCCACTGTTGTTGATAAAAAAATAGAATTGAAGTAAAATTTTAAAAAATAAAAACAGGTGGATAATATATTCTGTTTCCTGTTTATTAAAAAGCTGATGATCAAACTTTCAAAGTAAAAAAAATAATTATTTAATTTTGTTTCATATACTTCGATTCTTTACAAAAAAATACAAAAGAAAAAAAACAACAGCATCAAACAAACTAATGCTAATGAAATCATCATAAATCATCGTCATTATCATCATTAGCAATGAGGACAGTGTTACAAAAGTCCAAACTAAGGGCAAATTAACTCTAAATTAGTACTAGTTGAAAGATTTTGTCAGCAAGCAAAAACAAATAAATAAACTAACACTACAATCATTTCTGGTAGAAACCAGTTAATGTGATATATTGAACAAATAGTTCTTCAATTGATGAATTTATTCAGAAAAAAGTATCAAAAACGACCCTGCGCGGCTAACTAGATTTAAATGTGTGTCCTTTTTTTGCCTGTTGTTTGTCTCCTCTTTTTATTCTTCTTCTCTTTGCAGTAGACAAAATGAGTACAAAAAAAAGTAAAACACTAAACCTTGAATTTTATTATTCTCATTTTCTTCGGCTCAACCTCTCAAATCTCGAGCAAACAACACATTAAGAGGTAAGTTGTTCCTGTTGCAAAAGGCTCTTCTATTTGGCTCTTTTGGACCGTCTTAAACCGTTTTCCTCCGTTCTCTTGGCCACTTCACTTTCACATTTATTAATACGGAAATTACTGTATATTGTTATTCACTCACTTTCCACTTTTCATTCTTCTTCTTCTTTCCTTTGCTTTATTATATTTTCTTGAGTGCAATTTTTTTAATATCTAGGTTTTTTCTCCTTATTTCATTCTCAACCTTCAGACCACGGCTGTTGCAGCAACAGCAGAAGAACTTTGATGGTGATTAATCTGAGTGCTTTAGTAGTAGAAGTGGGCCTGGTACTGGAAAGTCGATCGAGCAGTTGTGTTGTCGTACCTAAGTGACCTAAACCTAAGCCCTGGCACTCAGAGAAGCAGTAGTGACCAGAAAAAGAAGAAAAGAAGGAAAAAAAGAAAAAAATCTTTTTGTGTTGTCCACAAGATAGATAGACTTGACTTGCAATAGAAAAGTGAGCGAGTGCGTGAGTGCGTGTGCCCGTGAGAATCTGTTTTTTCGGCTTTAGTGTCATTGGCACAATAAATAATCGCAAATACAGGCGAAAACTTTTGATTCTGTTGTGCTCTATAGGCTAGGCTAGCCAAAAGGGAGGTTAATATCATCTTCAATATCTTTCACTACTGATCCTCTCTCACTGGCAGCAATTAGGTCAAGATTGCTTTCTTCAAAGAAGTAGTAGTTCTTTTCCTCCTCTTAGGCGTTGTACTACTAGATTAAATTAATTGCCGCTCTGATCACTGCTACTACTACTACTACTACTACAATCGCTGGCAGCAAATTCCTTCATCGACTATTGACCTTCAGATTATTAATAAATTGAAAAAGGTTATGTGCTAGGCGTTTGTTGTCGATGTATTTCTCGTACGCACCGTACAATAAAAGCCAGAAAAGGTGGTGTACTTTTTTCCTTCTATTTTGGCTGATGATGATGATTTGCAATGCCAACTTCTTTACTGCCACTCTACTGATGGCATTGACCTAAAAGATGGCGGCGCCGGTGGTGGTGGTGATGGTCAATGCCATCACTGCCGAAGGTAATTTTACTTTTCATTCTCCGTTCCTATCACTTTTATTGACTTTACCGCTTCTTCTTTTTCTTTTTCTTTAATGCGATTTTTACTATTTACTTAGGATCAGCATTTTCTGTTTTTCATCATCAACTCAAAGTTCGGTAAATGCTTTTTACAAACTATGAATAAATTATAACTTTGCCGTTTTGTATTAAAAACAATTTGGACTGACTGTTTGTTTTGGCAGATCAATTCTCTTTTACTAATTTATTGAATAAAAAAAGTAAAAAATTTGCAATTTAAAATTCAAGGTTTAAAAACTTAAAAATGACTTTTTATGTACTCTAAAAAAATAAAAATAATTTATTTTTAAACATGTCATTTTTTTATTATGCATTGAGGTCAATTTACATACGCAAAGCTTTGTACTAATAAAGTCTAAATTGATTGTCAAAGTTTGCAATAGTTTAACTCAATTTTTATAAATAAAAGTTTAATATTAAAATAAAAAAACAAAAAAATTGTTTTTTAAAAACACTAAAAAAATATTTTTTGCAAAATTTTTATGGTTGTCCCCTGTTAAAAACAATGTATTAGGATAAAAACAAATTATGTGTCTGCAAATTTTTCTTATGTTGTTATGCTGTTAAATTTTCTTGGAAACGATCAAAAATGAGACTAAAACAGTAAAAAATTGGCCACATTTGAGACTCAGACAGTGTTTGTGTCTGGAAATCGTTTTATTTATAGTAGAGATTACTAGAAAGACGAGAGTCTCAAGCTTCCGATCTCAAAGTTAAGTTTAATGACTCTAGGTAACGTCTCTTTATACAAACGGCTCGACGCTAGTTCGAGCTTACAACAATGACGGCTAAAGTTCCCTAGCGGCTACCGGCCGCTACTTTATTCAATTTTATTATTTCAAAATCTTATCTTGATACTACTTTTCTTATTGTGTCATCTAGAGAGAGCCAAGTGAATAAGCAAACAAAAAAGCTGACAGAAAGATTTTCATATTGTTTTTATTTTCACTTTTTGTATCAAAGAAAAAAGGTTTCTTTTTCATTTAGTTTCTGTTGATGACAGAATATTCCACTTGAAAAAAAATCTGATTGAAATGTAGAATATCAATTTTTACACGTCGTAATTTAGGATTTGAAATATCAAGTTTTACTAGCTAAAACATAAGTTAATTTGGTTTGTTTTTATTAGAAAAATGTCATCTCTTACAGTTTTTTTGTTAGCTAGTTTTTAAAAATAGTGTTAACTGTATTTACATTTCTTCAACTATACAATAAAAATTTTTAATATTTTTTCAACAAAATTTTTTTCTTAGCAGTTTTCTTTTCATTTTACTTATTTTTTTATCTTATTTTATTTGCTAATTACTACAACAAAAACTGTTAAGTAAATTGACATAATTAATACCTCATTACAGTAATAAACTAATTTATACACTCAAATTAAACTTTTTAGCTTGCAAAAGTATACAAAAATGTACATTCATTTAGCATTATAAAAAACTAAAAGTGTATTATTCACTTTCAAAAGAAAAAAACATATGCAAACACTAAGAAACCATTAAATATTTTCAACCTTCAACTTTTCCAAATTTTTAAATTTAAGTTTAAAAAGAAACAAATGTTTTTTTCATTTTTTAACATCATTTTGATGCAAGTGGTGGTAGAAAAATATACACAAGCATTTGAACTGAGTGTCGTTGACACTTACTGTACACTCACTGTACGACTGAAAACTTTTGCTCACTATCAAGTGTATAATTTACTGACTAAATTACGCAGTAAAGATGTCTAAAATGTAACTAAAGAAAAAGTTTTAAAGCAAAAAAAAGGTTTGCCTTTTTTGTAACTTAAAAAACGATGTTGATAATGATGATAATTACACGGTAGCGCGTTGAATAAAAGAAGTCCCGCATGTTTGACTGCAAAAAAAATAAAAATAAAAAAACTGGAAAAAACCCTGAAACTAGAAGAAAATGGATACAGCAAAAAACGAGATCTGTCGGTCGGTCGACTTTAGGTCATCATTTGTTTTCAGACACTGCCAAAAAGAAAAAAATGTTGCAGTAAAAAAACACTTTAAAAAACGACAATGTACGAAAAACGACTGTAACTGAAGACGGTTTTGACAAAAAAAATTTAAAAAAAAAATAAAAAATCTCGTGTCATTTTCTTCAAATTCGACAAATTCAAGAGCACAAGAATTAGTGAAGGTCATCAGTGATGAATAGCAAGCAAATAAAAACTCTATCTCTCCAAGGACATCATATGCTACGGCACAATGCTGTTGTCTGGCTTCATTAGCACCAACAAACATCTTCCAGGCTGACCCACAATTTTCTCTAATTCCCGGCTCTCCAAAAATTCCTAGAACATTACACAAAACTGCGTGTACTGGAAGAAGCACTTCAAAAACGATTCAAATTAAGAGGGCGATTCTTTTTCTTCTCTCCCTCAATTTCTTGCTCACAATTTCCCGGGACTTTCTCTCTTTTTCTGACGCATCATCATCTCATTGCCACGGCCAAAAGAAGCAAATTTTCCCTCAACACGTCATCATCTCAAAGGCAAGGACTGCTGCTGCTGGTACACCAACTGTCATCTACTTTTGCCTAATTTAAGCAGACCAGCAGCAAACCTTAGAAGTGAGGCCAGTGAGTGCTTTTCTCATTACCAGGACTAAAATGAATAAGTGTGCAAGTGAGTGAGCTGAGCTGAGAGAACAACAGCAGCAAAACAAAGATATGCTCAGCAAGCCAGCACTGGCTGCATTTGAGTGCCCATGCCACACTACTTTGTGTGTGTGTGTGTGTGTATTTGCATAAAAAATCTATTCTATGCAGAGTGCATGCACTAGTGTTCCAAAGTGAGAGAGAAAGAGAGAAAACTACTCGAGACTAAACGCTTTTGGTAATTTTATTATAATTTCATTTTATTTGTCTGGGACAGCTTTCTCCTTTCTTCTCTTCTGGTTAAAAAACGAGAGAGAAACACGTTTATTTTCTGCCGCCGCCGCCGTTTTTCTACATTGCACCGAAAAACTAATTTTTGCACTTTTTTCAATATATTTTACTTTGTCTTTCCTACAACTGTTCAAGTTTTTGCATTCTTTGTCTTCACAAGCACACACAAAAGTCTGCTTTCTTCCTCTATCCTTTTTCTTCTTCTTCTTCTAATCTAACGTCAAACAGTAGTAGTTTTGTGTGTGCAAACAGTTAACAACAACAACAGCAGAAGCAAAATATAATGCAAAAAGACAGTGAAATGTGTTTGTTTCCAACCGGTTTGAAAACGATCTGCCGTCTGATTTACAGGCAAAACTGATGCGACAGCGGCTGTGGCTGAAATTGAAATGCACACAAAAAAAGAATAAATTCAGAATATTCTCTCGTTTTTTTACCCATTCACCCAGCCACCACCATCAGGCAAATGCAATTTATCTCTTCTCCCAGAAAAGATGGACAAATGGACCTTCAGGAGAAGAAGAGTAAAGAATACTCACTCAATTTTTGCTAAATAGTAGTTTTCCAGCCTTTTTGACACACAATGCGGTTAGCTCTTTGTCAACAACTATTGGGCTGCAAAGTTGCCCTTGGCGAAATGAATTCTTTTTCTTCTTTTTCTCGCTCTCTTTCTGCACGTCTTCTTTTTTTCTGTACGTTTTTCGCACTTTGGCTCTGTACTTTGGTGCTGTGCACCGTACAGCGGCAAACAGCAGTCTTGTTTGTACAGAAAGGCACTTTCTACGTGTCTATTATACTTTTATATTTTATCAAATAAACGATATATAACTCTACTTTCTATTTTTTATTGCCCATTTGGTACTCTACCTTTTTTTCTACTGTTTTCGGTGGACAAGGCACAAATGTCAGCTCGGTTCATTCGGCCACCACTTGAAAACATCTACCGCTAAAAAAAAGTCTACCGTTTTCAATCGGAAGTAGGTACGACTATTTTTAAACGCAATTACTGAAATGAAAAAAAGGTGAAAAGTGAAAAACATTTACTTTTTACTATTTCTATTTCTATTTCTAGTGATGACAGAAAGCAGAGGCTAAAATAAAAGTGGAACCTACTTTGCATTTTTGCCAACTGCTAAAAAACTGAAAAAAGTAGATGCACAAACTGTCATTTGAATGCAAAAAAATATCCGAAAACTGTATGACGAAAAAGTCAAGTGTAAGATACAGAGCAAAAAAATCAATTAACTGCCAAATTGAAAAAGTAATAACACAAGGACGGCGACAACAACAACAACTACATCAACAAGATTAGTGGCTGGTAGAGAAATAAAGTGCCAAAAGATGAAAACGGAGGAATTTTCGCCAACAACTTTGCCAACTTTGACATTTTGCGAGTTTTGCTGCCATTGCGGCCCCACACTTCAAAAAAAAGTAAAAATATTCATATTGATTGATTGAGAAGAAGCAGAAAAAGAGACAATGGTCGAACGGACCGGAAACAATTTAGAAATAGAAGGCGAAAAGTAAGTGAGGAGCCAAAAATGTGTGGCCATTTGTGTGTGAGAGAGGGGACGAACTGGCTAAATTCCTCTGTGAATATTCTTTCATTGAATTTTATCAAGAGAAGCAGGTTGTTTGTTCTAAGATATAATTCTTTTGCACTTGAACAATGCCAACACTTGAAGTGCTGCTGCTGCTGGATAACACACGAACAAAAAACCAGTCGAAATTTTTTTGTTTTTCATTTTCAAAAGATGCTGCTAATGTAAGATCCATTTTAGTGTTTTTTTATTCAATCTATTTATCTTTCATTCTCCTTCTTCTTCTTTTTCTTTTATTCTATTAGCTTCCTTTTGAGGTTTGCCTTTTAGGTTTTAGGTTTTTTGTTTTTTTTCCGTTTCAGCCACCACAGCTTCTACCTTTCAACGCTCTCAATGTCAGTCGATGATTGATAAGCGGAGACAGAGAACACACACACTTTAGTGCACTAAAAAAACTAATGCTGCTCTTGTGTTTAGTGCAGCTCTTGTTATTTTAGTGCCACCACAGTGAAAAACAGCCTAAAAGCTAAATATTTTCTTTTTTTGCTTTTTCCTCCGTCTTCAGTCATCTCGCCGAAATGCAATCAATCAAAACCGTATTAAACTTTTTATTTCTACTTTACGCACATTAGTCTGAGTAAAACTTTTAAAGTCTGGCATCAACAGTTGAATGGAAAATAAGTCCCAAAAGAAGGCACACGTTTTTTCTGCTGTACAAACACAGCAACAGCAAAACAAATTATAAATTCCTGGTTTTAAATCGTTGTTGTTGTTGCTGCTGCTGACTACCATTTGATTACTGATTTCACTTTTGTTGACTAAAATGCTAGAAAAAAACAACAAAAAGAAAACAATGTTTGCCAACTGCTAAGCAAAAACTTTTTTTTCAACAGCCCATTACCATTTTCTATGATAAAAAGTTTAAAACAAATTTTTTTTAAATGGGCAAATGAAGGACACTTTTAGCAGTGCACTAGTAAGTATATTCTAAACACAAACACTTGAAACACAAATTGTGAGCGACGATATTGGAATTTAAATTTTAGTCACACGGAAATTCTGTGAGTTTAATAGGGAAGGCAAACACACCTAAACTCACACTCAAACTAGACCTTGTACTCAAGTTTTCGTTTAAGTAAACAGGCAAACATAAAAAAATTTGTTTCAAATCACATTGCACCTAGGTTTAATCAAATTCAAATTCAGTGTCAGCAAATTCCGAGAAAACAAGAGAAAGAGAGAACTAAACATGATCCTCTTGACCCTTTTACAAAACACCAACCGAACACTTGTTTTGCAAATCTAAACTTGCAAACAATAGAACAAAAGATTTCTGTCACAGTCAATCAAATCAAAATTCACCGTACAAAACAAAAATTTAACAAAGATATTGCTAGGGCACACAAAAGTCAGCTTTTCCCGGTGCAAAACCATTATCGGCACTGATTGTTTAAAACCATTTTATATTTTAGATTGCACAGAGACTGATAGGACGCTGAACAACAACCACAGCCACAAAACCAATCTCAAAGTACAAGTACACAAGTACACACTTTAAAATTGAAAAGCATCTGTTTGCATTCTTGAAATCGCTCTGCTGGTGGAAATTTGCAGCTGCGGTTTGTGTTTTTTCCCTCACGCCTGCGGTTCTGTTCTCAACCCCTCCCTCCTTCCCTCCCAAGCCACACTTCACTTCACTTCACAGAGAGCACTCAGTAAAGTGCTGCCGATTTGCATTTTGAAGCAAAGTGAGAGAGAGAGAGAGAGAGAGAGAGAGAGAGAGAGAGAGAAAAAATTCCGCCGGA
>JAALOO010000421.1_pt5 | contig 14407 bp, 20 predicted proteins | sample 7257641 | NCBI WGS metagenome assembly JAALOO01 (sample SAMN14085613, study PRJNA598686) | mite metagenome | biome: ENVO:01001000; feature: ENVO:01001002; material: ENVO:01001226; isolation source: single female mite from University of Michigan culture on fish food culture... ...
CTGCTGATCTTGACCTCGGGAACGATGGTGGTGCGACGAGCCGCCGTTGAGAAAGTCCGCCTTGACGCCGGGAAACATCTCCGGCGCCATGTAGCCCTTCGTCCCGCAGATGGTCTTCTTGTGGAGCTGCGTGAGGACGATGTCCTTGATCTTGGCGCGGGCGCTGAAGCCAAAGTCGCCAATCATGGGCACGTTCTTCTCCGTCAGGAGGAAGTTGTCCAGCTTCAGGTCGCGGTGGACGATGTTCTGCGAGTGGAGGTAGTGCAGACCGCGCAACAGCCCACTGAAGCGCTCCTTCGCCTCGCCGTCGGTGTAGGGGCGCTTCAGCTGCTTGAAGAGCTCCGACTTGATGGAGCCATTCTCGCCCAGCTGCATGAAGATGTACCCGTGGTGGGTGGTTTTGAGCACCTCCAGCGTCAGCACGACGTTCTGGTGTTTGACGTACTTGGCGATGTACATCTCATTCTTCAGGCACCGCTCCACCCACATGCGGTTGTTGTCGTCGTCCAGGTAGAAGACCTTCATCGCCAGGTTCACCGTCTTTGTCTGCGAGTCGTCGGAGCTGCTGCCGCTGCTGTCACGGCGTGGCACCTTCGTCTGTACTCGGTAGACCCTGCAGGAGAGAAAAAAGAAGAAGACGATTAGTATAACTCCCCCAGGGCTCTTATTCTTCACACTGGATTGCTTACTTTCCAAAACTTCCCGAGGCGATAATATTTACCACCTCGTAGCCCTTCTTTCGCGCAAACTCCACTGGATCGCTGCAGTCACTGCGATAGGTTTTGACCAGTGAGCTAAGTGACGAGGACTCATAGTAGGGCAGGGTGGACTTGTTTGGCATGATGATTGCACTGACACTTTACACACGCTGAGAAAATGAACTAGAGAGGGAAAGAAAGAGATGATCAACGCTACGCAAGGTGCTCACTAAAGTGATCGTCAACAGCTCAGGTCTGGGAGCTTTCTACCCGCTGTGATCAATTGTTGTGGTTCGAAAGAGCCAAAAGTTCGAAAAAAGTAAAAAAGGGTTTTCTTTTAAAAAAGTCTAAAATCGAAAAACGAATACACTTAAAATTCCACTTTGCCCCAGTCTTGAAACAGTTTCATGCGCACAAAGATGCAGAGGTAGAAGGGGCCGACAGTGTTGATGGCGATCCACTAAAAGGTGGAAAGAAAAAGATTGAATTAGTGTTTTGTCCATGCTAAACCTTTTGTTTCACTGAATTTTGAAAGCAATCAACACAAACCTCAAAGGCAGTGGCAATGATGTGTGTGGTGTAGCCGTCCTGCTTCTTCGTCCACTTCAGGCGAAAGCTGTTCTCAAAGAAGCGGCTAAAGCCCGCCTGGTAGATGGACACCATCGAGAAGAGGAGGCAGAAGAAGAGCGAGGCACCGGCGGTGATGCTTATCACAGACATGGAGTAGGGCTTCGTCTCGAGGCCACATCGCGCCAGCTGGTACGACATGAAGCTCTGTTTGTATGGTGAGAATATAGTAAAATAGTTAGCAGCAGTTGGTAGGTAGGTGATGTTTGATGATGAGAAGGGAAAGAAAGTTTTGGTGAGAAAAAAATCTCCTCATCGGCAAACAAACAAACAAAAGAAAAAATTCCATACGCACCATAATGCACATGTAGATGAACATGCCAAAGAAGGCGAACATGCAGCCGAAGAAGTGCCCGGAGGCCATCTCGGTGACGCGAAAGTTGCCTATGATGACGACGCCAATGGCTGAAGCGTACGCGGTGAGGGCGCCGTAGAAGTTGAGCTGGTGCATCTGAGCGAGCATTCGCTGGCTCATCTTGGCAGAGTTGGCCATCTTCACCACGATGAAGTGCTTGATCATCTTGTAGCGAATGTATGAGGTAATGAGAACTGTGGTGAGGTGAAACGGTCAAACAGCATGGGATTAAGGATTTGCAACAAAAAAAATTAAAATCAGGAAGTACTTACTGAAAAAGGAAATGACGTCGAGGAGTTGAGAGAAAAAGGATGCCTGTGGTACCAGGCCTCCTGCGTCTGACACGTAAGGAAAAACAGGGTTAACGTGGCCATACTGAATCGCCATCAGGTACCTGGGATGCAAAAAAATGATTATTTAGAAAACTAAAAATTAAGATAAAGAACAACGCTTACGGCGTCAGGCAGACGATGGGCACCAGAAAGACGAGAAGCAGTGGAAAGACCCAAACGAATCGGCGAATCGTCTGGTAGAGTTGAGCTTTCATGGGAACAGGTGAGCCGCCCTCGAGGTGGCTGTTGCTCCCGCCACTGGTCAGGTGTTTGGCGGAAGAGGGCGTCGTAGAGGAGGCCAGCCTCGTGGAGGCAATCGTCACCGGGTCCTCCTCGTCCTCCGAGAGGACGGTGTTCTCCGTGGAGGTCATCGTAAGGGAGCAGGTGTCCAGCGATTGTGGCCCGACCAGGTGGAGGTGGCTATTACCTCCGTTGGCAGGCACTTTTCCGCCAGTATCACTTGCACTATTTGAAGCGATGACATGGTTCTCGTTTTCGTCGGCACTGTGTGGCGGGGGCATTGTACTAATGGCAGATTGGTTTCTTGAAAGAAGCTAAATTCAGATGTTTTCAAGAAAGCAACAGGTTTCGTTCGTTGTTGATGTCGTCTGTTGGCAAAACAAGAAAAAGTTCAAGTGCACAAAGTGCAACCACAATTAGTAAGTAGGCAAAAGCTGTTGCGGCTGCTCTGGAATAGAAGTGTCAGGTGTGGCAGGTGATAATTAACGCTGGCATGGCGGAAAACAATTAGAGGGCGATGATGGAAGGAAAGTACAGTCCAGCTGGCGGGGCTAACAACGTCGATGTTTCCCTGATTAAAGAGTGGGCGTAGCTGACGACGACGACAACGACGGGAGCGACAACAACAACAATAACAACATCTGATCAGCTGTGCGTGAGCGCTCAACGGTGAAAAGCGCGATATTTTCCCGGTAAACAAAGAATCCCGAAGTTGATTGATCTGCGCGTCTTTACCACATTTTCAAAACGCAGCGCACATTTCCATGAAGAGCAAAGAGCTCCTGTTGATGATTGTTGTAGACGATGATTGGACAAACAGCGAAATGTAGGTGCTTTCTCTTTCATGCAGAAAAAAATGACTTTGATTCAATTTTTTTCTCTACACAGAGCACGAGTTCCTTCATGCCACTTGGTGAGACATCTTCTCTCTTCTCCAGATTTGCAGTCTTGAACTTGAGAACAGGACGAGATTGAAGACAGTTAAAAGAGAGAAAGAAAAAAGAACAAGAAAGAAAAGATAAAGGGAGAGAGAAAAAGTGAATGGTCGATGTGACTTCGACACAAAGTGGCCCTCTCCGTGGTTTAGCACTGAAGAGATCTCACTTGCAATTTCACTTTTACTTGCTGAAGAAAGAGCCTTTTTACGAAGAGAGAAAACGCCTTCGAGATGATGGTGAAGGAAGATGGAAAGCGTAGTGCCGTGTTCAAGTGAAGCTAGAACACACTAAATCTCTACAAAAAGACCAACTAACACACTGGGAAAAACACGTTTGATCATCAAGACGAGGGTGCATACACCTTCTCCTGCCTATCATCTCTACGTGAACCTGTTGTGCTAGGCTGCTTTTTGTTGTTGCCATCAGCCATCTTTCTAGCATGATCAACAACCCCTTTCAGATATTTGTGTACCCACAAGCAAATCTTTTTGGCTAAACTAGAAAATCTCCAATCGAAAAACATCATCAATTTATCTGATGAACGAAGTGCTGAAACAAACAAGCAGGCAACAAAGTAATTGAATTAGCCAGCGGGATTTAGAAAACTCAACTGAAAATAATCACCTCAACGGAGTGTAATCAAGTGCGCGACGAAAAAGAAGTAAATTAGTTGTTTGCACCTGCAGTGTTACTAATTTGTTTGCCCATTATTGGGCGATCAAGCCTACTTCTACTACTGGCGGTGATTAGAAGTGCCACTGCAACGTCAATCGAGAACTGATTGGCGGCGACGACAACGGCGACTTTGATGATGATGATGATGATGATATTTACTTGATGAATGAAAGGGAATCGATTGCCCACTACACAATTTGCAGTGACTTGATGACATGTGATCAAGCGAGAAGGAGAAGAATGCCGCGATTATCATGTGTACCTGAATCATGTTGATTGCCTGTTGCCGTGCCGTACAGAAGAAGCTTTTAGCTTACCTTGAAAATAAGAGCAGAGGATGAAAAAGCAGAAGCGAGATGATCGAAGATCAACACAACAAGTAAACAACAAGCCACAGGACAGCACACAGCAGGACAGCGAAGTTACTTTCTTTGCGCCCAAAAATCGAATGCTTGGCGCCCCTCACTCTCTCTCTCACTTTCTCTTTCTTTTCTCCGCACGGGGGCGGCGAAAAGAGCGCACTGAAAGATGAAAAATGTTCGACTGTCTTCAGCTGTCACATGGTGCACTTTTTTTGTTATCTGATTTTCTCTGCAATACCTGCACTCCGGTGCAAGTGTGTGTGTATTTTCCTCGGTAGATGTGCGAGGAGACTCCAACACAGGAGGGAGAACTTGTTGTTGTCTCGCTGTGAACTGAGACTTTGCGAAAAATTAATATTTCTCCTGTGATTTTTCCTTCATCGGTGGTGTGGTTTATCATGTCATGGTGAATTCAACAGCGAATGTGCTCAGCAGAAGCGACTGTACAGCAGATCATAAGTGCATCACTAAAACAGGAGATGAAGAGAAAATAGCATCATCAGATGGAAGATGAGCATATGTAAAGTAAAAGTGTACTCCAAGTTCAAGAGTTCGCCGGTCGGATTGAAGGAGTGTGTCTGTGTCTGTGTTGGTGCAGTGGCGAACAAGTAAAAATGTGATCGACAACTGGCAATTGCCTCTGGCACTGCCGCAGCATCGCTCCACGACACTGACTTCTGCTGCTGCTGCTGGCGTTGGCAACTTTCTTTTTCTTCCACTGCGGGCTTCTCACACTGCCGCTCGATGTCAAATTAAATCGCAAACCGGTTTCCCTTTCAATGTAGGTTTTCTTTTCATTTCTTCACACACACACACACACTACCGTTGAACTTTCTCTTGACTGACTCTTGACAAAACAAAGCAGAAAAGGCACTGTGCAAAAAGGACTACTGTTGAAACGAAAACTGCTGCTGATCAACAAACACCAAACTCAGTGAACACCTGAGGAAAGGGAAGGAGATCATTTTTGTGGTGGTGGTGGTGGTGATGGTGGTGGTTGATAATTAGTCTGTTTTTAAAGACGGCATCAGCTCTTCAGGCCCGTTCCTCCTTTTATCGGGTTCAGGCAACTCGTTCATTTTGATGACGGCACTGTGAGTGGAATGGCACTGTGGCATTCTCTTTTGACGGCCACCGGCTAATCGAAGAACTCGAATTAGCAGCAGCAGCAGCAACAACAGGAAAGGCAGCCGGTAGAGCATTTCATGCACGGAAGAATGGCGGCCCTGGAGTGAGTTTATGAGCTTGTCTGCCTATGTTCGTTTGTCGTCAGCTAATTGTCTCTGGAGGCAGCTGTTTACTGTTTGTCCTAGCGCACTGTCCTGTCCTATCCTGCCTAATTCGGTAAGTAATCGACAGTGGTAGATGTAATTCGTCATTCATTCATTCATTGTCAATTGGACTGTCTGACTGATTGTGTCTCTTTTCCAGGAAGCCACGGCCAGTCTGCTAGTGCTGCTGGTGATGCTGGTGTTGCTGCTGAGACCGCAAGGCACGACTGCTTATCGAATTTGCCTATCGATCGTTCATTGTCCACTAATTGACGCCTCCTTCCTTTCGTCTCCTTTCTTTCACTGTTGTCACCTTTTCCTTTTTCCCTTCCTTTCTTTCCTCCCTCTCCTTCAAGCCACTGGTACATATCTATTTGCATCGACAGACGACGGACTTTGAGCTGATAAACTGTCGGCCAGCACAATGTCTCGGTCTGCTACTTCTTCTTTTTCCTCCGCTGCTGCTGCTGTTTTTGCCCCTGTGCATATATTGTCATTGTCTTCTAAGCCATTATCGATCCACGTAGATATACTGTACGACTGTCGAGTATTACACACTGCACTCGCTCTCTTTCTCACCATTTCTCCTGCGCTGTGTTGTTGTTCTTAGTGTCTCCTTTAGAGATCACTCGCCTTCGGTTCTTTCCTTTCTTTATTTCTTTCTTTCTTTTCTCGTGTACTCGTCTTAATCGGCTACTGCTTTTGGTAAAAGTGAAATGCACTCAGGCACTGAAGGCGGTGGCGGCGGCGACGGATACTGCGGACGAAGCTGGTGTTGGCACACACACTGCAGAACACTTTATTTCTTTGTCGCAGACTAATGCTTTTTTCATTTGCTGCAGTATTCTCAATGGAAGTGTCGGTGTTGCGCAATGATTATCAGTTGTACACACTCACACTTTTGTGTGGCAGTTTATGTAAGTTCTTTCACAACTCTATTAATAGGTCGTTCGTTCGTTCAGGTGCACCTACTGAAAGCGTAAAGATCTAATGGACGGGGGAACCGAGTGATGAAAGTAATGTGCTGAGCATTGTTGCAAGTTTTTCTCTTTTATTTATTTGCGTGATTGAGCTCCTTAATCTTCTGGACAATGTCATCGGTGAGCGTTCGGAAGGCCTTGCAGTTGCGAAGGTGCAGCTCCAGCTCGACCCGGTCATCTCGGGCCATGGTGCCCGACTGGAAGAGCAGCCGAATGAGTCGGTCGATGCTGTCCACCACCTCTCGTTTCTCTTCAATCTCCCGCAGCATCGTCCGTCGCATGATCAGGCCAATCTCCGGACTGGCTCGGGTAGACTTCTTCAGCCGACCTTGAAGTGACTGCAGAAACTTGCCCATCTCACTCATCTTCTCGGGCAGATTTGCCAGACTGACTGGCGATTCATCACTGCTGGCTTTTGGGGGGGGGGGGGGTGAAATGAAAAAGGTGCAAAGTGTGAGAAAACTTCCTAAAGCGGACTGTGGTGATGGTGCATCGGCGGTGCACTGACGTGTCACTTACCACTTGCCAGGTAGAAGAGCACTGAAAGTAGTGCCAAGGCTAAGGAGCTGCTCAGTTTCATCTTCTCGTTGCTTTTAGTTCATCGGGATTCAGGTGAGTGATGCTGTTGTTGTTGATGATGTACACCAGTCTGCCTGTGGCACTGGCACTGGCACTGACAGTGCAGCATCAGGATCAGCAGTGGTGGCACAAAATGACTCAGACACAGTGAATCCGTTTGTTGTCTACTGCACTGTTGTCTACTGTGACGTCAGACATCCACTCTCTCTCTCGCTGCAGTGGAGACGACACTCGGCAGTGCAGCTCGGCCTCACGCCACTTTTTTTCCACCTTCTATCTACGGCTACACTGCTCAGAGATTACTGCTCGAGTAGTATTGGCGGAGGATCTTGGCACCGACTTTTAATCATACGACCAATTGCATTCTTTTGATTGAGCTATTGTCTCTGTGTGTGTGTGCGGTTTAGCTCTCATTAATTAAATTAAAGATGCACGCAGTAAAGACACCGTTAGTTTTGGAACTGAGTGGTAAAGTGGAAGGGAGTTCATTGAGTTGAAAATAGTAAGGGAATGTCAGTAGCGTTTGTTAATTGGTGGTCAGGCTCACTCCTGTCGAAGTTTGTCCATGTCATTGTGCATCTCTTTGACGCCTCGATTTCGATTGATGTAATTCACCTGGTTGCTCTCCTGCACGCGAACCTGACTCATGTGGCTCTGATTGAGCTGCTTCTGGACCTCCACTCTGTACAGGTCGGGAAATTCGGCCTTGTAAAAGTCTGGAACGCGGACCGTTTTCCCCTGAATCTTCACTTCCTGCATCACCACGGAGTTGTTCTTGTGGTAGAAGGACTCGTACTTTATCAGATAATTGAAAAAGCCAATGTTTGGTCTTGCGCACGGACGAAGTGACTTGAGGTAACAAAATGCATTTTTCAGCGTGTACTCTTGATACTTGATCAGGTAGGCTGCGGAAGAATATGGTGAAAAAGGAAGTTAGTTTAGTCAGTTTTGTTTGTTTGTTTGTTTGGGTACAGCTCACCGATGACCAGAGTGGAGGACCGACTGGCGCCAGCGAGGCAGTGCACCATCGTTCGTCCTCCCTTCTTGGAGACGTTGTGAATGACGGTGGCCACGTCATCCAGGTAGATGAAGATGTTCTCTGAGGGGTCATCATCGACGGGCACTCTAAGGGAGGCGACCTTGGGCAGCTTCGCCAGCGGCATCTCATGCGTCGCATTGATGATGCAGCGAATCTTCAGCTCCTTGATGTTCTCCAGGAGGACGCCGCCAATGCCCGTCAGGTAGAGCGAGTCGGTGATGCGGTCCACATTGGAGAAGGGCTTATTGAGGATGATGCGAATGTCATTGGAGACGTTCGCGTGGCGCATCTTCTCCAGCTCGCGCCGAGTGAGAATCGCCGAGGTGCGCTTGTTGTTGATGCGAATGCCGCTGCTGGTGAACTCAAGCGTCTGTGCCTGCACCAGCGGCGACTCGGGACCGAGGAAGTCCACCGAAGAGTCGTTGTTTTTGCTTGAGCCGTTTCCCATTTGGGAGTGTGCTGTTGTTGAGAACACACAGTTGAGTGAAGTGAATACGTATTGGTTTATTTTGCAAGTGCTATTAATTGTTCTGCCAACTTATTGTTAACATTAAAATGCTCGCTTTAAAATTAATGTAGCAATTAAGAAATTTGAGAATGCTACTTGGGCGTTTCCTTTGTCGACTCATTAGCTCCAGGCGATGAACTTTTGTCCTCTTTTGCAGCCTCCTCCCCCTTGCCACATTCAGACACCTTAGCTTGAACAGCAGTGAGCACTTCAGTTGGTGCTGGCTCCAGTGGCTGCAGCTTCTCCTCGAGAGGCTCCAGTGAGTCATTGCTGGGCGGACTGGAGGACGGCATTGAAGTGCGATGAGCGGTGCTTTCATTCGACTTGCTGACCTCGTCTCCATCCGCATCATCAGCTCGAGTGAGGGCTGAAAAGTCCACCGTCTGAGGTTTAGTCTTTGAGGAGGAGGCTCCTGGAACGCCGAGTCCCTTTTCAATGTAGTTGAGCTGCGTTGAGGAGGTTCGGTTCAGGTTTGCGCCACCGCCGAAATTAGTTTGCGACATGTTGCAAAAGAGGGAAGTTTAGTGACTGATCACTAGAGCTTGCTCGATTTGTATCGGAATATAATTCGAAACTGAAGTTGCGTTAAAATATGATGGTGGCGGCAGCTGTGGTTTGCAATGACAAGCTTTTGCACTGAAAAACTAAATACACGTTTGGTTTAATGAGAAATACTTGTGGTGGTAATCGTAAAAGTGTAACTTGGCTTTTTGAGGTGTTTTGAGAAAAAACTTTTAAACTTTGAGCTTTTTTTGGTCCTGTGAACTGGCCATGACCAGAACTGTGGGGTTGTCGCTGTCGGAAACAGCAGCAGCTGAAAGAGCAACTTTCCGTTTTGGTGTCCACTTTTGAACTAGCTGCTTCAAGTTGGCGCCCCTTTTCATTCTCTCGCCCCTTGACGCAATTTTTTTCTTCTTCATTTTCCCGCCCTCCCATTTGGCGCCAAAGAACTGACTGAAACCTGACCAGCCCTGTTGCCCTTTCCAGGCTGCTGGCACCTTCTGTCGCACTACCTTCCCTCTTCTGCCCCAGCCCACCTTTCTTCTCTTCATCCTCCGCTCGTCATCACCATGATGATCTTTACTCCTTGCGTCACCTTCCACCAGGCCACACTGGACGCCTTGGATGGTCAGGTGGCGGCCCTTCTCAACGTTTCTTCTCCTCCTTGAGATGAGATAGAAGGTGAGCAAACAGAGGCCGATGACGATGAGCACCGCCTCACTGATGAAGAGACGGGGATTGCTGTTGAAGGTGGTCACTATGCTTTCCCAGAGGTTCATCTGCGGTAGTTGAAAAGTCGGCATTATCATTTTTTAAACAACACTGATCAGCACTTACTGTTTTGACGTAATAGGGCTTGTACTGCTCCCAGATTACCTTTCCCGAGTTGCTTATCTCAGTAAAAGGGGGTATATCCACCTTCTCTGAGCGATTAATTTTGTTTTCAATATCGTCGTCGTTGTCTTCTGTAGAGGAGCCAAGCCGACGTTTTTCTTCTCCTTTGACAAACCCAAAAAGGGCGACAATGCCAAGTAGGCCGACGTATAACGTCCATTTCATGAGAAAGTAGCCGATAGATTTACAGCAGCCACAAGTGCTTTTCTTGGCGTCAGACTGTGCTTTGCCAGCCAGAGCTCTTTTCACTTGTAAAGTGTAGAATGGGCCTTTCTCGACCAGAATGTCTTTTACATTTTTCTGCCCTGAAATTTGTGCAGGGTCAAAAATCAAAGGACATAGGAAGTATGCGGCGTTTTTCAGCTTGTATAGCTTGGTGTCAAAGATGCTGTCAGTGGCAAGCGTGGGTGGTAAGAATAACTGGGCAATGGCCAGAAAAAGAAGTGATGAAACTTGGTTCATAATTGTCATGAAAACAAATTGAAGTAAAAGTAAAAGAAGACAAAGCAAATGTTTTGCAAAAAAGTTGTTTTTATTTAAAAAAGTGTGCTTTTTTATCGAATTTTCTAAATTAACTAGTTGTTGAAAAAAATTACAGAATTTAAAAAGCTTTTGTCAATTTAAAAAAAAATAAAATGACGTCAATCTCCATTTTAAAAACAACGCTCTAAAAGAATGACAGCCTCCACAACTACAGTTGACGAAAACCTCTGCAACACGTGTTACATCTGGATTCTTTTTGCGTAAATCTAATCTTTGGTTTTACACAACTTACCAATCTCTAATCTGTTATTCTTGAACAGCTATGTACTCATCTACTGCGCTCTCATTGGCTCCTTTCTAGTTTTCAGCCACTTACAGCGAAAGATTGACCGGCAAAATCAGGAACAAGTCTCTCCAAAACAAGGAATAAACATGGAAGGTTACACTGGTCAGACGAATACTATTGCCATCACTACCGACACTACCTTTTCCTCTACATCTGCACCCAATTCGCATCAACTTTCAACTAAAGGCAATAAAGGCAAATGATGAATTTAGCTAGTTTTTTCAATATGTTTAAAAAGTACAATTAAACGAAGTAACAAACGTTCAGACAAGAAGGAGTATTTGTTTAGGTACAGAAAACTACCCATTTAGGGTTTGAAATTCAAGCTGCTTGAATAGATTGATGTTTTTGTTTTTTGTCAACCACCAGCAGTCACCAGCATCCCGGTGAGTCACTCAACAAGTGGCTCAACAGAAGAGTGCTCTTCATCATTGGCGGCATACTCGCACACTCGCACTCACTCACTCACTGTGTCTGCTGGCAGGCATCACCGCTTCCATTCATAGTTCTCCCCCTCTGATCTTCTCTTCTTGCCGCCTGGTGACAGTGTGACCACCAGCACCAGCACCAGCGCTGGTGCTCTGTCTTGTGTGCTGTCCTGTCTCCCTTGCATTGCAGCCCATCTCCCCTGCTCGGTTGTCTTCCCAAAATCAGTGTCTGCCGAGTTCAGTAGCAAACACCAAACACCCGAAGATGGCTGCCGCAGATCATAGCGTTCTTAAGACAATATTTGACCATTTTCAAGAGTGGACCAAGGCGGAGATAAAGCAACGAGTTCCACAGAAACTGCCCTTCAGTTCTCTCTACTTTACCCTGTACTCAAGCTCGCTTCTTTTCCTCCTGGTTCTGTACACCGGTTTTCTGGAAGACAAACCGCCGATCAGTTGTCAAACTAACCATGATTTCGACTTGGATGAAACGTCCTTCTTTAACAAGATTTGCTTTTTCAATGGAACTTTTGTACTGCAAAATGCCTTCACAAGTGGTAAGAAGAGAACTTTTCGGCTTTAGACTAATAAAACGCTTCTTTCAGAACAAGTTAAAGAGAACCTTGGCTACTACAGGCACGTATTGCCAATCATCGTCTTTTTGGTAAGATTTTTTTAGTTGTCTGATAAACTTTTATATTTTTTTTATTTTTTAAAGTTCTTCTTCTGTGGTTTCTCAATCTTTATCAACCACCTCGTTCTTGAGTATCAACGCACAAAGCTTCTCGGTTTTCCACCGTCTAGGAAGACGAGCACCGCAAAACGCATCAAATGCGCCTGTTGCCAGATTAAGAAAGCCAAAGGTGATCGCTTCTGGCGCACGACTCAACTTGTCTTCATGTACCTGCTCTCTGACATCAGCCCACTCATTTGGTCGGTAGCTTCATTTCACCTGACTGACCTCTACCTGGAAGGACAATTTAAGAGCTACGGCCTTAACATGCTGCTCTACATCCTCTTCCGAGTGCCTAATGATCACCTTCGCTCAGTATGTCCTGTTAATGTTATTGTTATAAAGTCCGTCAAAACTAATTCGTATTTTTTTCACCCAAATTAGCTCTTTCCTCTCCGTTCCACTTGTGAGCACTATGAGTACGGAAGCAGTGGCACCCTGATTCGAATGTCTGGCGATTGTCTCCTCACCTTCAACAACTATTTTCACCCGGGCCTCTTTGCCTACTTCTGGTTCGTCCATGTCTCCTCTCTCATCGCCTTCTCTGTCCGCTTTCTGGTAAAGCTGACTCGCCTGGTACTGCGCTGTGCGGTCAAGGATGGTTTCGGTCATCAGTTGTCAACATCACAGTTCATCATGCTCTCTTGGGTGCGTTCACTGATCATTTCGCTGTTTCGCAAAATACGAAATTGTTAATTTGGTTTTTTGTTTTTCAGTCCAAAAAAGTTAACAGCGATGTTTTCAAGTGGCTGCACAAAATGCTTCGCCCAAGCAACTCAAAGCTGATCAAGTGGATGACCGATTCCAAATTGGAAAAGTTAGACTCAAAATTTTCTTCTTTTCCCTATAAACTGGAAGAAATTGAGGAACAGTTTACAAAGGTTAAACTTGAGTAGTTTTTGAGAAGTTTAAAAAATTGATGTATTTTCAAAAAAATTTTAAATAACTTTATTGTTTAAAAGCATTACATTTGCTTTTTATTTAATCAAGTACATGATATATGGTAATTAATAATAAAAAACACTACTAATTTATAGCGTTTTCAAACTTGTTTAACATTGCCTTTATTTCAACCAGTTGCTGATCCACTTCAGCTAGGCGATTGAGTCGATCTTTTACCAAATCCAATCTTCCATCTACTCTCCATTTTTCGCTTGTGCTAAGACCAAGCGAACCTGCTGAAGCAGCAGCTACAGTCCAGCCTAACTTTGGATTAACTCGACTAACGCCTTTATTTTGTTTTGAGTCATACGCTGAAAATAGTGCCATTGCAATTCCAATCCCAACTCCAACATATGAAGCTTTTTCCCAAATTCCAACGTTCTCGCGACGACCAGAAAGTGATTCGTTTTCATTTTCAAGATTTTGTTTTAATTTTTCTATAAATGAAAACAGTAAATACTTTTTACTAATTTTTAGTAAAGTTAGATATACTTACCAACATCTTTCATTATGGGTTCATAATGATACTCATTGGTTATTTTTAACTGGTTTCGTATTTGTTCAAGCAAATGGTTATTAGATTGTTTGGACCATTGGTATTCTTCTACAAGTTGGTTTAAATCATTAGCTTTTTTGCGTAAAATTTCAATTTGGATTAGAATTTGATTTATTTCAACATAGCTATGACCTGCATCAATAAGTTCTTTCATTTCTTTTTTTGTATTTATCACATTACGCCATTGAGCAATGTACATCATAGCTTGAGCTACAATGTATCCAGCTCCAAGATTTCCCCACAATGAAAGAATTCTTAAATAAAAACTTTGTAGAAAAGCATCGGGGTTTTTACCAACTTGATCGGCTTGCCTGAGAAATTCTTCTGGAAGAACATTTTTGTATGTTTTGCAAAACTCGTCTAATTCACGATTAAGTTTGTTTATTTCACTTTGAATACTAGTTCCTTTTTTATATCGTTCATATAATAAGTAGATTTGATGCAAAATTTTAAGAAAGTTAAACAGTTCAGTTGGGTTTCGCAAGCCAGAAAGATCGATGTCAAATTTTTTATCAATGATGTTCACAAAAGAGTCAAATAACAATTGTTTAAAATTAAATTCCATAGTAAGTTATGTTTTTTTGCTAGAGGCGTAGTTGCTAAATAATTGTGCAGCAAAAATGTTGTTTTGCAAAAATTTAGCAGCAAGGTCAAAAAGTGACAGATAACTACAAACGGCATAACATCGTTTTTGATAACCAGTTAACAACAAACTTTGCAAATAAAACAAGCACTTTATTTTGTTAAAATAAAATACAGTAACCATTAGAAATTATCATCGTGAGAAAACTTTTGATAAAACTCTCCGTTTTCTTGAAAATAATAAAAAAACTTTTTTAGCAATAAATACCACAATAAGCAGCTATTCATTGTATTCAATGTCCTAATCAATTCATGTTTACAACTGATTCATGATAATT
>JAALOO010001652.1_pt1 | contig 14406 bp, 11 predicted proteins | sample 7257641 | NCBI WGS metagenome assembly JAALOO01 (sample SAMN14085613, study PRJNA598686) | mite metagenome | biome: ENVO:01001000; feature: ENVO:01001002; material: ENVO:01001226; isolation source: single female mite from University of Michigan culture on fish food culture... ...
ATAAACAGTAAAATGGTTAGTGGCGAGCGAAGCGAGCGTAACTGAGTCCTTGTTAGTTTTAAAAAAACCAATACAATGTATTGATTAGTCGATTGCATTTTTTACTTTAAATCTCTACAACCCCTAAAATCCAATACAACCCCTAAAATCCAACAATTTCTCTATTTCTCTCTCTGCACTCAATCTTTTGGTTCTAGAAAAAAACTATTGATGCTATTGAAATATGGTTTTCACCAGTAGATCAAACCAAATGGCATCTTTTTAAGGATACTAAATTCAAGTTGATCAGATAACCAGATGTGATTAATATGGCGGATTATCTGTTTTCAGTCATTAACGTTTTTGGTCATAAAAAAACTACTAAACCTAGAAAAATAGGGTTTTGACTGGAAATTTTAAAAAAGCAACCGGAAGTGCATTATCTGATTATAGTCACTTTTTAGATAAACCATATTAAATACTAAATGAACTCCAATATTATTTTTGAGCGCACCATCAGATTCCCCTACTCTTAATTGGCTGAAGCGAACGTCACTGCCACGCGCGAAGCGCGTGGCAGTGTTAGTGAGTGAAAGCCTTTGAGCGGGTTCACAGTGTTTTGCAAATTTTCTTGTGTTAACTATATTTCAGAAATGGCTGGTTTAATTGCTATTAAACTTAATACATTTTGAAAGCTAAAGAGTTGTAGATTAGCCCATTTCTTTTAGAATTGAAAAACTCCCAGCCGTTTAAAAGTTATGGCCTTTTAAAGTCCAGCAAAAGATTTTTTAGAAGAAAAGCAGCGTCACCCAAACAGGGGGGTCTTGTGCACTCATCTACTTTTTTGTTACTGAACCGATTTTTACCAAACTTCGCACAATAACAGATTAGGGTTGTGTGGTTTGCAGCATTCAATCAGATTGAAAATCCATCGAGTACTTTTGGAGCTAGGCCCATTCAAAGTTGACTTTAATGTGCGCCTGCGCACAAATGCACTGTGAAAGGTAGCGCTACTCTGAGCAGTGCTGTGAGCAGCTGGGGAAAGCGCGCAGCTGTGGCAGCCTGCCAGTGGCGTTAGGGTAGGGTAGGGTAGGGGTAGGTGTGTGTGTGGGTGTAGGCGTTAGGGTAGGGTGTGTGTGGGGGTGTAGGGGTTAGGGTAGGGTGTGTGTGGGGATGTAGTGGTTAGGGGTAGTGTAGGGGTAGGTGTGTGGGTGTTGGCTTTGGGGTAGGTTCATGGGGCCCTCCTACTCGCTCCAGCCAACAACTACTGGTGAACACCTGGAGTTCCCCTAGTTAGTATGTGTCTATGTGGGCTTCTTTTTAAACCTTATGGTTGACTAGAAAACCAGAAAAGTTTGGAACGTTTTCTTCTGAGTTTTCTGACTTTTAGTTTGTTTTGACTGCAATGCGCATGCTCGTACTGCTGCCGCTGCAGCCACAGCGTTTGCGTCAGCCTGTCACAGGCTGCCTGTGCGAGCTCGCTTATCGCACACCGCTGCCGCCGCAGCCCTGGGCTGCCGGGAGAGCACTGTGATGCGGGGGAGTGCACTGTCCAGGGCGGCGAGGTCTGACGTCATTTGGGCATTGTGCAACGCCCGTCGCCTTGGGCTTTGCGAGCGGAGCGAGAAAAATCCGAGGCGACGGGCGTTGGCGGTCGCCTAAGTGAAGCCAGGGTGAGCCGCCGGTCAAATTATCGAATAAGTTTAGCAGTGCACGGCACAAAGCGGCGAGGTCTGGCTTTACTTGACTTACCAAGAACGTCCGCCGACGAGGGTCTCGCGAGCGGAGCGAGCGAGGCCCGAGGCGGCGGACGTTCTTGGTAAGTCAAGTGAAGCCAGGGTGAGCCGCTGTAAAATAGATTAAAATCAATCAGTCTGATTGGCCACACAAATGTCAAAGCAGTTAATCAACAAAACTCAATTGACTCGATTAAGAGAGACGGCTGGCGCTCCAAGCGGCGTGTCTTAGAGACTGGTTCGTCAGCAACAAATGTAAACAGACAGCAGTTTCACTGCTTGCGTCAAGCGTAAAGCTGGCGGAAAAAGGTTTTTTCCAGAGTAAATTAACCAGTGTTAAGATTGGCTTTTGGTATAGGACAAGAGCTCATTTTTATCAGAAAGACTTCTAGTTTAACATATGTTAGAGCCAGAAAACTCGGGCATCTAGAACTAGATCAAACAAGAGATTAAAAATGCACATTTTTGAGCTTTTTCTCAAAATTTTCTATCATTGCGCCATCTTCTGACCAGTTCTTGATACGTTTAGTGCAGATTGCTTCGTAAGCTTACACGCGCTGCACTGTAAGGAAAACCTTTCCTAACTAGTCAAGAGATGGCGCAGTGACGGAAAACTCTACAAAATAGCTCAAAAATGCTGATTTTTAATCTCTTGTTTGATCTAGTTCTTGATGTCTCAGCTTTTTTATTTTCACATATGTTAAACTAGAAGTCTTTCTGAGTAAAATGAGCTTTTGTTCAAAACTAAAAGCAACTAGAAACAGGCTAAGAGCTGGTGTGGAAAAGTCATAGATTGTATGGCTAAAGCAGCGTTTGTTTACATTGGTGCTGACGAACCAAGTTTTGAGACAGGCCGCTAGAGGTCCGATTTTCCACTTAATCAAGTCAATAAAATTAAAATTTTTTACAAGTTTTAAAATCTAAATTAAATGTTGCAAGAATTTTGAAAAATATGAGATATTTGAAAAAACGGCGTTTCAAGCTTGATTGTATTTCATTAAAAAATTTGGTAAAATGATAAAATGTAGCAAAAAATACGATGTCAACAGCCAAATACAACAAACTGCAAATAAAAACAAAAATTACTGTTTGCAAAATTACGGCTTTTGACGCCAGCTTGCGGTGCACCCCGAGATTGCCGCTTCCCAGGCACGCCCGAACCCGAGTCAACAGCTTCGGTACACAACAACCCCCACCCCTGAGCGTAACCGCCCTATTTGATTCTATTACACAAGCTGAACCAATGCCGGTCAGCCGACCAATCATCCGCCCAGTCTCACATCTCCACTAGTGGCGGTGGCCAGACCAGGCCGTTGATGGTGACACAGACGACCAGTTTAGCGCCCAACTTTAGCGTTTCAAATTCAGCTGCCGCAGCAGGGTGATCAAGTCGACGAAACACCACGCTGAAACACATTGCAACGGTAGCAGCGGCAGCAGCACCAGGAGGCGGTCATCATCATCATCATCATCATTTGACACCATTTCCGTATGACTCACTCCATCACAACATCAGCAGCAGCAGGCATCCACCGCTGCTTACTACAACAGCCATTTTCAGTTTTATAGACATCAGCAGCGGGCAACAGCAGCAGCACCATCAACTGAATAACCATCAACTGCCGTTGCCCTTGTCGTCTTCCTCTTCAGCAACAGTTTCATCTGCTTCATTTGTGGTGTTTTCTAGTAGAGGCAATTTTGGAGCGGATGTTTCTAAACTGCTGTTCAACTGCTGTTATAGACCCAGAACGTCTGCTGACCAGCTGCTGGAGCAGACTCACAGTGGCAGTGGTGGCCATGTGATTGAATCTAGCAATCTCCCTTCAGGAAGCAGTCACTGAAACCGAGGAGAGATCTCATCGACCAAAAACAGCCACAACAGCAACATCGATGGCAACAACAACTAAATTGTGAACTCTAAATAGCCAACTGAACATAATATGCATTTTTATTAGTGCATTTTACCGCTCCACCGTTTTGTCAAAAAAAGAAATACATTTTTGTTTAAAAAGTTGATGTTGTGACGGCGTATCTAGCTGATCTACCAACTTTATCACTTGACTATCATTGTTGCACAAATCGGAAAACAAGATAGCCTCTTTTACGTTGTCCACGCACTCTGTAAAAGAGGAAAGCTTAACACAAACATCAAAAAGCCAAGATTTGCAATCAGAAACTCTTGATTCTCTTCCAAGAACTGTCAACTGATAAAGTTGGTTGATCAGCTAGATACGCCGTCACATTATCAACCGTTCAGGCAGAAATGTATTTCTTTTCTGACAAAACGTCAGAGCAATTAAATGCACTAATAAAAATGCATATTTTGTTCAGAGAGTCAAGAGATTCTGATTGCAAATCGTGGGTTTTTGACGTGCATTATTTGAGCAGGGGGCGGAGCATTTTGCTGCAGGGAGATTCTGCCGATTCCTCCTTTACTTGAAGTGGGGAGGGGGTGGAGTGCTGCGGGTAGGCGGGTAATTGACGGTAGGAGAATTGCTGGCAAAAACGAAGCCAGTAGTACGGGCCATCACCTGTCACCTGACTGGCCACGGAGAGGAAGAGAAAGATGAGAAGGAGGAGGAGAGTGGGGGATTGCGGTGAGCACAGCATTTTGCAGTCTGAAAAGCAAAAAGGCGGTAAAAGAATGTTCAGTCAACAAACAAGTAAATTTACCAGTTAGTTTGCTGCCGGAAGGAGTAGAAGTAGGAAAGTTAAGTGTGATTGCTAAAAAACGAATGTTAAAATTGATGGTTTGCAGTGGTTCGAAAACGAAGCAAAACTCTACGTTACTTACATACTTGTGAAGTTAGACCAGCGGGCACTAGCGTTGAAGGGCTTGTTTGGCTGCTCTGGAGATGAGATCCTCCTTGCTCTTTCAGAAGATGATCAAGTTCACTTGAAGAATTTAGATTATTTTAACTTTTTTAGAAATTAACAGAATTTTAGGTGTGCAGCTGCGTAGATGTGTGTGTGTGAAGACTTCGTAGAAGCAGTTTTTTGAGCAGATTCTTTTCCTCTGACTGTGATGGTCGAAGAAGACAATTCTCAGCAATTCAGCAAAGTCGAAAAAAGCAGGTATAGCAGTAATAACAGTAGATTAGCTTTGGCAGATGGTAGCAAACTTTAGCAGTTTAGCAGATGGTAGATTTTAGCAGGTTGTAGCAGTAAAGCTTTAGCTAGGAAATTAGTATAACTCAAAAACTCCTAAACTGATGAGAAAGAGAAAAACTCAAAGAAATTTCTAATTTAGTTGAGTTGTTACTATTTTAGCAGAGTTATTAACTGAAATTTCGTACTCCTTTGCCTTCACTAATATAGCCTTTCAGTTTGCTTAGATTTTCGGGTACACTGCAGTTTGCTTCAGTTCCACTGCCAGTGTGCTTAGATTGCAGAAAAGGGTGCTGTCAGCATCAAAGTAGGGTGAGTTAGTTATCAGCTCTTCAACTCGTCCATCGTCGCCTAATCAACCCTTCAGTGATGATAATCAGTTCAGTCGCCAGCGAGTGGGTAAATTCGGTGGTTTCATCTGCTGCTTTAAGTGGTCGGTTAGAGTCGGTTTAGTAGTAGTGTTTGTGTCAAAGTTTAAAGAATAAATAACAGTGTTTGTGTTGTAGAAGTTAGTGTAAAAAGATTCCCTAAACAATTGTAAATAGTGTAGTGTTGTCATATTGTTTTTATCTCTATTAGTCATGCCGTTTTCGCGCGCGCAAGCCTTTCTTATGGTCAGTCAAAAACGCTCAGTTTGAGGCTCACTCCACGCAATCACTTTCTCTCTCAATGCAAGTTTATGGCGTTATCATTTTTACACAGGCTGATGTAAGTGCTGCTGATGTACAGCAGTTGCTTTTTCACACCACTCTTTAATAACTTTTCATTAGAACATCAATCTTAGCAGTACAGTGTCACCAGTCTCCCTTCAGCTGCTTATCGTTGGCAATTTTGCTTGCAGTTGCAGTTTTGGTCACTTACTGATAGCTCCTCAGTTAGATGTTACAAACGTCACTTTGGTACAAATGAGTGCAATTTGGCAAAATGATTATCACTCTGTTTGCATGTCTGAATTCAGCTAATGCTTAGATCGTCTAGCATCAGTCGGTCAGAGAAAAATTAGTGTTGGATTGATGAATTAAACTCAATTAAGTCAAAGGTCATTAGTCAGCGCAGAATGGTTTTGGGTTTTATCCTTCCGATTCTTCCATATCTCCTTGCTGCTGCTGTTGCTGATGCTGCTGCCGCTGCAGATCGCTGTTGTTGACATGCCCATCAGCTGATGCTCTTCGGTTGACGGTCTGCTCATTGGTGTGGACATTGTTTTCTGCCTCTTTTTCTTCCTCTTCTTCCTCCTCATCGCCGATCAATATCTCCTCTTTTTCGGACTTTACGCGGATGATGTCAGTCCTCGATCCGTTCTTCTCATCAACCGACAACCGTTGTCCTCGGCCGCCGCTGCCGCTGTTGCTTCTGCCGCTGCTGCTCACCGCACCAAAGTTTTGAGGAAGCTCATTCTCTGCATTAACTTATCGCAGGCTTTCAGCACCTCCTCGTAGATGGTTTGTGAAAGAAGCGCTATTTCCATGCCGTCGGCGGTGCCCAAGTCCAGTCCCGTGGGCCAGTTCATCGGTCAGGCTTTTGGTTTAAGTCGAGTCTCGAAAAAAGCCTCATCGTTGGGGTCAAAGAGCAGCAGGACGGTGCACTGGTCGGGCGGTGGTAGCGGAAAGCACTCTTTGTACTGCGTTCGCAAAGCACATTTCAATTTCCGCAGAATGAACGCTCGATTTTTGGTGTCGGCGGTGCGCTCACGGTTCCGCAACACATTGAAGCATCGGTTTAGGCATTGCAGCTGGTGGGCGACATTGTGGAAAGTTTCCCGGCGGGCCATGCGAAGTAGCAGCTCCTCAGCCGCATTCAATTTTCGGTCCATTTTGGTAAAATGGAAACTGAAAGAAAGCCGAAGTAAACACCGAATGTATTAGTTTTGAAAGACTGCAAAGGTGATAACAACAATAACAACAACAACCTACTTGAATGAATGGGAAAGTAGTAGTAGCAGATGCGATTCCTTGGCAAAGTTCACCTTTACCTTCTTTTTCTTCCTCTTCTTTCCGGTTTGAAAATGACAAAAGGTTGGACGAGGACGATGACAAGTTAACCTGAGCACGTCTGTCCACGTGGTGTGAAACCAAAAATAAACGTGTTCAGCTGTTGAGCACTCATTTGGCCGCAAGGGATTTTTTTCAGCCCTTATACACTAGGGGATCTCCAGGTGTTCACCGGTAAATTTTGGCTGAAGCGAGTAGGGGGGTCCCATAAACATACCCCAAAGCTACATACACCCTACCTTACTGCTCCCACTACACCCTACCCTAACGCTCCCCCCACACACCCTACCCTAGCGCTCCCCCCCCCACACACACACCCTACCCTAGCGCTCCCCCCCACACACACCCTACCCTAACGCTCTCTCACCCCACACACACCCTACCTTAACGCCAACACACACACACACACACACCTAAAACCTAAATCTAACATTTTTAACAAATCTACTTGAACGGCGGCTCACCCGACATCGCTTGGCCACTGTAAACTTCCGCCGCCTCGGACCCCGCTTGCTTCGCTCGCGAAGCCCGAGGCAGCGGAAGTTTACAGTGGCCAAGAGGTGCCAGACCTCGCCGCCTTGTGCTGCGCACTGCCAAGGAGCAGTGCGTGTTTTTTCTGCTTTATATGAGTTTTCTTCTTTCCCGCTAGATGGCGGCGCGCAGTTGTTTGTAGTTGTTGCAGTTGCTTTGTAAACATAAAATTTGGGCTAGGTTTGATCTAGTTCTAAAACGGCTGGGTTTTTTTTCATTCTGATTGGATGAAGAACTCCCCACAACTGTCAACTGTTATTGTACTGAGTTTGGCAACAATCAGTTGAGAAACAAAAAAGCCTATCGCCGTTCAAGTCACCCTTTCAGTTTTAACGTAAAAGGAGCCTAGCTCCCAAACGGCTGGAAATTTTTGAATTTTGAAAGCATTTGGACAATCTACAGTTCCTTAGCTTTCTTCATGCCAAGTTTGGTGGCAATAGGACAAATTTGACTTTGACAAATCGTGCACACAAGAAAAAACCTTGCAGCACTTTCGACCTAACCCTAGGCTTTTACTCGCTCCAGCCAATAAATATTATCTTTAAGTGGAGAAGTTCAATTCAAAGTTTAAGTGTTTTTGTGTGATCAGCTTTTGCTGTTCTCATCAACTTGCTTTTGAAAGTTTTCAAAAAATAGTATACAGGCAAAACTCACACTGTTGATAAAAACTGTCCTGCGGTGTTTTTCAATAGATGCGAACGGGCCGCAAAAACGCTTATTGTTGTGCATGGTAGCGTTGTCGGCGTCAACAGTTCAACAGTGGCGTTTCAACAGTGTGAATTTTGCCTGTAACAGTCAATTGAAATGAAATTAACCAGTTACCAACGGCGTCCTAATAATCGCCAGTTTTTGCTCAGCACGTACTCGTTTGCGTTCAATAATTGTAGGCGGTGTAGCGGTCATGGCCAAACACATAAGATGATTTAGCTTTCTAACCGGTATCTCACACTATTCACGTGAACACACATTGGCACTTTTCTACTGAAATTGAAAAACATCAACATGCACATTCCTTCAGTGTGAGAAAATTGTCAATTCAATGATCATCAAAAATCTAAAAAACCACATGTTTTGTTTTGCAAATTACTACTTATGACTAACTAATTAAAAACTCTCACATTTGTACCAATAATACTTAAAAAGTCAATTATCAAAATGTAAATCAACACAAAGATACTTACCCTTATCATCAGTTATGTGCAACGTTTGCAAGTATACACAGCAAAAAAACTACTGTTTTTATCAGCCAATTGTGCGAAACGTCCTAAAAGTAGATTTCAAATTTGTGCATTGCGCAAAATGAACACATCAAAGATAACGGTTATCGGAGGTTTTTTTGTCAAAAATTGTTAAATAAAAGTTTTAAAAAGTTGATTGTTTTGCGTAAAAACAAATGTTTTTAGTTTACTGAAAAAACTCTTATTTTAAAATTGTTCATTTGATTGTTTTTGTCACTACTATTATTGGAACAAAATGCCAAAAAAACTGACTATCCTCGTGTCGGCATGCAACGAAGCTGGCCATCTGAATGCAGTTACCGGAGAAACGCTCGAACTAAAAAAACGTGGGCATCGAGTGGTATTTGTTTTGCCCGAAACATGGCGGGGAAAATTAGCAAAACACGGATTTGAAGAGCACATTTATCAAACGGAAAAGCCGACCAGTGCAAATGAGCATCCGGGCAAACACAATGCTGCTGTGTTGTTTGAGTTTAAAATGCTGGGCAATTACACGCCACTGGAAAAGATGCAAGAGCTGGTGAAGATCTTTGATTCAGAGCATCATTTGTCGGAAATAAAGGTCAATGATAAAGCGGTAAAGGCGGCACTGGAAAAGTACAAGCCAGATGTGATTATCGTTGATGCGCATTCTCTTTCGCCTGCCATTTACGCGTCGGGAATTCCGTGGATCAAAAGCTGCTCAATGAATCCACTTTTTGAAATGTGGGACTCTGATTTGCCACCAGGCGGCTCCGGTAGTGCTGAAAAAATTTGCATTTATCATGACAATATGTTACAATTTCGTTATTATACTTTCAGGTTTTTCTCAAAATAGCGATCGATCTAAATGGGCCGAATTTGTTTTTCTACGTAAAAAGCTTTTTGCTTCACCTGCTTTCAGTAATCTTCTAAGAGAAATGGGCTATGAACCGTATGCAAATGATATCAAGTTTCCTCCTACTGAAATTCTCACCGTATATGCTTGTCCTGAAGAGTTGAACTACCCACAAATTCGCCAAAATGGCTGGCACAACTTGGAGGCATTTAATAAAGTAGACCTAAGTGAAACTGTTGCAAAGCTTGATGATATTTTGCCAAAAAAGTTTATAGAAAATAATCTAAATGGAACATTCTCTGGCAAGTACATTTACTTTTCTCTTGGATCAAAGGTGAGAAGCTTTTTTCTGAAATACAAACAATTTAACCTTTATTTTGTTTGAACCTTTAAGGCTAGTGTTGATGTTAACTTGATGCGCCGCATGACTACTGTTCTTTCTGCAACGCCTCACAAGTACATTGTTTCAAAGGGGCCAAACCATGAAGCCTTTGAGCTTCCTAACAACATGTGGGGCGAGCAGTACTTGCCACAGACAAAGATTATTCCAACCGTTGACTTGGTCATCACTCATGGTGAGTGAGAATGAATCACTAGAGAAACGTGTTTCAAGTTACTACTTCTATTGATTTTCATTTACAGGGGGAAATAACACCGTCACCGAGACGTTTGCCACTGGAACTCCCATGGTGGTGATGCCCATGTTCGCCGACCAATTTGACAATGCCCAACGTCTGGTTGAAACTGGCCTAGGTGTCTGTGTGATGCCATATGACTTTGAAGATTCTGAACTGATTGCAGCTGTTGAGAAGGCTCTTGGAGATGAGGAGATGAAACGGCGTTTACAGGTGGCAGCAAGGCGAATTCAGTCGGAAAATCGACATGAACAGCTGGCAGAAAAAATTGAGCAGTTGCTGGTCAAGTGAAAAAGTGAAAACTTTTTTTTGCAAACAAAGCAGGAAAATAAATGAAAAATAAACAGAATTTTGTGTTAACAAGAGTGTCTATTAGAATAATGTTGCGCAACAATTGGATCGTTTGCCTAAAAAGTAATTGCAATTTAAACAACTTTTGTATTGTAACTTTAAAACATGATATTTTATTCAACAACTTAAAAGTTAAAATAATACTTTTTTTAAAAAAATATAAATAAACGTTTTTGACTGAATCTAATTCAAACTTATATCTAATGGTTGATGAACAAATGGCGGATCACGATGGTAAGGTCGACCGTAAAGAGCAACAGTTCCAAGAGCAAAAGAATTGAGTCCATTGAAAGTTCCAACTTCAAGGGCATGCAACTGTTTACTTGAATCATCAGTCATATTTGGTTTTGTAAACTTTTCTTTTCTATTTCTTCTTCTTTTGCCGTGCAATATTTCAGTTTGTTCAATTTCAATTTTTGCTAAAAAATCGAAAACGTTGGGCAGCAAATTTATTTTTCTGTAATTCCAAGAATTTCCTTTTTTCACTAGCTGATGTTGTGAACCGATGACACTAGCATAAACAGTAGTGTTTAAACCAAACTGCCCATAAAGATTTAAATAATGAAATTTAGTTTGCAAAGGAAAGTTTGAACGCATCATTGAGCAGGGTTCAAATCTTCTTGGACAATGAACAACGGCGCAAAACTCCTCGGTAAACAAAAATGGTCCTGGCTTAGTGCGATTAGAAACGATCAGGTAGAATTCATCACTTAAATGCAGTGAGGAATAGTCAAACTTGTAGTCGACAAAACAACAAACGCCCCCGGCGCAGTTTTGTTGAAATTGCCTACTTGACCAGAGGGGAACCATTGAGACTTCCTTTTGATTAAGTTCAAGGTGGTACGCGTCTATTCTCGCGTCATGTTTAAAAATTGGCGCCTCTTGTTCAATTTTCACCTGTTTTGCATTGGAGGGACATTTGCCACTTGATGACGAGTTAATAGGCAGATTACTAACAAGAACTCTCGATTCGCCGTCAAGAAAATCGACAATTTCAAACTCCCCACTGGATCCAGCGTAAAGACCACTGCCTTTTTTGCCAAACTGAGGGTAATGAATATTGGCAGCCAACAGGTTTACCGAGTGAGCATTCGCCCAAGACCACTGAAACTGGTTGGCAGACAAAAAGGGAAACTGATCGTACCACGAAGTGGAAAACAGGACTGTGTCTACAAGACCTCGCCTGACCAGTTCGTGTCCGGGCGATTTGTACAGCAGATCAAAGCACGTCTGAAGGCCCAATCGTCCGATTGAGGTGGCCACTGAAACCAACTCCATTGTGGGTGGGGTGTTTTTGAAGGACTCCGTCGGGAAAAGGTGCATTTTGTGGTACTTTGCCAGCAGTGTTCCAGACCTATCGAAAAGCACTGCAGTGTTGTAGGCGAACAGCCCGTCTCGAAACTTGGTACAGGCCATTTTTCCGGCACTCGGACACGGCTGAATGTCAATGACATTGGCCTCCAGGTACAGACGATTACTTCGGGCAATGCACGCCAGCCGGTGAACAATCGGGTGCGATCTAGCGTACTGAAACTGACACATTTGTGTGGGGTAGTTTGGAATGACCTCGCCAAACTGAAGTGTTTCGTTTCTCGATACTTCGGAAAAAATGATGCCATCCTCAGGAACTACGAGGATGTCGGCATACTGTGTACATGTGCAAAAAAAGTAACTGATTAGTAATCGGAATTATTTTAAAATAAACACCGCATACATTTTCTTTTGCCTTTACTGCTGCTCGCTCATAAAGGTTCAGGTTGAGCTCAATGGTTTTGGGAATAGAATGTTGATCAACCTGGCGGACTTGGTCAAAAACTGCTGCACGAAAACAGCCGGGTTTTGCCCTTTCGGCGTTTAAAGTTGACGCGCAGAAAAGTAGCAAAACTAGATACTTCAGGTTCATTGTAAAAATATTTTAATTTTGCATAACAAAATTAAATCTGAATCAATCGGTCGGTGTAATTGATCGGTTTTTTGGTTTTCTATTTAAAGGGCAACCTTTATCAGAGGGTTCCAGCTACTACTGCTTTATCTGGGTTTCACTCTCTCCATATTTGATAGGCGTGCATTGTTCCAGTCTGTATATTCGTTGTCGCCGCAGTGCATTGCAGCAGAAACAGCATTAGCCTGAACACTTGGCATGAGGTCGTTGAGACTCATTTGTCCACAAGACAGACAAACCCAATTTGTCATGCAACTTTGATAACGTTGCGCATCTTTTTTGGTAGGCACAACTTTTGTTCTCTCTCTCTTTCTCTCTTTCTCTTTCTCTTTCTCTCTTTCTCTCTTTCTCTTTCTCTTTCTCTCGTAACAGACAGTTGCAATTGACTTTTGTTGGCGGATCTGCTCAATGAGTTTCATCACATGTTTTTGAGTACAAACAGAGGCCAATTGCGGCAATGGAAAGTCAAGTATCCTAAAACTAGTGTCACATGTATCAGATACTCTCCAAAATATACCGTCACCTAAATAAACTTTTTTGCAAAGGTAAAATAAACATAACGGGTATAAATCATCAACTGATATTTATCAAAAAACTTCTGATTGCAGTTTTTTAAATAAACAACAAAATAAAAAAATGTCACGTAGTCTGTAAATAGTGATTTCCTTGTTATCTGTTATTAAATCTTCTAATCAAACACTTTACAAGATTTTAATCAACTATACAAAAACTTTGCAAATATGCAAATATTGCAAACATTGATAAATGAACTAAAAAGTAGTGTTTGACAATCAAAACTAAAAATGTACATATTAAACAACCTTGATAAATTAGTTGAAGTTCAAATCAGTGTTACTTTATTTGCTGCAAACAAAGTGTTCAAATTGCAAATACATTTTTTAATTGATAAAAATAAAAGATAAACTAGCAAAAATAAGTAACTGTGCAAAATGTTTCTAAAATTTTGATTAACATTTGCTAATACTTTGAGGATATTTGTAGCTGCCTACTAAGCTCTTTTAGTTGTAGACTAGTAATTTTTTAGTACATTTGCTAATGAAATACTGTTATCCACTTTATTGGCCAACCATTTATCAACAGTTTGAAACAAAAGACAACATTTTTGGTCAAAATAAGACTTAACCAATTATATTTTTAAACTAAATAAATGATTTTTTAGTTTAATTTAGTCAAAAACACTAAAAAATTGCATTTTTGGTTTAATTATTCTAATTAAACTTTTCAATAATTCCTTAATCACTTTTAAATTAATAAAATTTTCCAAATTAAACTTAATAGTATTACTAAGGTGTAATCCCAAGTTGCACTTAAATATATCAACTCAGAGCAATTGGTTATTTTTATTTGCGGGTTCTCTGAATCGTCGGCGGAGGGCGCCGCTGTCAAGCTCTGAAAAAAATTTGCTGTTTGAAGAAAACAGTCCACCTTTCTGCTGCTTTTATACTGCGATAACAGTACGCTTTTTAGCGCAAAAACGACCAAAAAGTGGATAAACTTCACGAAAACTTTTTTAGTTTTTCACTGGTTTTTCATTGCACTGCCCGGCATTGCATGAGAAAACAATGCCCGACACTTATTTTCGCTGATAAACATTTTATACGCGTAAAAGTGTACAGCAGAAAACTCAAGCATTAAAAACAAAATAACCTTGCACTGATTAAGAAGTTAGTTAGGAATCTACAATCAATCTGGTCATTTTAACTGTTATCTTTTTTGCCAAAAAGCACCCATCAAGTGCCAATTGACGGAACTTAATGTTAGACAGATTTTTTGTTCAATGAAAATCAACAGAAAATAAGTAAAATTAGTCCACCTTTTGGTCGTTTTTGCGCTAAAAAGCGTACTGTTATCGCAGTATAAAAGCAGCAGAAAGGTGGACTGTTTTCCTCAAACAACAAATTTTTTTCAGAGCTTGACAGCGGCACCCTCCGCCGACGATTCAGAGAACCTGCAAATAAAAATAACCAATTGCTCTGAGTTGATAGATAAAACTCAGTGCATGTACATAGGCTGTGACACTGATAAAGCACAAGCAAATCGTATCATAGTGAGTTTTC
>JAALOO010001653.1_pt1 | contig 14406 bp, 9 predicted proteins | sample 7257641 | NCBI WGS metagenome assembly JAALOO01 (sample SAMN14085613, study PRJNA598686) | mite metagenome | biome: ENVO:01001000; feature: ENVO:01001002; material: ENVO:01001226; isolation source: single female mite from University of Michigan culture on fish food culture... ...
GTGTGAGAGAGGGAGCTGCGCCGCTCGGCGACAGTGAGAACGAGAGAAGGGAGCGCAGTGAGCTGCTGCCGCCGGCATCAAAACAACCGCCTTCTTCTGCTTCTTCTTCGTCTTCGGGGCAACCAGCGGTAGCAGCCAGGCCAAGCCTGGGAAGCAGCAGCAACAGCAGTAGTCCAGGGCAGGCCAAGCAGACAGGAGGCACGTAGTACTGCTCACTCTCGAGGAATGGAGCAGTCACGAGAGTGGGCTAGTACTTTTCGCCCCCACCAACACCACCACCACCACCAGGACCGATCTCCGATTGTTCCGGCCTTTAGTAGTACTATTCTCTCCTACACACTGTAACTCATCATCTTCAGTGCTATGGAATGACTACCGCCGCCGACCTTCGACCAGGGCAGTTTAAAGGCTGCTATTCTGGAAGCGTCGAGAGAGAATGTGTCGGTCTCTGTTTGTCTGTGTGCATTACACTACACGCTCGAGTAAAGCCGAGAATGGACGGGAACATTGTGGAGGGTAGTAGTGAGAGAGAAAGTGTAATCAGCGAAGGCCACCAGTGCCAGCAGCACACGCGTTCTCTCCTCTCCCAATTCAGTGACTGTCTGTCTGTGTGTCGCGCCCTGCATGTCAAGGTCACCAGGGGGTTCCGAATGGGAAATGAAAGCGGCAGTGCAAGTCGTCTAGAGTAGAGGAAAGAGAGGCATCCCATTGATTACACAAGCCTGACTGTGTGCAGTACTGCTGCTGCCTAATCAGTACCTCTCTCCGCTTTCTCTTTCGTTGTTCGCTCTACTGACCAAGTTCCCACCACAAGGACGACCGACCACTAAAGCTGCCCCGTAGGGCAAACTACTAAAGGAATGATACTGGATACCTGCCTTTGCTGGGCGGCGGCACATTCTTTCGATGACTCTCTAGAGGAGGGGTAGTTTGGTTAGGGTTGATGGCGATAATGTGATGCCTGCTGTCCTGTCCTATGATGATCTCCATGGCAACACACATAGGGCACCCAAGCAACCGCAGCAGCAGCGCCCGTAGGCTGCCTTTCCTTCCCCTCCAACCGGTCTAATTTTGATGATTTTGCTGCTGCTGCTGTTGTTCTGCTCAATACTCCTCTCAATGTGTGCTCATCACTAGAGTCAGTAGAGTGCTTCAGAGTCGTTCCTTCGTGGAAGTGGCCTTCAAAAGGCGCCAGTTGCCTTCACGCACTTGCACTTCTCTCTTCTACCTCTCCAGTCCTCCTGCATCCATCTGCTGCCATTTTCTCTGATCCTTTGCCATCATCATCGACTCACACAGATGAGTTCGCGCGCTCACTCTTTCTGATCACGAGATTTTTGCGCAATGACTCTTTTTCGGTGTGGTGTGGTGAGTGTGTGTGTTGGCCGGTGGACAGCCGCCAGTGTGCTTCTTGCATAGATTTCCTTTTCGTTTTGTTGTCACTTGTGGTGGTGGTCGTTGCTGTTGCTGCTGCCGCCGTTGCTTCGTACGATCAAAGTACTTTTGTCGTTTGAGTGATGAATGTTGGCTGCCAGCGAGGGGAATGAGAAGGAGGAGGGAACTGCTGCAGACGGCCAGGCTCTACTTGACAACAGTGGTTTTTCAAGTCCAAAGGGTGAAAAGCAACAGCAGAAAAAGAGATGCAATAGATGCAGCTGTGGTGATGGTGATGGCAGCCGTCCTGTTCTAGTACACGCAGTAATTGTCAAATGAACGGAAAGAGTGGTGGTGGTAATAATGATGATATTTCAGTCTTCACACGTGTTGTTCTTCAGTTGGGGGCCACGCATCATTGGGCTGTTACAAACAACTCGTGTAAACGATTTAGCAGACAAGTGTTGAAGTTGGAGAATTCCAGTTTCATTGATTAGAAGAGGAAGTAGTTTTTCATTTTGAGGGACCGTTTATGTACAAAACGACAACTGTTGTTTATTAATCCATTTTTTGAATGTTCTTTTTTACTAGTTGTGAATTATTACAATTGCAAAGAGTGAAAAGCGACCTATGCTTTTTACCTAGCGTGTGTGTTTTTGACTCTTTCCTAAAAACGCGTCCACCTTTAGACGGCCACCTTGGTAGCGATTACGTAATACTCGCTGGCGAGCAGGGAAAAGAGCATGAAGGCGTAGGTGTACACTAGGACGCGGTCCTTGAGGCCCTCCTTGAAGTACACTGGCGTGCCATCGGGAATCTGGGGAATGAGGGGGCGTATTTAGTATGTTTTATTCGACAAATAGTTGGTAAATAAAACAGCCACACTGACCTGGTACCAGATGCGCTTCTTCTGCAGCTTCTTGTAGACGTTGGTCTCGTAGAGGCCGTTGGAGGGATCCGGGCAGGGCGGCAGTGCCGAATCGGGAATGTCCTTCCACGACTTCCAGCCGTGAGGATTCACATTGCCGTGGTGGGGCACCGAGGACATGGCTCGAAGGGCGGTCATCTGCAAAAAACAGAAGAATGCAAATGAGAGTTCTCCTTTCAAACCGGTTGCACTTACCTTCACCAGCGTCTGGTTCATGATCGCACGCTTCGCATAGACTGAACGCAACATCAGGCTGGCCATCTTGCAAGAAAAGAGGAGGTGAGGGAGGTTTTAGGATACCAGAAAACCAGAAATCGGGTGAACAGATTAGCAGATGGCCACAAAACAAACTTGTCGTCGTCTCGGTCACAGTGAAGAACTCAAAACAGTGTACGGTGTTGAGGGGCGTTCATAGACAGCGTGCCGCTGTAGGTTAAATCTCAATGACAATGACGCGGCTTTAGGGGATTCTGGTCAGTGCTGAGCCTTTTATGGTTGCTTTTCTAATTGGAAACGGTAAAAGGTAAAGCTGATGATCAATCGATACCAAAATGGTTGCCAGATAAGCGTTTTCTGAAAGCGAAAAGCGTTCGTTTTCTCAATGCAAACAGTGTGTGTACAAAAAAAATATTTTTTTCTGTTGATAACAGGTTATTGACCGGTGAATCACCCTAAATAGGCTGATAAGATGAATTCTATGAATTTTTAGTTATTAGACAGTCATTGATTTGGAAAAGGTATCTGGGATCATCAAGTTTTAATTGCCCAAAAACTGCAGTCTTGCAGTACAATTTAGTCAAACGCTGCACTTTCTAAGGAATCATTGTACGAAAACCAAAAATCTTGTTGTAAAATTAAACATTTTTGTAAAATGCGGTGATTTTAGCTTCGCTCTTATTTTAAATTCAAGAATCTTGATGTAAAAGAATAGAATCCGGGTTTTTTAAAAGTACAACATCTGTGCAGGACCCATTGTTTTGAAATAAATCACGTGCGTCGGCAAGCGAAAGTTCTGTGTCAAAGAATCTTGCTCATTTTTTGCTTTATCTATTCAAGATTCAAAAATGGACACGGCTAAAGAGGCTGAACCGATTTCAGTAGAGTTTGCAAAAAATGAGGATGACAGCAAACCAAAGATTGACCACTTCGAAAAAGGTAAACGACTCACTGAATCCCACCCAGAAAAAACCCTAATTTCTACTTCTTCCTAAACACATTCATTCAGGATATGCGCCCATCAAGGCAGAGTTCATCGTCAAAGGTGCCGCACCCATAGAGTACGACGAAAAGTACCTCACAAAAACCGAGCACAATGGCAGTGATAAAGCGGCTCCAAAGAGCACTGAAGAGCAGGCTGACAGCGGCGAAAAGAAGCGCCCCAATGAGGAGAACGCGGCGGAAGATAATACTAGCAAAGATGATGGTCACCAGAAGAAGCGGATAAAGGGACAGAACAAACACCGCCGCAACGTCATGTTCAAGGAGAAAAAGGCCAAGGCGGACCCTGACCGGATGCGAATGTGCGTCTCCTTCTGCCGCAACGGCGTCTGCAGTTACGGCGAGCGCTGCACTCTCTCCCACGATGTGGACGCCTTCTTGGCCCAGCGGGAGCCGGACCTGGGCCCGGTCTGCCACAACTTCACCGCCCTGGGCAAGTGCAACTACGGCGTCCTCTGCCGCTTCGGCTCCGCCCACCTCAAGGACGGCAAGGTGAACGTCGTGGATGAGGCAAAGGTGGCCGCACAGCCGCCCACCGGACAGGCGATCAACTTCCTCTCCGGTGACACCAAGTTTCAGCTGCAGAGAAAGCGCTACGACTTCAGCCTGGCCAACGAGGCCGCCAAAGCGGTCACCAGCGGAAAGCTGACGCTGGTAGAGGCCCGAATGACGCCTCGAGCAAGGCCTCTGAAAAATGGCCGCATTGACTTTGCCGGCAAGCTCTACCTGGCGCCGCTGACCACCGTGGGCAACCTGCCCTTCCGGCGCATCTGCAAGGAGTACGGCGCCGACATCACCTGCGGAGAGATGGCCCTCTCCACCTGCCTCCTCGAGGGCAATCCCTCGGAGTGGGCGCTGCTGCGGCGGCATCACACCGAAGACCTCTTTGGTGAGTCTGTTTACTTTCTTTAACACAAATCTAACCACAATTCTCATAGGCGTCCAAATATGTGGCGCCCACGCCGACCAGCTGGCCCGCGCGGCGCAGCTCATCACCGAGCACTGCTCCGTCGACTTCATCGACCTAAACATGGGCTGCCCCATTGACCTGGTCTTCCGCAAGGGCGCCGGCTCGGCGCTGATGGACCGCCGCAAGCGCCTCGAGGAGATCATCTACTCGGTGGGCGCCGTCACCGACGTCCCGCTCACGCTGAAGATGCGCACCGGCGTCTACGAGCGCAAGGCGATCGCCCGGAACGTCATCAGTGCCGTCCGCGAGTGGTCCGACGCTTCGGACCGCATCGGCCTGATCACCATTCACGGGCGCTCACGGGAGCAGCGCTACACCAAAAACGCCGACTGGACGTACATTAGCGAGTGCGTCGAGGAGGCGAAAAGACTGATCGAAGATGAAAATGGTCAATCTCGCCCCTCGATCCCCGTCTTCGGCTCCGGTGACGTGCTCTCCCACGAGGACTACTACCACCGAATGGAGTCGACGCCCGGCCTGGCCGGCGTCATGATCGCCCGCGGCGCCCTCATCAAGCCCTGGCTCTTCACGGAGATCAAGGAGCGCCGCACCTGGGACATCGCCGCCTCCGAGCGCCTTGACCTGTTTCGAAAGTACACCAACTACGGCCTGGAAAACTGGGGCAGCGACTCGGCAGGCGTGGAGAAGACACGCCGCTTTCTCCTCGAGTGGCTCTCCTTCGCACATCGCTACATTCCGGTGGGCTTGTTGGAGCGCCTGCCGCAGCGCATCAACGACCGCCCGCCCCGTTTCGTCGGCCGCAGCGACCTGGAGACGCTGCTGAGCAGTGGCAGCGTCAAGGACTGGATCGCCATCTCCGAGATGTTGCTCGGCCCCGTCCCCGCCGACTTTAGCTTCATTCCCAAGCACAAAGCTAATGCATACTGAACTGTGGAACTACTGTGAATATGAATACAAAGTTAACACTCACTCACTGAAGTAATTATTACTCTTTTTGAGGCGAACTCTAGAGGGTACAGTGAGTGGTGATGATGGTGTGGTGATCAGATCAATTCATATGGCGGAAAATATGACATGAGGGGGTGATGGAAGGGGAGGAGGAAGTGCAAGTGACCTTGGTTTGTCTACATGATCGAGCTCATCTGCAAGAGAATTTAAAGAACTTAAACAATAATACTCTAACAACAGCAGTCCAGTCAGAGAAAAGTGGGCGTGAGTGAAAGGAGAGGCATGGTCAAATGGAAGATCGAAGTGTGAGAGAGCAAAGAACTAGAGAGACCTAGAGCAAGAAAAGCCCAAAGCTGACTGACTGACTGTCAGCTGAAGTAATCACCCAACTTCAGTCATCAGAGGAGGAAGAGGGCGGCCGTGCGCTGAAGATGGCCTCAATCTCGGTGAGGGACTTGCCCTTCGTCTCGGGCATGGCCACCGCCCCGAAGAGGCCGCACAGCAGGCAGATGGCACTGAAGATGAGGTATATGTAGTAGAGGTTGATGTAGTTGAGGAAGATCGTCAGGATGATGAAGGCGCACAGCCAGTTGAAGGCGGCGGCGATGATCGAGGCGATGTTCTTTACCCTGAAGGGCAGCATCTCCTGCGAAAAAGGAGATTAGAATAGAAGGAAAAAAAATATAGTTAGGCACTTACCCCCAAAATGAGCCATGGCACAGGGCCCAGCCCCAGACTGAAGAAGATGATGAAGAGGGTGACGGAGAGGATGGGAATCCAGCCATAGCTTTGGTTGAACTGATCACTGTTCTTCACCGAGCTGAGGTAGTCAAAGATGGTCAGCGGAATGAGACTGAGACCGGTGCCTAGGCCGGAGATGATGGTCAGCATCTTCCGGCCACATCTGCTTGTTCAGGAAAAGAATAAACAAAATTAACAACCTCCTTAAATCTCAAAGCACCACGTACCTATCGCAGAGAAAGCAGGCGACCAGCGTGGCGGCCACCTGAATGAAGCCGGTGATGATGGCCGCGTCGGGCGGACTGACCGTCTCAAATTTGGTCCGCTGGAAGATGGAGTTCATCGAGGTGATGATGCAGTTGACGCCGCAGAACTGCTGAAAGAACATCAGCGAAATGCTGATCAGCAGCGGGCGGTAGTACTGAGAGTGACGGACCAGCAGGCGCAGCTGCGTGCCCAGACCGCCCTCTCCGTCGTCCGCCATTTCATCGCCCCCTCTTCCACCTCCTTCGGTGACCGAGTTTCCACCACCACCGGCACCCTCCGGCGGCCCGCTGAGCATCGTCGGCCCGGACATGTCCACGGCCAGCCGGCGCGACCCTTCTGCGCCGTGCAGAAAGAGATTCGCTTCTGTCGCCTCTGCGATTCGACCTTTTCTCAGCAGCCAGGCGGGCGACTCCGGCACGCAGAGAATCGACAGCAGACAGAGAAAGGGCGGCGCAGTCATCAGCAGCGCCAGGTCTGCCCAGTTCAGGTACTTCCCCAGGACGTAGGTCATGACGATGCCAAAGGTGCAACTTAGCTGGTAGCCCGACCCGTAGAAACCCCGCTTTTCGGGATCAGCCGTCTCTGCGATGTACATCGGCGCGGTGAGGGAGACCAGCCCGCAGCAGTAGCCGGTGAGGAAGCGGCCGATCATCAGCGACCAGAGGCTGTCCAGGTAGCCAGAACAGGCCATCAGCGCCCAGCCGGTGATGAAGGGCAGCGAGGTGAAGATGAGCGTCCCCTTCCGACCGAAAGACTCGTTGAAGAAACCTAGAAGGAAGAGGTTTTCTGGTTAGAAAATATGTTCGAAAATAGAACTCAAAGTTTCGTACCGGCGCAGACGCAGCCGATAACGGCGCCAAGCGCCATCAGACTGACGAAGAAAGACCGGAGAAAGCCCTCCAGGTGCAGGTGAGAGCCGAGGTCGTCGAGGCTGGGCAGCGCCGGTGAGGAGTAGCCCAGAACGGTCCCGGTGGCAAAGGAGCTGACCCAGGCACTCAGCACCGGAAAAATGTACTTGGCCGTGCGGTGGTGCTGGTCCTCGATCAGCAGCGTCGTGTCGGCCATGGCTTCGCTCTGGAGAAGGAGTTTGGAGTTAAGAATTTGATGGTTTTGCTGCTTTTTTGGTGAGATCTTCAGGAGAAAGAGAACATTTGAGCAGTGCACACTGACACTGGACACACTGATGTCCTCCCTGTTTGGTGCTAGTTTGCAAATGCTATGCAAATACTGCAGTTAACTGCACAAGTTGGTTGACAGATTAGCTGGAGTGAACGCACAATCACCAACACTGATGATGATGGTGGTGTCAGTGGTAGTGTCAGTGGTGGGCAGTCAATCGAACCGATAGTTGTTGTTGTTGTGCTGCTGCCGATGATGGTGGTGCCAGTCTGATGAATTGCAGCAGCAGTGAAAGGCACCTCTTTCGAAACGAGTTGTGCCGATGCCGATGATGCTAATGTTGATTCGGCTGCTGATGCTGCTGCTGCTGATCATGTGATGGTGTGTCAGTTGTGTTGTGGCTGATGCTTGTATTCTTGACACCGTACCACCAAAAGTGAGGATTAGTGGGCGACTCTTCAGTGGAGTTGTCCTTCCGGTGTGCTAGTGACTCAAAGAAGGTGACCAAGTCCGCAGACAAAGCTTTGTCTTTCTTGAGAGCCTGACACGGAGGGAGTCCCTCGCTCTCTCAGTGAAGTCGTAGTAGTTTGCTTCAGCAGCAGCAGAAGCAGTGGCCGATTGTGTGTCCTCTCCTTTGTAGCTTTCTACACTGCAGTTGTAATTGTTTGCTATCTATTCCACTTCTTTCTCCTTCTTTCTCTGTTGTTGGCGGTGGCGTTTTCGTCTGTTTTGGTACGCTCTCAGTGTCAGCAGGCCGTCTGTACAAGACCGGGCAGCAGATGGAGAGACTGTTTGCTTATTCAGAGGCCACCAATTCAAAATAAAATAAAAGGAAAAAGAGGACAGCGGTGCGAAGGGGCAAATGTTCAAAATGGAAAAGGGGGCTTCTACCGAGATGACTGCTGCTTCTTCTGATTACAGTTTGTGATATTGCAAACAAAACAAAATCAAGGCGCCATCGATGGAAAGGCAGATAAAAATCAGGCTTTTTATGCATGCTTCCCTTATATCAAAGGATCAGCATAATAAATAGCTGAAGAAGAAAGATAGATTCTGCTGCTTTTAAAATTAAAGAAGCTCAGCTAAGCAATATGCGCGACCCCCCAGTGTCAATGTCGAGCTCCATTCTTCTTCTTCCTCTTTAAATAAAAAAGAAGACAAATAGAGGGGATTCTCAGCTTAATCTTTAGAGGAAGGAAGTGAGCAACTACTACAAAGCTTCGATCACGCCTATTAATAGACGCCTACTACATTCGAGTTCTGTGAGGTTTGGGAGTTGCTGCCTCAGTGGAAACGAGAATAATAAATCTGCTTCAAAGCAGAGAGGAAACGAAACTGCCGAATGACTTGGTGGTGGTAGAATTAAATCAGCTCAATATAAACAAGCCGAGCTAATTATAGTGGCACTTTAAATAAAGACGAAGACGACCACTGTGGTCGCGTGTCGGCGGCAGCGGCAGCAGAACCTCGCCGACCATCAGCAGACCATCACTAGCATCAGCAGCAGTATGATGATCATCAATGTGGTCGATGTGAATGACTGCTTGGAAAGTAAACAATGCACAGCAGAGTAACCTCTCACTCTGCCTTCTAAGCAAATGGTGAAGATGAAAAAAAGCCACTGAAGGCATTTGCAAAAAGCCTGTGTTGAAAGCAAAGCAAACTTTCTCTCTCTGGCAGTCCGTCTGTTTGTCTTTGTCGGCACAAACTCACAGGCAAACTCAGTGTTCAGAGTGCTGGTCCAACACCACCACCAGTGCAGGCGCATCCATCCCAATCACATGGAGTTCACCCCCAACCCCAAATGGGCACTAATTGTTCAGCATCTTTGTTTTCCTAACATCCCCCCTTCGTTTTCTTCAGTTTGTTAACCTCTCTCTCGCACACACAAGCACACTAATTGGCTCACTTCCAAATAAGTCCAGTCTTGTGCTGCAAACATAACATATTCTCAGCTATCGACTCGACTCGTCTAATCGGCCACTCAACTCTCTCCTCTCGCTCACCCTCTGCAATGACTCTTCAATCGAAGCCAGTAGCGAGGTTCAAGGCGCACTTGTGCCGCTGCCGCATCCACTGACGCAACAACAGCAATCGATCTTGCCACCACAATTGGCTACCACCCCAGCAGCAGCAGAAGCACCTGTTCCCCCTCTCTGACTGTCCACTGTCCGCAATGAATGCAGTAGAACACCATCGAGGGAAAGGAAGCACTGCACAATAGTCAATAGACCCACACACGCAGCAAGCGCTAAGCACATAAGCTCAGCAGCATCAGCATCATCATTAGAGCAGTCACAATATGCCCTTCACATTGACAGCAACAGCAACAGCAGCAGAAGTAGTAGTTTCTTATCAGCTCTGAAACAGACATACACACAACCACACCGCATACAAGCTCTCCCTTGATATCTTATCTCTCCTCTACTTTTGGACGGCATGTTTGGCGCCACATTCGACAGGTGTCAGGTGGTGGTGATGGTGGTGGCTGAAAAGGAAGCAAGCAGAGGGCAGAAAGGAGTCAAACCGCATGACTGCCTGCCTGTCTGCCACTGCGGCAGTTGATGAAGTTAAAGTGCCGCAATAAAGTGCCACTTGTGCGCGCATTGCCAGCGCTGCTGAGATTTATTATTATCGTTCAGTAGCGTCGCTGTCAGAGAAGGAAGGGTAAACAGTGAAGTCAAAGGAGTGATCAAATGAGGCTGATCGAGGTAGCTGGGCAGCTGAAGGGGCAGAGGAAGTAGTACCATATGGAGACATAGCACCATCAACGTCAGCAGCAGCAAATGTCACACGAATCAAGTGATGGCACTGATGATGATACAAAGTAGATAGCTCTTGCACAACTCACTCAGATCAGCGGCAATCTATAGATGACTCATCAGCGTCAACTTCTAAACTAAAACTGTCTGCTGCATGTCAAATTGCTTCAATTAGCATTGATGAGATGAGCAGGGGAAGGGGAAAGAGGGAAAAGGGGACAAGCAATGCACTTCTGCTCACTCAAGTGCTGCTGTCAGAGTCCACCTAGTTCATCAGTCGGCAGGCAATTAAATGCCGATTGCTTGACATTTTCTGTGTGTGTTTGACATTTGTACGCAGTAGTAATCAGACTGCTGCTGCTGCTGGTCTTCGTCTGGCTCTCTTGTCTTCCTTTGATCTTCAGGCGGAAAATATCTACCTCCGGCGGCAGATGCAACTTTGTCGGCTTCTATTTCTCTCTTTCCCCAGTCTGTCAACAGAGGCAACCTTCTTCAAAGTCTCTTTCTCCGACGACATGTCACCCACGAAGCCTCCACCAGCAAACATGCACAGTGCACAACTGTCACTGGCACTATGCACTCCAATTTATCGGCAACCGCAGCAGCAGCATCAGAAACCATCTGCACACCAAACACACACACGTAGCCGCATTTCATTCTGGGCAAACATAAACAAGTGCCCTAGTAATAATGCTGCGACGACAAATAGGTGGTTAGTTAGTTGGTTGGCTGTTGCTGGGCCATCTCATATCAGATCCCGGGATTTTATCAATCTGCCGTTGCAGCAGCAGCAGCAGCTGTATCAGCCACTTAGGCGCAATATCGATGCCAATGGCCGCCATTATTTATGGCGGTAGCAGCAGCAAAAGCAAAAACGACGGCGACGATGGTAAATAAATCGGCCTAGACTACCACCACCACAAAAAAGCTGCCAAGCAAAGTGAACACATTGCCGCCCAGCACCAGATGCACACCACACCAACAAAAGCAGCCAAAGATCTCACCTTTATATTGGGCAGCACTGATGCCGCCGCCACCGCCGTCAATATCGCCAGAGCTGAGACGATGATTTATGGGCGGACGACAGCATCAGCAGCAGCACTCAGTCGGTGCACCATTTGCATAAGTGCCAGAGCACACACAATCGCTAATTAAAAGCACACCAGAGAGTGGAGTGGGAGAATAAAAGCACACACTAGACACATAGGAAGTCTGAAGACGGAGAAAAAGAAGGAGAAGTGCAGCAGGAGCTACCGGAGAGTGCACCTTCTGCTACTGCTGCCGCTAATCAGTAATAGCAATTGAATTACCCCATCTTGATGCAACCAAATGGTGTGCCTGTGTGTTTGCCCCAACAACTTACAACAGGGCGAGAGAGGACTTTTCGGTGGACGGTGATATTGTTGGGTGACCACTTGCTGCTGCTGAAGCAGTCCAATGACAATGAAACAGAGGGGAGAGAATCAGAAAAGAACATAAATTGTGTCTGTGATCAGCTGCAGTTAGTGAGATTTATTGGCCATTTTAGTGGCATTGATGGTGATGGTGGTGGTGGCCATGAAGGGAGAAGAGCAGAGAACGAAGTGAAACACGAAATGAAATGGCAGACATTCACAGCACGACCAAGGGAAGGAGAAAAAAACTCCTTTATTCCCCGACAACGACCAAGACGACCGGTGACAGAGTAACTGGGAGAGAGGGAAAGAGCCATCATTTGGCGTCTCAAGCCTTTGCCGCAAATGAAGTTGGCAAACAGACAGGCACACCATCATCAAATAGTGAGCGAGTGAGTGGCCTTCAACCATCACCTCTAGGCACAGTGAATGACTCTCGCTGAGAGAGAGAGGTGATCGGGCAAAAGCAGTACTTGAAGTACAGTGATTTTTCTCCCTTCGAGTGCCATTGTGACCAGGTGATCAATGTGTCTGTCAGACACAATTGCAGACTGCAACAGTAATGAATACGAATGGCGATAGTGAAGTGTGTCCGGGCGCACCGCCAAAGTCTTCTTCTTCTCCTTCTTCTTCGAACTTCCAATTCTGCTGCATCCGCCGAGCTCCAATGAATAAGTTAGCAGGCAGGCCATAACCATCACCACCACCGATCATCATATTTTCGTCACTCAATTATCTCATTATATTTCTTCTTTTTTAGGCGAACAGGTAAGGTAAGGTAGGAGAGCGAGTGACGCAATTAGCAGTCAGATTATGAGTGAAATGAAGACGGATAATTGGCCCCGAGAAATATTAAATAGCGATGGGAGCAGCAGCTCACGAGACCTCTCCGTCTGTCTCAAAAGTCAATGAAGAAGTTGAAAAGAGGGAATCTTTTTTGCAGGCGGAATCGGAGCGCCAATCTCTGCAGAAGCAGCAGCTACAACAGCGACAGACTTATTATCCACGCACACACAGAGAGATGTATTCTGTAATTTAAAGTAGCTGTCGAAAGCGGAGAGGGCATGCTTTCTGTGCACCAAAGAATCTGCTCACTTTTCAAAGTGAAAGAGGCCCAAAAGCGGTGGGCACCTAGTGCTCGCTCGCTCGCGCGCACCTTGGCGTGACACTGTGGCCAGGCACGATCTGTCTCAGTGTGCACACATCACAGCAGTCTCTGGTGATGGGCCAATTATCAGTGAAAAGCGGCGGCGGTGAGAGGGGGTCAAAATCACTGTGTGCACAAGTAGTAAACTGATGGCATGTAAAGCGGTAGGCAAACACATGAGTGAACACGAGTGAGCATTGATGTGCTCGGCCGCTTGAGCCGGCGAGATAGTAGATAAATAATCAACAAAACAAGCAGCATCTCCTCTCTCCCTTCGACAGCAGAGGATGGTTGTGTTCAGGAGAAAAAGAAGGAGAAGGAGAAAACGAAGCCTCCCTGGAAGAAGTAGGGAAAAAATGTCTAGTCAATGTGCTAATTTGAAAATGCAGAGAAGAAGGCGAAGGACGAGAAAGAGAGCAGACGGACCGAAGGAATGGCCATCTTTGCGGCTCTGCTCGCGAACACATCGTTTTTCAAGAGATAAACAGACGAATATCACATCATCCTCATCATCATCATCGAAAAGCTGCTGTTGGCGGTAACTGACAACGAGAAGACTGCTGCTGCTGCTGCTGCTGCCCATCAACTCTCGCTGACAACCTGCGCGACAGTTGAAAGCGTCGCCAGAGAAAGCGCACCATATGGAAAAGTAAGTCATAATCATCGTCATCGAAATAAGGAGGAGATGAACGACAAACATTCCACCCAAACAACAGAAAAAGCAGTGGAAGAGGGGGACACTGTCGGAGACACGGTCCACTTCCGTGACACACTGCTGCTGGCGCACAGCTGTGTGTATGTTTTACTGCCGTTCTGATTCTTTTCAGTAGTGATGGCTTTTTGGTCGCACGACAGCCTCTCCTCTCGCGCGTCTCGGGTGTCTCTTTGCTTCCGCCGTAGCATCAGCTGCATCAGCAACTAAAAAAGAAAAAGGAGCGGCAAGACGGCAGAAGACGCTGTCGCCGTCGTCGTCTCTATCAACGACATAGACTGCCATTAAAATTCGATAAGATCTCCACTGCATTGCATAAACAGGCAGGGCGAATAAGCATTGGGAAAGCAAAGTTATGATCATCTGTGTGATCAGCACTGTCCTGTTCTCTTCAGGTTGATGAGCAATGTTCAGCACTGTCGTTCGCACTGATTAGACTCTGAATTACTCTGACAGAGAGATAGAGAAGGACTCAATGTTCAAGGTGGTGTCCTTGGCATGAGAAGGGGAAAGAAGAAGAAGAAGAAGAAGAGACGGCCAAATGGTGGTCACCCCAAAAAACTGAGACTAGGCCAGTGAGGCACGTCCACTGCACTCGCCAATGCCATATGTTTTCTCTCCTCTCCACACGGAATCGGTTTCATCTGGTGAAATGTGAACTGCCTGTTGCAGAAGTTGCAGCAGCAGCACGTCTTCAGCCACACTTTTGGTGTCACACTGGCTGCACACACATACACACACTCACTTTATTGAGCTTGGAAGGCAAAGTGAATGAATGAAGCAAACGGGTGTACCACACGGACTCGACTCAGTGAGCGAGCTCAGCGAGGAAGACTAAACATGACCTTAGACCTTGAGTGCTGCT
>JAALOO010001654.1_pt1 | contig 14401 bp, 12 predicted proteins | sample 7257641 | NCBI WGS metagenome assembly JAALOO01 (sample SAMN14085613, study PRJNA598686) | mite metagenome | biome: ENVO:01001000; feature: ENVO:01001002; material: ENVO:01001226; isolation source: single female mite from University of Michigan culture on fish food culture... ...
GGTCGATGATGCTCAAACCGATGATGATGATGCTGCTGCTGGCGCTACGAGTGACACAGAGGCAATCACAGGGAGAGAGAGAAAGAGAGAGAGAGAGAGGGAGAGAGAGCACCGTCGTCACCACTGTCACCCACTCACCGGTCAGCTCAGCTGCTCAGTTCACGTAATCTCAGTCTCGGTAGTGATCAATCGGCTATTCAGTCAGTCAGTCAGTCAGGGGCAAACCTTAGCTGTTGCTGCAGACACTGCTGCCCCAAACTTCTTATCATCACTTTTGGCGTGCTGCTGTCGCTGCGGCAAATAATGGCCGAGAAATGATGCGTTTTTTCCAGAAACCACTACCATAAAAGAAACTGATCACACAAATTGTGTTTGCCTGTTTCCGGTAATTGAGCGGTTACTTTGGTGTGTTTGTGCAATGGAAACAATGCGCATTAGTCAAACCTAAAAACAAAGATAGGATTGGCAATTAGATAGTAGATCAGAGTGCATCGTCATCATCAGTTGTTCGAGACTGAAAGTACAACAGTCATTGCTAATGCTCACCGCAGCTGTTATTTGTTCTCTTTCCGTACCAAACCAGTCTACAGTTCCAGTATAAAATTTCATCCAGTCTTTTTTAAAATCGCTGTCGTTGTGCAAATATTGCAGACAAATGTTGTCATGTTGCGGGCCGACCACCCTTGCGAGCCACCCGATGGCTGCGGAAGCTTCGAAAGCCCCCTGTCGGGATATATAGCCAATGCGAAAGATGTTTAAAAATGATGCCAAAAAATGCAGCTTGAATCACCGAAAAATGATGGTGTTGGTTACAAAAGAGGAAGATGGTACAGAACTGTACAACATTTTAAGTTCAAGGTCAAATTGCACTGGTGTGAGTGCTAATGCCTGTGACCTCTTCTTATCAGGCGATTTAATATAAACAATATAAAACAGCTGGAATTAATGATAATAGTTGTTTGCAGTATTGTCACTAGCTTTTTCGCCTTTTTTTCAACCAAAATTCATCTTTTGTGCCAAATTATTACACAAACAAAAAACAGCAAAAAAGTTCAGCATTTGAAAGTACTCAAAATACTAAAAGAAAGCAGCATTTTCTGCAACATTTCTTATGAATGCTTTTTACTTAAAATCAATAAAACTAAATCAAAAAAAGATTTTTAAATGTTTTCAAAACTACACAATAATGATAACAGATGCAAAAACGGCGCCACCAGGCTCAGTTAAGTTATGAAGATTAAAAATGTAACGATTTAACTTGCATTTTGTGCCACCAAGTTTTACACATGTTTTTCACAACTGGACACAGTTTTTTCAGGGACTAAAGTTGTCAGTGGTAAATGGTAGTAGTGGTGGCATGTTGCAGGTGTGCAACTTAAATATGTTCCTTCTGCTACTGCGGCTCACAGTCGACGGTTTGAAGATGGTCGCCCAGCAGTTGGTCTGTCTCAAGTCGTCTGCCGCACAGGTCACACTGGTACTCCGCTGATCGCCCTTATCGGCGGCGTGAATGCTGACCCGATGCTGCAGTAGAGTGGAGAATTGGATGAATCGACAGCCGCACAGCTCACACTCGTAGGGCCGCTCACCCGTGTGAATGCGACGGTGCTCTTTCAGGTAGTGGGCTTGGGTGAATGCTGCCGGACAGTGCGAACACCGGTACGGTCGTTCACCGGTGTGGGTGCGACGGTGATTTTTCAAGCCTTGCCTGCTAACGAATTTTTTCGGGCACCAATCACAAACGGGCAGTTGACCGGTGTGCATGCGGCAATGATACGTTAGATAGGTCGATGAGGTGAAACTTTTGCCTGAGTCACCACACTGCTGCCGGGGGTGGCGGCGATCACCATTGCCACCACCACTGCCAATGTTATTCGGAGATGCTTCTGTGGCCGCATCATCAACAGTTGGCAGCTGGTGGTGATCGGCTTTTAAATCTGAACAAAAGTAGAACTCAAACTGTGTTAGCGGGTGCTGCCATGGTAAGGTACAGGGATTCGGACTCGAAAATGAACTTCACTAACCTGTTTCAGGGCTGTGAGGCTGCTAAATTGGAGGTTCGCGTTGTTGTTGAAACTTTTTGTCAAAGTTCTCCCTATTAGGATTTCCATCAAGTAAAGCATTTTGTCGGTCCTTTTCTTCATTTTCCACTAACATGGCGTTTTCTAAATCTTCATCAACATCATCATCATCATCTGACTAGTTTATCTCAATCGTCCCCTCATCCTCTGAATCAATGATGATTGTACTCTCAGTGTCACTGATGTCAATGACTTCTTCCTGAATCGGCTTCAGCTGCTTGTGTTGACTCATCGTTGAAGCGACCACAGGCAAACACGTTAATGAAGGTGTTTTCAGTTGGGTAAAAACAACCTAGAAATAGAAAATAAAAAACTGTTAGACCTACCCACAAGTTGACTTAGTAGTAGTGGTGATGAGCTACAAACACAGAAAATAAAAATATTATCAAACGCTCATCATCCCAGTGTACTTATTTACTTACTAAACTAGATCCAGACCATGCAAAAACGTGCGTGAATTGACAAAGTAGTCTTCTTTTTCTTTGTAAGCTATTTGTTTGTGTGCTTTGGAAAAAAATTCAATCGCTTTTGAAAACCGTGCAAAAAGTACGTATAGTCAAAACAGTGAAAAAATTTACACTGTTTCTACTTCATTTGAGTCACAAGCAATGAAAAGTAATAAAAATTTTCATTGAGAGAAAAAATAGAGTTACTGATGTACAAAATAAATGAATCAGCAAATCAATATTTGATAGCAACAACTGGGCATACAACCTTTTGGTCACTTTACATGACAGGTGCCAATCATTTGCTAGAGATACAATTTGAATTTGTTGTGATGCCGAAGGACATTCAGCTGGCCAGACGAATTCGCGGAGAGCGCGCCTAAGTCGGCCTAAGTCTTTTTCTTCCCTTCCGATTGCTGCTGCTGCTGCTGCTGCTCCTGTTTCTAGGACATCCAAAAAGAGGAAGAGGAGATCATCACTAAACACACACACAGGTACACGCACACTGACAGCAACCCAGCATCACTTTAGTTTTCATCCATTAGATGCTTGAGCACTACAAATCTGTTTGTTGACCATCACTTTTAATGTTTCAGTCGCAGCTGTTGCCCCCTGTGTCGGTGTTGTGACAATTTGTCTGTGGCAAGCCGAGCATCTGCACATCTTTGTCTACCAACTTACTGCCCCGGTGTCCCAGTGTCAAGTACTACTACTACTACTATTAACACCACTACCATAAACTACTAACCAACTACCTACCTATCTAACCACCATTTCAAGTATCAATTTCTCTTCTTCTCTTTCCTTTTTCTCACTTTACCACAAACCCCCACACACTTCTTTTTTTGTTCTCTCTCTCTCTTTCTTGTTCAGATTTCTTTCCACTAACTAGAACGTTGCACTTTCTCTCTTTCCGGATAGACATAAACCTCATAATAGACACACAACATACACACTTTTTTCTTTTTTCCATTTTCTTTTACACCACTTTATCCTTTCAATCACCTAACTATCAGTACTTTTTTCTATCCACCTTCTTTTCCACACAACCTAGATCTTGTGTCATCAGTTTTTCCCAAGCGTGAACTTGTCGTCGTTTTCTATTCTTCACACTTTTTCAAATCATGTTAGGCAAACTGAAACAAAATAATACATTTAAGTTTATAAAAAAAAGGATTTTATTAAGCAAAAAACTCAATTTATAACAAATTTAAAACAACTAAATGTAAATTTTACATATTGCAGTTTTTTTGTAAATATTTACAATTTTTGTTCATTTAAATGCAGTTGTTCAAACAAAAAGTACTAATGCGTTTTTATAACATTTAACAAAATCTATTCAATTTTAAGGTCGCCTTTTTTCTTTTTCATGCAAAATATCAAAAAGAGTGTATAAAGAACAAATGCACCTGTTGTGGCAGTAATAGCGTACATGAAAAAGTTTAACTCAGGATGACGATATCGATTTCTTTTGAGCCATTCGAGTACTTCATCTTCCCGAATCAAATCACCTAAAAATTTAATGAAACCAGCGTTAAATAATGTTCAAAAGTTATAAAGTTTTCCATATAATATACCTCGATAAATAGATGGAAACTTCTTTCTGAAGAATACCAATGCTGGCACATCGTTTATGCCGTATTTTCGAGCGTATTTAGTATCTCGAATTTTGACAAACATTATTTCCAGTTCATCTGTATCATCGTCAATATGCTCCAGTTCATTGAGTATTGTTTCACAATCATAGCAATCATTTTCATCTACAAAATAAACTCATCATTAGTAATTTTTGTATTATGATCTGCAACAAAAAGTACTTACAAAAATAGACGGCTACAAAATCATTGTCTTCTAAAATTTTCTCGAGCATTTTTCGATTGACTTCTTCAATTTCATCTTTAATATTGAACACTTCATTGCTGGTCAGCCAACGCAGAACATCGGCTTCATTGTTGAGATCACCTTCATAAAGCATAAACTGCTGTTGTTTGCGGAAAAACGCCAAAACGGGCAATTTTTGAATGTTGTACTTGTTGTTGGCAGCAATGTCATTTACTGCACATAGTAAAAAAGTTATTTTAAAAAAACATTTTAAAAATAGATCATACCTTTGACAAAATCAATGCCAAAAATGTCAGCTTCATCATCAATGTTCTCAAGCGACTTAATTGCCTCCTCACAGTCGGCACATTCTTTACTATAAAAGAGCACCGCTAAAAACGGTTTGTCGTTGATGAGTTTTTCAAGCATTCGACCGTTGACATCTTCAATTTCGTCGGCCAACTCGCGATTTTCGTCCTCAATGAGCCACTCAAAGACAAGTTCTTCATTGCGCAAATCACCGTCAAAAATGAGCGGATTTCCATTGCGAAAATACACAAGCGCTGGGTAGTTCTTAATTCCATAACGTTTGGCTAAATTCACATCTTGAATTTTGACAAAGTTTATTCCGTAGATCTCACAATCGTCATCAATGTTTTCCAGCTCTTCAAGAACTATATCACATGCTTTGCAGTGAGGTTTATCTGAACCAACAGAAATATTGTTTGTCATCAATTGCTAAAAACAAAAATATTTACTTACAAAAGTACACAACCAAATACTGAGTGTTGCTGATGAGTTGCTCCAGTAGCTCTCTGTTGACCGACTCAATGGTGTCTTCAGTTTTTTGCTGAACAAGCCACTGAAGAACGTCCTCTTCAGCAGAAATGTCTTCTTGGTAAATGGATGGAATGCGTTTTTCAAAGTATATCAGTGCAGGAAGTTCAGTGATGCCATAATCTTTAGCCACAGTGTGGTCTTTTGACTTGACAACTGCAATATCTCATAAGTTATCAAAAATTTTTTAAATAATTTAAAAAACTTACAAATAATTCCATGACGGTCAGTTTCTGAGTCAATGTTTTCTAGGTCTTCCAGTGTTTGCCTACACTCCTCATTGTCAGGAACGTCTGCATTTAGTGAAAATAATTACATTCAAAAGGAACAGTAAATGAACAAATGGAAAAGTTGGACAAATATGTTAGCAAAAGGGATGAGTTTATTTTTTATTGAGGTCAGGTAATTCAGTTTGCACACTGGTAGTAAAACAAAAAGATAATATTGCCAGTGGAGCACACACATGTAAGACACACTACTGACTGCAACCGGTGAAACAAACAAGCAAACACTGAGTGCACAAACTTTAACAACAGTAACAACATATAAAACCTATTCAGTTTAACAGTTTGAAAAACAGATGTTATTCAATTACTTTGTTGATTACAAACAATTACTGGCTTTTTGTCATTACTTTCTTTTGAGCGGAGGCAGTTTAGAGGCAATCTTCTTGGCTTCATTTGCTGCAGCACTGTTTTTTGACTTTCCACTGGCACCTGGTTTGCTCTTTTCTTCGTTTGGCTTTGCTTTAGCTGCTTTCACCTGCTTTTCCGCCTTTTCTACCTTTTCCGCCTTTGCCGCCTTTTCAGCCTTTTCTACCTTTTCAACTGGTTTTGCCTTACTTGCCAATGAACTTGCCAGTTTGCTCTTTTTCTCTTCTTTTACCTTAGATTCTTTAGGTTCTTTGGGTTCTTTTGGTGGAGGCGATGGTGACTCCTTTTGAGCCTGTTTGCCAGCCGCGTGTTTCTGAGGCAGAGCGGGCAGCTTAGCAGCATCGCTGGCTTTCTCCTTTTGAGCGGCAGTTTTGGTGAACTTGCTGAGAAAGTCATCTGATTTGATGATGGTGGTGGTGGCAGGGCGTGTGTCAGGAGGCATGCATCAGAGAGTGAGAGTGACGGACAGAGTGGGGCGAGTAGGGCAGTAGGGCAGTGGAAAAGGAAGAAGAGAGAGAGAGAGAGTCGGTCAGATTGAGTGAGGTCACACAGTGAGATGGGATGAGTGGGGCAAAGGAAGAAAGCAGGGCAACACTAGTCACTAGATGGCAAGCAGAAGCGTAGTAGTAAAGTAGGAGGTGTGGTGAGTAATGTTGATGATAGGCAAAGCTCAGCAACGGCAGTAGTGAATCACAGTCAAAAAGTGAGGACAATGAGCACATGCGGCGGCGGCGGCGGCGGCGGCGGCGGCGGCAGACACAGCAAACGCGCAGGCTGGGCTTCAGAGGACAGAGGTGATCCAAATGAGCCAGTTGTTCCAAGGTCTTGTGTCTCTCAATGGCCTAGGCAAATTGACAAATGGTGCCATACTAGCAATGCAATGCAATATTTGTCTTATTGTCTGTCTCAAGGGTTGCAGTCAAGTGGGTTTGGGAGTGGCGGCACTGGCAGTCTTTATCTTTTTCTCTCCTTTCAAGTTACTGTTTGCCCTATTCCGCCACCAAAACAGTAGTGACTAGTAGTGTGTGCAAGTAGTAGTGGTAGTAGTCTGACCAGAGAGTGGGGAACTACCGAGGAGGAGCATTCAACAACAACAAAAAGGAAGAGTACTCACAGAAATAGACCGCCAGGTGGTCGGCAGTGTCGATCAGCTTTCGGAGCGTTCCACCATCCACTTCCTCGATGCGGTCCAGCATCGGGTCCTTCTGGTTGATCAGCCACTCGAGGATGCGTTCCGACTTTTTAAAGTCACCTGAGAGGAGCAGATGACGCACGCTTTGAGTCGACTCGAGCACAGAGAGAGGAGGTGGGGAGGAGGGTGAAGAAGAAGAGGAAGAACGAAGGTAAACGAATCCCCACTCACCAGCAAAGATGACCGGAATGTCTTCGCCCTTCTTGAAGAAGACCATCGCCGGCAACGCAAAGACGCCGTACTCCTTCGCCAGTTGGCTGTCCTCGACTTTGACAAACTTGATTCCCGCCGCGTCGGCCTCGTCGTCAATCTATGTACATGAAAATGTGTTGGGTTGTGAGTTAGCGAAAACACAAAAAGTAGTAATGGCAGTATAAAACCACCCATTCACTTGAATGGACTTGCCTTCTCCAGCTCTTCCATGACCTTGTCGCAGTTCTTGCACTCCACCTTACTGTAGAAGAGCACCGCCAGGTAGTTGGTGCGTTCGAGCATGCGCTCAAACATGCGCCGGTTGACCTTCTCAATGGCGTCGGACATCTCCATGTTTTCGCCGCTGGTCAGCCACTCCAGCACCTCGTCCTCATCGAAAAGGTTGCCCTCGTAGCGGATGTGCTTTCCGCGCCGGAAGTACACCAGCCCGGGCGGGTTTCGCACGCCGTACTTCTTCGCAATCAGCTGGTCGCTGCACTTCACCAGACCGACGTCGTAGTCGCCGCAGTCGTCGTCAATCTTCTCCAGGTGCTCGGCGATCTCTGCACTCTCATCATCGTCCGGTTTGTAGAAGAAGACGGCCAGGTACTCCCGTTCGGCGATCATGCGGAAGAGAATCTCCCGATTGACATTTTCAATGGTGTCTTCGTTCTTCTGCTTGATCAGCCAGTCGAGTACCTCCTCCTCCTCGAGCAGGTCGCCGTCGTACAGTGAGGGCATCTTCTCCTCAAAGTACACCAGCGCCGGAAGCTGAGAAATTCCCAACTCGTGTGCGTACTCGGCGTCGTCGATTTTAACCTAAGCAAAACAAAAACAAAAAAGTTAATTCTCAGTTTCAAGCTGAAAAATGTTGAACTACTCACAAAGTGAATGCCCTCTTGATCCGTCTCATCATCAATCTTCTCCAGCTCGTGGAGAATCCGGTCGCAAATGTCCTCATCATCATCGCCATCATCATCAGCGTCCTTCTTCTTCGCTGCATCACTCTCCTTTCCGTCCTTCTTCTCCTTCTTTGCTTCCTTTGTCTGTTTCAGCTTTAGACGGCGTTTTGTCTCTGCATCGCACTCAGCGTCATCGTAGAAGAAGACGACAATATGGTCAACGTCATCGAGAAGAACATTGAGCATGTGCCGGTCCACCGCCTCAATGACGTCTTCGTGAGTGTCCTTTTGACTGATCAGCCACTTGAGCACCTTCTCAGCGTCTTTCAGCGAGCCGTCATCGAAGAAAACGGGAATGCGCCTTCGGAAGAAGACCAACGCCGGAAAGGAGACAATGTTGTACTCCTTGGCGAGACGAACGTCTTTGACGCGGACAAAGTCAATCGACGCCTGCTCCGCCTCATCGTCGATCTCCTCCAGCTTCTCCAGGACCTTGTCGCACTCTGAGCACTTCTCCTTGGTAAAAAGGACCGCCACGTACGGCGACCGGTCGAGTATTTTGTCGAGCATCCGCTCGTTCACCTCCTCAATCTCATCCGGGTCGTCAAGGGTGTCGTCGTCGGTGAGCCAGTGCAGAATCTGATTGCTGTCCTTCAAGTTGCCCTTGTAGATGATTGGTTCCTGGTTGCGAAAGAGAATCAACACCGGAAACTTGTCTACCTTAATCTTCTGTTTCTGCAGGAAGGCGAGGTCGTCGGTGGTGACGAAAAGGATGCCGTGCTCATCGGTGTCGTCGTCGATGTGCTCCAGCGTGTTGTGGAGGATGTTCTCGCACTCCTTGCAGTCGTTCGGGGCAAAGTACACCAGCACGTACTCCCGCTCCTTGAGCAGGTCCTCGAGGATCTCCTCGGTCACCTCCTCGATGGTGTCCTCGGTGCGCTGCTTGACCAGCCAGGCCAGCGCCTCATCCTCGTCCGTCAGCTCGCCCTCGTAGACGGTGGGCAGGCGGTTCTCAAAGTACACCAACACCGGCAGCTCATCCGCCAGACCGTACTCCTTCGCCACTGAGGCGTCCTCGATCTTCACGAAGGGAATTCCGTAGCGGTCGGCATCGTCGTCAATCGTCTCCAGGTCTTTGAGGGCCTTTGTCGAGGCGCTGCTGTCGTCGTAGAAGAGCACGGCCAGCGAGGGCGAGGTCTCAATGAGGCCGCGCAGTGTCCGCGAGTTGACCTGCTCAATCTGGTCGGACTCCTGCTGGCCGAGCAGCCACTCCAGAACGCGGTCCTCGTCGGTGAGGTCGCCCGAGTAGGTGACCGGCACTTGGTACTTGAAGAAGAGGAGCACCGGTAGCTTCCGAATGCCGTACTTCTCCGCCGCCTCTAGGTCATCGGTTTTCACAAAGACGATGCCCTTCTCGTCGCACTCGTCGTCGATGTGTTCTAGTATTTTACAAAAAAAACAAAAATAAGTTTTGAAAAACGTTTGTCATAAAAAACACTTTTTACCCAGCTCTTTCAGCACTTTTTCACTCTGTTTGTCTTTTGGCTTGTAGATGAGCGCTGCAAGTTGGTTGGTCTTCTGCACCAAAACAGTGAGCAGCTCGTGGCTTACTTCTTCAATTTCATCGGAGGTGGTTTGCTGAATGAGCCACTCCAGTACCTGTTCTTCATTCTTTAGGTCACCCTGATAAACTGATGGAATTCGATTCTCAAAGTACACCAGAGCAGGCAGCTCATCATGAAGGCCGTACGTTTTTGCCAGCTCAGGATCGTCAATTTTGACAAAAGCAATGCCTTTATCGTCACATTCGTCGTCAATGTTTTCTAGCTCTTTAAGGGTTTCTTGGCACAGTTTTGAGTTGCGATCATCTAAAAAAAGTATCTTAGCATAAAAATAAACTTTAAATAAAACAGTATTACAGAAAAGTACAGCCAGGTAGTTGGTTGAGTCGATCATGTTCTCCAGAACAGCGTCTGAAACATCTTCAATTTCATCGGTGTTCTTTTGGTGAATTAGCCATTCAAGAACGTCTTCCTCTTTCATCAAGTCACCTAAAAAGCAGTCAAGTTAAACTCATTGTTTGTGAAAACAAATTTTTTTTACCTTGATAAAAGTTGGGAATTTTTTCTTCAAAATAAACCAAAGTAGGCAGCTCTTCGTACTCAATTCCGAATCGTTTTGACACCTCAATATCGTCAATTTTGACAAATGCAATGCCATGTTGATCGCATTCGTCGTCAATGTTTTCTAAATGTAAACAAATTAACTTATGACAATTGCAATCAAAATAGCAGTCAATCACATACCCAACTCAGCAAGAACTTCCATGCTGTCGGCATCTTTGTCATCATCTGCAAAAAATAGCCATCAAAGTTAAAAGTTTAACAAAGTTGCAAAAACTAATTACAAAAAAGAACAGCCAGTGAGTCGGTCTCTTCAATTAGTTTTGCCAAAACACTTGCGCTGACATCTTCAATTTCATCAGAGTCCTCAACGTACTCATCCGGATCATCGACAGTGTCGCGAAACTCGAGCAGCCAGTCGAGAACTTTCTTTTCATTTTCCAAGTCACCTAGAGTTGTTTGAACAAATTAGCAAATAGTTGGCAACAGTTTTCCCTTTGAACTTTACCTGAGTACACAATAGGAATCTTTTTGCGGTAGTACACTAAAGATGGCAAATCTTCAAGTCCATACTCGTAGGCCAGAATTTCATCAGAAATTTTGACAAAACCAACATCTTTCTCATCGGCATCATCGTCAATTTCTTCCAGTTTTTGCAATACCTTTTCACTCTTTTTGTGATTTTGTTTATCTAACAAAAAGTTTGTTTTGCAATGAAGAACATTGCTGACAAAAACAGAAAGTTACTTACAAAACAGAACCGCTACAAAATCATGTTCATCGATGTAGTTTTGCAATATTTTAGCATTCACTTCTTCAATACGATCCGGCAAATCCATTGACTCAACTGAAGTCAGCCACTCAAGAACTTCCTCTTCGTTCATCAAGTTGCCCTCATATGTTGTCGGATCACCATGGCGAAAGTAAACCAGTGTTGGAAACTTGTCGATGCCATACTTTTTGGAAGCAGCACGTTCAGAGTTTTTAACAAACTCTACCCCGTACTTGTTGGCATCATCGTCAATTTTCTCCAATTCCTCAAGAATGTCTTTGCAGTTTTCACATGTTCGTGTATCTGTAAAAAGTGATAAAATGAAAATTTTTGTAAAACGGTTACTCTATTTTACATTATCACCAGTTTTTAAACAATTACTAATTTTAATGTGCGCATTTTGTTTTTTACTACATTTTTTAATTTAAATTTACATCTATTGAAGTGTACAGACATAGGACAACACTGCTCTACAATGAACAGTTTGGCATTTTTTGCTCTTGCACTTGTTTGGACGGCATCAGCAATTGCAATGCAACAAGGGAAAGGCACATTCGGCAACTTCTCACGTTAAAGTCAGTGTGTCTCGTTTCATTACTACGCTGGCAGTTTAAATTTAGAAACACAGCAGTGCAGTGAGTCTTTTTTCTTCTTTTCTGTTCATCGAGTTCATGTCGTAGAAAGAGGAAGGGCTTTTACGGCAAAGATATCTGTGCAAATCTGTGAACTGAGAAGCTTGCACCGTGTACAATGAACAGTGAGCAGCAAATACCCGCGGAAATACACCCCGCGCATATAATATTGCTGCTGCTTTCCTTGATGCCTTCTCTATCTCACTTTCTTTCTCACTTTCTCAGCTACCAGTTGCCTCTTTGGTTGCCTCGGCACTAGACGCTGCCACAAAGTGTCTATCTTTGAGGCAAGATTCTTTGTCGGTAAGCGGTGAACGCCGAAGTTGTGCAGATTTCAGTGTTTAAACGTTGTGCTAATTTCATTCTTCTAACGACATACTCACTCACTCACTCACTCACACCGGTGCGAGAAACAGTCGGGTATTAGTGTGACATTGCCACTGCCTGGAAGGTGAAACAGTGAAGCCTGCCTGCTGAAAGCCCACTTTTGGAATGAAAGGATTGACGCGGCACTGACACTCGACAGTTCATTTTTTAAACCCAAAACACACAAACAGTTTTTTTTGCTATCAAATGTCCCTGCAACTGTCGACTTTGATAGTGGTATGCTTAAGTGAAATGACTGCCTGAATGTGCTTTAAATTACCTAGGAAGGGGAAATTCTCTTTCATTCACTTTAAACTAAATATTACAAAATGTTAAAAAACAAGAAGACTAGTAAATTGATTGCAGGCTTTGCTTTGAACATTCGCGTTTTGTTTTAAAACATTTTAGCAATAGCTTTAGACTGATTTGATTAATTATTAACAACAACAAGGCAACGATTTTTTATTTATCAATTTTAGAGTTTTTCTGTTTATTTTTTAAAAATGTAAATTTTTGACGCAATTTTTAGATAAACGATAAACTTAAACATAAGCTTTTAGAAAAGTTGATAAAGTTTAGTTTGCAAAAGTTAAAAATATTAAGTAAAAAGCCATTTTTTGAGTTGATAAAACTATTTTAATAATATTGTGAATTATTAAAATTTTGTTTTAGCAACTTTTTCTCAAAAGTTAATAGTGTTTAAAAATAACAAAATCATAACAACTTACAAAATAAAACGGCAATAAAGTCGGTTTCTTGAATTAGTTTTTCCAGTCTTTTTGCTTCCACCTCTTCAATGACATCTGAATGCAGTGGCGAGCGTCTTTTCAGTGCTTCAATAGGTGTTAGTAGAGATGATAAAACAAGAAGAAAGAGAAAACTGAGCAATAAAGAAGAAGACATGGCCGAGTAGAGAGACCGCCAGGATGATTTGCCAAAACTGTCACTGCTAAACCGATTTTTCATTGAGCTAGTAACCTTGTGATTCAGAACAAAGGTAAAAACGGAGACAAACTGGGCAACAGCATTGCCTGCTGAGTGGACGGACAATGATGAAACACAGGGCGCACTGAGCACTGAAGCTCTTGAGGAAGAAGAACTAGTGGGTTGATCAAACTGAAATGACACCGGATAAGATGATGAAACAGGTGAAGCTGTTGGTGATGAAACAAATGATGAGATGGAAGATGATAAACTCAGTGATGATGAAGGTGAGCACAATGAGGACGAAGGTGATGATGAGAGGGGCGCAGTTTTAAGTAGAGACCGACTGGCCTCACTACCAGGCGCCATTACTTCTGAACTACCGCCAATGCCAGCCAAAGTCAACGATTGTTGAAACAATCTAAAATAAAATATATAAAAGTTTGATGTTTGATAAACATAAAAAACAATTCTACAAACAACATCTACTGTAAGTTTTCAAAAGCTTTTTTATTGAATCAACAGGCAACATTAAGTAATGCACAAAAAAGTAGAGTTTTGCAATTTTTGAATTTACAATTTAAATCAAAACAGTTATACATTTAACTGCAACTTTTTTTTCTGACAACACAATTGACCTTACCGTTGACCGGGTAGTAACCCTCTTTCTTAAGCCAACTCAGGTTCTTCCAAGTTTGACTCTAAATTTCTCTTCTCTTCTGTCTTCTCTTAAGCTGGCAATGATGGTAATTTGGTCGCTCTTTGCTCTGTGTGGCAACCAGCCCAAAGATGCGCTGCGACTGCCAGTGCCGCACAAGGAGCGAGCAAGCGAGCGAGCGCCAGGATGAGGATGGGAATAGGAATAGGGATGGAAAAGCAGTGCTCAGAGGCGCAAATTACCGCCACTAGTAGAGTGTGCGGGTAAGGAGAAAGGGACCTCTGCTGCTCTACTGTTTGTTCTTCATTGCTTCTTTTTGCCACTGTTCAACAGGCGGATGGATCAGACAGCTCAACTGTGCCTCTGTGAAGGGGACAGTAGTTCTACTACAGCGGCAGTTTTTGTAATAGTAGTAGTGCAGTAGTGTGCACAGCAGCTTTTCAGTTCACACCTACTCAAACCTACTCCCACTGAGAGAATGACACACACACCGACGGACACACAAACAGACAGACAGAAGATGCCAGTGTGCAGAACTGTCGACGGGAAAGGGAGCACTCGTCGATGGCACTTTCCTTCTCTCGCTTGTCTGCAAAGGCAACAGCAGCTCAGTTCAAAGAAAATAGAACATTCCGCAGCGGTGAACGCCTTGCAGTGTGTGTGTGTGTTTTACCAATTTAGTAAAGAGCTCTAAAGGGGATTTACTGACAGAGAGAGAGAGAGAGAGAGAGAGAGAGAAAGAGAGAGAGAGACAGAAAGAGAGAGAGAGAGAGAGAGAGAGAGAGAGAGAGAGAGAGAGAGA
>JAALOO010001655.1_pt1 | contig 14391 bp, 17 predicted proteins | sample 7257641 | NCBI WGS metagenome assembly JAALOO01 (sample SAMN14085613, study PRJNA598686) | mite metagenome | biome: ENVO:01001000; feature: ENVO:01001002; material: ENVO:01001226; isolation source: single female mite from University of Michigan culture on fish food culture... ...
GAGAGAGAGAGAGAGAGAGAGAGAGAGAGAGAGAGAGAGAGAGAGAGAGTAAAGAGATGCGAAAGATGCGCGGCTATGTACACAGATGAGCACTGTACACAAAGATTATGTACAGTTCAGTAGTGAAAAGGGAAAGCAAGAGAGGAAGAAAGAAGGAAGGAAGATTCTGAGATTAGACACAAACTTGGTGTCGGCTGATGCTGTTCGAGCCATTGCCATTGGCTGAACGATCGCCACGCTGGTAGGGGTGAGCTCTTCGAGCAGATTGCATTGTTCGATTGCCATGATTACTCTGACTGACACGGCTACCACTGCCGTTTCCACCTCCTCCTCCTCCTCCTCCTGACACTCCTGATCCTGAAGCTACAGTAGTCGATGACATTAGATCGATTGTAGCCACTGGCAGAGAGACATTGTCATTGTCAGAAAGAATAATCATACTCGATCGACGACGACGGCGCCTACTACCTGCCTCACGGGAGTCATCAGAGTCAGAGGAGGATGTCGCTTCGGATGAACTGTCCTCCGAGTCTTCCAGCAGATACATGACTGGGTTCGAATCGATACTCATCTCGTCGTCATCATCATCGTTTCGAATCATCAAAATCTCGCCGTTCGAATTCTGTGCATTGAGTACTTCTTGCAAGTTGGTAGCACTACTGACCGTAATGGAGATGTCAATTTCGTCATCATCCGAGGGAATGTCAGACAGCTGCAAGTTGAGTTCAACTTCTTGGTTGTAGTCAATCTGGAGGTTCAGTGAGTTGCCACTGCCGCCCTCACCATCATCATCATCGTCGTCGTCGTCATCGTCGTCGTCATCATCATCGTCGTCATCATCGTCTTCTTCCTCATCATTTGCTGTCTGAACTTGGCCACTTTCGCTGGCAATAGAAATTGAAGATCGACGGTTTCGAGTCACGCCGCTCAGAATTTGACTGATAATCTGAGTGAGCTGGAGAGAGCTGTTTGAAACATGTGAGTTCCTCTTTCGGTCCTCCACGAGCATGCGGCGCTCCTTCAACTCCTCGTAAGAGAGAAGGTTCTCGAGAAGAATGTTCACCAGGTTTTCAAAAGCCAGTGGCTGCGTCTGGTGCTCTACCTCCTTCCGGCAGACTGGACACACTCCGCGGCTAAAGGTGTTGTTGGGCTTTAGGCGATACTCTTCCTTCCAAGTTTCGATGCAGTGCAGACAGAAGACGTGCGAGCAGCTGAGTGCAGTCGGTGCGATCAGATACTCCGAGCAGATAGAGCAGGTGATCTCCCGCAGTGCCGATGATACCGCCGCGTGGCCTCCAAAGGGGCTACTTTCGGTGCAGGCACGTTCGTTGCTGGACTCGTCGTCTGAAGAGGGGCACCGGCTTTGCGCTACACTCGACTCCAGTTGACTGATGAGCGTTCGGTACTTGCTGCACCGGGACTCCTTCTCCTTCAGTAGCTGTCGCGTTACTTGAAGATTTTTATACAAGTGCTTGCTGTTCTCTTTCTGCCGTTTCATCTGATACTCCATCTTTGAGACCATCATTTTCAGACGGGCAATCTCCGAACGATACATCTCAAGCTGGTGCAGTTGCTCTACCGGTGTAGATCGGCAAGAGCTAAAGTCCTGCGTAGCGACCGAATCATATCCAGATGGGAGGACAAACGGTATCGGCGATGACTTCTCAAGGTAACAAGCCTGAGAGTCGTCTGATGGGTAGAACTTTTCGCGGAAAAGAAATTTGAAGTGACCTTGGTCAGGTGGACCAAGGCACACTGAAGCTCCATCGTCAAGACGCGCCTTCCCATTGGGCTTCAACTTAATGTCCTGCACAAATATGCCGTTTGTGGACTGAGAAAGAAAGAAAGAAAGGTAGTGGGTAAGAAAGATGCCTTTGCGAAAAAATGAGAGAGAAGTTAGAATGACACATACTCTCAAATCGTAAATCCACCAGGCGTCATTTTCGTACTTGATCAAGGCGTGTTTGCGCGATATTTCCATCGAAACGATTGAATGATCGCAAGAGCTATCTCGCCCGATTGTTGACTGGTAAAAATAGTTCATGTGTGAGTCGTGCTGTTGCCACAAGATTACTGTACAAGAGTACTTACTTCAAGTTTGTTCAGCACCAGGGCGCCGAGATAGTTGCCATCCTGGTGGCAGGGCAACAGGGCTGCAGGTGTGAACTGACTTTGACCGGCATTGCATACGAAAACTGTATCGCCCATCATCATAAATATTCTGCAAGGGAAAAGGGAGAAACGACAGTTAATTGATGTCCATTGACGATTACAATTTGGGGGGGCCATTAACGAGCAGCTGGAAGTGGATCAAAGCAATCCACACACACACACAGCTGTTTGGTCAACAACCCCAAGAGTGGTCATATTGAAGGTATAAATACTTACTTATTATATAAATATTTTAAAGTAATAACAACTTTAACAAATCATTGAGAATGGAGTTGATAAGATGTGATTAAAGTGGTGAGGTTTTGAGTGAATTATTCCATATAATATGCTTGATTATTTTTGAATATATATATACTATGGGTGTTTGGGTGAAAAATGAAACGCGTGCCGCTAATGCTCAAGTGATAGGAGTGTGGTGCAGGTGGTGTTGGTGGCGGGAAAAGAGCAATTTGAATTGAGTAGAAAAGAGGTAGCCTGATAAGCGTCGGGTCGAGTTGCGTTCGAGAGTGATTCCGGAAGACGGGCCTGGGGTCAGAGTTAGTGGAGTGCCGAGAACGGACTGCTCTCGGACACGGCCGGGACAGGGGTGGATGCTGGTGGGCAGACCATTTTGACTGGCGGTCTTCTCTTGGGGTGCCTTTTTAGCAGCAAAGATTATCAAGTCAAGTTCAGAAGTTGAACGTAGTCGACGTTTAAGTGGCGTTGCGCTGTACTCAGTGGCTGGTGGTCGACCGACGGACGAAGGGAGGCAAGTAAAGAGTGATGGGCAGAGCGGGCGCTCGTGTTGTCGAATGTTGGTGCTGGGTGTCTTCGAAGGCGACAAGGCCTGATTCACGCGGGGGAGCACGGGCCTAGGAGCTGGCAGCTAGGCTCGTCGTGCCGGAGTTGGAGGAGGAAGGAAGCCTAAGGCCTGAGGCGCAGTGGACGCGTAGTGTAGCGTAGAAGGAGCGAGTAGCTGAGGTGCGGTGAATGTTTGCAGTGAGTCGCTCAGCTAACGCCGAGCCAGAGGAGCGAGACGCGTTTTAGGCAGCAACAGCAGCAGCAGCGGCAGTAGCAGCGGCAGCTGTTAGGCAGGGGAACATGGTGGGCAAGCGATTGCAGCAAGGGAATCAAAGTGTACGCGATTGCGGCCAACAACGCAACTCCAACGAACAGCAGGCAGGAAAGAAGGACGACGCGCGACTGGAGGACGTTGCGGGAGGAAAGAGGGCGCTAGATGGCGATGCCGCAGAGTGCTGGCCACTTCGCCGAACAGGGAACAGGACAAGTGTACAGGGGACGCGTTCTGCCTAGCGGCAGTGTCGCTGGTTTATTAGGAAGCACTTTTTTCTGTACTCGGTATAATTTGACGCTACTAATCTGGTGCAAAGTCACCCAGCCAGACTGTGTAGTGGTGGTGGTGGTGGCACTGCTAGCTGTACGTAATGTGTGTATGTGTACACTGGGCGCTATATGCATCACATGGCCACACAGGAGTCACGCACGACGAGTACGACAACGTAGGACAAACGTTCACTATACGTTGCGCTGATGCTGATGATGAGGCAGATGGTGATGGCGGTGGTGGCGGTAGTAGTGCTACTCAGGCGACAGTCGTCGATTGGTCGTCGCTCATCAGACCATGATAATGATGCCCTTCTCTGTTTGTTAAAACGCAACAAATCGGACTTGAGTGGCACTGGTGAACGGAACGGTGACGATGGGGAGGGGGAGGAGGGCGTTTCACAGAATGGGAGCAAATTGGAGCACTTTGGAAATTAGAAAAAGAGATCTGGCCCAGTGAACACTGACGACCCACTTGAGACACAGCCTGGAGCCACAGGCTAGGGTCGCGACGCGACGTAGTCAGCCGGCAGTCACATTGCAAATGACATCACTGCCTGACGTCTTCGAGAAGATCCTAGCAAATGCTCGCTTACCTCTTACCCAGATATTCTGTGGGCCCCTTTTGCCTGCTTCTCTTCCCTTCTCTTTCCAGTGTGGAGCTAACGTGTGCGAGCGCACGTAGTAGAACTGGTGGTCACTTGATCACTGCCCACTCTGCAGGAGCTTCTTTCAGCCACAGCAGAAATCGAGGCATTCCACGGCGGTCGTGCCGGCAACGTTTTACCACCGAACGCATGGAAACGAACGAAGTGAACGATGAGAACAGAGAGGCATACTTTAGTGCACACTAGGAAAGGGAAATCGGCATGCCACAGCTGGCATGGCTGACACGGTCAAAGGTCGCTGCTGATGTCATTTCCGTTAAGCAGTTCGTTTGATGAGCGAATACTGCAAATATTGCGTGCCAACTAAATCGTTGCATTACGTTGCCCCTTTCTGTGCAATTAACTAACTGCTATCTGTTTTGGCAAGGGAATCTACGCTTGCAAATACTTTTGAGTTGATATTTACTGTTTGCAGATATTCTGGTAAATTTCTCAATTCTCGCAGAATAAATTTTTCACTGTTGCCAGGCTGCTCTTAGTTACGTACACATTTGAGCAGCCATCCTCACGACCTTTTAAAACGGGTGATTTTCATCACAGTGGTCCAATACACTTCGTATCTATGAGCTAAAATAGATAAGATCGCCTGTTGTCATGTCGTGTCTTAGGGTGCCAAATGAAGAGAAAGCATCCATCAACAGTGCTAATTTTTATCTGTCACAAAACACCAATTAAAAGTTACCAATTTTAAATTTGTTTTCGCGCTCATTCGAGATGCTCTGCGTGCTTCTCATCACCTTAGCATCGCTAGTCAACTACTCAGTGGAGGTGGATAGAAGTAATTTTAAAACGTGTGATCAGTCAGGCTTCTGCAGGTGAGTAATAGCTCAAATTGCAACCTTTCATCGACGTGTTAACAATCCAAATTAAACCGCAGACGTAATCGTGGCTTAAATACTTCAAAGTGGACGGTTGCAAGTGGAAGTGTCCAGACATCGGAAGATGCTGAAACGGTGCAGTTTGGACTGAAAAGTAGCAGTGACCTCGTGTTACAGGTGACAGTTTCATCGTTGATTTCAGGGCAAACATTCCGTTTGGAAGTGGATGAAATTAAGGCGCCAAAGAAACGACTTAATGTGGGGCCAATTGTGCTGATGCCGAATTTAAAAAAGTCAAAGTTGACAATTCGGGAAAAGTCAAACAGTGCCTTTACCATTGAAGTGAATGATGATCTAAATGGACTGAAAAATAAATTGGTAATCACTGCTGATCCATTTCGAATTGACATTTTTAGCGGAAATGACTGGGTCATTGAGGGAAATCAACGGGAAATGTTTAACATTGAAGTTTACCGAACAAGGAAGAAGAACAAGGACTGCATTGACAGCTGCTGGGAAGAAAGGTTCAAAGAGTACACTGACACAAAACCGCATGGTCCAATGTCTGTGGGCATGGATTTTTCATTTATTGACTTTGAGCACCTGTTCGGCATTCCATCACACGCAGATAGCTTCTCGCTGAAGAACACCAAAGGCGGCTCCGACCCTTACCGACTGTACAATGTGGATGTTTTCGAGTACGAACTGTACAATCCAATGTCACTTTACGGAGCCTATCCCTTGATGGTGGCACATTCAACAGCGCCTAAAACGGTCGGACTCTTCTGGAATAATCCTTCCGAAACGTGGATTGACATTGAATCATCAAAGAAAAACCGCCTAACGCACTGGTTCAGTGAGACTGGAGTTATTGACGTTTTTTTCCTGCTGGGTCCATCAGCCTCCCAAGTGATGGCCCAAAATGCACAGCTGCTGGGCACCACTCCCCTTCCGCCGATCTACTCAATTGGCTACCACCAGTGCCGATGGAACTACTTCACAACCGAAGAAGTGATGGACGTCGACGCTAAAGCTGACATTTACGACATTCCACTTGACTCCATTTGGCTTGATCTGGAGTACACACAAAAACGCTCAAAGAAGTACTTCACTTGGGACTTGATTAACTTCCGTAACCACGTCTCTATGATTAAAAACCTAACTGCAAAAGGACGTCGATTGATCGCCATTATTGATCCTCATTTAAAAGTTGACTCGCACTATTCTGTGTACCAAGAAGTGACCTCAAGAGGATACGCAATTCAAGATACACGGTACAACAAAGATTATGAAGGCCATTGCTGGCCAGGAAACTCAGTTTGGCCTGACTACCTCAATCCGGAAGTTTCTAAATGGTGGGCAGACAAGTTTGATCCGAAAAATTTTCCCGGTTGCGAAGACTGTTTGGTAGACATCTGGAATGGTAGGTTTTTAAATTCAACAGATAATGTTGATTAACTGTTGAAATATACATGAGCAGACATGAATGAGCCATCGGTTTTTAGTGGTCCAGAGATGACTGTGCCTCGTGACCTGTTGGTGAGTATTTCAATTAGTGAAAATACTGTCTATTAACGACTTTTTTAATCTATAGCATTTTGGCAACGTAGAGAATCGTGAGATCCACAACATTTACGGTCTTCTGATGACCACCAGCACCTTCAATGGCCTGGTGAAGCATCGACCCAACCTGCGACCATTCATTCTCACCCGCTCATTTTACGCTGGCTCTCAACGAACAGCTGCCGTCTGGACGGGCGACAACATGTCCAAATGGGAACATTTGAAGATCTCCATTGCCATGCTCCTGTCGCACTCTGTCACGGGCATTACATTCATCGGCGCCGATATTGCTGGCTTCTTCTTCAACCCTGAGTCGGAAGAGCTGGTCATTCGCTGGTACCAGGCTTCAGTCTTCCACCCGTTCATGCGAGCTCATGCCCATATTGAAACCAAACGACGGGAGCCCTGGTACTATACTGCCCAAACGCGCGATTTGATCAGAGATGGTAATTGGGTGATTTTAATAAATGCCACATAACTAACTATTGATCCTAGTTATCCGAACCCGTTACTCCTACCTGCCATACATGTACACTCTGTTCCATGAAAACGAATTCACTGGAATGCCGCCAATGCGACCACTATGGATGCAGTTCCCGACTGACAGCCAGGCTTTGTCCATTGACACCACCTATCTATTGGGATCGGACTTGCTGGTGGCGCCCGTGTTGGATAAAGGTGTCAAAGCGATAAAAGTGTATTTGCCTCAGGACGCTAGAGAATCTACTTCTTGGCTTATCATTGACTCACATCGAGTCGTCAAAGGTGGTCAAACTTACATCTTCGATGTGGACATCAGCTCACTGCTCATCTTTCAACGAAGTGGTTCCATTATCCCAAAAAGGTAAATGCTGTCTGATGCTGCAGTAATTAAGTAAAATATTGTTAAATTTTTATAGAGAAAGACTGCGTCGTTCGGCCGTTTTGGCATTAACCATGAATGATCCCATTTCACTGCAAATTTTTGCTGACACTAAAGGCAATGCCAACGGTTCACTGTACCTTGATGATGGTCTCACTTACGATTACCGCACAAAGAAAGCATTTGCTTTTGGTAGTTTTGAATACTCCAAACGATCAGTAATCTACACATTTGAACGGGGAAACGCCAACTGCACTTCATCTTGGCTTGAACGTGTCACTATCCACTGGCATGCATCTAAACCTAGCCGCATCACTGCGCAGTACGAATCAGCTGGGTCAAAGGCAATACAACTTGCCTTCAAGTATGATGCGAAAAGGAAAATTCTAGTCATTCGGAAGCCAGCACTGCTGTTTACCCAGAACTGGCGAATCAAAATTACCTGATCTAGTTGTTGTAAGCAATACAGTTTCTCTGTGATCTTTTATATATTGGTAAATGAAAAGCCTTTGAATTCATCCTGATCAATTGAACTGATCATCTCAGAATTTGTCGGTGTGAGAAGTGTCTCTTGTCGAGTGAAACTTGTGTCGAAATTGGTCACATCACATGTGGAATTCTGAAACAAATGTTTTGATCGTAAATAAAATGAAATTGTAAGAAACTAAAACAATCATACGATTTGAGGTTGGAATGGAGGCTTTATCTTTTTTGCTTCCATAGCACTCCAGTCCACGTCTCGAAAGAAGGGATGACTTTTTATTTCATTGTCTGCTTCAAATTGTGCACAGCCCAAACGTGTTGCTGGATCTTTGGTGAGAAGCTACAAAAGATAAAAATAAATAAAGCTATTTAAAAATAGTAATAATTTTCCTCTACTCACCCCTTTTAAAATTGAATCTGCTTGTTTGGAAAGCCACGTTGGATATGGAACAGAGTCTTCGAGAATTGCCTTAAACAAGTCGTCCTCGTTGTCAGATTGAAATGGCGGCTGTCCGAGCATCATTTCGTAAAGTAAAACACCTAGAGACCACCTGCAATAAATGATTACCTGTGCTTTAGCAGTCAGGCAAACCCAGCAGTTTTTAACTACGAACCAGTCAACACTTGGACCATAATCGAGTTCTTTCAAAATTTCCGGGGCAATATAGTCTGGAGTGCCGCAAAAAGTGGACGTCTTCCGACTACTGGTAACATTTTCCTTGCACATACCAAAATCAACAAGTTTACAGTGACCGTCAGCATCGAGGAGAACATTGTCCAGCTTTAAGTCTCTGAGCATAACAAACGATTAAAACTTTTGATGATTAATGTGAGTGCTCTCACCGGTAAATGACGTTGTTTCGATGCAGAAAAAGCAAAGCCAGTGTCACTTCAACAGCATAAAATCGGGCTCGAGCCTCATTAAATTTGCCCGCTTTTTGCATGTGAAACATCAAATCTCCACCGCTGACGTATTGCATTACGAAAAATAGACGATCCTAAAAGACAGTTTTAATATCTTTCATTAAATAATGTCAATTCACTTACTTCAGTCTGAAAGCAGGAGTGCAGTGAGACAAGGAACGGGTGCTGCGTGGCCAGAATAAGTACGCGCTTCTCTGACATAGCGCACTCCACATCACAGCTAATATTCTGTAGAAAGGTGTCTTTTCTCAGTACCTTCACAGCGTAAACCTGGTCAGTCTTCTTCAGCTTGGCGAGCATCACTTTGCCAAAACTGCCCTTTCCAATGACTTTGAGAAAACTGAAATCATCAATACTATAGTAGCCCACTGACGACTGAAACGGTTTTTTCTTCTCCATAGAATCCGCACTTGCTTTGTTGATGCCTAACCTGCCAAGCTCATCACTAAACTGTTTAATATCAATGCCACAGGTATTTTTCACATTTTTAAGGCAGTTCTTGTGCACATTCATTTTGCATTCTAGAGAGACAGCAAAAGAACATCTAAGTTAACTAATGTCCTATTAGAACAAACCTTTAGAACCTAGATTATACCTTCACATTGGAGACCCTGGTGGTGTAAGCCAAACAGCAAAGAGCCGCAGTGATCACAAAACGTAGGTATCATGTAGGTGTTAAAATCAAAGCGATGTGGAATGTTCAACTTGAAAGCTCTCTTTTTATCACTATCGTCGCATTCCTTGGCTCCAAAACATTTTGACAGTACCTCTAGATAGCATTTTTCATGGGCAGTCAACGTGCAAACTGTAAAATCAAGTTAATGGAAGTCTTTACTAAACATGTAAACTAGCGTACCTTGACATTGATATCCCTTAAGTCCCCAGATAAAGTCCCGACAGTGAGAGCACTGCTTCGGCTGAAGCAGTACAGTGGCCATAAACTTGTGACCTTTCACCTGATAAACTCGTCCTCGAATTGCACCTCTTCGTTTTTTGTCGAGTCCAAACGCAAAACGTTCTTTAAACTCTCTTGTTGGTAAAAACACTGGTTTCTTTGACAAGTGAACCAGAATATGCAGCTTGCCCTTTGGTTCAAGATTCACCTGTTGAATGACAAAAAAACCAACTGTTATTCTTTAAAAAAAATCAATTATTCGGGTCAAATCCTTACCCAAAAATCAAATGCATCGTTTCTTGGTTGGGGCAAGTCGTCAAATAGCATAGAGAAGTTTGCGACAAAATCGTCTTCAGGAAAAACTGACTTGTCAAAGACGGTCAGTTGAAGATTGTTTGCGTCAATTAGATTACATGTGAATACTTCATTCCATTTTGGATCAGAAGTGCGCATTTTTACGGTAGTCCTGCCAACTTCTTGTGAATCGTCGACCGATATGTCAACATAAGGGTCTATATTTGGATTTTTAATAATCGAGTTGCGAAGTGACAGTTCAGTTGGCTGAAGACCAGTGGCTTCGACGATGGTCAACTTCAAATGTCCGGTAAACGGCATTTTGGTTAAGTTTCAAATCTGGTTTTAAGAACAATGCTAATTACTGAAGTATCACCTCATGGAAGGTTTTTTCCAACAAAAATTAAATTCTTGTTTTCATCGTGGAACTTTGTTTTGAAATAAATAAAAAGTCAAAGCGCCCTCTGGTATTCCTTCAAACATTCCACGCGAACAAACTCAGAATTTTTGTTCAAGTGAAAAACTTATTTAAAATCAGTTTAAGTTTCAATATTATTATTTGAACTCAAAAATATTTTACAGTTTCAAATGCCGCCAATAAAATGTCGTTTTGTGTTTAGATTTTGTATTCTGCCCAATTTACATTCAGATAATTCGAGTTTAGATACTTTTGCATTTTTGCTTGATCATAGCTGAAATAGCCAAGTTTGAACAGTAGAACCAAACATTATGAAATCATCTTTGAGCACAGATATTCTAATTTAAAGTCTTCTAATAATTTGGGTATTTTTAGTTGATGCATCGTACGAAAAATTGACATTTCAGACATTGTAATTTTTCAAAAATCACAAAATACGTTGTTTTTGAGCATCACACAAATTGAGATACCGAAGCTGTCTGTCGTGTCTTAAGGTGCCAACTGAAGAGAAAGCACCCATCAACAGTGCCAATTTTCATCTTTCGCAAAACACCAATTAAAAGTTACCCATTTTAAAATTTGTTTTTGCGCTCATTCAAGATGCTCTGCGTGCTTCTCATCACCTTAGCATCGCTAGTCAACTACTCAGTGGAGGTGGATAGAAGTAATTTTAAAACGTGTGATCAGTCAGGCTTCTGCAGGTGAGTAATAGCTCAAATTGCAACCTTTCATCGACGTGTTAACAATCCAAATTAAACCGCAGACGTAATCGTGGCTTAAATACTTCAAAGTGGACGGTTGCAAGTGGAAGTGTCCAGACATCGGAAGATGCTGAAACGGTGCAGTTTGGACTGAAAAGTAGCAGTGACCTCGTGTTACAGGTGACAGTTTCATCGTTGATTTCAGGGCAAACATTCCGTTTGGAAGTGGATGAAATTAAGGCGCCAAAGAAACGACTTAATGTGGGGCCAATTGTGCTGATGCCGAATTTAAAAAAGTCAAAGTTGACAATTCGGGAAAAGTCAAACAGTGCCTTTACCATTGAAGTGAATGATGATCTAAATGGACTGAAAAATAAATTGGTAATCACTGCTGATCCATTCCGAATCGACGTCTTCAGCGGCGATGACTTGGTCATGGTGGCTAATCAGCGTGGCCTGTTCAATTTTGAGCAATTTCGTGTTAAGCCCCAAGGTTTGTTTCGCAAAGTGTTTCGCAACTTGGCTAAATGGTTTATATCGCAAGCAGAAGGCGAGCCGGATGACTGCACTGAAAGTTGCTGGGAAGAGCAGTTCAAAGGATCATCTGATAGCAAGCCAAACGGCCCCATGTCTGTTGGCATGGACGTTTCATTTATTGGCTTCGAGCACGTTTACGGCATTCCATCGCATGCGGACAGCTTCTCACTGAAGAACACCAAAGGCACCTCTGACCCTTACCGTTTGTACAATGTGGACATTTTTGAGTATGATGTGTACAATCCAATGTCGCTCTATGGAGCCTACCCCCTGATGGTGGCCCACTCAACAGCACCAAAGACAGTCGGTCTCTTCTGGTTGAATCCTTCCGAAACGTGGATTGACATTGAATCATCAAACAGTGGCAATATGGGCATTCTTTCCAACCTGGTGTCAGAACAGAAGCTCAACAAGCTGACGCACTGGATCAGTGAGACTGGAGTTATCGACGTTTTCTTCCTGCTGGGTCCATCAGCCTCCCAAGTGATGGCCCAAAATGCACAGCTGCTGGGCACCACTCCCCTTCCGCCGATCTACTCAATTGGCTACCACCAGTGCCGATGGAACTACTTCACAACCGAAGAAGTGATGGACGTCGACGCTAAAGCTGACATTTACGACATTCCAATGGATGCGATTTGGCTTGATATTGAGTACACTGAAGGACGATCAAAGAAGTACTTCACATGGGATGCTGTTACCTTCAAAGATCACATTCCGATGATAAAAAATCTCACCGCTAAAGGCCGCCGTCTGATCGCCATTATTGATCCACACCTTAAGCGCGACTCCAGCTATTCAGTGTACGAGGAGGCTCGCTCCAATGGCTATCTGACAAAGGACGCCAAAGAAGACAAAGACTTTGAGGGATGGTGTTGGCCTGGCAGCTCTTCTTGGGCTGATTTCCTCAACCCAACTGTGCGTGACTGGTGGGGTGACAAGTTTGATCCAAAGTTTTTCCCCGGTTGCGATGATTGTTTGGTGGACATCTGGAATGGTAAGACTTTACTGTGCAGTGCTTATTGTTAACTGTTAACATCTTTTTTCATGTAAGACATGAACGAGCCTTCGGTGTTTAGTGGTCCTGAAATTACTGCACCTCGTGACATGAGAGTAAGTCATTTAAACATCTTTAAGCAACCTTTAACATTATGACATTTCACTTTTTGCAGCACTATGGCGATGTCGAACACCGTGAGATCCACAACATTTACGGTCTTTTAATGACCACCAGCACCTTCAATGGCCTGGTGAAGCATCGACCCAACCTGCGACCATTCATTCTCACCCGCTCATTTTACGCTGGCTCTCAACGAACAGCTGCCGTCTGGACGGGCGACAACATGTCCAAATGGGAACATTTGAAGATCTCCATTGCCATGCTCCTGTCGCACTCTGTCACGGGCATTACATTCATCGGCGCCGATATTGCTGGCTTCTTCTTCAACCCTGAGTCGGAAGAGCTGGTCATTCGCTGGTACCAGGCTTCAGTCTTCCACCCGTTCATGCGAGCTCATGCCCACATTGAAACCAAACGGCGGGAACCCTGGCTGTTTTCTGAATTTGCCCGCAACACTATCAGAGATGGTAAACATCAATGGATTTGATATTTCATACAGTTTTAATTATAGTTATTCTCCTTAGTCATCCGAACCCGTTACTCCTACCTGCCATACATGTACACTCTGTTCCATGAAAACGAATTCACTGGAATGCCGCCAATGCGACCACTATGGATGCAGTTCCCGACTGACAGCCAGGCTTTGTCCATTGACACCACCTATCTATTGGGATCGGACTTGCTGGTGGCGCCCGTGTTGGATAAAGAGCTAAAGACCCTTGACGTGTACTTGCCCACTGATTCTCGAGACCCTACTTCTTGGCTCAATGTATGGACACACCAAGTGTTTAACGGTGGCCATAGCTATCAGTTTGATGTCGACATAAAGTCTCTGCCCATCTTCCAGAGAAGTGGATCCATCATTCCTAAGAGGTAATATACATTTATTTATTGCATTCACCAATTATAAAATATTTTCTTTTACAGAGAACGCATGCGAAGAGCGGCTGTTCTGGCTGTGAATGACCCTATTACACTCCAGATTTTCCTGAATTCAAAGGGAGAAGCCACCGGTTCGCTGTACCTCGATGACGGCCAGTCGTATGACTACCGCACAAAGAGCGCTTTTATTTCTGGCAGTTTCAACTTTTCTAAGCAAACACTCAGCTACGAATTTCAAAAGGGCACCTCTGATGCGAATGCAGCTTGGCTGGAGCGTGTGGTCATCTACGGCTATCCCTCAAAGCCAAACCGCGTCGTCGCCCAGCTAGGAGCCGATCCGTCAAAGGCCACTCAAATCGCCTTCAAATACAACGCCGACACCAAAGAAGTGATTGTTCGTAAACCGGCACTTCCATTTGGACAAAACTGGCAATTGCAAATCTTCTAATGATAATTAGGGAATTAAGAAAATAAAGGTCATTAGTACACTTCCTTCCATTTACAAACAATATCTCTTTCATTGTGATATTTCCACACCCAACAATCCCAGCTGACTTTACCTATCATATTTATTGTTTATTGCCCTCAAACAGTCGTGTCTGTTACTTTTTGTTGTCGCGATTGCCGCTTCTGTACATTTGCCGCAAACGATCTAAGAGAATCTATTGCTTATTAATTTACACGCCATACATATTTGACTCAAAAAATGTTTCCATCGCCGAATTTGGTAT
>JAALOO010000430.1_pt4 | contig 14383 bp, 12 predicted proteins | sample 7257641 | NCBI WGS metagenome assembly JAALOO01 (sample SAMN14085613, study PRJNA598686) | mite metagenome | biome: ENVO:01001000; feature: ENVO:01001002; material: ENVO:01001226; isolation source: single female mite from University of Michigan culture on fish food culture... ...
TGATGATGGTCAGTCCGTTTCTGAATCAAAACAACAAAAGCGTTGGATCTTCTTCTTCTTGCGTCACTCGTGTGCTTTCCCAGACTCGTTCACACAGTGCTAGTCAATGAAGCGCATTTACAGGCTGCCGCTGCGACTGCTGTTTTGTGTTGGGTCCTGTTCTGTTTACCTACTCCTCACAGCGACCACAGCTGTGGCAGACGCTGGTTTCGGCTGCTGCCGCTGCGTCTGCCTTCGACCGCTCTCTCACCTTCTTCTTTCCTTTCCTTCCATCATCACTTTTTGTTGTCCGAGGCTGGCTGGTCTGAACTAGTCAGTGTGTGTGTGGTAGTGACTCCCGAATCCACCACGACTACAACACACAGAGAGAGACAATTCAGCATAGAGAACAAGACACACACACCATTGCCATGTTCTATCTGGCGCCCATCGATCGGTAGCCCCCCGCTTAGTACACTACCGTTTCGGGCGGCAGTAGTTGGGCAGCCAGTCAGTCAGTCGTACTTGAACTCACCAAAAACTGAAAGACTGAATCAAGGACTTTTCATCAAGGACTCATCAACATCATCCCCAGCCACTCATGGATCATCGAAACTTCTTCTACAAGCTCATCTACGAGCGCCACTCCTCGCCCTGTCAGCCAGTGTCGCTGTACAATGCGGCCAAAAGTAAGTGCCATGAAGACCAGCTTCAGTATGGTTCGATTTCTAAATGGCATCTTTACTTCACCTTCACTTCTAGATAACCTCTATCTGCTGCAGCGAATGTGCCTAGAAAAGAAACTCAATGTTCACAGTGGATGCGTAAGCTGGAGTTTTCATTCTTGGTAACAGTTTAAGATAACGGTTCACCCTCTTCTTTCAAGGTAAACACCATTTGCTGGAACAGCACCGGGCAGTACTTGCTCTCCGGCTCAGATGATCTTCATCTGTGCATCACCGACGCCTTTACCAATGAGATCAAGGCGAGCATTCGCACCGGCCACGCTACGAACATCTTCAGCGCAAAGTACCTTCCCGGCACGGCTGACAGTCAGGTAGGACTGCTTTATAGGTCATTGCCACTTCAATCTCACCTTAACTTTTTGTCTCACTCCTTCATCAGGTCATCTCCTGCTCCGGCGACGGCGTCATCATCTACACCGACCTCCTCCGGCCGGACACCTCCACGAAGAACATCTTCGACTGTCAGGAGGAGTCGGTGTACGACATTGCCACGGTGCCCAATGACTCGCACACCTTTCTCACCTGCAGCCACGACCAGACGGTTCGGTGGTACGACTTGCGCGTGAAGACGAGCTGTCTGAAGCACCACCCGTCGCACTCTCGCTATGGGCGCTCCAGTCTGCTCCGACAGTCGCACCGCTGCATGGAGGACGTGCTGATTCGGGCGGAGCACCCGGTGACGGCCATTGCCGTCAACGGTCTGATGCCCTGGCAGCTGGCCATCGGCTGCTCCGACTCCATTGTCCGCATCTACGACCGCCGCATGCTGAGCACCAGATCGCTGGGCGGCGCCGGCTGCGGCACCGGCCGCCAGGTGGACTCCTCAGTGCTGGCCAAGTTCACCTACGACGGCATCAGCACCACCAACCGGATCACCTCGCTCGCCTACAGTCGCAACTGTCAGCAGCTGCTCGCCTCCTTCTCCAATGACTTTCTCTATCTCTTTGATTTGAATGTATGTTTGTGTGCTGTCCTGTCATTTGAGGACTTGCTCATGTTTTTCTCTGTATTCCTTCTAGGACGTCCGAAATACCATCAAACTCTCCGCAGAAGAGGACATCATTCCGGACAAGTCAGATCGGCCGAACTGTGCGTTCAAGCGCTTTCGCCTGCGCGGCGACTGGTCGGACACGGGCCCCAATGCACTCACCTCAGATGAGATTCGCGCCGCCAATTCAGGTGATGGTGGGGACAGTTCAACGGGTGCTGCGGCAGATCAATTGTCGGCGGCTTCGACTGCTGCGAGCACTTCAACGGCGGCGACGACTTCAGCAAACAGCAACAGCACCACTGCCTCTAATTCATTGGCGGCTAGAGCGGGCAGCAGTGCAAGTAGTGCTGCGGGCGGCACCTCTTCCTCTTCCTCCTCGGCCTCCTCTTCCTCGGCTTCATCAGCCACCCCTAACAACAACAACAACACTGAACAACGGACGCGCACTTCCGAGGCTCGCATTCGCCACCTGAACAACATTCTCAGTCTCTTTCTGCGAAGCAGCTTTGGGGGCAGTGGCAGCAGCAGAAGCAGCAGCCTCCTCGAGAGTTTGTCGATGGACTCTCCGCAGAGAAGCTCGCGGGCTGCATCATCTGCGTCCGAGCCTCAAAGGACAACTTCCGCTGCTGCTGCCGCTGCTGTGTCTAATGACACTTCCACAACTGGTACTTCTTCACATGCTGACCCATCACCTTTCACAGCGGCCTCTACCAGTACAGGAGCTTTTCGACCGCCATCATCTTCGGCCAACATGGACGAGGATTCGGGCAATGCACAGGCAGGAGACATTAACAACTCGGCCTCTTCCTATGCACCGGAGCAGCCGGCCTTTTACATTCGCCTCTTTGACGACAGCGACTGGGGCGGCGGCAACAGCAACAGCAGCAGCAGCGGTCAGCCCGGTGGATACTGGCGCCGAAACACTGACGCCGGCAGCCAGGGGTCCAACTCTCCTCAGGTCTCTGGGCGACTGGAGGTGGAGGTGGCCGAAGAGGAGGAGGCGGCGGCGGTGGTGGAACCGGAGCACGAAGCTGAAGATAACACTCTGGAGAACGAGCTGATGATGGACGACGGTGATGAGGGCGAGCTGGGAGAGGACTCTGACACCACTAACGACAGTGTCTTTCACCGCCACCCGAATGCCAGTAGCCGTCACCCCCGCTCTGCAGGCACGAGCCGCACCAGTCGATCTTCCTCCTCCAATGATTCCTGGCACCAGCAGTACCGACAGACCTCATCGAGGTTCGGCACAGTGCACGAGGCGTCACACAGGCCGCAGGCAATGGCGGAGAATTACGGCGAGGATGACGATGACGACGATGAGATGGAGGGGCACTCGATGAAGTACCGCCGCACGGAGGAGAGCGTCGAGCGGGAGAAGCGACTGAAGACCTACAAGATTAAGAACTACCAGATCTTCAAGGGACACCGAAATGCGCGAACTGTGGTAAGTTTGTACCAATTCGGCTGTTGTTCATTGTTTCAACCAACCACCGAATCACTTTCAGATAAAGGAGGCCACCTTCTGGGGCGACGACTACATCGTCAGCGGCAGCGACTGTGGCCACATCTTCTTCTGGTCGGTGAAGGACCAGCGACTGGTGATGATCACCGAGGGCGACCACCACGTCGTCAACTGCCTCCAGCCGCATCCCACTGATCCAAGTATGATCATGACTTTATAATACTCTGAATAGCACATGTTGCACATTACTAATCTTGAACCCTCTCCATGCAGTTCTCGCCTCGAGCGGCATTGATTACGACATCAAAATCTGGTCACCTCAAAGTGAGGAGAGCATGTTCGACGAGAAGAAGGCCAAGAAGGTATGTGCTGTGATGCTTTTGAGTTGGTGGTTGTGCTAACTTGAATCTTCTATCGCCAGATAATGGATCGAAACAAGACCCTGCTGGAGGAGTCTCGGGACACTGTCACTGTGCCGGCTCGCTTCGTTCTCAGCCTCTTCTCCACCCTAAGTGAGTAGTAGTGTGTGCGAGCAAACGAGAGGGGTGGGCGTGATCGGCGGCACTTTTACTGCTTCAGTTTTTGGCTTCACTCGCGAGCGTTGTGGCTGCCTTCCCCCAAGCTTTGCACTACACAGCTCTTCTGCGCCTGCCACCGCCTCTGCCTCTGCCACCACCACCACCACCTCTCCTCCTTCTCACTTCTACTACCACTTCTACCGATCACCTCGATGACCACTCCCTTCTCTTGAACCCTGTACAGGACATCGCCAGAATACCAACAACAACAATAGAAGAGAGGCGACAGCGGAAGCAGCAGCAGGAGCGCCCACCATTCGACGGAACAATGTTCCCTGGAATGAGGGAGGTGAGAATGACGCTGATGATGATGATGATGATGACGATGATGATGACGACGATGAAGAGAGTCATGATAATCAAAACAACAATAACAATAACAACATGGATGAAATGGAGCTGTGACCTGAAGAAGGAAATCCCCACAAACACATACACACACTGTGATCGATCTGTTGCACTTGGAGCACTATTATCCCCAACTGTATTCACTCTCTCTATTCTATTCACCATTGGTTTTATCACCCCAAACTGATTTCAGGAGGTAAACTTCCAATGGACCCCTTTACTCTTCTGCTGCAATAACTTCTACTACTACAACTACTCTATTTATTGTATTACACTCACACACACACATTGAACTGTGTGTGCGGTAGCTGTCAGCTACTACCTCTACGCCCACTCCTGCAATATATTACACTGTACAAAAAACCACCGTTTGCGCTGTTGTGCCGTTGTTGTTCATGAAAACACAAAAAAGAAAACAAAGGACTCTCACGGCTAACGGGGAGAGACGGAGATCAGAAAAAGTAAAGCAATGCTCAATCGTAATCGAAATTAAAGTGACTGTCTGTGTTGCAATGCTGCACTTGTCGTTTCTTTCTCTCTTTTGCCTTTGTTCATGGAAGCTGAACAACTAGCAACGAAGGAGGAGGCGAACAGGCTTTCAGTCGAGTGCTGCTGGACACAACTCGTTTGTCGGAGGGAGAGAGAGAGAGGTCAGCTTCGGCAGCGGCAGCTTCCCTTCACTTTCAATCTGCGCTCGGGCGACTCTGTCCTACTTGGCACAGACACAGACACTTCAACGAGCTAACAAGCTCCGTCTTCTTCTCTCTCTCCCGTTTGAAATTCAACCATGTGAGTGAGAAAAGAAGAACAGATCTACGACTTTCATCTACTGCTGCCGACGTGGTTGTAGCTGGTGCTGGGAAGGACTACGACTTGCCCAACTTTGACCACTTTTTCTTCCCCTTCACCTTCTTATCATTACCACTACCAGCAACCATCCCCAGTTGTGATAATCGTGCAACAAATTATCATCTCCCGCTTTTCCTAATCTCCACTCTATTGTTGTTCAAGTCGTCGGCCAGTTAGCTTGTATTCTCTCTCCTTCACATTTCATCATTATCGTCAACCGCAACAGCAGCAGCAGCAGTCATCCTGTTTCTCCTTGTTCCCTTTCTCAGTTTCTCTTCTCATTTCGCCGCTGTCGCTAATCACACCGACACTTGATGAGCTCACTTCCGAGGCACTTTCATTTTTTGCTGAACTGACTGCTCCTGTCAGCACAACTCTTGTCAGAAACATTTCAGAGCTTCTGTCTGCGACCACCACCACCACTTCCAACTGATTGACAAACGTAGAATGATTTGTTCAAGACACGTTTGAGACACCACGTAAGTTGAAACAAAGATCAATTTGCATCAGCTGCTGCTGCTGCTGCTTTCTTAGATCATCAGCTGTTCTCTAGCTGTTTTCTGTGTTGTTCTTGTGTACTGTGGGCATGTGCATTGGCCTATTCTTCTGAACACTCTGCCCGTCCATTCTCGCACCACATTTGCCTTTGAAGAACAGTCTGTGCAGTGCACCTTCATGTGCTCTGCTGTGTGTTGCATGTGTGCATTACATTGCGGTCGCACTCTTCTTATCTCTGCCAAACATGTCCTTTTAATATCAAAGTCCACCAGTGGAGTGGCCATCGGTCAGCTTTTCTACTTCTGCTTGGTGGAGTACAGCGCCAGAGGACCCTGGTGAACTGCCCATCACTCCCAGGGGATCTAACTTTGCGATGACTCGGAAGACTCTGAAGGTGATGGGTATTCTCAACTAGTTAATCTTCACCACATCATCATCACCACCACCACCACCAGCACATACTCTTATCACTCTGTACGGTTTCTGCTCTGCTCTACTACTTTTTGCTGCTGTTGCTGTTGTTGTTGCCGATCTAAAGCTCAAGTGTGCTCAAGGCCGCTCTCCTTAGTCACGCACTCCTCACTTACACTTTCTCTTGTGGTTTGATTGCCGATGATTGCCAGGCAGAGCTTAGAGAAGCGACCGTCCTGTTCCTTTTGCACTTTACGTCCACTACTGGAGACGCTAATGAATGGACTGATGATCTGACTGAACACAAGATCAACACATATTCAATACGCGTTTGTGTGTATTTTTTCACTCCTGTAATTAACGCCATTGATCAAGGATAAGCAGCAGCAGCTGCAGCATTTGTCCTATTCCACTAGCCTATTCCAAATCACTAATTGATTTCATTTCTTTCCCCCTTTTCTCTCTTCATTAGTAGTACATCGATCAACACCACCACCACCACTACCATCATCAGCGGCAAATTAGCGGCCACAAATATATCACTCTCCGGCGTCTCATCTCCACTCATTGATCTGCTGTCATTGAGTGCACCGACTGTACTGTCCTGATTGGAAGTTCTAGAAGAAAGCAGGAGAGAGCGAGAGGAGAAAAAGAGTACAATGCTCAGACACACTTCACTTTGAGGCAGCTGATGGTGCATCAACTGTTTTACGATTATTTGCCATCACCTCTCTCTCATCAGCAGCAGAGTAATCGTCGTCTAACGAGAGGAGAACAAACTTTGTTTTAGTAGCGGCGGCGGTGATATACGGCACATTTTTTATATTGGCCACAGACCTTTTTTCACACCACCTCCACCACCTTTTCATCTTTACTCACGTACACCACCACCGTTTTTGCTATTGCCTTTTTACCTCACAACATCATTATTATTACGACTGGTAGTGCATAATACTCTCAACCTTGATCACGTCCGAGCAGGCGAGCAGCGTTACAAATTTCGGTCTCGCCCAAGCTTAGCACGAGCTGCTGTTGCAATTCGAACTGAACAACTCATCATACGCAGGCTGTCGCTGTAGCTGGCAACAGCGTCCACCACCAATCGTACAATGTGTCCCTTCTTCATACTGACGTTCATCTTTTCATTGCTGGTGCTCTTCGCCCAGCTCACCTCTGCCCTTATCTCGGTGACCTTCCACCCGAACAGCACTCAGCTGCACGAGGGTCAGACGCAGGTGATCAACTTTACGCTGCAGTTCAGCGGACGACCTTCTGTCGCCTTTGGAGGTGGGAAGTCCTCATTCGATCAGACGCTGCTCGGCTCGTATCATGTGATCGCCGACCGGGCCGATGTGGCGGATGTGCGGCCTGAAGATAGCGCTTTTAACCTGGGGCCAGAAGATCTGAAGGATAACGGGACTCGCTACGATGGTTCCTTTCAGATTCGGGCCAACTTTCTCGGCTACAGTCGCATGGAGGTGGTGAAAGATGTGGCGGGGACGAACAAGAGTTCCAGTGGCGGTCACTTTGCCTCGCTGTACAACGACCCGGCGCTGAGCAACACCTACCAACTGGTAGTCAGCGTGATTCGTGACAAGGACCTGATGCAGAAGATCTTCATCTACTCGGTGGCCATCGTCGTTTCGCTTTCCTACATCAACTTTGGCTGCGCCCTCGACATGGACGAGGTGAAGCAGGTGCTGAGGCGGCCGGTGGCCCCTGGTATCGGCTTCTTCTCACAGTACGTTTGCATGCCCCTGGTAAGTTTCTAAATGACTGTTTGTACGGTTCAATTTACCTATTTCAACCCTCTCTCTCTTTAGATCTCCTACGGCCTGGCGACGCTCATGTTCGAGGAGACCTACCTCAAGCTGGGCCTCTTCATCTTTGGCTGCAGCCCGGGCGGCGGCGCGAGCAACATGTGGGCCGTCCTGCTCGGTGGCAACCTCAACCTGAGCATTACCATGACCTTCCTCAGTACGCTGCTTTCCTTCGCGGCCATGCCCTTTTGGCTGTACACGTTGGGGCGGACGATTTGGGTGGACACGACGACGGTGCCCCCGGTGCGCAGTATTCTCACCACGCTCGGCTCAATGCTCATCTTTCTGGGCATCGGTCTCACTATCAAGCGATATGTTCCACGGCTGGCTAATGTGAGTGTGGGCAGTTTTGAGTTTTCGTGTCATCAACTGAACATTTGTTATCTCCTTCTAAACAGGTCTGCCGCCGCATCCTGGCGCCCTTCTCCGTGGCGATGATCATCTTCATCATCATCTTCGGCACGTACACCAACCTCTACATGTTCAAGGTGATGGACTGGCGGATGCTGGTGGCGACGGCGGGCAACGTCTGGAGCGGCATGGCCATTGGCTACCTCCTCGCGGCGGCCTTCCGCAAGCCACACGAGGACCTGGTGGCCATTGCCATTGAGACGGGTGTGCAGAACACCGGCGTCAGCATCGTCGTTCTGGGCCTGTCTCTGGTGCAGCCTGACGCCGATCTGGCCTCGGCCGTGCCAGTGGCGGCCTCGCTCATGACGCCCATTCCGCTGACCATTGCCTATCTGGTGATCAAGATTCGCCGGTGTATGCGCAGAGGCCGTCACCTGACCATCCTCAATGCCGCCGACTCGCTGGAGGCGGAGAAGGAGCAGTTCAAGGTGGCCGGGGGTGTTGCAGTGGGAAACGGGTCGAAGATGCTCGGCTCGGAGAGCTGCCAGTCCAATGTGACCATTCTCTCGCACGTCGCAAATGGTGGCCAGGGCGATGAGTTTGACTCGCCGACGGCGGGCGGCGGCGGCGGCGCCGTGAACAGTGCAAAGGCCAGCAACTCTAGTCTGATTGCCTAAGTTATTTGTTGTTCTATTTTGTTTTGTGAAGTAGCCCGAACTCACCTTCAGATGTATTATTATTTTATTCTTCTATTTATTGAACCACCAAACAGGCACATATGTCACAATCACACAGACACACGACCACAGAGACTACCGACGTTGTTCTTCTTGTTCTTCTTGTTGTCCCTTTTTACAAAATGATTATATTTTTTACTAGACGATAATGAGAGTAAATATGATAAAGATAATGATGATGATGATGATTTGAAAGTGCACTGGGAAAAGTTTTCGGCCGGTTGGGAAAGTTTCCCATTGCTTGCTCTCTCTTCTCCGCCCCTCTACTCTCTCTGCTGCACGCACGCATTTGCGATACACAAACACACAGACAAACACTCGGAGCAAGACAGCTCGATTGTTGTCAGCATTCACCGTTTCAAATCGTTTCACTGTTGTCAGCTGATTCTGTAAGGGTGGTGGTGCTGCAGCGGCTTCACCCTTCAGTAATCATCACCTTTGCTCAGCTCGGAGGACGCTGAACAGTCTGGACGGTCACCTTTAAACATCTCCAGAAGAAGAAGTAGAACAAAGCTGGCCAAATGGGCAATGTGTGCTGCTGCTGGAAGAAGCGCGACTACTACGAAGACGAGTACAGTGAGACGAGGCGGATACTAGACCCGGTGGGCATCAATGATGGTAAGTCATTTTGTGGTTGTTTTAAGATCGCCTAAAACCATCTTCTAAACCATTTTCCCTCTGCAGGCGACCGCCTTCAAGGTTACGCTGGCGGCAACGCCGGTGGCTACCGCGGCGGACCAGGTGGCTACGGCGCCGCCGGGGCGGCCAGTGGTGGCCCGGGAAACGACGAGAACAGCCAAAGCCGACTGTACAACCGAGTGCTCGACCAGCTGAGCGCCCGTGTGATCGACATTTCCTCGCTGGAGAAGTCGGGCGAACAGGCGGATCTGACTGACCGCGAGCAGGCCATCCACAAGAAGCTGTCCACGGTGCGAAAGACGGTCGTACTGGAGACGAACAAGCCGCCAACTCCAGTACCGGGGCCCAGTATGTGACCAACTTTTGCTTCGTTAAATGTAACACTAACCCTTTTGAAATTCCTTCCTTTCCAACCAGAAATCGACCACTCCACCCGATCACGAGATCCAGTTCCTATGGAGGACTACCGATTGATCACCAGCCTTGCCCTAAAGACGGCGGCCGCAGTGGAGCACGGTTTTCGAATTCACAATGCCGAGCCGTTTGTGGTCAGCTTCTCGGAAAGTTGAACAGCATCAACAGTAGTTCTCCATGAATTTCCCCTTTTGCACGGATTTCACTACCGCCCCTCTCCTCACTCGCAGTTACTCTCTGCAGTCTTTACTATGTTGAAGAATTTATTGTGATTCTCTTTCTAGATGTGATTCCTACTTCCTATTCTTCTTTTTCTTGGAACGCCAAACAGCAACACTTGTCTCAACACACTATATTCCTAATATACGAGCGATCCAAATTGTACATAACACACACACACGTTATCACCAGAGTAAAGCGGACGAACGGTCATCTTTTGTATGTCATCCATTTTTCAAAAAATATTTCCAAGCAAAGTTTGATTTAAGGTAAACAATCAAATCCAATCCAAATCTTGAGGCGCATTTTTGCGGCTGCCTGCATTTTTTCTTTCTCGAAGACGCGGAGTTTGCGCCGTGTGCAATGGTGTGTACAAATAGCCTAGCGCAAAAGACGACAACAAAACAGTTTTGACTGACTCACCTCACCAGAACTCTCGCTCCTTCTATTTCTCTCTCTGTCTCTCACTATCTTTCTGACAGTCGCCGCAATCGCCATCAGCCTTCTTTCTTTTCCTTCCTTTTATTTTCCTTTTTATCTCCGTTTTACCTCCTCACCCTCTCTGGTCATCACACCACCTGAAGAGAAGGAGAACGCCTAGGACGCCATGGAAGCGGTCCCCAAATTGCCTATGCTTTCCTTCGAGCTTAAGATCAGCCCGGTCTGTCCTGACTTTGCGCAGCCTTTCAAGAGGGTAAGTGAAGTCGTCGCCTACGTCGTACTTTGTACAACAACAACAATAGCCCTTTTTACCATTCTCGGTAGCTCATCACCAAATACTACGGCGAAGATGGTGACATGTACGATCGGGAGATCATGCAACTGGAGACGTGTCGTACGGTAGGCTCTGCTGAGAGATTCCATCATTTCATCATCATCATCAAAAAAACTAAATCGAACCCCCTCCCCACCCAAACAGAACGCCTGTCGGGCGCCGCGCGACTTCACCGGCTGCTCGCTGCTGAAGCGGTACTACGCCCAGATCTACAGCCTCTACAATCGCCTGGTGGTCTTCGAGGGCGCCGTCGGCGTGCAATGCATCTGGGCGGACATCTACACCGGCCAGACGAACATCGGCGACCTCGACTTTGAGCTGGCCTGCATCCTCTACAACATCGGCGCCCTGCACGCCGAGCTGGGCGCCACCGACCAGCGGCAGACGGCGGAGGAGATGAAGGTCAGCTGCACGCACTTCCAGTGCGCCGCCTGGGCCTTCCAGGAGCTGCTCGAGGACGGCCGCCTCCACCGCAGCGGCGACATGTCCGCCGACCTGCTCTCCTTTTTCGTCCAGGTCACCCTCGCCCAGGCGCAGGAGTGCATCCTCGAGAAGTCGATGCTGGACAGTCGCAAGGCGTCCATCGTCGCAAAGGTCGCCGCCCAGGTGGTCGCCTTCTACCGCTCGGCGCTGTCGTTGCTGACGCAAGGCGCAATGAACACCGGCGCCGGCGAGCGGAGCAGCCTCGTCGAGGTGGTCGGCTCGAAGCTCTTCAAGGAGTGGAAGAAGTTTGTCGACTTTAAGCTCGCCTACTACGGCTCACTGGCTCACCTCTACATGGGCAACCTGGCGGAGGAGGGGCAGAAGATGGGCGAACGAGTGGCCTGGTACGAGTCGGCGGATGCTCGACTGAAAGAGGCCGCCAAGCTGGCGAAACAGCTCGACAATGCCCACCCCGTCGAGGTCACCGAAGCGACCACCTTTGTGGGCGACGTCATAGCCGCCAAGCTGGGCAATGCAAAGAAGGAGAACGACTTTATTTACCACGAGAAGGTCCCGCCGGTGGAATCGCTTACGGAGATCACCGGCGCCCCACTGGTCAAGGGCATTCCCTTCAGCATCACCGACCCGGAGATTGCCGGCGTGGACATCTTTGCCCGTCTGGTGCCGATTGAGGCGCACGAGACGGCCTCGCTGTACAGCGCCCGCAAGGACGAGATTCTGCGGTCGATTCGCGTGGAGATTGAAAACCGAAACGCCGATCTGGCCGCCTACCTCTCCAGTCTTCAGCTGGAGCGGGACCGCCTGCGAGCACCCAAAGAGGACGCCATTCCCGACGAACTGATTGACATCTGCGCCGAGCTGAGTCTGACGCCGGGGGCGGTGGCCGAGGTGGAGCGGACGCTGACACGGCTGGACAGCATTGCCGAGCAGACGGAGCGAGCGATTGAGGAGGCGAAGGCGGCGCTGGCCGAGGAGGAGGCCAGGGAGGAGGAGGACGGCGGGGGTGGTCGCCTGCCGGCTGGCCACCGCCGTCCACCATCGCTGATTCTGGTGGAGCTGCGGAAGGAGCTGGCGAAGCACGAGGAGACGCACCAGAAAGCCGTCGAATCGAACCGCTCGCTGTGGGAAAACTTTGACCAGCACAAGGACGACATCACGGTGATGACCAGCAGCTCGGCGGCGAAGATCGCCTCCATTCTCCCCTCGCTGAAGACGCTGCCAGTGGACGAGGCGACCATTGCCGAGATGGAGCGCCTCTTTGACAAGGTCGAGGAGATGCGCTCGCAGCGGGAGTCGCTGGAGGAGCGCCTCCTGAAGGAGATGGACGCCACAGATGGGCAGGTGCTGAAGTTGGTGCTGGCCACGCCCAAATCGGAGATTGAGGCGGTCTTTGAGCGGGAGCTGCGCAAGTACGACCAGACGGTGGAGCTGCTGCGGGCGAACATGGCCGCGCAGGAGAACATTCTGCGGGCGCTGACGGCGGCCAATGCGCGCTACGCTGAGACGCGCAAGGCCATCATCGAGGTGGGCCGCAGTCGGCGGACGCGCATCGCCTCGCTGATGTACACCTTTCAGGTGTTCAAGGAGCTGATGACCAACTCGCGAAGGGGGCTGGAGTTTTACGAGAAGTTTCAGGGGGTGGTCACCAGACTGTGCGCTCGCATTGCCGGCGTCAGCAAGGTCCAACAGGAGGAGAGGGCGCAGTATGCGGCCAGTGCCAAGAAGAGTGCTGCTGCGGCTGCTGCTGCTTCGATGATGACCAACTCCATTCCACCAGGAGAAATTGGAGTGCCCTCTTCTTCTGCCGCCTACATTCCCTCACTACCGCAGACCACTTTCCCGGTGATGCCTCCTCTTCCCAGTGCTGGGCCACTGAAGCTGAAGGACTATCTGCCCTACATGACCAATCAACAGTCGAAGATTGGAGGTGGTGGTGGTAGTGCGATGCCTGCCACTCCCCCTCCTCCTCAAATTCCTCCTGTTCCCATTGCTCCCGGAGCTCAACAGTTCAGCGGAAGATATGTGTCACAAGTTTCCCAGCAGATTCCACCACCACCAGCAGCAGCAGTCAACAGTTATGGTGTTCCACCGGCGCCGACACCGCCTGCGCAAGCTTTTCAGCCCCCTACAGCCACACCGACGCCTCCGTCTTCTTCTTCTTCTGCTGCTGCATTTCCCACCCTTCCTCCTCAATCCTTTCAGCCTAGTACCTCCTATTATGGTGCTACGATGCCATCAGCTAACAGTAGCGGTGCACCTTTTCCTACTCCTCCTTCTGCTTCCCTTCAAGCGCAGTATGTTCCAGCTGGGCCTGTGCCCCAGTCTCCTTACATGCCTGTTTCAAGTGGACATTCTGCAACATTCTCCTCTTCAATTCCTCCACCCAAGCCGCCTCATCTAGTGCCAGCAGCAGCAGCAGTCTCTTCTAGTCTCGCCTATGCCACCCCTTCAAGCATTCCGCCAGCAGCAGCTGTCTATCAGCAGCCACATCAAGTGCCGCCTACTTCCTCAGGACCTGCGTACGGAGTGCCCACTTCTTATGGAATGATGAACAACAACTTTAGCAGTCCTGCTGCTAATGTTGGTGGTGGAGTTCAGCAGACCTGGCAGAGTCCTTCACCTCAACACCATCTGCCCCCTGCTCCAGCCCAATCACAATCCCCGTACATGCAACAGCCGCCCACAAGTGGAGTGCATCATCTTCAGCAACCACAGCAGCAGCAACAACAACAACAACCTCCCCATCTTGCCCAGCCCCAATACGGACTCCAGCCGCAGCCATCACAGCAGCCTTACTACTACGGCAGCGGCAGCAATAGCAGTGCCTACCCCAGTCAGCCACAACAGCAACCACAAGGAATGATGACCAGCATAGGCAATCCGACTTCGGTCTATCAACAGCAACAGCCATCGGTAGCAGCAATACCATCCTCCCTATCGGCCCAGGTGGCCGGGTTGTCTCTGGGCAGTCAGAACAGCCATTCCATGCAGCCGCCTACGTCTCCCTACGTCTCCGCCACCTACAATGGTCTGCCTACGGTGGTCAATGGAGGCGGCGGCGGTGGTGCTCCGGTGGGGGCGTACATGCAACAGCAGACACAATTGCCACAACCACAACA
>JAALOO010001656.1_pt1 | contig 14383 bp, 15 predicted proteins | sample 7257641 | NCBI WGS metagenome assembly JAALOO01 (sample SAMN14085613, study PRJNA598686) | mite metagenome | biome: ENVO:01001000; feature: ENVO:01001002; material: ENVO:01001226; isolation source: single female mite from University of Michigan culture on fish food culture... ...
GTAACGTAGCTCATCAACGACTCATTACATATTAATGAAAAGATATATAATACTTCCCCTCCTATTCATAGGTTTCCTCCTTTATAAACCCCTAGTGGCACAGCATAAGGACACAACTTCTTTTTTCTATAAGGTGATGCCTAGTAGCGTAAAAATTCAATACGCAGGAAATATTGGTATGTTTGCTGCCGGAATAGGATATCAAACAAAAAATAAAAAATGGAAAGCAGATTTATTTTACGGTGTTGTACCATCCAAATATGCGGATAAGCCTATCCACTCGATAACACTTAAAGGCAAATATGCAACTCTTTATCGCGAATATAAAAAGCAAAAGACAGAAGTCAACTGGTTAAACATTGGCATGCTCTACAACTATTCATTCGGAAATAAGTACTTTTTAGGATTACCGCATTACTACGATAGTGGCTACTACTACTTCCCTACCGCTCTAAATGTTGCTGCATTCATAGGAAGTGAAGTTCGAATCAATAAATGGGGTATCTACTACGAATTAGGCGCCACCGACAAACGCGTAATTAACTATGTTAAAAATGTTCATTCGATCGATTTCAGCGAAATATGGAATTTAGGAATTGGAGTTGTTTATCATCTGAAATAATCCTATTATCAGTCTCTACTTTAATTTCGTTTCAGGTAACGGAACATATCCATCATCGTTAATTACTTCTGGAAATTGATGATTTCGCCATAGATCTTTTGCCTCTTCTATTATTTTCTTGTCTGTTGCTACAAAATTCCAAAAAATAAAACGTTCTTGTTCAAAAGGTTTACCACCAAATATATATATAGTCGTATTAGCGCGCATAGAAAAAGAACATAAGCTAGCTTCTTTTGTTATTAATATTTGCTTGGGTCCATAGCTGTGTCCTAAATTTTCGATCTCACCCTCAAGGACATATAGCCCACTTTCTCCAAAAAGTTCTTGACCAATATCTATTGTTACATCCTTGTCGGCTCTAATTTCAATCATGTATAATGGAGAATATATAGGAACTTTTGATTTTCTCCCAAAGGCTTCGCCCGCGATCAACTTATAAGACACTCCCTGATCAGACCAAGTTGGTATATCAACTTCATCAATATGGAAAAACTCAGGCTCCATAAATTCAAGTTCTTTAGGGAGAGCCACCCAAATTTGCAAGCCATGGAGGTACTTATCACGTGACCTCAAATACTCCGGTGTACGTTCAGAATGTGTTACGCCCTTTCCGGCAGTCATCCAATTTACCGCCCCAGGTTTGATCACAACCTCATTGCCTATACTGTCTCTATGCATTATCGCCCCATCAAAAAGGTAGGTAAGTGTTGAAAGTCCAATATGTGGATGTGGTGGAACGTCTAAATTTTGATAATCTGCTAAACAAGCTGGCCCCATATGATCTATAAAAACGAATGGGCCAATAGATCTCTTTTGTCGGAAGGGTAATAAGCGACCAACAAGAAAATTTCCGATGTCAGCTGCTTTTTCTTCTTGGATAAAATCGATATTTGACATAATCTAGTTGATTTCTATTTCTAATATACTAAAAAAGTCTAACCAAATGATTAGACTTTTTTAGTATATTTTTTGATTCCTTAAACATCAATTTTTGCATAACGTGCGTTTCGTTCAATAAACTCACGACGCGGTGCAACTTCGTCTCCCATTAACATAGAGAATATACGATCACATTCTGCAGCATTATCAATTGTAACTTGGCGAAGAGTCCGATGTTCTGGATCCATCGTCGTAAGCCATAGCTGCTCCGCGTTCATCTCTCCAAGACCTTTGTATCGCTGTATATTTACGGAATCTTCTTTACCACTTCCTTTCAAACGATGAACAGCAGCCATACGTTGATCTTCTGTCCATGCATACTCAGATTCCTTACCTTTTTTCACTTGATATAATGGAGGTGTAGCTATATAAACATAACCTTTCTCAATCAACTCTTTCATATATCGGAAGTAAAAGGTTAAAATCAACGTTGCAATATGAGAACCATCAACATCAGCATCCGTCATAATAATGATTTTATGATAACGTAGTTTCTCCAAGTTTAAAGCTTTCGAATCCTCAGCAGTACCGACACTAACTCCAAGAGCCGTAAACATGTTTTTTATTTCCTCATTTTCATAGATCTTATGCTCCATCGCTTTTTCAACATTCAGAATTTTACCCCGGAGCGGCATAATAGCTTGAAAACGACGGTTACGACCTTGTTTTGCCGTTCCTCCTGCGGAGTCCCCTTCGACAAAGAAAATCTCACATTTATGGGGATCATTATCTGAACAATCGGCCAGTTTCCCAGGTAAGCCAGAGCCTCCCATCACCGTTTTACGTTGTACTAATTCACGTGCTTTACGAGCAGCCGCTCTTGCTTGAGCAGCAATAACAACTTTCTGTACGATTGTTTTTGCCTCACGAGGATTTTCTTCTAAGTACGCACTAAGAATCTCACCAACTGCAACGTCAACAGCTCCCATTACCTCATTATTCCCTAATTTGGTTTTAGTCTGTCCCTCAAACTGAGGTTCTGCAACTTTAACAGAAATTACTGCAGTTAAACCTTCCCGAAAATCATCACCCGTAACATCTACTTTAAGATTTTTAAGAAGTCCTGATTTATCCGCATATGCTTTAAGTGTACGTGTCAACCCTCTCCGAAAACCCGCTACATGCGTACCACCCTCAATTGTATTAATATTATTCACGTAAGAATGTACGTTTTCAGAATACGTATCATTATATTGAAGCGCAAGCTCAACCGGAATACCTTGCTTAATTCCTTCTACATAAATTGGATCAGGAATCAAAGATTGACGAGTTCCATCCAAGAATTTCACAAATTCTTGTAATCCACCTTCAGAAAAGAATTCATCTTGTTTAAAAGTACCATCTTCGTTTCGTTCACGTTCATCAATTAAAAATAAACGAACGCCTTTATTCAAAAAGGCTAATTCCCGAAGTCTATTAGCTAATGTATCGTAGTTATAAACTGTGGTCATCGTGAAAATTTCCGGATCTGGGCTAAAAGTAACAGTAGTCCCGGTTATTTCACTTTCTCCGATTTCCTTAACATCGTATTGCGGTTTACCTTTTTTGTATTCCTGTTGAAAAATTTTGCCCTCACGATAAACTACTGCAGATAAGTGAGAAGAGAGTGCATTAACACAAGAAACACCCACTCCATGTAGTCCCCCAGAAACCTTATAAGTATCCTTATCAAACTTACCACCGGCATGCAAAACTGTCATGACGAGTTCTAGTGCAGATTTATTTTCTTTTTTATTAATTCCAGTAGGAATACCCCGACCGTCATCACTCACCGAAATTGAATTATCCGCATGTATAATAGTCTTGATATTATTACAATATCCAGCAACTGCCTCATCAATGGAGTTATCAACAACCTCATATACCAAGTGATGCAAACCCTTAACACCGGTATCGCCAATGTACATGGAAGGCCTCTTACGTACAGCTTCTAAGCCTTCTAAAACTTGGATATTATCAGCCGAGTACGTTGACATATTCTTCTTTTCTTCGCTCATGAAATTTAATTAAAATGAGTACTGTTTAACATTCAAAAATACGATTTTTTCCGCTAAAAATCAAATATAAAGTACTTCGAAGGGTTTTAATAAAAATGCAAAATAGTAGATTTTTTTTTCAAGAATATTTGCCGAAAAGCCAAAATATAATTTTTTTATATTAGGTTTGCTTTTTGCAATCTAAAATAGAAAATTATAAAGGAATGAATAAACTATTTACAACATTAACGAAAGTTACCCTTGGATTGACGGTTGTTATCGCTGCCGCTTCATGTAATCAAACCCCAACTACTGCGGGAAATACATCAACAGATTCAACGTCGTCTGCCTCAGCTGTTACATCAGATGATAAAATTGCTTATATCAACTCCGATACTTTATCTGAAAAATATGAATACTTTAAGGATATTAGAACCAAACTCGAAGCGAAAGTAAAAAAAGCACAAGGAGATCTGCAATCAAAAGGCCAGGCATTCCAAAGAGAAGTTGCCGAATACCAACAAAAAGCAGCATCTATGAGTGCTTCTGATCGTCAAGCAACGGAAGAAAAATTAGCACGTAAACAAGATGAATTAGGTAAATTGGATCAAAATGCTTCGGCCTCTATCGCACAAGACGAATCCACCGAATTCAATAATGTATATAATACAATCACCGAATATCTAAAAAAACACGCACAAGAACAAGGATATAAACTTGTCCTGACGTATTCAAAATCTAATCCAACAGTTTTATACGCAGATTCTAAACTTGAGATTACAAAAGAAGTAATCGAAGCTTTAAACAAAGAGTATAAATCCAAAAAAGACAAAGAGAAAAAATAAGAACTTTTAAGTTCAAAAAAAAGCGGCTTTTCTACTGTGAAAAGTCGCTTTTTTTTGTTTGAGTCTCTCCTTTGTCTCTATTTGGATTTTAGTTTATTGATTAATATCTTGTTTAATAAAATAACAGCCACACCATGGTTAGAAAAATACTAGAACACCCGTCCTCTGGATTTGAATGGATAGACATCTCAGAGCCTACTAGAGCCGATTTCGCCGAATTGAAGGAAAAGTATCAACTGCATGATGCCTCCATTAATGATTGTTTACAGGTTGGCCAACTTCCAAAAATAGAAGAATTCGAAGAATACCACTTTTTAATAATTCGTTCTATACCAACCAAACTAGATAATTTTTCGGATACCTTAACAGAAATTTCAGAACGTGTTTCTCTTTTTTTTGGAGATAAATTCGTCATTACGGTCCACCGGGGCACAATTGATTATATTGAAAAACTTGCGAAAGATTTTCCCAAAAAAAAATTAAACACCAGTAAACATTTAATTAATCATATAGCATCAGAGGCGCTAAAAACGTTTGAAAATTTGCTTATAAACAATTTAACACCACGCTTAGACAATTATGAAGAAATGGTATTCCTTCATAAACGAAAAAAAGGCTTTTTACAACAACTATATTACATCAAGCGACAAATTGACCTCATTCGTATTATTCTTACATTATATCGAGATATAGTAGATTTCTTTCACGATTCGGCATTTCACAATATATATACACAAGATTTAAAAGACGCTTACAATAGATGTTCAACACTTTATCGTAATACAGCAGAAAACACAGCTCAATTGCTGTCAATATATTTCAACATAGAATCGAATCACACCAATGATATTATGCGTACATTAACCATAATATCGGTATTCTTCATGCCTTTGACTTTTATAGTTGGTGTCTATGGAATGAATTTTAGAAATATGCCAGAATTAGAGTGGTACTATGGTTATCCTGCAGTAATGATAATGATGGCATTTTTAGCCCTTTTGATATACTATTGGTTCCGAAAACGTAAATGGCTATAAGCTATCGCGATTTAGGTGTAGATGTAATGAAATCTTTTAAATACAAAGGCTCAAAATAAATAAGATCTTCGAATTGTTGATCTTGAAACCTCTTATAGGCTAACTGACTGATATGGGCCGCTGAATTAAAAAAATCTGTTGTAATGAATACATTCTTTGTGTCAGAAAACAAATCAATAAATTTATCCGCACCGGTACCAAACAACATGAAATCATCAGACGAAAATGCGAAAGAGTCTTTATCGATTATTCGTGCTTGTGTCTCTTGAATTCGCTCCAACCCACTGGAATAATGAGCAGTATAAACTTCCATTCTACGAGCATCGATCATAGGAACTAAAATATGATTTGATTCCTTCCCCACACATTGTGAGAAGCCATGCGCCATACCTTCAAGTGTATTTACCGCAAGCAGGGGTAAATTATTCAAACCATAACAAAATCCTTTCGCTGTGGATACTCCAATCCTAAGACCTGTATAAGATCCAGGCCCCATGCTTACCGCGACAGCATTAAGCTGAGATCGGGATATATCCGCTTGCGCTAACGCTTGTTCAATAAAAAGTGTAAGACTACTTGCGTGAATATTTGGCTCGCTAGCTTCGATAACAGCAACTGTTTCGCCGGATTTACTGATTGCAACAGAGCAAACAGGGGTAGCCGTTTCAATTTGTAAAATAAAGATATCTTTCATATTATGTCACTATGGAACAGGATCATGTCCATGACCACCCCAAGGATTACAGCGGAGAATACGCCGGATTGCTAAATACCCGCCTTTAAAAGGACCATACTTCAAAATTGCTTCCTTGCCATACTGAGAACAAGTCGGACTATATCGACAATTGGCACCAAGTAGCGGTGAGATAAAAGTTTGATAAAAACGAATGATTATAACGAATAGCCATTGTAATGGCTTTTTAATCAATTTTTCCCAAATATAATTTGCTGCTTTCATCTTTCAATCTTTCTAAAACAACAGCCATGCGTGCATATAACTCTGTTGATCTTGGCATCTCACTTCCTTTCCCAATATATTGCAAAGCAAGAAGCAAATGTAATGAATGTTCCTCAAGGAACTCAACAAGATTGTATTTTTGCAAACGAAATGCTTCTCGCATTCGTCGTTTAATGAAGTTTCGATCTACAGCCTTTTTAAATCTACGTTTAGACACGGAGATGATGGATTGTAAAGGAACATCCTCGGTTAAGGGCTCAAAAGACTTAAATACAACCCTATATGGATATATAACAAAAGAAGAACCATCATGAAAAAGTCTATCTATGAGACTTTTATTACACAATCGTTCTTCTTTAGTAAATGTATATTTCATATGACTTTATGTCGGCGTACAAGCCTTCAGCAGTCACCTCTATTACATACTAACCTTTGTGACGATACTCGTCTGAAACACTTAGACGTTTTCTACCTTTAGCTCGACGAGAAGCCAATACTCTTCTACCATTAGCAGAACTCATACGCTCTCTGAATCCGTGCTTATTTCTTCTTTTTCTTTGCGAAGGCTGAAATGTTCTTTTCATGACGCTATATTATGCTTGTTTTATATATTTTTAACCAACTTGTTCCCTCCAAGGGGAATGCAAAAGTAAGGTAATTTTAGAAAATAAGCAAAACATTCTTTGATTTTTTTATTGGAACAGAAGTTTGCCGATAGAAAGAAAAAAATATAGTCATCGAACCAGCGATGACTATATCTAAACCTAAACGGTGGTTCTCTTTATTTACTTCGTAATAGATCTCGAATCTCGGTTAATAATGCTTCTTCATTACTAGGTGCAGCAGGTTCTTCAGGAGCAGGCACCTCTTCTTTTTTCAATGAATTCATACCTTTAATTACTACAAAGATACAGAGAGCAACAATTAAAAACTGAACGACTACATTAATGAAATTACCATAATTAAGCGATACCTCAGCAACTCCCGCAGCCTCGTTCGCCTCTTTTAGGACATATTTTAAGCTTCCGAAGTCTATTCCGCCCGTTAGATAGCCTACTGGCGGCATAATAATATCATCCACTAAGGACGTAACAATTTTACCGAAAGCACCACCGATAACCACACCGACTGCGAGATCGACTACGCTTCCGCGCATCGCAAACTCTTTAAACTCTTTTAAAAATCCCATAAATTAATATTTAAATATACTTAACAAACACGAATGTTAAATAAATATACAAAATTCGGTCACATTTATAATATAATGCGAAAATTTTGGCCGCTATTTATATTTAAGTCATCGGTTAGAAAACTTAATATAATTTTTGTTAAATTTAAATATTGCGAAACATACACATACGAGTCGACACCTATAAAAAACATACACCAGCTACTATTGACACTATTCGGATTTTAGAAACTCCAGCAGTTATCTACTGCTTGTAAAACTTATTAAAAAAATAAACACTATCTTGTAAATACGAACTACAGATATTATTACTTAAAATAAGATCGTTCCTTTCATCTCGTCATTATTTTAAATAATTATTGCATGAAAAACACCTTATCCTAAACATATGAATAAACGATTGCAAAAAAAGAACGAAGATTGATAGCTGGGCTAAATAATTATATTCGCCGAGTGCGGTAATGTAATTATAACAAAGGATTTTAATCGTTTTATAACAAATTAATTAACAGGAATCAAGCGACACGCAGGCGCATTCCTCACGCATCATATATAACTACCGAGCGTGTCTCCTGCCTTAAACCTATGAAAAACATTCTAATTGCAGACGACCATAGTATCGTAAGACTCGGAGCATCTGTCATTATAAAAGAAACTCTTCCAACAGCAACAATTTTGCAAGCACAAACCTACGATGAAGTGTACACAACATTAAATAATTCCCCAATAGATTTACTCCTTCTCGACATAAATATGCCTGGGGGAAACAATATAAACGTAATTAAAAAAATACTTTCCATCCAACCTACCATAAAAATTCTCGTATTTTCATCTTACGAAGAGAGCCTGTACGCTCTTCGCTATATTAGTGCAGGTGCTTCTGGTTACCTCAATAAAAACACAGCAATGTCTGAACTAAAAAACGCAATACAAAGTATTGAATCGCGTGGGAAATATATGTCAGATACTGTTAATGAGTTGTACGTGCAAAAACTCACAACCAGTAAAGCTTCTTTTAACGAAGGCAACCCATTATATCAACTATCAAATCGCGAAATGGATGTTGCTAAACACCTTATAAAAGGTCTTGGAATTTTGGAAGTGGCAAGCTTAATGGGATTAAGTTCTTCAACGGTCAGCACTTATAAAAGTAGAATCTTTGAAAAACTTAACGCAAACAATATCCCTGAATTGATAGAGATTTACAAACTGCATAGTGAGGATTAAAAAGTAATCGCATTATAGGCATTCTGTATAAGAAGATTTAACAGATCCCCGAGGATAATGGGTATCTGTTAAATCCAGCTTTGGATCTGCACGCAGATTTTTAGGACGAAAATGAAAAAATTATATAAAGGAATTAATAATTTGCTTGATCGAATTTCGAGCATTGCGAATGTATATCCCCACGTTTGTAATTCTTCCATCGCAAGTGAATCAACTACCAGCAACTAAAAAATCACAATTTATCAATCGTAATTTCTGGAATATCATGCAAGCCTGAGGTATGAAGTTCACCCGAGCCAGGAAATACATAGCCTTTGTTATCATCTAATTCCCACAGTAACGGCGCCAAAAAGCCAATACAATTAATAAAACCCTGATTGGTCGCATGCAGATTTGCTGTATCTTTTGAATTTTTAGCCTCATTTTCGATCTCAAACGGACCATTAAATCCACGGCTATGTAATACTGAAATAAAATCATTCCAATCCATATGATCTGTCCCCCCAAACCCTGGTAACATGGCTTCATAATGATGACGATCCCAATCGTTTTGTGCTATTTCAACATCCGCCTTAGTGGCGAGAGCACTGTCAGTCACCTGCATGGGATACATCCCTCCCCACTCGATGCGAGCCTTTGTTTTTAAGTTACGCGTCGTTTTCACATGAACACGCTTTAATCGATTAATATCCATTTGAGTAACCACATCTACGGGGTTAGTATTTTGCCAAATATCGTGAGATGGGTCATAAATCTCGCCGTGGGCATCGCTCGGAATCATTGCATACATAAGTTTACGCGCAGCAAGAACAGCCGGAAGATTATTATATGTAGAGGTGTATCTCGCGGAGCGCCAACCTTCCATAGGACAGTTCTCATAAACAATTGTTACCCCCAAATCCTCTGCATATTTAATAATAGGAGCAAAAACACGTTGATATTCGTCCAAATTTTTTTGAAATCCATCTATTTGATTTCCTAGTTCATGGTTATACCCTACGAAAGTACCAACTTTAACATCATTTCTATCTCCTCCTAACAGATGTGCAATCCGAATCAAGCGAAGTAAATGATTTTGGTTTGCTATCCGCTCATTTTGCTGGCCTCCAATCATATTCTCAAATGCGCCAAGTGAAAGCCCTAAACCCGCAGTATTAAATTTATCTAATATACCCTTTGCGTCATCAATAGAAAAATTCTGATACTCAAGATGTGTAGCCGTATGATCAGCACGTGCCCCATCTTTCCGAAACACACACAAATCAATCCCTTGTGCACCAACATTTCCAGAAACTTCGACCAATTGATCGAGAGATAAATTCTCGTAAGCAGAACTCATTACCCATATCGGGTTATTTAATTTAGTCGACATACAAATATTTCGTTAATTATTTTTGTAAACAAAAAAGGACAGCATTGCCGTCCTTTTTATATAATAGGGTTTTTATTAATCTACATTATCATGCAAAAAAGAATTATTAGGACGAATCTCAGTTTCACCATCATCAAAAGACAGCGTAAACCGCGACACTTGAGATTGTGATGAATGAGGTACATCATCTAGCGGCTTCTGCCTTCTTTTGTACGCAGGTTCAGTTTCTAATTCTTGCAAACCGTTGCTAGACTTTAACTTCATACTTAATTCTTTCAGACGTAAAATACGTTCTTTGGTTTTCAATAGTTGATCCTCAAAATCGATTTCTTTAGACTCTTGTTCTACATGAACTGAAGCACTTGGTTCTGATTGTAATTTCGCATCAGGCGTACTTTCTGGCTCAACAACATCGTCTTTTGAACTATAACCATCAAATACAGACGGTAGTTTAAATTCAAATACCGATGGAGAAGTTTTTAATTCATACCCCGCCGTTTCATCCTCTTTTGCAGAAGTCTCCTCTGGCTCATCAAAGCTTAACGTATGACGAATTACCTGAGGCTCTTCTTGAGGTTTAGTTACCGCTGAATTAATAGGTTTTGGAGAAGTAAATAAATCGGCAGACAAGCTTGGCTTAGACGAGGAACTTACGGTTTCTTGAACAGGCTTAATGAACGATTGTACTGGTTCGGTCGGCTGTGCTGAAAACTGATTTTGAACAACTGGCTTTACAAATTGTTCAGCTGTTGGTTCCGGAGTTAAAGGTAATGCAATTTTTTCCTTTTCTTTTTCTTTCACACGCTGTTCCGCAGTCTGAAAACCAGTAGCAATGATTGTTACAGATAGCTCATCCTCGAAATTCTGATCAATACAATTTCCCCATATTAGATCTGCAGAAAGGCCCGCTTTCTCCTGTATGTAATCCGTAACAATAGCGACCTCATCCATAGTCACTTCCTTGGTTCCTGAGGTAATATTCAATAAGATGTAACGTGCACCTTCGATCTCGTTATCCTTCAACAAAGGAGATGCTAAAGCTCCTGTTACTGCCTCAATCGCTCGGTTTTCACCTTTTGAGACTGCATTCCCCATAATCGCCACACCACTATCATTCATCACTGTACGAACATCCTTAAAGTCGACGTTCACATAACCAGGAATCGTAATAATTTCAGCGATACCCTTTGCGGCTGTTGTCAAAATATCATCTGCTTTGGCAAATGCGGCTGTCATAGTTAAATTACCAAAAATCTCACGTAAGCGATCGTTCGAGATCACTAAGTAGGAGTCAACATATTTACGTAATTCTTCTAATCCTTCTTCAGCTTGGGAACGACGTCGTTTACCTTCAAATGTAAATGGAGTTGTAACGATTGCAACGGTTAGAATACCAAGTTCTTTTGCTGCTTTAGCTAAAACAGGGCTAGCACCAGTCCCTGTGCCACCACCCATACCAGCGGTGATAAAAAGCATCTTTGTATTGGTTCCCAACATCCGTTTGATATCCTCAATACTTTCAATCGCTGAATTTTCACCGACATCAGGATCAGCACCGGCGCCCATTCCTTCCGTTAAACTAACTCCCAATTGTACTTTATTAGGAATTGGGCTTAGCTCAAGCGCTTGCGCATCAGTATTGCAAACGATAAAATCAACCCCACTAATTCCTTGCAAGTACATGTGGTTAACAGCATTGCCGCCGCCACCACCAACCCCAATAACCTTAATTATTGACGATTGTTCCTTTAACATTTCAAATTGTATCGACATAAATTTACCCTATTTAACTCTTGCTAAACCATTTAGAAAACCACCAATAGGTTCAACAATACAAATGTAATAATACCAAAATCCTCACAACAGTTTTCCACAATTGTTAGTTTGTGGAAAAATAAGCTGATGTGGAAAACTACTTTTTCCCAATAAAGGTGTCGTCATCAATTCCGGCATCATCTTTAATAAAATCTGACAGAATCTTCGTGAACCAGCTTTCCTTTTTCCGTTTTTCTTCTGCGATTTCCGTAACCTTCTCTTTTGGTACAGTTTTCGAAACCGCTTCTTGATGTGTTGCCTCGTCTTCTTCAATTGTCTGCACCCCTTTGATTAGTAAACCAATCGAGGTAGCATACATTGGGCTTTTTAACTCTTCTAGAGCTTGCTTATTTAACATTTCAGCTTTTGCCAAATATTCATTTGGATAACCAATTCGACAACCGATACCTGTAATGTATTCAACTAATTGTACCAAATGCCGTAACTGCGCACCACCACCAGTGATAACAATTCCCGCAATAAGTTTATCTTCATATCCGGAAGATTTGATCTCGTAATATACGTGTTCAATAATTTCTTCCATGCGAGCTTGGATAATATAAGCTAAGTTTTTGACAGAAATTTCCTTTGCCTCTCGCCCTCGGATCCCTGGAACACAAATCACTTCGTTATCTTTATTTTCATCAGCCAATGCAGAACCATAGCGAACCTTCAATTGTTCTGCTTGGTTGCGTAGTACCGAGCAACCCTGCTTAATATCCTCTGTTACAATATTTCCACCCAATGGAATCACAGCCGTATGGCGAATAATCCCCTCGTGAAAGATCGCAAGATCCGTAGTACCACCGCCTATATCAACCAACACAACACCAGCAGTTTTTTCCTCTTCATCCAACACAGCTTCAGATGATGCTAAAGGTTCTAATACTAAAGATGACACTTCTAAGTCCGAATTATCAACACAACGCTTAATATTACGAATATCGGTAACACGTCCAGAAATGATATGAAAATTAGCTTCTACACGACGACCAGCCATACCAATTGGTTCTTTGATACCCGGCTCGTTATCAATAGTAAATTCCTGCGGAAGCACATGAATAATCTCTTCGCCTGGAGGAAGAACTAATTTATACATATCTGAAATCAGCTGTTCAACATCCATGCGGCCAACCTCATCATAATCTCTTTTGGTTAAGATACCACGATGTTGAATGCTTTTTATATGCTGACCGGCAATGCCCACGTTGACCACCTTGATGTCAACATTAGACTGAGACTCGGCAATTGAAACCGCCTCTCTAATACTGCCAACTGTTTTTTGGATGTTAGCGACTACGCCACGATTCACCCCCGAAGATTCTGCTTTCCCTACACCCAACAATTCGATCTTATTCGTACCACTACGACGACCAACGGTTACACAAATTTTTGTTGTACCGATATCCAATCCTACGATAATTGGATTTTCTTTCTCGTTTTCTGCTAATCTTGGTTTCATATGCTGTGTATTTTGTGCTGTTATTATTTCTGTTTTACCTACTTCATTTTTAATTTCATTTGCAAACTATCCAGCATCCAGCCGTCTTTACGTTCGCAAATTATTTGATCGTCAAATTTGACGTTTACCGTTTTATATGCCTCTGAACCTACCTTAGGTAAAATCTTCGTATAGAAGATTGAAAGGCGATCTAGCTTCCCATCTAAATTATCCGCATTTCCTAAAAGAAGCTGCTGCGTACCGACGCGTGGAGTAATTTCAATATCTCTCTGCTCATTTACAAATAATTGTACAATTTGATTACTCCATAAGGGATCATTTTTAACATGAGTAACAATCTTAACTAAATCTCTTACCAGCTGGGTTTCGATTGTATCCAATGCAACTTTGTAGCCTTCATGTATATTCCCATTCGCTACTAAAACATGTGGAACATATTTTAATGTGACAGGAATCTTCGCGCCGTCCGTATCAACATAATATTCTTGTCCAATATTATTTACAATACGCATTATAACTTCTCTCTGTGTCACCGCTACCTGTAAAACGCCATCCATATCCGCGTGAATTTCAGTGGACGCAACGTATGGAAGCTTCATTAGTGCTTTTTCAAATTTCTCCAACGGCAATGTTGCGAGTTCCTTTCCCACAACCCTACCGAATTCCTTATTGATCAGATCAGATATATCGTGCTGGTCTATAAAGGTCTCTTTACCTTCAACCATTACTTTCATCGAAGTACAAACTTGAACGGCATCTTTCTTTTTTACCAAACTCATTAACATACCAATACCAAACAGGCCAATTACAACCAAACATAAATAACCAATAACCCGCCATGGTATGTTACGAATAAATTTAAGCATGTTCAATTATCTCTTTCAACGGTTTAACCAATCTATCAATGTCTCCCGCCCCCACAGTTACGATTAACTCCGGGG
>JAALOO010001657.1_pt1 | contig 14375 bp, 11 predicted proteins | sample 7257641 | NCBI WGS metagenome assembly JAALOO01 (sample SAMN14085613, study PRJNA598686) | mite metagenome | biome: ENVO:01001000; feature: ENVO:01001002; material: ENVO:01001226; isolation source: single female mite from University of Michigan culture on fish food culture... ...
AAACCAACTTTTTAAAAAGCTCAATTAATATTTCAAATTGTCTTGCAATAAAGCTTGTGATTGTTTTTGGTGAATGGTAAATTAACAAATTTTAAAACAAGTAATTTAGCTAGTAGGCTTATATATTTGATAAAAGTTGACAAATTAACTTTTTAAAAAGCTCAATTAATATTTTAAATTGTTTCGCAAGAAAGCTAGTGACTGTGAACACTTAGTATTAAATATAATTTAATTTTTAGTTTGCGCGATCAAATTCATCAACATTTTTGCTTTGCACTGCTATAACTGATGTCAAAAATAGTTTTCACAAAAGCATAGGAAAATAAAAAACTGGCATTTTGATTAAAGCTCACTTATGCTGTTTAAAACAAGCAATTTTTAAAACTGATTTTCAATAAAAAACGAATCGGTCCTACTGAATGGTGGCAATTCAAAGCAGAATAAGTTGTCCACTGCCCTTGATGTAAATGCTTGAAAATTGTTTTAGGTTTTTGTTTTTATTTACAAACACTCATTTAAATTAAACTTTAGATTTGGACACTGGGCGCCACACGAGCTGTTTGAAGGAAAATGCCCCTATCACGAGTACGACAGCAACAAGGTTTTTTTGGCTATCAGCAATTATGGACTCTTTTTGACAAAAGGTAGAAAATATTCACCCACATTGAAAAGCTTCTTCTCACTGTAAGTTCATTGTAACTAAAAATGACTTTTTGTACTTATAAACGCACAAATACTTGAACTTTAGAATGACACAGCTCAAACCTGCTGATCGGCCCTCTGCTGATGTTCGTCTCGCCGATCCATTTATTGCCGAAACCAACACTCCCACCTAGTTGTCCGCTCTCATCAAAAAGCTGAAAGATAACATTCAATTGACTTAATAATTCAATATTTGCTCACTGTTTACGTTAAGCACACTGGCAACATTGTATTTAAGGAGAAGAAATAAGCTGCTCAGTTGGGCCAAACACCTTCTGCTGTTGGTAGGTGGTGATCCGCCGCGGTGGCAGCCCGGCAGTGCTCTTGGCCACTATCTGGAGCAGCTCTCGCAGGCAGGAATTGCTGCCCGAGCAGTGTTTTCTGCCACTGACTAATAAAACCGCAGCCATAACACTGGAGCACGTTTAGATGCACTGCCCTCAAGTTGGGCATCAGCTGGCCGATGTTCAGCCAACGCCGATTGTCGTGCGCCAGTCTCTCTCACTGGTCAGACTCCCCTTCAGATGGAGCGCCTGAAGGGAGGCAAACTATTGACCTGTCTCCCTCTGTCGCCTCTGTGCGCGTGTGTTTGCCCGCTTAGATGTCCATTTGCAGATAAAGGGCGATCTGTTGGTGTGCTCAAACTGCCAGTGCCCGTTGGCGAGCACCAGCGATCGGCGGTCGGTGGCGAGAGAGCCTCGGTAGAGGGTGAACAGGCCCTTGCAGGTGAGGCCGAGGCGGAGGACGCCACGCAGTGGCATCCACTGAAAGAGCTGTCGCAGCAGGTGGGCGGGAAAAGGGCACTCGGACAAAGCTTCACGCTCGGAGGAAGACAGCGGACAGGCATCGGTCTTGGCGAGCTGGATTTGGCGAAATCTAAGGGAAAGACAGAGACAGATTTGGGGTGAAATGAATTGGTGGGGATGGTGGTGGAGATAGTGATCATCAACATTTGTTTGCAATATTCGCACAACGACAGCGATTTTAAAAAGGACTGGATGAGGTTTATACTGGAACTGTAGACTGGTTTGGTACGGAAAGAAAACAAATAACAACTGCGGTGAGCATTAGCAATGACTGCTGCACTTTCAGTCTCAAACAACTGATGATGACGATGCACTCTGATCTACTATCTTATTGCCAATCCTATCTTTGTTTTCAGGTTTAACTAATGCGCATTGTTTCCATTGGACAAACAAACATACACAAACACACCCAAATAGCCGCTCAATTACCGGTAACAGGCAAACACAATTTGTGTGATCAGTTTCTTTTATGGTGGTGGTTTCGGGAAAAAACGCATCATTTCTCGGCCATTATTTGCCGCAGCGACAGCAGCACGCCAAAAGTGATGATAAGAAGTTTGGGGCAGCAGTGTCTGCAGCAACAGCTAAGGTTTGCCCCTGACTGACTGACTGACTGATTAGCCGATTGATCACTGCCGAAACTGAGATAACGTGATCTGGGCAGCTGAGTTGACCGGTGAATGGGTGACAGTGGTGAAAACGGTGCTTTTTCTGCCTGTGATTGCCTCTGAGTCACTGTTTCGCCTGAGAGCCATCAGCACAGGCAGCAGCATCATCATCATCATCAGTTTGAACACCCGCGACCAGCTCATTTGAACCTGACTTGGCCGGCAATCTAGGTGGCATTGCAGCCAACATTGCTGAGTCGACGAGTGAGACGCCACCGCCGCCGCTGCCGTTGTCGTCATTTCCCCGATAACCACCAAGGAGAACGGTCGTAAGTTTTCTGCCCATTTTTTCAGTGCAAAAAACTTTGTCATTTTTTTATTGTACCGTTTTCAGCCACCAGCACCACTATCACCACCACCACCACCACGATGTCCTTTACTCTGAACCGAGCTGAACTGGAGGCCTGGCGTCAAACTGTGACCGTCAAACGAGAGGAGATCATCGAGGAGAAGAGCGCCCTCCTGGCGCTGGAGCAGGAGCTGACCAACCGCAGTGCTGCCAATCAGGCCCGCGAGAAGAAGCTGGCCGCCGAGGAGGCGAGGCTCGCTGCAGCTGAAGCGCTGGCCAGTGGTAGCCATCTCCTGATTGGCACCTTCATCTCGGACGCCTTCGTTTGCGAGCTTCGCAAGGCTGTCTTTAAGCGTTGGTGAGTGCTTTTTGATTGCATTGCTTGCTTCCTTCCTTTCTTTGCTGCTCTAATTTAGTTGCTGCTACTGCTGTTGCTGCTGAGGGTGATGAGGGTGATGATCACTACATCCCAAGCACAGCCACCACCACTACCACCAATTAATTTCACCCCAAATTTGTCTCTGTCTTTCCCTTTAGCCTTCGCCGAATTAAGGACGCCAAGACCGAGGCCTGTCAGCTGTCTTCCTCTGAACGTGAAGCTCTGTCTGAGTTCCCTCTTCCTGCCCACCTGATACGACAGCTCTTTCAGTGGCTGCCACTGCGTGCCGCCCTCCACCTTGGCCTCACCTGCAAAGGCCTGTTCAACCTCTACCAAAGCTCTCTCTTCACCGACCGCCGATCGCTGGTGCTCGCCAACGGGTATTATGAGTTTAAGAACACAGGAAGTTCGCCCTTTATCAGCGAATGGGTGGACCTTCATCTGCGCACTGTCTCACTCACCCGCCTGCGACTGGTCAACTCGTACTACGATGAAGCGTCTTTCAACATAGAGGAGAATGACGACGTGCCCGCCTTCAACTGGGACCGCCTCTTCCGGAGCGGTCTGCCGCGCCTCACCGGCCTCACCAGTCTGACGCTGATCATCGAGCACGAGCTGACGGAAAACATGGCCGAGCTGTCGACGGCCCTCGCCGCATCACCGTTGTCTCAGCTGACCACTCTGAAATTGATCTGCTTCCTCAAGGAAACCCCAGTTGAGGAGGAGGAGGAGGAGGAGGCGGAGGAGAAGAGGAACTTGGCAATGATTGTGCCACTGCAGCTGCCGGCACTCACCCACCTCAACCTCAGCTTGCACTTTCCTAATTTAGAGCTGCCCACCTCGGTGAACGCCTTCCGCGTCCTCTTCGGCTCGCCCCTGCTCTTTTCTGTTCTGCCGCAGCTCAGCTCGCTTCACCTGCACAGCCGCATTTTGGCCGGCGAGGTGATCCGCTCTCTGCGCGACCACATTCTTCCGCTCGTTCCTCAGCTGCTGACGCCGACGACGATGGCCGCCAATCCTCCTGCACTACAGCTGAGCTTGGTTCTAAGGTGGGGAGAGGACAAAACCAACCTGGAGGAGCTGGTGGAGCAGCTGCTGCCCAATGAGGAGGAAAAGGGGGCGGTGGCTACCAGCACTCAGCAGGCGCTGGCCTCCATCACTCACCTTAAAATCTGCGCCTTCCCCGATTGGCCCCTTCCTCGCTTCCTCTCTGCGCTGATTCACCTGAAGAGTGTGACTTTGAGCATTACTCTCTCTGCCAGCCGCTCCTCTCTCCTCACTGCCGACTACCTGGCCACGCTGACGGCGCTTTCCTCGCTGCCGGCCCTGGAGGAGATGGTCCTGTCCACCTTGCACAGGACCACCACGCTCCCTGCCCTTTCCCACCCTGTTCCGCAGCCGCCGGTGCTGGTGCCGTTGCGTCGTCTGGAGCTCTACCCCAATGGCGTCAGCTGTGCGGAGGACCCGGCGCAGTTCTTTCACCTCGCCCACTGCTTTCCTCACCTGGAGGAGCTGACGCTGGAGGTCTGGATGTTGAAGAAGGATTGCGGCCGGTGCGAGCACTTTCACGGCCTGCCCGATCCATCGCGCCGATCTGCTGAAGAGAAGAGGGCTGCCGCTGAAGCTATCCGCAAATGCTTCCGTCGGCTGTTTCATTCGCTGGGGTCTCGGAGTCCCGATCACCTGCAGACGACCACCGGACGGTGGGCGGAAGCGCTGGTGAAGTGCTCTCTCTTTCTACGCTCGCCTGAAGGCGACTTAGATTGGCACAACTGAGTTCCGTTCAGGTGCAGCAGCAGCAACCTCAGCATTTTGCTGTTTGTTATTATTTAATTTTTTTATATTCTCCTTCTCCTGTCTGCCTTCTTCCTTTCCTTGCTGTACTGTTTCTTCTTTTCCTCTTCTTCTCATTTTCAAACTTTACTTTGCAGTTATACTCTGCAGTGTGTACAGTGAATGTATTCGGTTTTTAAATGTTCATTCTTTTAAAGTTGTGTGGCTGCGGTTGCGTCTGGTAGCGTACTGTCTGTTCAGGCAGCAACTAGTCAGTGACTGCTGTTGTTTTAAAAGAAAAAAAACTTTACATCACCAAGCAGAGTCAACTTCAGACAATGTCATTGTAATCAGGAACAATAGTGTTTCAAACTGATGTGAATGAAGATTGTCTGCTGTTTACTTTGTTTGGACATCAATAAAGATCGTTCTTTGTATCGTTTCACTTTTGCAATGGTCGAATCATCTAACACGAAACACTCACACTGACAACATTTGTTCGCAATATTCGCACAACGACAGCGATTTTAAAAAGGACTGGATGAGGTCTTATACTGGAACTGTAGACTGGTTTGTTACGGCAAAAAAAAACAAATGACAGCTGCAGTGAGCATTAGCAATGACTGCTGTGCTTTTAGTCTCCAACAACTGATAATGACGATGCACTCTGATCTACTAACTAATTGCCAATCCTATCTTTGTTTTCAGGTTTGACTAATGCGCATTTTTTCCTATGTACAAAAACACCAAAGTAACCGCTCAATAACCGGTAACAGGCGAACACAATTTGTGTGATCAGTTTCTTTTTTATGGTGGTTTTGGTAAGAAAAACGCATCCTTTATGTCCTTTTTTGCTGCAGCGACAGCAGCACGCCAAAAATGATGATAAGAAGTTTGGGGCAGCAGTGTCTGCAGCAACAGCTAAGGTTTGCTTCTCTACAAAAATTTTGCAAAAATTTACTAGTTTTAACTTTTTTTGATCAACTCATAAATTCAAAACATTTTTTATTTTTTGTTTAAATAGATTTTTTAGTGCTAAGCAATTTAAGTTGTTATTGATTTGTTTCAACAACAACGACAACAGCAAGGCTAGAAAAGCCAAAAAATTGATTAATGGCATTTAGGAAAACTAAGAGTACCTGTTTTGTACTTTTTACTTTCTTTAAAAAATAATAAACGACGACAATATGTTTTTTATAAAAAAAACTTTAAAATGTTTATAAATGCTAAGAAAGCATAGCTTTTGTAAAATTATTTTAAAAGTTTATCAAATTACGATTTTGTTTTTTAAAAATGGCTGCATTTTTGGCCATCCTTTTCAATGTGATCACCTTCATTTCTACGCCCTTCAAGTCATTGGCTGTCTACGAGCACTACTTTGTCATTTCTGCTCAAACAGAAAAAACTCGCCAACGACAGCATCGTAACCAAAAGCTAGTCCAGCTCTTTTGGGTACTTCTTTGCCTTCACCTGTACTTTGCCTGTCAGTACGTTGTACTTCTTTTCTTGGCCTCTTTTTACCCGTTTTCTACCACTACTACTACTGTTCACGTGGTCACCTTTGACTTTGTCTACGCATTTCACTTTTTCAGTCACATCTACATCTTTGTCATTCTCAACTGCCTCATGACTGCCTTCTGTCTGCATCTGTTTTACTTCCGCCCAAACTCCCAGTTAAATGACCAGCTAAAGAGGGCTCTTTTCAGCGACGGAAGCTCAGAGGACAGCTCGCCTGTATCTGCAAAAACCCCCTTGGCACCGCCTCTTTCGGCGGACACCTGTGAAAGCGTCAGAAAAGTGGTGACCACCATCACAAACCTGCTGGAGTCGTTTATACCCACTTTTCTCCTCTGTGCCGTGCTCATCTTTGCCACCCAGCTCCGGCAGCTTTACCTTCACCTTGCTGCGCTCCGTTGCACTGCTCCCGAGTGGGCAGCCTACGCTGTGGTCTTTCTTTCACACGCCCTCGTCTACTACGCCTTCACCTTCACCTTCCTCTACATCATCGGCTTTCTGGGCTCCTTCTTCTTCGCCGTCCTCGCGCTGCTGACCACTTTAGTGCGTGAAAACAACCGCCAGATAATGGCTGCCGTCCGTCAGAGCAGGCAAAATCAGGCGCTTTCCAGCGGTGAGCTTTGCAGCAGCAGCAAAGCTTTGAGCCGTCTGCTGCTGCGGGCAAACCTGCTCCACTTCCGCCTGCTCTTCTCGGCGCAGGCCTTCGTGGGCAATGCCTTCCTCGCCTTCCTCGCCGTGAACATGCCCTGCAGTGCCCTCTTCTCGGTGATGCTGCTCTTCTTCCGGCGGATGGAGGCGGGGCAGCTCCTGCTGGTCGGCTGCACCGCCGCCTACCAGGCAGTGGGCACCGTCCTCCTGCACGTCCTCTACGCACAGTTCAGTCGGCGGATGCACTGGCCGGTGGCCGGCCTGCTGGTCGGCCTGAGCGCCTCTGCTTCTGGTTTCACTGTCAGAGCCTCCTTTCAGCGAAGAAGTCAATCACGAGGAAGTGATGGTCAGCCGTTAGTCCTGGTCAGCCGCCGGAAGTGGACTGAGCTGCTGGAGGTGAGGGGCCAGCTGACGCTGTGGGCGCACACTGCTCGCCTGCTGACGGCCAATCGGTACGGCTTCACCTACGGGCTGATCGGAGCACCGGTGACCATGGCCACCCTGGCAAGGGTATGCAGATTATTACCATTTTACCATTTTATTTACATCGTTTTTTCAAGCATTAATTTCCTTCTTTTGCTTCATTACAAACAGTGTTTCTTTCTGTACCTGAAGTTGGTACTGTACTCGTACTCTCTAGTGAAGTACAGTCATCGTCACTAGTTTGGGAGAATTTAGGAAATGGTAAAGAAATAAGTGTTGTTTTAAACTGAAAATTGGAAACCGCGTGTTTAAAAGTAAAATTTTAGTTATCAAAATATGTAAATTTGAAGTAAACAACAACACATTTTAGTTTCTTTTTCGCTTTTTAAATAAAATTGTCTTAAATTATTTATTACTATAAAATATTTATGAGGTTTTTCGTACGTGTAACTGTACTTCAGTTGAGGTGGCTTTTTGTCTGAAAACGGAGTTTTTTAATTATTCAGCAGTTCTAAAGGAAATCCTGACTCTTTTTAAATACAGCGCGTTTGTATAATGTCTCCGCATAAAACTAAATCAATTTTAAATGCCAAATTTCAGCACTCAAAAGCAGTCGATACACATTTGCTGCCGCTTTTGCTTTTTGCTTTTTATTTTTCAAACACTTTCAAAGATGATTTTCAATTTTGTTTCAACCGTTTTCAAAGTGGCTCTGTTTACTGCCACGCCATTCAAGTCACTGGCCGTGTACCGGACTTACTTTGACCTTTCCTCTCAGACTAGTTTTGCCGCAGGTGGAAACCGAAACCTGAAGCTGATCTTTCTGTTCAGGCTTCTCCTGGCAGCGCTGCTCTACCTGATTGCTCTGAACCTGTTCAACTTTTGCCTTCCCAGGGCACTGCCCCTGGAAGGCCGCCTGGCCACCTTTGACACCGTGCACTACTTCAACTTTCCCGCGCCCTTTTACCTGCTCTTTTCGCTGCACTGCGCCCTGGTGGTGAACTACCTCTACTGCTACTACTTTCGCCCCAGTCAGCTCTTCAATGACCACCTGAGGAGGGCGCTCTTCAGCAGTGAAAAAACGGGGCCAACAACTCAAAGTGAGCTTTTTCAAAAAACGCTCTGCAGTAAAGTGCCTCCTGCTGAACGGAGCACCTCGGCAGTGGCGGAGCTGATCAGACGGAAGGCAACGGTGATCACCAACCACCTGGAGGCGTTCATTGCCGTCTCCGACTTTGGCGTCGTCATTTGGTTCAGCAAGATGGGCCAGTGGTACGTTGGACATTACTTTTCTCTGCTGAGCGGCAGCAGCAGCAGCAGCCTCACCTGGAAGCTCACCTCACCGCCGGTTTTTCTCCTGCACGGTGCCCTCTACCTGACCTATAATTACGCCTTCTGCTACAGCATAGGCTTCGTGATGAGCTACACCTTCGTCAGCCTCTCCTACCTCAGTTTGCTGATCGAGGAGAGCAACCGAAAGGTGGAGGGCGCTATTAGTAAAAGGACGGAGAGCGGCAAAAGTCTGCCTAAGCTGGTTAGGAGCCTCCGCGAGAATGTCACCATTTTTCGGCTGCTTTTCGCCGCGGACGCCTTCCACGGAAACGCCTTCCTCGCCTTTCTTCTGATCAACCTGCCCACCAATGCCATGTTCACCGTCCTTTGCGTCTTCCAGCAGATGGACGCCTTTCTCCTTTTCTCCGCGGCGATCATCGTCCTCCAGGAGGTGATCGGCACCGTCCTGCTGCACGTCACCTTTGCCCGCTTCAGTCGACACGCTCACGGGAAGGTGGCTCGCCTCTTGGTCAGGTTCAGTGCTCATCAAGGTGGTGGTGGTGGTGGTAAAGGTGATGATCAGGGTGATGATCAGGGTGATAAGCAGAAACAAAACAGAACAAAGGTGAAGAAGAAGAAGGCGGGAAGTGTTAGCTTCAGCGTGACGAGAGAACGGGTTACGGTTTGGGCGCACACGATGCGCCTGCTGACGGTCAATCAGTACGGTTTCACGTACGGCGCCATCGGCGCCAAGGTCACCATTGCAACGTTCTCCAAGGTACGCAGTTTCAGTTTTTTATCATCATTACCTAAAAAGTTGAATGTTTTAATGTTTTTACTGGCTTTCAGTGTTTGTTTCTCTACGCCAAAATGCTGCTGTACTCTTACTCGCTGATCAAGTACCGCAATTAAAATGATTTTAAATATTTTTCTGTTTTGGGCGTTTGTGAAAACTAAAAAACTGTTAATTAAAGTGTCGACAAAGTTCTCAGAATTTGAGTTGCTACAAATGCTGTTAAATTTAAAAAACATTTTTACTGAATTAAATGTATTGAGTTTAGCTTGATGTTGTTTTAAAAATAGCAATTGACACAATGTTCTTTTGTTATTCGTGTTGTTTAAAAAACATTTAAAACTACAACATTGACAATGTTTTCTTTTTACATTTTACGTAAGCATTCAGTATAATTCTGTTTAACCTGATTTTTAATTGCAAATTTTACTTTTATCACATTATTTAACCTGTCATTCATTGATTTAACTTAGAGTAAACTATTTTGCCAAAATTTTTACTTAATCATTTACTTAACAAATTACTTAATTTTTAAAATGATATAAAACTGTGATAATTTTTTAAAATGTTTTTTAGCTTTATTTTACCCAAAGTCCAATCAATAGCGTTACCAGTTTTAGGCTTAATGTCATTTTTACTGTTTTCAATTTTTTGGTAATTAATTTTCAGGTATAATCATTTGTTTTGCAGAGTAATTTTAAACTTAAGCAATACTTTTCAAAGTAATTGTGGTTTGTCTAGTAAATAAAAGTTACTTTTGAGTTTGGAAAGCAAAATGTTGAAAAAGTGTTTTTTTGCATGATTAAATCTGGCAGCGTTGACAATCAATAGTTCCCCCGTAATCACCCTTTTGAGGTATGATCTCACTAATTTAAAAATGTTTTATTGTCAATCCATAAAAAGACAAAACAGTAGTAAATAATTTGGGCGTTGGTAAACTCAAATATCAAGCTTCAGCAAATATTTAGCAACCACAAAAAGCTTTCAAAAAAGTGAAATCAGTCGTAAACGGGAGCTTCAAACAGACAGGTCATCAGGTGTTTGACTTCAGCACTTCTTTTATCTTATGGCATTTCAACGTCCAAACTCGCTTCCTCTGTTAATCCCTTTAGATACGTTTTCAGTTTCCGATCTAAATGATAACATCATGCTAACTGGAGCCACGACAACTGAATCAAAATTTGAGATTATTAAACAATCATCTCCAGCACCGCCGTCAATTGCCATTCGGGGTTCTAATGATAAAAACGATGATCATCACTGTCAAAACTTGGACTTTGAAAAACAAAACTTTACCAACACCATTGATACTACCACTGCGTCATCTTCTGCTTCTGATCTGGCCACAGGTGCAACTAACGCTTCAGATGATAAATCATTTGCTGATTCGACGACTTTGGCTGAGAACCCAGCCACTGCCACTACCACCACCACAATAGACACTTTAAATGTCGCCCAGCTTGACCTCACTCCCAATCACTTTAGCATTGGCCAGGCTATTGCTGAGAACTTTGGCCCTAATCGAAACTTTGTCACCAGAAGCTCAGGTCCCGGTTACACTACCGCTAACTTCAACTCTAGCAATCAACAGCAGCAACAGCAACAGCAGCAACAGCAGCAGGCCATTGATGAATCAGCCTGTCTGACCAACTGCAAGACCGGCATGGTCCTCACGGTGATTGTGGGCGTGCTCTTCTTCTCCTCCTTCATCTACTACAGTCACGCCCACCAGCCTGAGTACGCGCAGACCTCGCTGTACCTGGCCGTCCTCTGCGCCACTCTCTTCTCCGGTTGTCTGCTCTGTCAGGCGTCGCGCTGGCTCTTCTCCACTATTTGCAATTAGACAGCAATGATTATTAAGATTACTTTTGTCTTGATTCAAAAAACACAAAGTAGTTTAGCTTAGAATTTTTAGTAAGAAACTTAAAAGCAACATAACAACACTTTTGATTTGATAGAATCATCTATCTGTGTGACCTTTTGTGATTATGACCACAGTTTTAAATATTTATTAATGTAATTTTAAGTTTTTTGTGTACTAGAACTAAAGTATTGTTGGGGTTTAAATTTTAATACAAAACAGTGTTTGATTTATTGTTCTATTGCAATTTATGATAATTTGCACACATAATAAAATTATTTAGATATTAGAAATTTATAGTAAATCTAATTTATTTGGTGAAATGGAAATAATGTACTTGAGAAATTGATCTCATTATCATTATCAACGATTCAAAATTTCAAGAAAAAACATTAGACAAATTAAATATTACAAAAAGAGGGAAACCAACGAATAATGAATGATGATGACTTATAAAAACACCCAGTTAAATTGCTTCATGATCATCTGTTTCAGTCTGCTAACTAGGATGATATTGATTGCCAACTCATTTTCACTACTGCGTTTGCACTTAAATGAATCAAGTTTAGACTGGTGCAAAAAAGAACTTATTGATTTTAGCCTTTTTTGCAGTCTTTCTCAATCTAATCAGTCTAAAAGCCACAACAACAACAGCAGCATAAATTAGCTAAAATTTCTTTTATTCTTAAAAACTAAACCCACAGAATTAGCAGATAAAAACTGCCTTTTTCTAAATCGCACTTTTCAGTTTAAAACAACTAACAGCAAAAAATCTGGTTTAACAAAAAAGCTGCAAATAATTTAAAACCATGGTCAACACAATTGTTCAGCTGTCCAAGCAGCCGCGCATCATCAATTCTCCTTTTGAAGATGCAGTCATTATTACTATTAGAGAAAATGTTGAAACTGCTGATAAGAGCAATGCTGACGGTAACAATGCTAGTGAATGCAGCCTTACTACTGCCTCTTATCAACAAAAACTTGGCAGCAACCACTTTCGCCACCGTCAAACATTTTTCCCGAACATCTTCTTCTGCCTTTTGAACTCCGTCTGCTGCTGCCTCCTTTGGCTTCCCCTGCCGGCGCTGCTGTGGGCCCTTCTAAGTCTCATCATCTCCTCCTTTGTCCTCTTCGTCGCCTTCTCCTACCTGCTGTACAGTAGTAGCCTGGTGGCACTAGCGTTGGGCACCTTCCTCCTCACAGTGCTGCTCTTTGTGGCCACTCTTATTCTCAGCGTGACGCTGATGATCAGAGAGGAGCTGGAGGAGGAGGAAGAAAAGAAGATTACACGACTGAACAGCTGCAACTACAGTGATGGTAGTGACGGCATCAGTGGAAGTGGACATCGTCGCCTCTCACTGGAGGACATCTTCTTCCAGCATCGACCATCGACCACCGTCCACGACGAAGTTCTCATTTAGAGGTAGTCAGTGCTCAACACTGAACAATTTACAGTTCTGTAAACAGAAACAAGCACCGTACAGACATGTCATCATTTCACACAACATCTGCTTTTCTAGATTTATAATGTTCTCTGCTGATATGATTACCTGATATGATTTGATTACCCACCAAAAGTTCTATTTTTAGATGTAGTAACAAAAAACATTAAAAACAGCTAATAAACACACACACACACACAGAAAAGCTATCAGCAAATAATGTCTACTTCTTCTTTTTTATCTATTTTTTGTTGGGCAGTACACTTTTTTTGGCCTGTTTGGCACATTATTGGTCTGGCTACTAGATAGTGGCGGGTACCGTCACTGATACACTGTCACTGATTTGCGTCATTCATTTGGGGCAGCTGAGCTCACACACATAAACATGCACAGCTCGCAGTAATAATAAACAGATAATGCCATTGTATGAAAAGAGTACTTAATAGTGGAAAACATGGTTTGCACTGGTGAGAGGGTAAAAGGGTGTTATCGCACTACAGCTTTGTAGCTCAGAACCGGTACCAGCTGCACTAAACTCCAAACTTGGTGGTGGTGATGGGCGATAAAAAAGAAGATGAACAACACTTTTTTGCGACTGCAGCAATCTAATCTAATCTGCTTCTTTGCCTTAACTGTTTAATTATGTTTTCAATGATTTCTGTAACAAATAACAGTATTGTTAGCTGTGTGCCGGTGACATATCATCAACACTACTCACCAGTACCGGTTGCATCCGCACAGTGGCAACTGTCATTCAGTACAGCCAATCTAAAAAAGAAGAAGAATCAGTAGAGTTAGCAAACCAAAAAAGATAATAATCAGTGCGCCAGCAGCTGTGCACGCAGCAGTGTATTCCAAAACTCAGCTTCAGTTGCGAGATTATCAAAAAAAAGAAAACAAAAAACCACAAGTTACCTAAAAGTTAACTTGATAATAAGAGAAAGCAGCTGAAAAAGATTTAAAAAGTTAGATGCATTTGATGCAAAAGCAAAAACACACACAAGGAAAACAGTGACAGGCAGTAGCCGTCTTCAGCTGGTCTTCTCAGACCGTTCTTCTAAATCGACCCAATCGACCCAGCAGTGAATCTCATTAGCCGTGGCGTGTGTTTACATCTACACACAGCACACACAACAGACACTTGCCTGTGGAAAAGTACACACGCCAGCCAGCCAGCCAGCCACCACAAGCGTATTAATTTTAACTTCGCAACCAGTCAGCTAAAGGTATCACCTACTTTCTCTTTCTTTCTCTCCTTTTCCATCTTTTGGCATCTTTTACCACCATTTCATCATTTGTCTTTTTTTCAGGCAGAACTGTTGCAGCTCTACAAGCAGTGTACTTTTTGCCTGCCAAGTAGTTCAAGTGCAGACGGAACTGCTAAAGAAGAAGGAGAAAAAGAAGAAGGCTGCTACTTGCGCTTGAAAACGCTTGTGATATTTAGTGCTTCTCTAAAGTGCAAATTCTTCCGTTTTTGTTTGCTTCTGCCTGCCGCAAAGTCATTGCCTTAGACTGTTTCAAGGCACAAGCACATTGCGCTTTCACCAACTTTAACATACAGACTTGCTATTGTGATTACCTCATTTTGTAATTCTACATTTGAGCGTTTAAGTAAGTTTTTGTTATTCAGCCGGAACAAAACTGTTGTTGTTGTTGTTTACCGGGTAAAGAATTGTTTACCGAATTGTGCTATTGATAAAACTTAGCCATCATTGAATTTGGTGTGAATTTGACAAAGTATTATTTTTCTTCTCTCTCTCTCTCTCTCTCTCTCTCTCTCTCTCTCTCTCTCTCCCTCTCTCTC
>JAALOO010001193.1_pt2 | contig 14371 bp, 10 predicted proteins | sample 7257641 | NCBI WGS metagenome assembly JAALOO01 (sample SAMN14085613, study PRJNA598686) | mite metagenome | biome: ENVO:01001000; feature: ENVO:01001002; material: ENVO:01001226; isolation source: single female mite from University of Michigan culture on fish food culture... ...
CAGCAGAATATCACATTGCAAAGGGAGTCCTAATAACATCAACTTACTTGAACTTGAACAGTTTAGAATGGTAGTTAAAGTAGTAATAATAATCACATAAAAGTTAACTTGAAATGGTGAACTGGTGTCTGTGTTTGTCTGCTAGTTTAGAATGTACTGATGAAGTTTACTTAGTTGGTACGCACTCAAAAAAGAGAAAAAAGTAAAATAAAGAGTTTCCGTCCAAAAAACCTTGCACTGAGAAAAAAGGATGCAAAAATAAAAATGGATGTGATTTAAATTAAAGCCTACTCCAAACAAATTTGGCTTTAATTGTGCTCAATTACGAAAGAATGAAAAAAGTGAATAGTCAAAAGATGGCAAGGGAATAACAATGCCCTAGCACAAAGGCAATTTTAAATGCACACACAAACACTGAAGCCAATTGAGTTTGAGTGCACTTAAAAAGACAAAACAATAACAACACAGTAAAAGCAAAATTGCCACCTAAAGTTTTTTTCAACTTCTTTTTCTTTCAAACTCAACAAATTATTGAATTTTTAATTTTATTGACACTTATGGTAAGCCTCTTCTGAAAAGTTCACTACTTATCAACGAAAACAAATTTTATTAAATTGAAATGCACCAAATTAAGCTATTCTTTTTAAGTGTTTTTAAAAACAAAACAAAATTAAAAATTGATTTAAATGCTAGTGGTTTACCACAAAAACTGATATTGAATAAACAAAATTAAAAAAATTGTTACTTTTAAAATTTCAATTTTTTTGTTAAAACTCAATGAATAAAATGTGCATATTAATCAAGAACAAATTAATTTGTCGTAATTCAAATAAAATTTTTTTAAGTTAAAAAAATTAAAATGTTATTGTTGGTCATTCAAAAAGCAAAAATTGTTTAAAATGCAAATTAATTTTGCAAAATGTGAACCAACATTTTGCTGACATGTAACCACTTCTGTTCACAAAAATAAAAAGAAAAATTGCTTGCAATAAACATGCAAAATATTTTAGTGTTTTCAAGTTGCACTTTCCTTTTGGTTATACTCTAAAAACGTTTAATATCAAATTATATACTTTTATTTTAAAAAATGCTTGCAAAATATTGGTGACAAGGTTATTATTATTAATAGCAATGAACATTTTATTTTTTTTGCAATTGAAAACCTTATTTTCCTTAATAACAAGTAGAATTAACATCAGGTAAATAGGTGAAAACACGGAATAAAAAGACAGGGTATACTTTGCACGTCAACAAAAAGGCTGAAACAAACAAGTACGCTAGATGTCTTTAACCAGTTCAAATGAAAGACTACTAAAAATAGCTGCCATTTTTTCAAGAATTCATTGACGGCTTTGAAAGTGAAGAAAAGACGATCTTTCTAAAGAAAGTCTGCATTCTTTTAGAACCCGTTTGCATGCTAACGAGAGAGGAATCGGCCATGACGAAAACGATGACAAAAACGACAACAACAAGTTTACTTACAAATGGAGAGAGCTCTCTTTAGTGGGCTAAACTCGTTTAATTAAGCAAATCGTTGTTCTCACTTAGTTCTTCGCCACTTCCACTACAGCAACAGTAACAGCAACAATAGCCTTTTTCCTTTTCCTTTCTATTTTCTCTTCTCGAAAAGGTTGACGCCGTGCTAATCGTGCCGCCAGATGATTATCTTTGAAGTGAGAGCGCGCTTTCATCTCTGTTGTACACTTCTTTTTGTAATGGCCACTCTTTATTTCTACTACGCTTTTCCTTTCTTCCTTTTCTCAATTTCTCCTTATTTTCCCGAGCATCACACGTCACATTTTCTAAATGTGTGAATGTGCACGGCAATTCAGTCGGCTGTAATAAAAAGGGGGAGGAAAAGGAGGAATAGGTTTCGGCACGCAACACAGTTCCGGCACACAAGGGTTTAGGCCGGCACGAATGCTAGAGCCTCTCCTAAGAAAGATTGTGCCTCTTTTTACCTCTTTGTCATGCTGTTTTAATTCCAGAAAAGAAAGGAACAAGACTAGGCAACAAACGGCACGATATGCTTGCTTAGGTATCAAAAGGGAGAAAAAAGTGTTCAAGTGAGAGTAATTAGTAGTGGTCCTTGACGGTCAAATCGGTCAAAATGATAGCGGAGGAGAAAAAAAGGAAATGATAATTATCAACTGGGTGCACTGGGATGATGGTATCTTATCAGGTAAGATGCAGTACAGTGATGACAGGCTCTGTAGAGCAATAAAGTTTAGCTAATATAATTTTTTTTGTAACAAAAAAACTGGACAAAAGCAAACAAAGGTCAAAACTAGCACTAGTGCGTGTGAACCAGTTGATTTCCAATAGAGTCAACAACAGTGCTGTTTTTTACTAGCGCTTAGGATCTATTTGAATGATCGGTGTGTCTGTGTGTATTTGCACAAACATTTGTAGAGGCAATGTGACACAAGGTCAACAAATAGTGATGGTGATGAGTGCAAAAGCAGCAAACCAACACAAAACCGATCGATTGAAGCATATTCATAACAGAAACTTCTTGAAAAATAAGAAAGAGCAAGAAAAAAGAGAGAAGAAGTGCAAACAAACTAGCACCAGCAATTCATCTTCATTCAAACAGTCGGGTAATTGTATCAAACAAATTAGCGCAGTGCAGTGCAAAACTAACATAGTAAAGAAAGTGGGGGACCTGGCGTATGTTGTGAGAAAAAGAGGGAAAAAGAAAGTGTGTGTGAGGCTAATAAAGTTAATTGCAATGACCTATTGATCGGTACTGTTGTTGTTGTCGTTGTATACAGTTGTCGATTGGACTTGAGGGACCATCACCACCACTACCACCAAGTGGTGAGAGAGAAGTGACAAAGATAGAGTGCGGGATAATAAACGAGTGCCAATTGCCACCATGTCAAAACCGTTGCTGCTGCTGATCCCGGTTAGCCGGGAAGCTGTTGATTGTACACAGTGCGTGTCATTAAAAGCAGCAGCAGCAGCAGTTGATGTATAATTAAGTTAAATCGACTCATCCCGAGTTTCTTCTCTCTTCTGACACTGTCCTCACTTGACTGTCAATTGCCGCCAAAAACTGGGAGAAAGGGGACAAACTGAGTGCTATCGCTAAAAACAGCAACAACCAGCACACACTGAAAGCAAATTGCTTAGAGCTGATTCAAGGACAAGTCTAGTGAAAAGTCTGGTGATGATGGCGGTCAGGGTTAATTAGCCTCTTACTTAATGCAAGGGTAAAAGAACAAAGAAAAAGTCTCAAGAGCACTATGTTGGAGCACTTTGCGCAACAATAAGTAGCTCGGAAGAAGAAAAAATTGTACTAAGAAAAAGAAAAGCTTGAACCAAGTTCCACACACAATGCTCCTATTCTGAACTAAAGAAGCACCAGCAGCAGCAGTCAAAGCGGCTTATCCGCCAGCAAGACAACAAAAAAGAAAACCAAAAAACCAAAAAAGCAGCATTGAAAAGAAAAATAAAACAGTGGAGACTTACATGGCAGAAGAAGTGATGACGTAATGGCCGCTAATTAGCGAAAGATCGAGTAGACGATGAGAACAGTGAGTTTAAGAGTTCGTGTTTTGTGAATTGAATTCACAAATTAATACGATGAGAGAACGATTAATTGGCAGACAGAAAAAAAAACAGAAACAGCGGTTCCTGTAAAGAGATAAAACATAGGCATTAGTTTATCAAAAAAGGGCAATCTAAATTTATAACCCTGTTCATGGAAACATAAAAAATGTACCCTTCCTCGTCTCTTTCTCTCACTAATTTAATTTGATGAGTTGCCAGAAATTCCTTCAACTAATCGAGTAAAGAGCAAATTAATTAACACAAGCAAGTGTAGTTGTACTAAAAGGAGGAAGTGGCAGTTGTCTCCAAAGTTATTAATTAAACAAATAAACCTAAATAGATAAACGGGGAAAAAGGGAAGTGATCTTTTAAACAGACAAATCAGTGTTTACTGACAAACTGCTAGTTTAAAAAGAATAGTCGGTAATTTATGAATTTTTACTGCTAGTTAACTAGCTTAGCTGTTGTCAAACTCTAGATCAAAGATAGTAGCTTTTTTTCTTGTTGTTTCGCAAAACCTTACTTGTCAGTCAAAAAGGGTTGTCATGCAGTGTTGTTGCAGCAATTGTGCAGTTTTGGCTTGTCAATGAACCCATCAATAAAAGCAGTCAATGTCAATAAAGAAAAAAATTTATAAAACAATGGGAACAAGGGCCAAAAAGCATTAAAAATGCAAATCATTTCAACTGCTTTCAAGAGTTAACAAAAAATGCTACAAACTCAAAATGGAGCACTTTTTATTCTTTTTGTTGGCTCAGTTGATACTTGCAAGGCAGCCACATTATTATCATCAGCCACCGCTTCTGCAACAACAACTAATCTGTCACATAAAAATTAATTAAGCAAGAGGCGGCATTAGCAGCAACTCAGAAATGGAGATTGTCAAAGAGTGATGGGGAAACAATTTGAGGCTGGGAGGGACTGTGAAGCAGCTTTTTGCCAGCAAGTTTATCTTGGTGGCTGTAAATGAAGCACGCATGCAAAGCATTTAGTAATTGAAGAAAAATGCCAGTGAACAGCGAAAAAGAGTAGAGAAAATGGAAAACCGGAAGAAAATGTCAAACTCAAACACTAGTTTGGTTTGGTCTGGTCTGGATATATGACTGAGTCAGCTGACGAGCAATGATGATGGTGATAAACAAAAAAGTGAAACAAAGGCAAAAAAAATTGAAACAAAGCGACAAGAAGAAAAACAGTGCCCAAAAGTAGCAAAAAAGGAGCAAGCAAAAACAAAAACAAAGGCAAAAACTGATCAGGCAGGAAAGAAAGGAAATGCGACTAGCAAAAGCAGCAACAACAACAAAAGAGAATGCATCAAATCAACTTTGCAACGCAGCAGTAACAGCATTGTTGCTGCCATTCAAACCCCAAGCGATGCGATTTGCCCATTTGGGCTGATTATTTTTATTAGCTCTGGTTTCGTTCGTCAGTAAAAAGAAAAGTAGTGACGACGACCACCACCACCACCCTCACCACTACCACAAACAAATTAATGGCAACGAGGAAACCGTAAAAAACTGCAGGCAAGCGCAAAAAGAGTTGACTAGTTGCTGAGTTTAATCCATTTAATCGATAAGCAGTGTGCTGCCTCTACTATGAACGGTGAACTGCCAGAAGATTTTGCACAGGACATTAGGCAAAAACAAAGCAGGGGCAACAGCAAAAAGCTGCGCAGATTGGTTTTGTTGCTTTTTTCCTCCTTTCCTTCTTTACAGCTCTAACTCTCCTTTTTTATTAGCATTATTAGGCCAACCGCCAGCCGTTGGATATTAGCTAAATGAATAATGCATCGCAGCTAAAAGAGAAGGAAAGTTGTGAGAGCAGTCAGCTAGAAATTGCAGCAAGCAGACGCTGTTGTGTTTTTCACTGTAAAAATTTTCTGTCCCTTGGCTGGGTGGAAAGAGAGGAGAACCGTTTGGCACCATTTTCACATAAGCTTTGCTTCATTCATAGCACTGACTTCAGTAGGCCAATAATAACGACCCCTAAGAGTTCTCTCTCGTAAACTGCAAATTCATTTTGCAGGCGATAATTAAAATGATGATAACAAAAAGTGCAGTCGTGAAAGACAATAATGTTTGGTAGTGCTTCTCGCTTGAAATGGCGTTGAATATAAATTAAATTCTCAAAATAAAATTTTATTAATATTTTACTGAAAAAACCGGATCTTGTCTTATCTTAGCTCTACTGTGCTGTACTAATAATGTGGTAATCATCATAATATAAGCAAAATCTAATCGCATTAATTTAAATTAGCGTTGAGCCAAAAAGCAGCAGCCAAAAAATGCACTGCAGAGAAGCTAACCAGCAGGGGCAGTTATAAGCAACAAAAGTTCATTGAATACATTGACCAATAGCTAATTTGAGTTGCTAAACAAAAACAGCAAAAAATATCCAATAAACTTTGTAATACACATAAATTGGCAAACTTTAGATGTTTAATTGTAGGGTAAACTGCATCAAACTAAAAAGTTTTTTATCCTATTATTACATATCCGTCTGGTGAAGAGCCTTGCTGAACTAGTGATGTTTAGTTTAGTTTTTATAAACACCATTTTTTGTATATTTCAACAACTTTAAGCAAAAAACACTCCAGACGTCTTTTATACTGTCTGAATAGGCACACACAGACACAAAACCCATCAAAGAGCCATTCTTGTGCGTCATTGAGCGATGATTGATTGATTTAAAGGTGTCGTGCAGTTGTCTACAACTGCTGTTGTTGATGCTGCTGCTGGCAGGTGCTCAATGATGAGATATCTCCGTGAGAAGCACATGCAGTCAGTTTAACTGGAGAACTAAAAAAGACCGCACACAGACACATGTTTCAGTTTGCTTGCTCTCAAAATGACCTCAAAGGTAAACGGCCGGCAATAATGGAAGACAATGCAACACAACACAAAAGGAGGGTAGTAGACAGTGGACATCGATTGAGCTGGCCAAAAAAAACACAAATCGATGGTGCCCACAAACAATCTACCCACTCAGACAATTGACAGCACTGCAAAGCTGTTATAATAATAGTGCATTCATTGTTGTTGGGAGACAACATTAGCACCTCATAATAAGAGTGCATTGCAGCCATTTTCTGTGAGTACAATGTCAAATTGCGACTCATTCACACACAGTAGTGTGTGGGAATTGTGCAGACACACAGTTTTGCAGGCTGCATAATTTATAACATTATCGTATGCGACAAACGTCCGCTTTGCTCTGGGAAAAAACTGTACGTTTTTGACATTTATATTTAGCACATAAAACTATTTACATTGAAAAATTCAGATTAATCTACAAAAAAATAAAAAATAGAGTTCCATTTAGTGTACAAATCAGAAACATTGTTTTGCACTGTAAATTGCAAAACTAAAACTTTGAATACAAATGAACCTAAACAGTTAGGTAAGGTTTCCAAAAGTAATAGTTAGAGTCAATTTCAAAAATAAAAACAGCTACAATGCTAAATGCAAATAAATTATGATGGTAATTTAATTTTAAACCACACACACACATTTGGACAGTCTGAAAAATTATTAATACAACTAGGAAGCGGCAATAAAAATGCAATGAAGAATTATTATCATTGCTTAGTAATGCAGGCATACGGTTGAACACAAAAAAAAGGAAACACACCGTTGCTGCTGCTGTTGCTACTGTGCCATTGTACTAAAATCTGCTGCCAGACAAAATTTTTGGTTTGGTCTGTTCATTACTGAAAATGAAACTCATAAATTGTAAAATTTATGGCAAAAAAGCACAACACAAAGCTAAACGGCGGTGCCCTTTCACTTTCTCTCTTGGCAAATATATTAATGTCAATATGGCTAGAGGCAAAAGTTATTCAGCGTAACAAAATGAATGTGTGTAAGTCTGTGCCTGAGAATATAAAAAAACAATGCTAACGAGATTTCCGCTTGGCAGTGGTGCCAAATGTTTTTTTTGACTTGGTACAGTAAACAAAAGCAAAATCAAGAAAAATTTGTACGGCTAAGTCTGAAAGCTGCGCCGAGTAGTTACAAAAAGACTCCAGAAGTTTAACTACAATTCAGAACAATAGCATGTAAATCTGCCAGTGTAAATTATCCAAAACATGATGTTTATTGAGGTACTTTTTTTGGTAAACATGTGAATTATTTTCATTTACCAGTAGTGTATTGGCACTTTTAATTATTGCCCTTGCCAATTGCCCTTTACACTAGTGCAATTTTAGCGTTTCATTCATCAATTGCGCACAATAAGTGCATTGAAATGTCAATACCAAAAAAGGCAGTCATTCAGGATTAACTTTTTCCGGTTTGAAACAAAAACAAAAAAAAATTGGTAAAAATAGTTGCTTTTTAAGATTAACATGAAAATGCACCAAAGATAAATTAATTCTTAATGCCAGATTGGTAACAAAAAATAAATTAATTGACAAAATATTAAACAAATTGTTGCTGCCTTCAGATTAAAATTTTTGTAAGTAATTTGAAAACATTAAAAAAGCAGTATCTGTAGTAGCTTTTGTTAAAAATTAATTCTGAAAACTCAAAAAAATATAAAAAAATGTACCGAATTTTAACTACATTGCGACCGTGAAAAAAACAACAAATTGGATTTTTAAAATATAAAAATGGTTATATTAAAAATCTTTCAACTAACTAGACAATGAGAAAATACAAACTGGCAACTGGCAATTACGGTTGTTGCCATTGCCGCTAGTGTTGCAAGTGCTGATTGCCAGACGTTTTCCCTTTTAGTAAAATGTCGCCTCTAATCTTTCATGCAGTAATAGTCACACACTGGACAAAGTGTTTTACCAACAAAAATAGCTAATCAAACAACTGACTAGCAACTGAGTTACAATGAAATCAAAATTTAAATTTTAAAACCAAACGGCAAACATCTGAATTTAAAATAACACATTTGCCCACAATCACAATCACACACATTGGAGTTGGTGTAGTAAAATCAGTGAAAAGTAAAAAAATTGTAGTGCAAAAATTTGAAATTAAAATTAGCCTTACACACATGGTAAAACATACCGAAAACACAAAAAATTTTTAAATCAAATGAACTTTAGATTTTTGTTAAAATAAAAAATTATAAAATTTTTTAAAATCAAAATTGAAGGTTTTACAAAAGTAAAAATCTTAATCAAATTAATTAAAATGTAGATTTCGGTTCAATAAAAAATATTGATTTTTAAAACTGACATTTTATAAAAATGCTAATTTAAAAGTTTTTGCATTTTTTATTATTAAACAGCAAAATTAGTTACAGTTGAATTAATTAAAATGACAAGTTAGTAATGTCAATTACAAATGCAAACTAAAAGTTAAAAATTTAAAATTTAAAAACAACTAAAAATTAAGTTTTTAAAACGTATTTGATAAAAAATGTAACATTTTTGCTCTAAGGATCTGTCACAGTAGATTACCATCACTTGAAAGTTTAATAGCAGACACATGGTCAACTGGGGCTAATGATTCTGAGAAGTGGCCACCATTACTATGTCTACTACTACTTCTTCCATTGAGGTGCATAGTTGAGTACATAAAAAAGAAGTTTATAAAAAAATGAAAAGTCAGACATCGATGTCGCAAGAGACAGCAAGGCGGCCATTAGGCAGAGAAACGTTACTGTCCCTTTGCTTCAACTTGCTGGCAATTTACTCGTAGTTTAGTTACTTTTTATTATAACTTAATTTAATTTCATTAATTTTATATATCACTCCCTTTTGATACTCTGTCTCATATTTCATCGTTGACGTTTTTTTCCTGCAAGCTTTCAGACAAGCAGTCAGACCGACCGACCGAAAGACAGACAGACAGATAGGTCTCATCGTTTCATCTTCCCGTCTTTATCATCACCACCGCCATCATCATCATCATCGTTATCATTGTGATCATCGAGAACGGCGACAGCAGCGACAGTGGCAACTTGAGCACTTTTGATCGGTCGTCTTTATAATAAATGAGCAAATAATGTAAATGTAGCTGCCTTTGAGTGGAACAATTAATTCGACGGCAGTTGTGGTGAAGCTGCAAAAAAATGTATCCTTAACCACACTGTGACTGACTATGCGCAAGAGTGTGTGTGTTCAGTGGACAGTATGAGGGGCAGATCGAGCTGCCATTGAGTGCTGCCGCCGCCGACTAGGCTAAGATAATTAATTGAATAAATAACTTTGATAATTAAATTTAACCTATTTTACCATATCAGGCAGCGTCACTTTGTGTGATGGCCCCCACCACCACCACCATCAATACCACCACAACCCCTATCTACATTTAATTAATTAGCAGAAAAACTATTGAGAAAACACTTTTTTTAATGAGTGATTTTGCAGTGCACCAACGCCCACTTCACCAAATGACTAGAACGTACCCAAACTTGCATTTTAAAAACTAATATTAAAAAGTTTTGGCAAACAACAAATTAATTATATAAATAAATTATGCGCTTTGATGCACTTTTAAACAAAAACAAAAAAGTTGCGTTTTTGTGAGTTTGTCTAGGCTCTAAACTCAAAACCACAACTGTGCATTTCCTGGAATTTTTTTATTGGCTCTAATTAAAAAGCAATTTGTAAACTGAACTTGAGTTTTTAAATTTTGCATTTTTAAAAGCAAAAAATTATTAGGTATTTTTAAATGTTTGTGACTGTTGACTTTTTGTCATAAAAATGAGAGCTTTTTAGCGCTATCAATAAGCATATAAATTGGCGCATTATAGTGGCCGTAATTATCATTTACTTTTATGGAAAAAACAGTAACCAAATCACTTGAAAAAAGATTCTTGAAAAACAGTAATAAGTGTGTGAGTGGGAAAAGACTAATAAAACAAAACTAAATAAACTAAAAAAGTGAAAAGCAACAATAAAAAGAGGGTTTCCTTTTCTAAATTGCTCAACAATAACTGAAGTGCTGGCAAAAGTCATTTTAACAAATAAAATAACCGTAACGACAAACACATTGCCTGACAAAAAAACTGTAGTGTGCGCTAAACCGTACTGTGATAATTGCAATTTCATAATGTTAATGTCTAACTTTGTTTTGAACAAAGCAACAGAAAAAAGAAAGAGAAAGATGAAAAGCAAACAACAAAACTAATCAAAGTTCAAGTGCAATTAAAGGTCTGCAGCGCAGACTGAGGAAGAAACAAACAAAGGAAAACCTCACCAAAAAGATATTTTGAAAAAAAAATTTTATTTAATATAAAAAATATATAATTTAAGATAATGCAATGAAGAAAGTCTACTTTCTACAAAAATATAATAAATCGCACATAACTATGAAATATTAACAAAAAATAACCGATTAGGGAGTTTTACAGTTGATGAAGTTCTATTTATAAAAACCAATTTAATTAAATTTAACAAAAAATACCTCATAACAAGAAAATTCACGCAAAAGACGTCTTTAAACAAATGTATTTTTTTGCTACAAAAAAAGTAAAATTAAGAGTAGAGATTGCTGAAAAAACAAGAAAATTTTTTTTAAAGAAGTTCCTTTTGAAAAAAGAATTTGTGCAGACAAAAAACACAAAAAATAATAGAATTCATTTGAATTGCCCCCAATTAAGCGTGCTTAAATCGATCAAATACTGAAAAAGTAAGAATGTGCGTGCAAAAACGAGAGAATTAAGAAACTTTGCAATGAGACTGAATGAATGAACAGGGGCAACTTTGAGACAGTAATGATATGCGAATGAGAAAGAATTATTAAAGATGAGCTCCAGTTTATAACTGTGAATGTGTGTGTGTGGTGTAGTGTACCAGACAGCAACCAGCACCAAATAAGAAAACGGGCAGATTAATGGCAATTGCAATTCAATTGCCAGTCAATCAGCCAGCTTAGCGTGCAGTTTCAGCAAAAACCCGTAGCAAATAAAATGAAAGGCAGAGAAGACAAAGAACTCTCAGACTTTTTCATCATCATCTTGTCTGCTTGCTTTTGTGACGAGTGAATGAGAACTGAATTCAACACACACACACACGCTGCAAGTGATTATTATTTTTCTAACCAAAAAAGATGAAAAATATACACTTTTTTATTTTGATTATTTTGCTCTCTGTATAACTAGAAAAAAGCAGAAATTCTCAGACTTTTTTGTTGCAACAGCAGAAACAGAAACAGCAAAACCCAGCAAGACTGCTGCTGTTCAAGTGGCAAGTCAAAATAAGTGAGGCGCATCAAACGAGTCCTCTGCATCTTTTTTTCATCTTCTTCTTTTTCCTCTGGCATTTAATCACTGCCTTCTACAGCAACAACAGCAGCAACAGTAGTTGCAGCTAATAACGAGTGGAAAAATTTGCACACAGCAGCCTAGCGTATACAATCAGCATATGATGAAGGGAATGAAGGAAAAGATAAAGAAAAAGCGGAATATTATCGCGATTCACCGCATTTTCAGAGGAAGTAGGAGAGAACGAGAAATTTTATACATATTCAAAAGAAAAAAATGGCGGCCAAAAATCTGAAAGTTCTCTTCCTGCTGTGGAAGATGAGAAAAACTTGGAGCAAAAAAGAAAGAAAAAGAGCCGCAGACAGAGTTTCCACTCAGTGGTTACAAAAGTGGCCGGCAATTAAGCTAATGAATAAGTGATTGAATAGAAAAATAAAAGGAGAAGAAGGAGAAGGAGAATGACAAAAAAACTACTGAAGCCTGTCCAACTTTTTGTCTGCCAACCTTTTTTGCCGCTTATTATCTCGGTGTTATTAAAAGCCGAAAAAACTAGGGGCGCCACTCTACTTTGAAAACAAGGAAGTTTTTTCCTTATGACAATATGCAAAACAGGATAAAAGCAGCCTGTGGCAATCTTTTTTCTCTCTCTCTCTCTCTCTAAAAACTGAACAGTCTCCACTTGACAGTAGAGGAGTAGTGGTAGTAACCTTGAATTACTTTGGCAAATCAATTTGGCTAATTTAATAACAACAGCAGCAGAAGCAACAGCGGAAAAACAGAAAACATGAGTCACAGATAATACAGATAACAAAGTCATCAAAGGAGAGCAAAATTAGCATATGTCAAAACACGGGCAAATGTCAGCGGAAGAAGAACCTCTCATTTGACGTACCAAAGAATAAACTCAATTTAATATCGACCTACATCTTTCTCTCCTTGTTTGCAAGGACAGTACATACTGGGCTACTTTTGCCATTTTCTCTGGTTTTTCTCATTTCTCTTAGTTTTCTTCACCAGCAACATCGGCAAAATGACAAAAAATAGAACAGCTAAAGGAACAGCAGCAATCACTTCCCAACGCACACACATTCAATTGCAAACAATTTCAACAAAAACAGTTTTCTCATTAAGGATGGCGATCGCTGTCATACAGTAAAAAATGCAACAAAAATTGACTTTCTGCCATCCCTCTTGAAACATAAACACAGAGCAACGTTGTAAAAAGCATTCTAAAGCATTTCGATTAGCCGCAACAACTAAACAGAGGGGCAACAACAAATGTCCGCCATTTATTGCCGTACTGTCAACACACACACACATTTTAAAAAGGCAGCAGCACAAAGTGAAACCAAAAGCAGAAAATATTTCCAGAGCAGAGATTCATCACCACCAAAACAACATAAATAGATAGAGCGCGGTGAACTTGACGAGCAACAGAATGGAGAGAATGAAAAACACAAAAAATGAAATTTATCATCAGCAGCCTTGTTGTGCACAGTCTGCGGTTGGCCCCCCATTTCAGTAGTTGAAAAAATCCTGCCTCTGCTCGGCAAAGTACAAAGTAATCATTCAAAGTCAGGACGCAATTTGAGGCGCTTAATCTGCATCTTCTAAAGTATAAAAAGGGTGATGGAAAAAATGGGAAGGGGAGAAACAGGAGAGGATGCTGGCTAGCAAAACAAAAACAAAATAAAACAAACGGTTAGACGAGATTCTGGTGATTCAGCAACAGCAGCAGCAGCAACAACAGTACGCAAAACAATGTGTTCTTTGGCATGTGCTGGCAGCCAGCTTTTAATTGATTTTTATGCAAACAATCAACAACGCCGTCAATGAGCGTGAATAAAAGCCTGATATACTTAATGGAAATTGACTGGCTGGATAGACAATGGAAAATAGTTAGACAAAAAGATAAATTGATTGCACATGCCGTCGGCATCATCATCATCATCATCATCGTCATCATCAGCATCATCCCAAATTGCATCATAAACAAACAGTGAAAACCATCATACACTGGTAAATCGGTTGGGTTTCAAGCAAAAAAAATTCAAAAACAATGGATGAATTGATGAGATGCATGAGCTGCCTAATTAGTTGACACAGAAGAGTTGAGCCGATCAGTCTAGCCAAATCTCTCTGAAAAAATTGAAAAGATACGCACTGTTGCTTTTGTTTTACTTATTCATTTCACTACTTTGATAAATCCGGTTGAGCGTGTACTTATAATCGCGCGGCGGAAGTACCCATTATAATCACAACCATTTCTACAGCTGAAGTTTCTGCTGCCGCAAATCCTAAACGGAAGTTTATTTGCATTATTAAACCTATTGCCGAAAATGAAATGAAACTTCTAGCCTACCTCATGTGGTAATAATTTCGCAAAATAGTAGTAATAATAAGAGGAGAGTAGGAGGAGGAGTAGAAAAAAGAGGACGATCCATGAAAATCAATCATCAAATGAGCGCACTTTTGTTGCAGTTCAACTACACACTAAGTGTATTAATAAATGCATAGATAGCAAACATATTAATAGTAGCTAGCTAAAGTTGGCATTCTATCATGAAACAGTATACCACCACAGAGGGGAAGAGATGATGATCGAGTAGAAGGACCGATCCACCCGCACAACCTCTTTAGTCAAAACAAA
>JAALOO010001658.1_pt1 | contig 14370 bp, 16 predicted proteins | sample 7257641 | NCBI WGS metagenome assembly JAALOO01 (sample SAMN14085613, study PRJNA598686) | mite metagenome | biome: ENVO:01001000; feature: ENVO:01001002; material: ENVO:01001226; isolation source: single female mite from University of Michigan culture on fish food culture... ...
ATCATCGTATTAGGCGCTATGCTTGGAAAGATGATTGCCGCAAGTGGCGCGGCAGAGAATATTGCATCTGTGATGGTTCGATTATTTGGTGTAAAGCATCTACAGTGGGGCATGGCACTGACGGGATTTGTCGTAGGTATTCCCTTATTTTATGGCGTTGGTTTTGTTTTGCTCGTTCCTTTAATATTTTCTATTGTTTATAAATATAAGCTATCGGCAGTGTACATAGGTTTGCCTATGCTTGCGGCCTTGTCTGTTACGCATGGTTTTGTACCGCCTCACCCCTCTCCTGTTGCATTAGTTGTATTATTTGAGGCCGATATGGGATTGACTCTTATATACGGTCTACTGGTTGCAGTTCCCGCTATTATTATTGGGGGACCAATTTTCGGCCGAACCTCAGGAAAATTAAAGACAGGAACATCTGAACTCTTTCGTCCGCAAGAAGATAAAGTACAGGACAATATCTATGGCCAACCGGGGATATGGAATAGTTTTATGACGGCTTTACTACCTGTACTCCTGTTGATCTTTATGACTGTACTTCCGTATCTGGTTCACCCTTCCAATACGTTTCTTCTTGCGCTCATCAGTTTTCTAGGCTCCCCTTCCATTGTGATGCTATTATCGATCATTTACGCTTCTTTTTCTTTAGGAATATACCAGAAGCGCCCGGTAAAAGAGATCATGTTAATCTATACGGAAGCTGTGAAAGATATTGCTATGATTTTATTGATTATAGCCGGTTCGGGAATTTTTAAGGAGGTAATGGAAGAGAGTGGCACGAGCCTGCAATTAGCACAGAGCCTGCAGACCCTGTCTATCCATCCCTTAATTCTGGCTTGGATAATTACGGCTATTATTCGTGGGTGCGTGGGATCAGCAACGGTTGCCGCCCTGACAGCAGCAAGCGTATTGATGCCCCTTCTGCAGTCTTCGGGGCTAGACCCCAATCTGATGGTCCTAGCCATTGGCGCGGGTAGCTTAATGTTTTCGCACGTCAACGATTCTGGCTTTTGGCTGTTTAAAGAATATTTTGGATTAACGATCAAAGATACGCTACGCTCATGGTCTACGATGGAAGCTATCGTTTCTATCGTTGGCCTGTTAGGAGTAATGTTATTATCCTTGGTTATATAAATTAATGGAATTTGTCACCTAAAAATAAAAAATGATGTATAATGCAGATGAACAATTTGAAAAATTAGGTCTATCACTACCACCGGCCCCTGCTCCGAAAGGAGTCTATAAGCCTTACGTGATCGATGGTAAGTATCTTTATCTTTCGGGACATGGCCCCGTGCAAGATGATGCTAATCTAATAATAGGTCGCATTGGTCGCGATATAGACGCAGAAGCTGGTAAGCTTTCTGCTCGGCAGGTGGGGTTAACTATGCTTTCTACCATCCGAACGAATCTTGGTTCACTGAATAAAGTGAAACGGGTTATCAAAATATTGGGAATGGTTAACTGCAGCCCTGATTTTGAGCAGCACCCTTATATAATCAATGGATGTAGTGAGCTCTTTGCAGATGTATGGGGACAAGAGAACGGTATTGGCACCCGCAGTGCGGTGGGTTTTGGCTCCTTGCCGGATAATATCCCTGTAGAAATAGAAGCATTGTTTGAATTGTACGAAGACTAAGTGATGGAACAATGGTATGAGGTGGCAAGTGTCGATAAAATCGATTCACCGGCCCTTTTGATATATCCTGAGCGTATAGCCTATAATATCCGCTTGCTCAAGAAAATGGTAGGTGAAGACACGAACCGTTTACGGCCGCATGTCAAGACCAATAAAATGATCGAGGTTTGTCAAATGATGATGGAAGCAGGGATTGCGCAGTTCAAATGTTCAACAATTGCCGAAGCCGAGATGCTTGCTCTTAGCAATGCCAAAGACGTAATGATGGCTTATCAACCCGTAGGTCCTAAAATAGAACGTTGGATAAAACTTGTGCGGGCGTATCCAAACACGCATTTTTCATGCCTTCTGGACAACCCGGATTCAATAAAGGCCTTAGGTTCTATTGCCCAAGATAGTGCAATGAGTCTCGCTGTATACGTGGATGTCGATTTAGGTATGGGACGTACAGGCGCTTCTATAGACCAAATAGCAAACGTGTTGCGATGTATTGAAGATCAAAAACACTTAGTATTAGAAGGAGTACATGGTTACGATGGGCATATTAGTAATGCTGATCCAGCGGTCCGTAAAAAAGAAAGTGATGCCGCTTATGCATTGTTAAAGGAAACCTTTGATTATTTACAGCCTCTTTGTCCTAATGTTTTAAAGATGGTTATAGGAGGAAGTCCCTCGTTCACGAGCCATGCCCAACGAGAAGACGTAACGTGTAGCCCCGGTACGTTTATATTTTGGGATTGGGGCTATCGTTCGCGGATACCCGAGCAAGCATTTGAATATGCAGCCATTGTACTAACACGGGTGATATCGGTGCTCGATGACCGCCATATCTGTGTTGATTTGGGATATAAAGCGGTCGCTTCGGACCCGCCCTTACCAAGGGTTAAGTTTTTGAATGCGGACGACGCTGGCACAATTTTTCAAAGTGAAGAGCATTTAGTGCTATCGGTGAATGACAGCAAACGGTATCCTATAGGCACCGTGCTGTATGCTGTTCCAACTCATATATGTCCTACCGTTGCGCTTTACGACCGCGCATATGTTATTCAGCAACATCAGAAAATAGCAACCTGGCAAGTAATCGGTAGAAATAGAGTCCTAAATATTTGAAAGAATGAACAAACTACCTTTTTTAATCGATGGTCATCTTGACCTTAGCATGAATGCTATGGAATGGAATAGAGATCTACGTGTGTCTATTTCGGAATTGAATACAAGGGAACAAGGGATGCTCGATAAACCGGATCGCGGTAATGCGACTGTGACATTCGAAGAGTTACGCCGAGGAAATATTGGGTTGGTTGTAGCGACACAAATAGCGCGTTATGTTAAACAAGGAAGCCTACTGCCCGGTTGGTTTTCCCCCGAGCAGGCCTGGGCACAGACGCAGGGACAGCTTGCGTGGTACAGACAGATGGAAACCGAGGGCCACATGCGTATGATCTGTACTAGAGAGCAACTGGATTTACATGTCGCCGAATGGGCCGATGGCACGGACGCCGGGAATAAGCCAATAGGATATTTATTAAGCCTTGAAGGTGCGGACTCTTTAGTGGATGTAAGTTATGTCGAAAAGGCTTACGCTTATGGTCTTCGCGCGATAGGACCTGCACATTATGGTCCAGGGAGATATGCAAACGGTACGGATTCGGCAGGCAAATTAAATGCAGATGGTGTTGCCTTGTTGCAGGAAATGGACCGTCTAAAGATGATATTAGATGCCACACATCTGAACGATGATGCTTTTTGGGATGCGCTATCACGTTACCAAGGGCCGGTATGGGCGAGCCATAATAACTGCCGAGCCTTTGTTGATCATAACCGCCAGTTTAGCGACGAGATGATTCGGGCACTGATCGAACGCGGCGCCGTGATCGGTGTCGCATTAGACGCATGGATGATGGTGCCTGATTGGATTAGAGGAGAGTCTACCCCAATCGGCACACAATGTAATATGGCGATCATGGCAAACAATATAGATCATATCTGTCAGATTGCCGGAAACACAAATCATGTAGCTGTAGGCAGTGATTTGGATGGTGCTTTTGGACGTGAGCAGTGTCCTTATGACCTGGAAACAATTGCTGATATGCAGAAAGTATTTCCTCTTTTGCAAGCAAAGGGCTATAGCGAGGAGGACATTGCGAAAATTGCAAATGGTAATTGGCTTCGATTTATGCGGAATGCTTTGTAGGCGGTACACGTAACTAAATGCATTATTATTTGCTGATAAGCATAAAAATTTATGCAGCAACTATATTAAAACAAAATTGAATATAGTTTGGTTATACATGTATCAGAATGAGGTGAATTCTTAATTCAAAAGGCATTATTATTTATAATTGAGCACATCCCTATATAATTGCTCTCGAGTATAAAATGTCGCTACTTTTGGGCAGCATATTTGTAAACGCATTAATGACAAATTAATTCTAAATAATATAAAATGGAACGTAAAGCAAAAGCGCATTGGACTGGAACCCTCAAAGAAGGTAAAGGTGAATTAACAACACAAAGTGAGATTCTTAACCACACTAATTACAGTTTCAGAACGAGATTCGTAGGCGACGAAAAGGGAACTAATCCGGAAGAATTATTGGCCGCAGCGCATGCTGGTTGCTTTACAATGGCAGTTAGTCTTGCATTGACTGAAAAAGGGCTTAATCCGACATCCCTTGATACCGAGGCAAATGTGTCAATGGACGATAAAGGAATTACAGGTGTCCATCTTTCCATCGTCGGAAATGTACAGGGGATTGATGAAGCAGAGTTTAAAGAAATTACTAAAAAAGTAGAACAGAATTGTTTAATTTCCAAAGTGCTGAATACCGCAATTAGTTCGGAAGCACAACTCGTGCAATAATACTAACAGATTCGGAAAACGTCCCGGACTTCTTATATGATATATCATGTGTTAACGGTCTTTATTCCGAGGGCAATAAGATAATTTCTGGAACCTTTTATCATAGTCACGGATTTATAAACTCTGCTCCGAATACATATAATAATATCAAGATTATTGAGAACTCTTTGATTTGTAGAAGTATAAATTCTAACTTTATTAGACTAAGAGATTTTATCCTTAATAGTGAAAGTAATTTAAAATTTTCGGTATTAGATTCTCCTGATTCTATATCTTGGAAAGCAATGGGTTCTACTAAAAAATTAGGAGAAAGAGCTATTATTACAGTAGAAAAATACAGCACGAATCAGTTGAATTTAAATCCAACAACCGGGCGAGAATGCATTATAGATTGCTATGTAAAAGGTGAAGGTTACAGTAAAATTAGATTGGTGTCAGGAACATTTACAGATATAATAGGTACTAGAAATACTGATCTTGTAATATGGTCGGCGGGAAATCTTATAATAAATTCTTCAGGTACGGTAACATCAGACTATTCCATTAAAATAGACATTATTTAATATTAAAACTTATATGATTAGCGTATCGATTGTACTATGTAGTGATAGCATAATTAGAAGAGTAGCTTTAGCTCTCAAGTAGAAAGTCCAGCAATCGAGGTTGTCCTATAAAAACTTTATATAAGGTCTTATACGTACCTTACAATTGGTCTTGTAGGCTTTTCACCTTACAGTTTAGTAATTATCATTTCATTATGGATACTCTAAATAACGCTGGGGGAATGTAGGATAAAAAGAAAAATTGATGGGTTTCACTTTTTTAGCAAGTGTAAAACTCTAGCCCTTTTTCCGTTATTCAATATTGTTGTTTAGAGCTCCAAGATATGTCTTGAATAGTCTATTTTATCAATTTTTCCTTGAGCAGAGGAGGTATTATGGTTTAATTGCTCCGAAATACTCCGCTGATCAAATTCTAAAGAAATCACATTTTTTGACTGTATTTTTTCTGCGATGATCTTCAAGACTTTAATATACACCGCCGCATGTTCTATCTCTTGATGGGTCATAAAATTTCCATTGATAAATTGGACCTCTCCCTGTTCAAATCATTTAAACTCAATTGCAGGGTAATCTTTTAACTCTTCAGATATCAATTTAAACCATTACCCCATTGGTCAATTAAACCGACTTTCTTGAATACTAGAGCAATAATTCTATTACGAATATTCGATTGACGAACTTCTAATTCTTCAAAATCGATCGATGGTAATAAACTCATATTAATTATTGACAGATGTACAACAAAAACTAATATTAATTTGGCTCATGTTGAAAACAATAACCATTGCTATTTTTTGTCATACGTTTGCAGCGAACACCCGCCTTAGTAGTTCCCCGGCACCGGACGGACGCACTTCGTACCCCCTTCGCTTCCTCTTCCTTAATACCCAATCCCCCTGAAGATACGTTACTGCGAACTGCCTGGTTGGGTCGACACTGGCTACAAGCAGAAAGGCTCATTTTTCTCGCTTCGGCAACCGTTATTTTTGTGGATACATTCTTAACGTATCGACAGTTCGCGGTGTGGTATTTCTTGCCAGAGGGTGTCTTGTAAACGGTCTGCGCCACTACCGCAGAAATACTTAAGACAAACCCTACAACAAGTAAAATTCTAATCATGATCGTCGATATATAAATACGTTTTCTCTAGGTTATATTTCTCAAAAATACAATTTTGATTACAACTATCGTATTTATTGTTTTTAAAAATAAATACTATAAAATTATAGTATACAATATTTCTAATTATACGGGTTACCGTAATAATAAAAATAACATTTAGTCTATTTTTGCCTAATAAGATAATCTACTTTTAATTATGGAAATTATTTTATGTTATATTTCTTAAACAAATCAACTTCATAGGGACAATAGAACCGAGGAAATCGGTAACGGTTTCCGTGAAGTACTTGGACTTTTAATATTTAAAAAACTCAATAAAAACTAATTAAACACAAATTGATTATGAATAAAATAACGATTAAGCACCTCGTCGACTTTAGCAGAAAAACACCGCGAACTCGGCAAACATTGGTAAACAATATCAAAGTGCCACAGGTAAAAAAGAATGATGATAACGGTGGTGGAAATTATTGGATTTCCGCCTTAAGCTGCATTAGCAGAGCCTTTGTCGAGAATCCTGAAGATCTAATAAGTAATAAAATCGATGAGCTCATTGCTAAAATCGAAAAGTACGACAGTCAGAACACAAAAAAGATGTTTCAACAAAATATAAAAATCCTGCAAGGTTTTGAAGAATTTAATTTCAACGAACTAAAACCCCTGATGAAGCTTTCCCTTCTAAAAAAGCCTAAGGATAAGTCTATCGTGTTAATACAAGAGCTGCCGCTATTTGCGAAACCACAACATGTTTTCACGTTTGAAGAAAACAACATCAAAAAGATTGGTGCGATATGGTTCGTCGCTAAATCGAAAGGTTTTAGCCCCCACGAACTGGCGATGGTTACCGATTTATTATATCGGTATTTGAAAATTAATTATTCTAAAAACAATGAAATTTCATATAACTATTGTTTAGCCGTCGACGTCAATACTATTAATAGCATCTCATACAGTCAAGTTGCCGCCGGAGAAATTAAATCCTCACTAATCCAAATCGTAAAGGAAATGAAAAAACTTATTTAAGCTATAAATAATCTTCATAGCACATTGCAACGAATTCATTATAGTAACTGCGGCTTAGACCGCAGTTACTTTCGTCCCCTTTTCCTAGGGACATTCCAGTAAACTTAATAGATTGTTAGGTTCTAGGTCATCGTTCTTCGTCTTAAGATACTTTCTTCCTAAAGCGCTTATCCTAACAACAACATCCACCGTTTTTCCGTCCTTGGTTACGTAGAATGATAGTTCTCCTCGTTCGATGCCTATGATAGCCTTATCTACCGATAGCTTCCAACGAACTCCAGAGCTTACTCCCCCAATTGACTCGATCCTTTCATAAGGACTTTTTCTGTCGTTTTTGTTAATACATTGAACCTCACGTCTAAGTACCATAGTGTTTAAATTTATAAGTGAATAATATAATGGATTATTTATGTTGCCAACAGCGTCCGCCACCGCTAACCTTCCTTTGGCAGGGAGTGCCTTTCTGCGTGGGCGCGCCACAAAGACTAGATACAGGCGCCGCCGAGCCTGATAATGGCACCTGATAACTGGCGCTAACGACGTTGGTCCCCGAATAGGTGCTGATACGTGAATCCTGTCTCAGGATGTACACATAAATTACCTCGGGCGAATCAGATATTGAACTAACCGTAATATCCAATTTAGAAATACCTTTCAATTCTTTTTTCCATTGATTTCGTTGCCCCTGAATCTCCATATAGACATTAGATTCATTGAGGTAACGGATGTTACAATATTCACAGGTGACTTCGTATCCATATCTGTCATTAAGGCCATCGGTCTCATCACCTTTGCTACATCCTGCTAGCAGAATAAGTCCCAAACTGAAAATGTATAAAAATCTTCTTTTTTCCATGTTAGTCTGTTGTTTTTAATAATTGATTTAATTGAATTAATATATTCGCTGCTCGGGGTTGATTTTTAATTGACTTAACATCTCCGATCTAACGTCGACCTGATGTGCTATCAACTTATCATAATCAGATTCTTTGTCACTCATTTTCATTATCAGGATAAAAAGTTCTAACGAGAGAAAGAAAAACAGAAATAAACCGTAGACAAACATTCCTACCCAGCTTTCAGCAACGACCTCTTTTAACAATACCAACTCATCAAGAAGACCTGTAGCTTCCTTAAGCTCCTGCTCCTTTTTGGCACGTAACTCAGTAACAGACTGCGTTAGTTCAAATTTCTTCTTGTTCAGCTCTGCTATTTGCTCCTGCAAGAACTCGAATTCTATTTTCAGCGGATTCTCAGCGACTGCCGTATTACGCTGTGTTGTTGAATTCACTTGATTACCCAAACTGTCTCGCGTAACGCTCCCGGTAGTATAATTTGTGACGATCACCGGGCGTTTTTGTAATTCCTCACTCAGACTAAAAAGCCTTTTGTTGGCCACAGCCAAGGTGCTATCGATCTCACCGACCTGATGCCGAATATCGATTTCACTTAACTTTATCGCTTGCTCCACTCTAGCGCTCAAGACCTGCGATTTCCGCAATTCGATATCGTCTTTAAAGGTAAATTGATCCATGATCATTGCTCCCAGGAGTGCCATAACCAATCCCAGAATTATACGAAACACATAACCACCAAATTTAATATGATGAGAAAGAATAATAATACGTTCTACCTGCAGGATGATAAAGGACATGAGCAGCCCTCCGATTATACCTCCGCTTTCTCCCATGTTGAGATATCTGGTCGCAAAACAATAGCCAATAAAAAACCAAACGAGCATAATAATTAACAATGCGCCCGTATATTTCTTTGCATTTTTAACACTCTGTTCACTAGAATTTCGAATCAACGGGTAACTTAGTCCAGTTAGCAGGCAGCAGAACTTCAGATATGTATGGTTAACCTTCATAACTTCAAAATGATTTAGTTAATAAACTGGCCTGCGTAATGGATGCCATACCTTTTGTAAACCCTCGTTGGTATGAGAGAATGGCTCGTTCGCAATAACCATTATTACTTTTCAGCGAGACATCTATTTCATTTACTTTTTGAATGTGCTCCATTAAATCGGTTTTACGACTCTTCAACTCTTCCACCAAATCCACCAGTCCCGCTCGCGATCTTGACACGATATGAAATTCCAAATCCTTTAACAGTGAATCATGATATATTCTTACTTTTTGGATAATGATTTCCATATCATATTTAATAAGTTGGATGTTCTCCCGTTTGTAACTTTCATCCGGACTGATCATCGCATCGTTAAATCCTTTGGTTTCAAAGTCTCCCTCCAGATAATTGTAGATAGCAAGAATCCCTTTGGTATTCGAGGAATAGCCGTCAGCGGGTATTGTACCTTTCTCAATAAAGATTTCTTCCTTAATATCCTTTACCTCGTGGCCTGTTTTAACCGGTTCTGAAATCGGAGGAATTGAGGAGTCGTTTCTTCCGAAAATGTTCTTAAATAAACCTGACATATTTTTAATTTTTAGATTACAATTGATGGTACCTTATACAAATAGTGGCCCCTTTGATGACACGATTCGCAGAGGGTGATCATGAGCACATCGGGATAGTCCCAAGGTTCTTTAAATTTTCTTGTTTTAATATCGAAATGATATTGTCTATGGTGCACCTGGAGTTTTGTTTTTGCTTCGCAGTTCACACACTGATGTCGGTCCCGCTCCAAAATCTCCCGTCGTCTTTTTCTCCATCGTTCGTCTAATAAGGACGCTCCGTACGTGCCGTGTGTATGCTTACGTAAGAGTTCTAATATTACAGTCATCGATATACAGCGGTTATTTCATTATTTTGGGCAGAGATCTCCGATACTCTTTAAAAGATTGACTAAATGCCGCCACTGCATTGTAGTCGCTCACTAAATACATTTCGTTAAGACCAGTGTTAGTTCGGAGCAATAGTTCACCATACCCGGCAACCGGAATTCGATAATTCTTTTTGAATCGTCGGTCGGGTGTTCCATTCTTATTTACTTTTGCCCAGGTGTGAGCAATAATTTTAGCATCAGAGGGTATTTTCTCTGTTTCTGTGAATCGAACTTGACGGCAATCCAACGCGATTTCATCCAAACCAATGACAGCAAAATCGACATTGTTACCATACACAACGATGAAGCCGGGATAAATATAAAGATCGGCACCATTAGCATTCCGGAAATAGAGACCCTGAATTTCGGAGTCAAACTCGGGGATAGATTTTAGACAAAAATTAACTTTTCGTCGCGTGATGACCGTACCTGCTGATGAACGTGTCATTGCCCTATTCTCAAAGTGAGAATTGGTCACATCCCATATTCTCGAGCTGCCACATAGTGCTATAAAAGCTGTTACGAGAGATTCATATTTCTTTTTGATGTCGAGATCGAAATCAGCCTCCAATTTTACAAAAGAATTTTTAATCTGCACCTTCGTTTCTTCTATCGCTTCCCGTTGCGTCCTAATATCTTCTGAAAGACCATAGGGAATCGATTTTTTAATCAAACCATACAACAGAACATAGCTTAAGGTCTTTTTTATTATGGTTACTAGTAACTCCCGACGTATCCCCGACAGATCTTTATGTAAGCTGGCTCGATGCTTACGAGCGAGTAGGATAGTTTCTTTTATACCCTTCATACCCTGGCTGGTAATTTCATGTATATCAGCACTGGATACATTTCCCCTAGTTTCCAGCTGACCGGTATCACCTCGCCGCGAAAACGGTTGGTGTAAAAATCCAGCAGATCTTTTGGAGAGTTTCTTTCTGTTGTAAATACCGGCACCCGGTATGCTTGTATTTAAATAGGTCCCTGATGATCCGAAAGTCATACCCAGCCCCTTTATGCCAATCGAAGTAGAAATTCCCCTTTTACTGAAATTCAGGTGAACCCCGGGGATAATCTTTACCCGTCGTCTAAAGTTCCAAGCCATAATCATTCATATTTTAGTAATTTGGTAATTGTTAATGATACAAATGTATAAGCTTGGTTGGTCGTAATTTTACGGAAAACCGTAAAATGAAAATTTATATAAACAAAAAAGACCGCTAGTTTCAGCAGTCTCGTATAAGAATTAATAACTTCGTGTTTATTCTAAAGCCCTTCCCCAGAGCCCTTTATTTTTTTCGCGTGCTCGCTTTTGCAGTTTGATAAACACCTCTACATATTTTACGTTAGGTGGATACGTACTAACCACGGCGTACCCCTGCTCTACCAAAGAAGCATTTAAGAACGTTCCGTCCTCCAAGTAAACATAAGCTAATGTACGTCTGTATTTATCCTTGGGTTGAACATCGTATTCCAAACGAACCCACTGATGCTCGGTCTTCGATCGAACGTATTTTTTGGATTCGTTAGCATAATAACCTTTCTTCTTCCAGCGGGTATTCCTTGTTTCGGGAGCGTCAATCCCTATAAATCGCACTTTAAAAGGTTCCATACCGTCATCGGTCCAGAACGTATCTCCGTCAATAACTTTTGTCACATAGACAAAACCTTCTTCCCAGCGTTTTCCCTTTTCTGCACGAGACGGCTCATCCGCATAAGATGCTCGGGATTTTTTTTCGGAATTTTTGACGCTATATATGTAATCTGACTGCCCCTGGCAGGCTAGAGAGACATAGCATAACAATACCGCGAAAACAACAAGAATGTGACGGTTTTCCATCGAATAAAATAACATCGTTTTTTTTAAATGATACCTACATCTTTACAATACGCAACTAGCTGTTCATTCTTTGAAAAGCCTAAGACTGTCCGGATGAGTCCCAGTCTCTTTTCCACGCTACTAAGCCCTGATGGTTTAATATTTTTCTCCTGCAGATAAGATGGGATATTTTTCTGGGGAACGCCTTCGGCTAGCAGCGAAATAATATAAATATCAAAAGATGTGAACTCGTGACTATGCTTCTCTCGCAGCGATCCGCGAACTTCCGGCGAATAATATATTCCATTATTGTACACAGCTTGTATAGCTTCTCTAAGGTGCTGTGCGTCACGGCGTGCCTTACGAACATAGCCATCAATAGTTTTACTTTTAAACAACTCGTCTATAACGCTCGAACGGGCTTCTGCTGAAAGTACGATTATTTTTAGATCTGGCTGGATCTGTTTTGCTGCGCGAGCGAGTTCTGTGCCGTGTGTGATCTGTTGCGGCATATTATCGTCTTCAAAAACAAGGTCAGTAATCAACAGATCATAAGGTTCATCGTCCTGCAACGCTCTTTTTATTCTATTTAATGCATCGTCACAGTAGTACACATACTTCGCGTCATGTACGCCTAGTTCGTGTAAATTTTTTTGGACGGAAATATTCGCCATCTCCTGGTCTTCTGCAATGAGTATCTTTTTAAACATGCTCTTCTGATTTCAGGGTAAAGGAATTCTGATTTCTACTTCTAATCCCTTTCCCGGTTTGCTGACAAAGATAATTTCGCCATTTAAACTTTTGATACGGGAAACCGTATTCAGTAGCCCATTTCCACGATCTTCGCCATTTTCCATACCTACACCATTATCTTTATACAGTGTAATCAACATATTATCTAATTTTTCGAAACGCACTAAAATCTGATTCGCATAGCTATGCTTACGCATATTGACCATCAACTCCTGCAGGACGTGTTTGATTTCTATTTTTGTATTTTCTTTTATCTTTTCCCAAAGCTGATTTTCATTACCCACGATGAGGACTTTATGACCCGCTGTGGCAAAAGAGTCTAATAGTTCGGCCAGTTGCTTGGCATAGGTTTGCTCGGTTTCCAACGATCCCTCGGCTTCATAGGATATATCACGAGACTTATGGTAAACATCTTCCAGTTTATCAAGAATCCCATTCCGATCAATGTCTTCTTTATTTTCAATTTCGCTCATAACACGATAGATGCCATTGGCTACCACATCATGTACTTTACGTGATGTTTTAAGCTGGTTCACTTTGATTTTATTTTGTGTCTCCAGATTAAAACGTTGTTTTCGCTTTTTATACCAATAGGTTCCACTCACGACAACCAGCACGAATAAAAATGCGATGCTTCCTGTAAAAAATCTTTGTCGCGTAAGCCTATTAATCTTTTCCGCATTTTCTTTTTGCAATCGGAGATTATCGGCCTTATTTTTTTCCACCTCGTAACGTATAAGTGCGAATTGGTTTTTTGCCGCGTCCCGCGCTTGGGCCAGACTATCCGCAAGAACCCGGTAGGTATTAAAATAGTCCTTTGCCATTCCTCCTGGACTCAACTCAATAAGCTTACTTAAGGCATAAATTTGATCATCGGGGCTTCTTATTTCCTTTGCATTGGTATACATCTTTATGGCGTACCATAATGCGGAATCTGGATTTGTACTAGCATAATAGTCGGTCAAATGAACATAACTGGCATTTAATCCCCACAGATCATCCTCCCTTTCTCTAATCGCCAGCGATGACAGCAGTTCCGGTGCTGCAGGGTAATCTCTATTTGCTAACCATTTTGTTCGGGCCATATTTGATAAAATGCGGGCATACTCTCTCGGGCTAGATTTAACTTCTTCGTGAAGCCTCGAGTAAATTTGTAGCGCTTTGTCGTATTCCGAAAGATTCTGATAGCAAATTGCCTTATTATTTTGGAATACCAGTGTATTTAGAGAATCGGTAGAAAATTGTATAGCTAATTCGTAGAATGTTAATGCTTGCTTAAAATGGCTTAGCTTTACGGACGCTGCACCGAGATTGTTATAGTTTGTACTGAGATATTCGCGATGCGCAGAGTTACTTTCTTTTAAATAATCTAGTGCCTGAAGTGCAGTTTCCTGGGCTCCAAAATAATCACCGTAGTCTTTTTGGGTAATGGCTATGTTTATTAAACAGTTCGCCGTGTTGAGACTGTCGTTTAATTCAATAAAAAAATCCTTCGCTCTACTAAAAGCAAAAAATGCGCTATCTGCGGCACCATGATCTAAATATTCGTATGCATTATCTAGATCCGGAGTTTCTCTAACAGAAATATTATTTGTATCTCTCTCCGAACAGGCAGCAAAAACGAGAACAGCTAAATATATTCGTATCGACTTCAATTGGTTTTCACTTTATCGAAAATATCAAGAATAATCGACAAAACAAAAAGGCAGCTTTCGCTGCCTTTTAAATAAAAATTATATGTTCTACGTCTGCGGTGGGCGTGGTGGACGTGGTGTAGAAGTTTCACCGCCGTGATCG
>JAALOO010001659.1_pt1 | contig 14356 bp, 13 predicted proteins | sample 7257641 | NCBI WGS metagenome assembly JAALOO01 (sample SAMN14085613, study PRJNA598686) | mite metagenome | biome: ENVO:01001000; feature: ENVO:01001002; material: ENVO:01001226; isolation source: single female mite from University of Michigan culture on fish food culture... ...
TTAAAAATTTGCTCCATAGAACATTCTGTGCTTTGATTTCATTAAATAGTACTAAAAACTGTTTGTTAATATTCTTGAAGTTTTCCCAAGTTTTCATATTAGCAGGGTGTATGTCACGATTCTTTTTCACATTGACAATATTTATCAACAATTTTTTCAATTGGGATAGTTTGTAATTTTGCTTAATGCGAAAGTAAGATGTGTTTATAGAAAAATGAAAAGGCATAAAAACGTTTGCTAATAAAATAAATAAAATTTTAAATATGTTAAAAATTTAAAATATTAGAATGTCTTACCAACGCAAACGTGAAAAAAGTAAATAAATGTAGCTACTGCCATGATATAATCTCGCAAAACATTAGTCCACTTCATGAAAAAGCACCACAGGTAGAAAACTTCAACCAACAACCAGATAAAAAACATTGTAAATAGAGAAATATACTTTGCCCAACGCCGAAAACGATAAATGGCTTCCGTTTCAGTTGAGTTCATCGTCGCACCATTGGTGATAATTTCTGGTTTCCGAGTTTTTGGGTCAACCACAAGAAACATGAGAAATTTTTTCTCGAGCATAGGGTCAAACAGTAAACAGTAAAAGTTTATAAGACACATTACTAGGCACATTGCCATGAGAATGTCACCTTGTTGCCAAAACTCGTATGGGAAAATTAAGTGAAAAAAAAGTCAGGCATGCCTGTGTAGCTGTAGTGAAAAGAATACTTGTAAAGTATAGCCAGACAATCAACTGTGATAAAGACGGTAAAGAAAAAGGGAAAAAGATAATGTGAATTCAATTCGCCATGTTTTGGTTTTAACTGGCCAATCTTTAAAAGAGATACTCTGTTAAATGCTTCCAGTGGAACATCTTTAACCGGATCGAGGTCATTCAAAAGAAATTGAACATCTTTTACTACAACGGTAAAAAGTGGTTTGAGAAAAGTTTTGTATAACTGAGACATTGTGATTTTGAAACTGTCAAAAAGTTGTGAATTTTGCGTTACTTGTTGAAAACCAATTTGAAACAATACTTTTTCAAATTATTGCTTAACTTTGCTTTAAGCGTTAAAGTAAAAACTTAAATATTAATACATTTTTAAAAACAAATCAATTGCTTAAAAAACAATTGAAATCTGCTTAAAAATTAAATAAAAACGAATAATTTTTAGTATTTCAACCATTGATCATTTGCTTTTACAATCTAAAAAATTGATTAAACGGCCGGAATCACAAAAAAATAAAACCATTATGTTAGTTTGGAATGAAAACTGTTATTATCTAATTTGATAGGTAGTGGTTCTCAGTAAAATTGGTAGTTATAAGTTCATTTTGTTTTAAAGTTACAAAAAATAAATTACATAAATCAAAGTTTTGATTTTTTCAATTAAAACTTGTTTTGTCAACATTTTTTTGTTTAAAATATCACAAGACTTTGTACAAAAAAACAAGCAATGTAAATTGTAAAAAGTTTAATAAGTTACTTTTTATTTTCAAACAATTTTTACTGTTGTTCTAAGTGCTTTCGCTGAACAACACAAACAAATGTAAAATTATTTAAATTGTTTTTTAATTAAACTAGTTATCAAACTTTAGAAAGGAAATTATTGTCAACATAATTTAAAATCACAATAAAAAAAGTTTAAAAATGAGAACAAAACAATCATTACAAAACTTGCTTTATTTTCTTAAGAAGTACCCTGTTTGCACAACAACAAATTGTGATTTTTCTAATACAATAACTAATTCTTTGTAAACATGCAAATTCTTTAGTGTTCCAATTTGCTGACACATGTGTTTCTGCAAAAGGGAACAGATGTTTTTGTAATCAAGTTTTTTTATTAGCATTTGCATCTCAATAGTCTGTTACTGGAAACATTATTATGCCCAAAGACTTAATTTAAGGATAAAATTGGAAAAAAATAATTGGGCATATCAACCGTCAAAACTTCTAGTCCTAAACTTTTCATGCCCTCTGAGCAGCACCATTTCCCCCACACTTTGCAGCTGTTTAGTGGTACTCTCGTGAAGGTACAACCTCGCTCGCCGTCGTTCAATGTCCAGCTGGTCTTCAGCTATTGTCAATAATTCGACGAAGTCTTTTTCAGAATCGAGTATAGATTGACTTTGAGAAATGAAATAATTTTTGGTATCCTCAAGATAAGAAGCTTCAAAGGCTTCTCGATACAGCTTCAAGTTGGGTTCATGAAAAGGTCTAAGTGTGGTGCCTAAAACGACAAAGGATTCTAGTGCCACCTTGACGGGAGACAAGTCCACTTCAGCTCCTGTCCGACTTTTCTCAATTAAGTTCAGTGCCGCAGTGGTCACATTGGCGGAGAGTGCCTCAAAGACGACCTTCCGCCACTTGGACAGTGCCAGCTCGTAGACGTCACGCACCTGCAGGCGCTCTTCGTCGACCTCTCGACGAATCCAGTGTTTGTTAAGAAAAGAGCAAATCTGATTTAGGTGGCGACTGTTCCCAGTAAAAATGGTCCACTTTGTGCTGTAAAAAAGAAGGATGTCCTCCATGCCAACAGTGTCGGAATCCTGGAGAAAGAGACATTATGCTCAAGACCTAATAGAAACATAAACAACATGCCAAAGTTCTTACATCTCGAACGGTTTTCACTTGTTTGTTGAGAAACAAATCTACTCGACTGTAGAGCTGAGCACCGACAAAGTGAGCGACACTCATTGAGCCCAGAGCAGCTTCATCGATGTCAACAAACTTGCAGTAGTTGTACACCGAACTGTGTCAAATAAGTTTGAGTCAGTATAAACACTCCATGTTTAATTGCTTTTACCTGTACAGCTGCATGAAGCGTTGTTTTGAAACGGTTTGTCCACTGAAGATCTGCTCGAAGCCACTCCTCAGGTCAATCCAAAGGTCGTCGAGGTCGAGACTTGCTTCCATTGTTCCCCAGTACCACCACCAACAGCAAAAGACATCGATCGATTAATCAATGCTTTGGAAACTGGCTCACTCAGTCAGCCAGCCAGTCAGTGAGATAAAAAGACCCAAAGAGTGGAACAATCTCGTCTGACAGAAGTTATCAGCGCATAGCATCGACTACTAAGCAAAGCATGTAGTGATCACCCTCGTCACTGTCACCATGGTAGCCCCTCAAGTGAGATGATTAGTATGTTAAGAATCTCACTGGCACTGTGCATCACCTATCGAGTCAGTTGTGATTGCGCGTTTTTAACAGTGCAGCTTTATGTGTACATACAAAACAATCAGAATAGGTATTTTTCTGGTAAAAGAAAAAAAGAGATGAAAAGATCAAAACCGTTGGGTAGTTTTGGGGTACGATGAAAATAAGTGTGTGTATGTTTGTCTGATTGAAGAAGAAGATAAGGGAACAAATAACGGGTCACCCTGTAGTAGGTCCTGTGAGTCTAAGGCCCTCGTTTCGTTAAAGTAGTACGCTTCAAGCTCGGCTTCCTTTCTCAAGAGTGTGGATTTTCAGTTTGTTCACAAAAATAGTTCTTAATGGAAATGATGATGATTGCTACCCAAAGATTGTCATGAGGATCCACTTGAGGTGCCAAAGTAGCATTGAGTGCCAGCTGGTAAAGGCAAAGGTGTTGGAACCTTGGCGAAGGTGCATCAACAGACTAGGGCCAACTAGTGAGCGTGATTTGTGTGTCTTGCCGAGTTCGACTGAAAATACAAAAATATGTTGATTAGATTTGCATTTAACCAGTCAACTACCATTCAGTTGTCTATTACCATAAGATCCGATCACCTCTTTGATCAGCTCAAAATCAACACAGTAGCCCTGTTTAGAGCCCAGTTCGATCATTTTCAGCGCCGCACTGTTCAACTTGGCATGCACTGGCTCAAAGACAATCTCACGCCACTTGACAATAGCAAGCTTAAAAGGAGATAAACAAACAAAAAGGCATATTAATGCAAAAAGAACTAGCTAGCTAGTGACAGTGACAGGCACACTTACCTCATAAATAAAGTGAATATCCATATGGCCATAAGCGAGCTCTCGGGAGACCCAGTCCGAGTTGAGGTGGTGACAGATGAGATTCAGCAGCTGACTGGCAGACTGGTAGTCGGCCCACTGAGCGGCGTAGTAGCGCAGCAGGGCGTCCCCCTCCAGATCGATGGCATCCTGTCGCACACAGGTAAAGTGTCCAGTGAGTTATCGATCCAGAGGGTGAGCAATTCTACTAATTAGCCTACAGAAGCTGCCACTGTCAGCACTGCTGCTGCTGTTGCTGCTGTGATCAGACACTTACAATCGATATTTCACGCACGTGAGCTTCGAGAAAGGCGTCCACCTTGCAGTACAGTTCACTGCCCATGAACTCGAAGGCCTCCTCGCCGTTGCGAAAGGGTGATAGTACCACGGTCTCGTCCTCGTCGTTGAACATTGTGCAGTAGTGATGCACGTCACTGGGAACGGGAAAAAATGTCAAAGGTGAAAGAGGTGCTGGTGGCAAGTGGTGGTGGTAGTGGTGGGCACCTACTTGTACAGCTGCAGAAAACGGGAACTGCCCAGTGGCTCACGGCGAAAGACTGCCTCAAAGCCCTCTTTCAGCTCGAGCCAGATGGACTTTAGGTGGTGCATTGCAATAGCAGTTTTCCTGAAAAAGCACTAAATGAGCAGATCACAGCAGCCAGTTTATCTCGAGGAAATCGATTGTCGCTAATAGAGCTGTACGCGCTGATGAAGTCAGTCAGCCAGTCAGTCAGTCATTCAGTGCATTTAGCAGCAGTCAGCGGAAAAGCAGAATCCGTCAGCAGTGTACAGCGACGCGAAGTGAAATGCCGCCGTAGTGTGGCAGAGAAAGAGAAAGAAAGAATCGTCGTACAAGTGCCGTACAACGGTGTGTCTAGGGGCTGTGTGTGAGAGTGTGCATCGCAATGTGTGGGGCCACCAGAACGACGTAGGCTGGCTCAGCCAATGCTGCTGAAGGTAAACACGAAAAGTGCCTGTGGAAGAGAGGAAGTGAGAAAATGGGAGAGAGAGTGTGTGTTCCAGCAGCACTAGCTGCACTCCCTTTTCCTCCTTCTCCCCCCAGCCCGATCAGCAGCAAACTGTGACAAGCAAACAAACAAACCGCACTGTGCCAAGTGTGCACTTTCTTTCCCTCTCTTTCCTTCTCACTCTCTGGCTGACTTTACAGTGGACCAATGCTAGCACCGAATCGAGTGGAGTCCCTATTCTCTCTCTGGCGAATCATTCCAGTGAGCAGAAGACCATATAGCGCGACGACAGCCGGCGTGATGCGGTTGTTCTCTTGCCGATGGTCTCCAATGATGAAGAGACACACACACTCACACGCACCCATTGAGTGCACCACTGTTATGCAGCCATTGTCGCTTTTTTGCACACTTGGTGCCGCCAACCGGCGATAGGAAGGAAAGGAAAGAAGTATCCGCGAGACAGCTGCAGTGAGTGAATTAGTGAAATTGCTTTTGCAGCTTTTTGCAGCTTGTGTGTATCTGGTCAAACGGCGATGTGACAAAGGACAGGGACGTGGACTAGTGCACCGAGCAACGAGTGCTGCTGTTGGGGATGTCGCAAACGCCAATAACAACGGTGGACATTCGAGTGCATTTGGTAATTGGACACACTTTCCAAAGCCTGTCGGTGAGTGTGTGCTTGTGTGAACACAATGCATTTGGTGATGCACAGCAGAAGCAGAGTGGAGAAAGACGATTGCCATGAAATGAGGAAAATAATCAGATTGCAAAGAAAGAGCGGTGCAATTAAGTCGGTGTCCGCAGAGTGAAGTGAACGTTTATTAGGAAAAAGAGGAAAAGCAGCGTAAAACAGAAAAAAAGAGTACAAGTGAAAAATGAGATTAGGAAATTACATTTAAAGAAAATCTAAAAGTATAAGCTAAAAGAACGTAATCGTTATTAGAAATTATGGCTCGGTTGAGACAAACTGTGTTTTTTCTAAAGCCAAAAAAAGAATACGAAATTTCATTTAGAGTTTGCACTCCTGTTTCTAAACGATAAGAAAATAAAGTGTTTGTTTTCAAGATGAACCAGTTTCGCTAAGTTTGTACAATTTTAAAAATTCTGGTTGTCAGTGGTGATGGTTGATATGTTTTTGTTTTTGCCCATTTCTGCTGTTTTCAAAACAGTAGCACAATTATTGATCGACAACAAATAAAAAGTACCACGTTGAATAATGAGAAAAGCTTGCTAAATTGGTTGCGAGTTGAAAAATACTTGATGGAAATTGACGAAGCACTACCAATGCCCCACTTATACACACAGCCAGAAAACCTTTTTCTAAAGAGTTCAAACGAAGTCGTATCGATCTAAATCATCACTCAATTTCCTTTTGAAAATCGCACCCGTTTGTTTTGCTGGTTCTGCTGCCAGAGCTACCATCGTCTTGGTGATTTTACTTTTGTTTGTTAACTTTTTCACTGCGTTTTTTAAAAAACAGTTGTACTTATTTTAGTTTTTTGTAGAAAGGCACAGGAACACATTTTTGCAACTATTAATAGAAAAAAATGCCGATGAACTTTCTTGAGCTGGGTGACGACGCCTGTTGGCTTGTGTTTAGGCGAATTCCCCTTCAAGAACGCCTTCTTCTGCGACAGGTGTGTCAGACGTGGAAGAAGGTCATTGAGGACGGTTTCGGTCGGCAAGGCAAACTACGCCTCTTTGATTCTCGGCAGGCCTTGAGAAGCCACTTTCGAGAGCTCATTGACGCCTCGATGCAAGACAGCAAACTGTGGGATGCCACTCCTGCTGACACAATCATACTGTACGGCGTGCACAGTGAAGAAGAAGAGCCACCTAAACCACGTCGCCGTCAACTGATTCTGTCCACCTTCTTCTGTCGTCTCTTCTCATCGGTGAACAATCTTCTCGTCTCGTTTACTCAGGAGGTGGCAGTACTGATAGATCTGTTTACTTTCATCACTGCACTGTCCTCTTCCCTTGACCACCTCTTCGTTAATCTTCGCAACCCAGACGACCTTTTCTACAACTACTCCGCCTACAATCGGGCATCAGTCAAAGCGCAACGTCGCTTGTGGCCGGCTTTGAACAGTCAAAAAGTACTGAAATGTTTGCACCTGTCGATGGACCGTCTTGACGGTCATTTCATTCCGAAGAAAACCTCCAGGTCAATGCACACACTGCAGACACTGTCGCTGAACATTCGTGGTGGACGAAAGGGAGTGCTCTTTAAACAGCTTTCTGGTGGTAGTTCGTCTACTCTTGAAGAGCTTCGCATCGTGGACCAGTACTACTCTCTGCGAGACCTGAACGAGGAAGCTATCTCACTACCGAAAACAGTCAGAAAAGTGTCCATTCTGTTGCCGCTTCTCTATCCAAACTGGTCCTCTGCGTTCAGTGAAAAAGAGTTTATCACACATTTGGACTTATGTCATGAGTACCTTCTCTTTGCTGGAACCCTACTTGAGCTAATTGACGAGCTATGGTCCTTTCCCTCTTTGGTTTCCATCAAAGCGCCTCTCTCCTCTCTGGTAGCCCTGCACCGAGTGCACCCTATTCCCGAAGCTGTTCTGGCCACTCTGCCTGATCTGCCCCTGCGTTCGATCACCTCTCTCCATCTTGTCGACTACCATCAGAACTTTTTTTCCGGTCACTTTGACGACGTCCACTACCTAACATCGACCTTTCGTCTAATAGCTGGCACCTTTCCTTCGGTGGTCAGTATCACCTTTTCGTCAACTGATATTGCCGACGTGGATGGTTTTATCGCTTTGATCACTCCACCACTGACTACTGCATATCACCTCCAGCAAAATCCACTGAAAGTGTCTGCACATAAGTTGAGCTGTTTAGCTGAAAAAATGGCAGTGTTTCCTAAAAGACCAGTCTTCAACGGCGACGAAGATGATGAGTCTGATGACGATGGTGATGGCCAGTGCTTTAACCGAGTGAAGAATCCACCAAGTAGAGGAGGGCAGTCGTCTTTACTCCTAGTATAACCTGTATAAACACTGTTACTATTGGCAACTTTTCATTATTAAATCGATCAAAAATAAAGTCTCATCAAGGAAATATGAAAATAAGTTGTTTGATATCATCATAGTTCACTTTACAGATCATTTTTGACCGGAAACAAAGCAAAAAAGCAATGGCAATAAAGGCTCAAACTCTAGATCTTTTACTTGCAAAGCAAACGCTTTACCACTAGGCCACACCCCCAATACGATTAGGGTACTTCCCTTCAAAAGTACTTTTCAAAAAACATCGACATTTTTCAAATAAATTCAAGACCGTTCTTCCATCTTGTGATTCAAAATGAAACTTGACTTTTTTTATAAACAGGAAAAACGATTTTAAATTTTTTTTATCAAAAGTGTCTGAGTTTCAGAAAGTTCATTAATATTGTAACAGAAGCATACCAGAATTAAAATTTTGAATTTTGTAAATGAGTACAGCCAATAGTTCAATTTCGACAACATTTTATCTTTTTTGCACTCAGATGTTGACTTAAATTTTGAGTAAAATAGTTTGAAAATTTTAAACTTGAAAATTTTTCTCAAATTATGTTTTATTTTTAATCATTTTAAAACTTTGGTAGTTTTGTTGAAATGTATAAAATTGAGTTTTCATTGACAGTGCCTTACTCTGCTATTTTCGTACACATGTCATTTCGGCGACTTGTCGAGTTATTAAACACATGTTTTGATGCAGTTGATTGTTTTGTTTTGTTAGTTCACTTCATTCTGGTGACCGTCGGGCGTAATTATCTTTCAAGATCACCATGTCCTCGAAGAATCCTTCCAAGTACGCTCTACGCATGTTAAAGCTCAGTGGACGAATCTTTGCAGAGTACAACCGACCGGCGATGCCGCACGAGATCAGTCGTGCGGTGATGGTTGATCCACGACAGCGACAGGCCTGGGACCTGTACCATCGCCAGAATGAGCAGGTCGTCGAACGATTGTCCCAGGAGCCGAGTGACTTTCAGCGCACTCGCACGCCCCACTACTATCCGCCTCACCCGCAGCTTAAGGATTTGATGGGCACTTTGCGAGAACACGGCCTTTTCCGGTAAATTTTATAATTCAGCTGACTTTACACACAAACTAACATTGATATTGTCACCAGGGACGAGCACCAGGACATTCTCGAGGAGATGAGTCGCTTGCGGGCCCTTCGAGGCAAGCCAGACAAAGTCCGCGGACCGAAGAGTCAGCGGCCAGCCGAGTGATCACCCAACTCTTTGATGTTACTACTAGTTGTACAGCCGTCCATGCAATAAACGGATTCCCTAGCGCACGACTGCAGTCACTAATTCCCCTTACCAGATGCCGCCCCGGTGGCCTTTTCACTTTGAGGGAAAGCCTTTTAAATCACACTGGCGCGCAAGCAGAATGGCGAAGCACCGCCCGAAGACGATTCCTTTTCTCTCCTTCTCCTCCTGTTGGACTGTGCAAGGACAGTGCAGTGAGTCGACTGTATGGCCATGGCCGACGGTGGTTCAGTTGACTGGTGGACACCGTCGGAGACGGCTGCCTTGCTTGTCCATTGTCACTGCGCCAGTGCCAGCCGCCTCAACCGGTGATCTCTCTACTTGATACCACCACCACCACTATTTAATCACCAACTATTCTTGACCCTCTTTCGCTCACCTAGTCTGCTATTTATCGCCGTTTGGTGGTTTCATTCAATCTCTCCACTCTTTAATTGAACAGTCCGTTGCCATTTATAATTTCGTTTTCAGTTCTTCTGTTGGCCAATCACAAGGCGAATCAATTTCTCCTCTGTTACACTGCTGTTGCAGTCCACAGACCATAGCAGCCACCATCACCACTACCACCACCACCGCCACCACCATTTGGGGAATCAACACATCCATTTTTCTTTTTCAATCTTTGTAATTCATTTATCGACCAGCACTACCACCTTATCACTTGGCCACTATCTCTCACGCTGTTTTGTGTTGCTGTAAGTGAAAATTGCATCCGCTCTGCTGACCAAAGAGCCCTAGAGGCTGCTATCGATGAAAAGTTCAAATACACACACACATCTTCTGTCCACTTTGTCACTTTTCACTTTCCACTGCCTTCCACTTTTCACTTGCCACCACCAAACGTGCAGGTTGATTTATTATCTGACAACACAGGCACGGACCATTTTGCAAAGTCTCACTCTCTTCTCTATCCCCTTGAGAAGCGAGGTCTCTCTCTCTCTCTCTCTCTCTCTCTCTCTCTCTCTCAGGCAAACTATCCTTGCCTTCTAGCCAAATTTAATATGATAAATAATGTATTCTAGCAACACTGATAATGTAGACCTGAGAACGAGAGAATATGAAACCAAATATTTTTTCCATTCCAAGGACACAGACATCATTCACAGAGATTCAATCGGAGAAGAACAGAGTGATCTCTCTAGAGGGAAAAAGGCCAGGAAATGGAAGGGACAGCAAGTGAAAGAAAGGAAGAGTTCTGATTAAAAACTGATACCACAGTGTAATAGTCAAAAAGGGTCTCCACTTGTGAGCTGATCATTTTAATAAGTCCTCGGCGACTTTGCATGTGCTGTTGCTGCTGCACAGGAAGAAGTGCTCAAATCGGCAATTGCCGTCGACCCCTATTGGCAGTAATCTGATGTGTAGCATAATTACCGGACAACAACTCCAATGTAATGGGTAATGTTCAATCGATAATCGCTGCTTGTCATCGACTAGTGCACTGATTTGGTTGCTGCTGCTACTGCTGATGCTTCATGAGAATGTTATCCTAATCTTTCAACAAAAAAGGCAACACCAAGAACACCAACAACAGAACACAGCGACGACAATAGCTTTGGTCTGTTCGGAATCAATTGATTATTGATGATGATGGAATGGTGGCCAGGCTTCTAGGCGGCATGATCACTTCACTGGTCATCACTGCCACCCTCTCCCACCCCACTGGAAACCGTCTCTGGAAACGTTTCCCTAGCAGTGCCTCACTGTGATGGCATCCTCTCCTGAAGTGCTGGTTCTCGATGGTGGCCTTCTTTGCGAGAGATATTGTTTTTTCCTCTTCTCCACCAGAGCCATTTCAGTGATTTATTGCCCTTTGGTGGCATCTTCTTTGCAGTTTTATTAGCCTCCATCTTTCCAGCAGGAGCACCACCCGGTGGGCCAGTGTGTACGGCTGCTGTGCTGCTGTACAGTCAAGTCGGAGCAGCAGCAGTATCCGTGATAGCCCAGTGGTAGCCGTACCCAGTAATAGCTGTGTCAAGCTGCTGAAATCGATTTAAAAATATTAGTCCTCTTTCTTTCTTTTATTTTTCTCTCTCTTTTCTCTCTCCCATCAATCAATCACAATCATAATAGCCAATGTTTGCTGCCACTGATATTATTACCGTTAGACGGGCTGTGTTTATTGATTTTAAAGAGTGAGCTGCTGGTGTTGCGTGCTTTCAGAAAGCTAAAGAGAGCACAGAGAAAAAGAGAGAAAACAGCCTGAGAAGCCGAAGAAAGTCAGCCGCTTGCCGGCAAATGGCCATTTGATGTTTAGGTTTTCAATGTTGGAATTGGGCACAGTAGTGAAATTGCAAAATTGCGGCGCGACAAACAGCTGCCGACAGAGAGAAAGAGAAAAAGCGCCGGCGAACGCAGACAAAACAGCCGCAGCAGCAGCTGAATTTTAAAGTCCTTTATCGGTACTAGAACAGCGACAGAAAAAGAAAGAAAAAGCTGTCTTCTCTGGCTATTATTTAGTGAAAGATCTACAGCAATACTACTACTAGCAGTAAAACAGCTCAAGTGACTACTGCGTCTTCGTCATCATCTTCTCAGTCGTCTTTATTTGTGTTTTCTCCAATTCCCTGAAGAGCAATAGGCCAGGAGAGTAGCAGTGAACAGGGAGCAGGCACGGATGACGGGGGTGGCTTTTACTTGCTTTCATTTGCTGCCTTTCAATCGAAACACACTTTGCTCATATCTTTCTCAATTTCATATCTGCCAGATTCTGTAAATGGAATCCATCATAAAAGCCAGCCACTCTGCTGTGTAGTATGGTAATTCTGAGTGACTACTAGAATTTGCTTCATTAAGCAACAAACATTTTTATTTCACATTTTCAGTTTTTTAATTAACTACCACTCGGCGGCTGTTGTTGTTGCTGCTGTTGCTGCATTCCTCACAGTGGAACCTACGATAAACGTTTACGGCAAATTAATTCCATTCAATGTAGTTGTGAAAAGAGTACAAAAATATTAAAAAAGAATTGTAAAAAACTTTATACACATACTCACACAACTAACTCAACATCAACAGACTTGGCCTAATTTTCAGCTGATAAATGGGGAACTTTGATGATCTAACACAAACCGTAGGCGTGCCTAGAAAGAGCGACAAGCAACTTAATTCAGCCTTTTGCCTCACTGTTGATGTTAAGTATGCCAGGAGAAAAAAGGGAATTTTTAATATTGTTATCATAATAATAAGTAGGCGATTGAGAGGGCACTCAATGGAGCCTAATTACCGACTTGTGAGGAGCAGTTCAGCTCAGGTTGCAGCGGCGGCAAATTGCCTTTGCCCTCCGTTTAGTCGCCTTCCTTGTCAATCTGCTACACACGCACATACACGCACACACTAGTTTAGACTAATTTCCACTGTTTGCCAGTTCAGCTCTTGTCGCCTTGTTGCCGCTGCTGTTGTTTTAATTAAATTAAATCTAATTAAAGGCCTTTTGATTGGCGATTCAAAAACTTTTTCTAGGTAGCAGCCAACTTTTTCTGCGCCTAAACTGCACAGCAATTACTTCACTTTCAAAGTTGCTTGTACTCAATGACTGTCTGCAGATAGTGCGTGTGCTGCCAGGCAAACAGACGGACAGACAGGCAGTCAGGCAAACTTGACCCGAGACTGCTTAAGCAGTCTTCTGCATCTTCCTTTTCGTTTTAAATTGGGTACACTTACGTTTGCCTATTCACCAGGCAGCTGGGCCTAGCAGTGCAGAAGTTTAATTAAATAAGAAGAAAAAATATGCTCGCCAGTTTGTCGGCCGTAAATTGTCTTTACTTTAAAACTTGAAAAAGAGTAGCCCAACTTGAGAAAGTTTGAAAGTTGAAATAATTTTTGAATTTTTACTATTGTGCAGGGCACTTTTTAGTTAACAGCCGACAGACAAACAGACAAACAGGCAGGCACACTGACGACACCATTCACCAAGCAGTCTGTTCTGGCACTGTAAATTAAATAAAAAGATAGCCAAAAAATTGTCGTTCTTTAGTCATTTTGTAAAATATAAAATTTTTAATGATGTCATCTAGAGATAAAGTACACAGAGAAGAGCAAACACAAAAAAATGTTGGTTGATTTCTTCAAGTGGAAGAAAAACTCATTTTCGCTGGACAACTTTTTAGTTGCAGCAATCCTTTTAAGATTTTACAGTTTTTTGAGTCAGAAACAAACTTTAATTAAACAAAATTAAATCAGTAATTGCAGTTTGCGCATTTAAATTAGTACTTTAAGAAACAAAAATTGCTTTCATTAATTGACAGCCATTTTATGAAATGAAATGAAATATTTAAATATTAAATAATGTCAAATATTTGTTACATTTCTCTCAAATGAAAAAAAATTAAAAGTAAAAATAAGTGTGTATAAACATTCAGCATTTCTCTCACCTTCTGCTAGAAAAGCAAACAGTTGACTCCCTCACCTCTACTATTGAACAAAATTGCACTGCGCAAATATTTGAGTTTTAGAAAAATGATGTTCGACAATGATAAAGGACAAATTGAAGGAGAATCGGTTTCAGATGACGGTCGAATTGGGTTGCATTGAGGACATGACAATGTGTCCAAATAGTGGTCGTAGTAGAATTAAAAAAAACACAGAAATTGGTTACAACTAAATAAAATAAACTTCTTTCTTTACTTGTTGTGCCTTCTACCGCTGAAGAGACAAAAGTCAAATATTTAACGAGTTTTGCTGATTTTAGTGTTGCTTCCATTGCTGTGGGTTAGTGAAGAAGAAAAAACTTTAACTTTGTCAAATATTGACAAAAACAGACAAGAACTGCCTAATTTTTTCCCTTTTGTTAATCTGAAGGTCAAATGACAGTGCTTGTAACATTCAAAAAGTAGTACCATTTACCTTTCTATTTTCAAAAGTCATTGTACATGTTTTTACAACAAACTAAAAAACGGTAACCTGTTTTTGTACTGCTTTATCAAATATTTATCTAAATAGTACTATAGTTCAGTTACTTTTAATTTGTTATTTTTCTTTTTTCTAAAATGCCAGTCTTTTTTATTTTCTTAGAATAAAAAGGGCAATTAGGCAGTGTAAGCGTGAACGACCAATTCAAGTTGATAGGTCAGTGTAATTAATGGTTATTTCTAGCAGTATTCAATGAATATTATTATAAACAAAAACCGGGGTGGACATTTAAA
>JAALOO010001660.1_pt1 | contig 14346 bp, 11 predicted proteins | sample 7257641 | NCBI WGS metagenome assembly JAALOO01 (sample SAMN14085613, study PRJNA598686) | mite metagenome | biome: ENVO:01001000; feature: ENVO:01001002; material: ENVO:01001226; isolation source: single female mite from University of Michigan culture on fish food culture... ...
GAGAGAGAGAGAGAGAGAGAGAGAGAGAGAGAGAGAGAGAGAGAGAGAGTAAGAATGTGAGTGCGTAAAGAGAGGTGTCAGTACGTTGGAACGTTGGAAAAGGGAGCGCAAGTAAATACCATCAAGATGATGGCAGCAGACTTCATTACAGCTGACACTTTGTTCTCCTCCATTTGATCACTTACTACCCGCAATCGTTATCTCTCTATTACCACTACCACCACCACCGTAGCTCATCCCCTACTGCTTTTACCCTCTGTCCATTTTGTCTGCTTGTCATTATCATTACCAGTGACCAAATTACACTTTGGTCTCCACACGCACACATTTACTTCAATGTCACCGCTGTTGCTGCCGCTGTTTTTCTCCGCTTCTTCCAATTCTATTTCGGTTTCTGTACTTTTCTTGCCCTCCTTCTCCTCTTCTACCACCATCATCACTACGACCATCATTGCCACCAGTTTTGGTTGTCGCTCCCGTTGAGCCAATCAATCATCGATTGGCGTCGGAGGCAGTGCTGCTACTGGTCCTGTTGCCTCTTCTCTACGGCCACGACAACTAATCCAATTGGACAATTTGATTGTCCACTACCACCATCACCACCACCAGCAACGGCAGAAGATTGAAAAGAGCAGAAGAGCTGCCCCCTCGCTCTCGCTCTCTCTCATTGCCCTAATTCAATTGGACACAATCTCGAACAAATTAAAATTCAATTTGTGAGCAGCAGTGCTGTTGTTGCTGCTAGAGCTTTTGCTGGTCGTGGGTTGAAGATAGGCAGTGCTTTTGCCACACCAGTCTTCTGCTGCTGCTGTTTCGCTGGTAGCCCAGTCATTAATTACAGCAAACAGAAGAAGTAGAGGCAAATGCACCAGAACCAGCCTCTTACGTCAAAGAAACGGCTGCTGCTGCTGCTTTTGCAGTCCTTTTCGCCGACCCTCAATGGTTCTCTATAATTTTCATGTCATCATCATCATCATCTTTGTCGCATGCGCCACCATGCTACAGCCACGACGACGACGACCATTCTGAAGAATCAAGATGCTTTTGTACGAGAATTCCCTCGTGGTCGCCGAGACATCGTCTTTGCCATAAATTACCAAAATTAGAAATTAGAAGAAAGACAGAGAGTGTGTGTGTGGTGTGCTGCTGACGCTGAGACTGTTTTGGGTTTTGTAAACTTTTAATTATGGCATCGATTGAGAGCGGGAAAGCGCCGCCGCTTTCTGCCTTCTTTGCACTCAGAAACGACGCAACGATCGTTTCTTTGATCTTTCTTCAGTGTTCTTTCTCTCCCTTTTCTCTATTGTCTTTGCTCATTGACATTAGCTCGATTCATTTGCACTGATCACAGCAGTTTTTGAGTGCAAGATGCACTCGATGATGACTACAGTGGTGCACTACCCGTTACTGCTAATTTAGCAAAGAAAAAGAAGGGTTGCCCATCTTTTCTGTTTTCCGTTTGGCTGACGGCTACACACATTGGCTCGTTAGTTTGCAGTTTGCCTTCGTTTGCATTTGCCGCTGCCGATGCCGTTTTGCTTCGCATCGGTTACTCTTCATTACTTCAAAGGATAGGCGAAAATCTCTTCTTTTGACTTTTTTTTACTGATAAAAAAGAATGGAAAAAATTTTTTGTTTGTATATCTTGTTATCTAGTGACTAGTGTGGATTAAATGTACAGCAGCATCAGCGGGTCTTCAGAAAGAATGAGTGGGAGTAGTAAACAGAAGGAATAATTGTGGGTAAATGAGTAGTGCAAAACTTTCTTTTTGACGACGTCACGAGATGATGATAATGATGATTGTACAGCAAGATTGGCCAACAGATTGACTGCTGTTCAGATTGAGTGAGCTTTGTGCTTTTGTCGGGCACAACTAATTGCAATTGTCTGATGATGCCCTCATCTTCTTCTTAGCGGCGAACTGTTGTGCATTTATTTTTCTTCTTTTTCTTTTTTATTTTCTGTTTAACTGCAATGTTTTGTGCAGTGTCTCTTTTTTTTCATTGACAATCAGAGCAGAGTTGGGAGCAAGCAAAAAGTTTATGCTCATAATGCTTTTTTTCTTTTTGTTGCTGCTCCTCAGTTTGCCGTTTCTAATTTAAGATTCTTGTGTTGTTTTTTTGGTTCCATCATCCTCACCAAAACCAACGTCATGTTTAGCTGGCTAATTTCCTTTTTGGGCGGTTCTGTCCACTTTTTCCCCACTAACCCCTTGGATGATGATGATGCTGCTGACGCCGAAAGCGCACTTGTAATCATGTCAGAGTTGATGCTGCGTTAGTGATAATTTTAATTTTTGTTCCTTTTTTCTTGATTGCATTTTTAAACTTGTTAAAAAATGACACACTACAAGTGCAGTTGATGCTGCTGCGACTAATGCCAAGCAGTCCCAGTCACACGCACGGCTTTTCCTACCTCGTCACTGTCTCTTCTTCTACTCTGTCGTTGACACTAATTCCGCTGTCTGTGTTGCTTAATGCCAAAGAGAAGAAAAAGAAGAAGAAAATGGGAGCTCTTCTAATGACTTTGGGGACTTCTTTTAGATTCTAGTGAGCAAAAAAAAGCGTCAGTAGCGGAATTTTTGCCAAAGTTGGCTTTTCCAGTGTTGATCCAGAGAGCGGATTCAATTTTTTTCTTTTTCTCTTTTCATTCTCTACACATTAGTTCTCTCGAGACTTAATTGTTTTTAGCCGATTACTGTGAATTTGTTGTGTTTTGAAGAGGAGGAGGAGGAAAGCAGATGCTAAAAAAGTCAAGTTTTTGGTTGTATAACTGTTTTTCGCCTACTTCACCATCACCATCATCATTGATTCAATTCTTCAGCTTCCGTTCAACTGAGAACGATCTTTTGATGCATCTTTCTATTGTCTGTTTTTTTTATTTTTTCGTTTTTTTCTTGCTCTCGTTTAATTGTCGCTCAATTCTGTTGAATGTAGAGCGGAGGCAGTCTTTTTGTCTTTTTATTTGACCGAAATTGCTGCAATTGAAGTAGAGATGACTCTTTGCAAACACACTCACACTCACAATTGCAAATTCTTGCTATTTTCTTTTCTTTTTATTTTTTTGAAAAGAATTGTTTCCCTTTTTCTCTGTTTTACTCTGAGTATTCAAAAGCAGTGGCCTGGTTGTTTACCGTTTATAAATATCCATTTTCCAAGTTTCACTGCTCGAGACTCATTTTCTGGTCTCTGAAATCTACAGCACGCATTTTCTGTGCAGGAAGGGAAGACTGACAGGGCAGCAAAAACAACGACGACTACAACAATGACGATGACGATGATGACTTTCTCCAGAAATGTGACACTCATGTTGTTGTACATGTTGTACAGTTGTTGTTGTTTTCACTGTTCAAGTGATGTTTTTGGGTACGGGAACGATGTGCAAGTACGCACATTGAGGCGATGAAAAAGACATTATGAATAAAGAGGAAGAGGAAGAAGAGGACAATTGTGGTGAGAGGAAATGGATGGCTTCCTTACTGCAAGCCACCACTTCCAGGTTGCTGCAGACGTCAAATGACACTTTTGTGTGTGGATCAAGGCGCAATAACGGGTAGCTAGAAACACAGGAAGACCTTGAGGACGGAAGTGTGCCGCTTTGAGTGACGACTTTCTGTTTTGCTAACCCTTTTGGTTTTTCAAAGTTTGCAGTTTTTGAGCTCAAATGAGGTTTTGACATATTGTATGATCTCAGAGTTTTCCTGTTTTTACAAAAAACAGACATAGCAAAAAACAGAAGTTGTTTTTCTGTTGCTCAGCAGAAAATTATCTATTTTGTTTCCAAATTCGGCGTACTCTGAGTTTTTCCATTCATCCCTCCTCTGATCTCTAAAGATGTTTGTGTGCGGCTCTCTTTCCTTCTTCATAATTTTGTGTTTGTGCGCCGCCGATCAGTGATGATCACTTTTCGCGGGAAGCACTTTTGGAAGATGTACTTTCTATTTTCTTTTCTTTTTCTTTGCTATATCCTCTATAATTGATATCATTTGGAGCAGATCAGAACGTCGTTCATTCAGTTTCATTGAAAATAAAATGCTGAAAAGGAAAAAAACTGATGATTGTGAAAAACTCTAAGCACCCGGCGACAAGCACTTTACGCTTTGCTTACTGGTACTTGCCTATGCAAATGAAGACGAGTGGATCCAATGGGAGTGACTGAGGCTCACTATGTGTCTGCCTGTCTGTCTGTTTGTGTGTGTTTTCGTTTTCCTGCTAATAAATGGTCGTCGTAGCGGCTCCATTTAATTCCTCGTTTTGCCTCTTTTAAGTGGTGCTCTACCATTTTCTATTTTGGCACTGTCAATTGTCAATCGTGTGATCGATATCGCGACGGCAGTAAAACATTGTGTGTATGTGTGTTTTCTAAGTGTTGATGTGCCTTTTTCCCCCTCCCCTTTTATTTTGCCATTCATTCAACTGTTCTTCAATGACTGAATGCACTGGTAATGTTTGACAGTTTCGCTTTCACTCTGCTCTTTTCATTGTTGTTGCCTGCTCTCCAGTTTTGATGTATTTTTTCCCGTTCAAAAAAGGCTAAATTAATGTTTGATTTATTTGCTCATCGTCACTGGCGCACACATCGGATATATCCGTTCTTTATATTGATGAAGATGGCTTCGAGGAAAGATGTATGTTGACTGACGCCGCCGCTGCCGTTGCTGCCAAACTTGCCTTAAACTGTTTTTCAATCGATTTCTTATTGCTCATGCTGTTTTTTTTTCAGTCAATAGAATACTGAAATACCACCACAAGCAGAGAGAATGAGCTTCTATAAAAAGAGGTCGAAGAGAGGAAAAAGAACTTTTTAACAAGAAAAAAATTTGATCAAAGTTTCGGCGACTTTGGAATTTGTCATAGTTTCTACTCGCCAATTTTGTTTGTCTGCTTGTCTGCGTTTTTCTCTGTCTGTCTGGACGCGACGATGATGATGTCCATGTCAATGGTGGACATTTTTTAGCGTGTTCTCTTTTCTGTGGAAAACGATGATGTTTTTTCTGCTGGCGGTTGCATGTTCTACAATTATTTCCCCTTTTTCAATTTTCATTTTGTAAAACATTTTACAGTGAACGTTGTAAATGTACTTTTGAACTAAAAAGGAAAAAGAAGCAATAACGCTGTCACAACAACTGAAAACTCTCATCTTGTTTTCATGTTATCTGATGTGATAAAACAAGTCCGGTGCAATCGATTCTGAATCGGCCCCAGTGCTGTTCAACTTCATTTGAATGCCTCCACTATTCTTCTTTTTTGCTCGCTTTGTCTGTTTACTTTTTATTTTATTTTAGTTTTTCTCTTTTTTCAGTGCTATTCATTCCCTCTTTAGATTGATTGACTTCTATCGATTGCAATTGCTACTTCTGCTGCTGATCTTTTCTCCCGTCTCACTCTTGTGCTCTAATTCTCGCGCCGATGAATGGACAAACATCAGCTTTGAGCGCATTTGGCTGTTCTGCTCACTGTCATTTCGATTTTTTTGTATGTTTTTTTCTATTCGCATCTTCTAAAAAGCCTCCATCTGGACCGTACTCTTTCCCATCTTTGATGCTTCTCAACTGATTGTGCGGGACTTCTGTCGACTAGCTTATTGTCGACTATTGATTTGAATGGGTTTCAAACTTCTAACTAGAACAGCTAGTTTTTTGCTGCTTGCCTGACTCTCTTTTTCCCACACTCCTTTTATCTTGTTTGGCCTTTTGTTTGCCCGCACAGACACTTGCTAATCTTTTTTTGCTTTGAGCTCTCATTGTATTGTTCGATTGACTTGGCTGTTGTCCACTGCTAGTTTCAACACATTGTGAACTGAACTGAACAACACACATCATTTTGCTGGACGCGGATCACTGAGAGAAAATGAAGAGTGAATTTCAGCAGCTTTGTTCTGTTTTACTACTACAACAACAACAACTACTACCACTTTGTGTTGCCCGCCAATCTGGCTCAATCTGAACAAACAACACAGCCGTTAGTGAGGGAACAATGGCTTGTGCCTAATTCTCATTGTTGATGTTCATCTGACCGTCAACTGCGGGTCTCATTCGAGAACTATTCTTTCTGAATCGATCACTGAAGCGGTCAGTGAAATCGTAGGCTAGCCGTTGTAGAGGCAGTTACAAACGCTGCTCAAACTGAAAAAACAGCCATTTTTTTGAAGATTTTGCAATTTTGAAAAAATTTTTTGTTTGTGCCAAACAAAAACAAAAAATCAGAGAACTTTTACTTTGAGTAATTTCCGGTGTGGACGACGTTTGTCTGTCTGTAGTGCTTATTTTCATTCAAGTTTACAAAGATTTTTTTTTGCTTTGTTCTGCGTTGTCGTTAGGTTAAGTCTTTCTTTTAAATACTTCATTAATTCGCTTTAGTCATCTGTGAGAGGAGGGCGTCATTATTGTTGATTATCGTTTTGAGGGGAAGTGGAGCCCATTTAAAGAGTTTTTTCTTTGTTTTGTTATCTAATTTAAAAACAGCAGCAACAACAGCAATTTACGCAGATATTGGAAAACGGCAGCAGAAAATGGCGGTTTTGTGTGATTGTGAGCAGTGAAAAGAATTTAAAGTTCCAGTTAAATTGAGCAATTTAAACTTTTTTCTTTTTTTGGCTGTGATGGTGACAGCAGACGTTTTAAAACTGGCAAGAACTTTGCCCTTTATTTCTTTTAGTTATTTGTCGTTTTGCAGTTGCAGCAAAAGTTCAAATTACACTTAACGAGCGAGATTATTTGAATTTCTCACTTTCTTTTTTGTGTGATAGCCTGATCTGTTTGGCAATATATCTACTAGGAAGTATTTGAATAATTTAGAATTGTAAAATTCATCAGCAGAGATGATGTCTAAAAAAGAATGATGATAATGGTGGTGGTCAGTAATCAGCTGTGGTAATGACTGCATTAGCTCAGTTCATGTGATGGTCGCCTTGGCTCAAATTGCTACCGTTGCCGTTATCATCTGTTTTGTAAAGTAAATCGAGGTAATTAAATGTTGCCACTATCTGGCAAAATGTTTTTAATGAGCAGTGGCTATCAGTAACCAGGAAGAAGTGTAGTAGAGTGAGTCACTCTAGAGATGAGCGGTTATCAGATTTCCAGTGCAGAATTAATTTTGTTTTTTGTTTTTTGTTTTTTTGGCGGTAGTCAATATGCTTGGTTTTAATCAGCGCCGCTGCTGCATTTGACTTACCAATTCAACAGTGTTGTTGATTTTATTTTTACAGCAAATATTTTCAAAACGGAACATATCTATCTCTCAATTCGAGTTATTAATTTTTCTCCCACGCTGACCTTGACTTTTATCTTTCACAGTTGTTGCTCCACTTTATGCCCTTTTCATTGCTATTTATTTGCACTTGCTGCTCTTTTCAACTTCAAAAACCGTCAATGTGTGTGCTCCCAATTTCCGCCAACTCCTTTGGCTGCTCTTTACCACTCATATAGGCGCCATCTTTTTTATTGTTGCTTCTGTTGCTGCCGTTGTTGATGTTTTCCCCTCACTTTTTCTGAATCTCTATTCAATTGCACGTTCTATTTACTCAATTCTGTTTTATGTTTTTATTTTTTCATAGTTCAGCACAACTCTGCTCATTCACTCGCCCAGCTTATGTCCTTGTACACCGGAACTTTTTGCGTTGAATTAAACTCCTTTTTTGCACAATTTAATTTGTCTACATTGTGAGCTTATTTGCAAACACACGCACCAATACTGTTGATGATGATCCCTCTAGAGAAAACGAATGAATGGAAATGTCTTTTGCCATTGGCTTGTGTTGTTTTGCATAGCTTTCTTTTTTGGTTTGTCCTCGGTTTATTTGTCTAGTGCACCGTCAATTTGCCTAGTTTTTAATCTGGCGAAAAACTGCAAAAAGTAACTAGAAGTAGACTGGCAAAAAATCGTAAAACGCAGCAATTTGTAAAGTTACATGTCACTGCATGCTCATAACTTTCTATTTGTTCTAACTGCAACAACATTGTTTTTTCGTTTTGTCATTTTGTTGTTCTCCACTTTGCACCTATTTTTTTAAACTAAATAAATTAAGGAAGGAAAAAGAAGGGAAGATGTGTGCACAAGTACAATCACTTTGTTGACTAGCTAGATAGAGTTGTAGAAGTAGTCGTAGTAGCAGTCACAGTCACAGTTGTGCTGCTGCCGCCCGCCGTCGCTTTAATTGAATTGCCCTGTTAATAGGTTAATTAACTCAATTTCGTCTTTTCGCTTTTCTCTATCTTTACTTCGTTCACTTTGCCCATCCTTTCCTCATTTGAACTTGTTTGCCCACACACAGTTGAAACTGCTGTTTTTTATTTTTCTATTTATTTGGAGTTGTACTCTTTCTTTTTACTTATTCCCCGTCATGAGACTAATACTCTCATCGCAAGTGCATCTCACTTTTCCAGCTGCTACTTTTCAATGTCGTGCGTCTGTGCGTTACTCGGTTTCTCCAGTTACTCTAGCACTGAACGTTTTGTTTGTTTTTAGTAGTTAGAAAAGCGCGTAAAAGTGATCACTTGATATTAAAAAAGCTTTGCTCAATCCAGGTCGATTACAACCGCTGATGACGAGAGACTCACGACCATCTAAATTCACTAATGGGCGCTTCACTGCATAACATTTTTGGGACTTTTGGCAGTGAGAGAAAGTACTTGTCTTGCAACCACTAACAAGGCACGTAAAGGAGGGAAAAGGTAATTAATACTTCATTGGCAATTGTGCCTGGCATTTGCCATTCATTTTCCACTTTTTTTATTATCTTCTCCTTTTCCTTCTCAGTTTCTTCAAAGTTCTTTCTGAAGACATGGCGATATTTTGATCAGTTTGCCTTTGAGTTTAGCTGATTGTTTGTTTATTACGGAAGTTTTCCCTTTTTGCTCTTTCTGAACGGAAATTGCTGTGGTATCGGTGTGCACTACAAAATCTGAAAATTGCAGTCTGTGACTGTCTGACAGGAAATGGACGGGTCTGATCTGGGTTCAGAGAAAACTTGAAACTAAGATCTAACATCATCATCGTCTGAGCAAGAAACTAGCAATTGTGATAGTCTCTCCTTCCAGTTATTATATCTGCAGCTTTGAATGTATTATTGATAATTTACGAAACACTAATGTTATTTACTGCCTACTCTCTCCCTTTCTCTTCTCAATAGCTTACGTTTAGCTGATGTTTACGATTTTGATGTCGATTTGCTGGGGAAAAATAAAAAGGAGGATAATGGGAGACAGATCAGACTAATGTTGCCACATCCCAGACCAGAAAAAACTGCAGCAGTTAATTGTCCGTCTCTTTGATCACATTTATTATTGAGCAACAATGGCATATTTATTTAGAAAAAAAGTAATTTTTCAATTTTTTAATGTTTTTTATCAATGAAGTTTGTTTGTGTACGATGTATAGCATTGAAGTTGTTTTTAAAGTTCAAAGCTTGTGTTGTAGAGTAGAGTGGTTTGTAAATTTGCAAACAGGTATTATAGAAAATGTCAAACAATTGGTTAAAAGTAATTCTGTTTGCAGGAAGAAGCGGACAGGTAAAAATTTTATTCTATTTTTTATGTTTTTAATAAAAAAAAATTGCCTTGGGTATGTTTTTCATACATCTGTGCATTTTAAATAGTAGCACTCTCTATTCAGCTCTAATGACATTTGAAACTTTTTTTATGCCAACTCTTCTGATATTATTCAGCTTTTTTCTGGTAAGATCTTCATTTACTTTTTAAAAACAGCAAGTCAAGCAGAAAAGTGTTACACAAAATGATCGTTTTGTATTGCACTAAATGATAAAAAATTTTAAATTTCTCTTTTTACGTTTGCTTTTTTTGACTCTTTCCTGTCATCTCCATTCACAACTTTTCTTTTTTTCTTTTGGAAAAAAGGATAAACTTTTATTGTTAAAATTGAATTATATTTTTTAAATTTTAATGTACAATGTAAAATAGTTAATTTCATCTGATAAAAAATAAAAAATTTTTAAATTTTTAAATTATTTTAGGTTTTTTATATATTAAATAGTAGTGAGATACTGTTTGCCAAGCAAAGTCATTGTTGAAATTTTTTAAATCGGTTTCATTTTTCTAAGAAAAGTGGTTTTGGGCACAGACACAAGTTTTAACTTTTTATTTTTTACTACTAGAAGCCTAGAAAAATCAGAAAAGATTAGTAGAGAAGCAACGAAGGCAAAAAAGTAGAGTGAAGAGGTTTTCATTTTGCAGACTAATTTATTCAACGAGTATTTTTTATTTATTTACCACTTTTCACTTCTCTCTCGTTTTGCTTGGCTACAATTTGAAATTTGAGCGCCGATTGCAACAACAACTAACGCAAACTTTTCAGCCACTAACAAAAAATTTGCAATTTTAAAATTTCATTCAAGTTTTTAGCATATGACTTACTGTGATTATTTACAGACTTTTCAGTAAAACTAACATAATAAAATTTTTTTAAAAATTTTAAAATGCAATGAAATTAGTGAAAATCAAAAGCATACGCTTAGAAAAATTACAAGTTAGCCCTGAGCCCTGAATACAAAGTTAGTTTTCTGAAAATATGTTTGATACATGTATCTGAAGATGATCAGGAAAAAAGCGCTTCATTCGGGCTAACTCAAACCCAATAACCGTTTTTAGTTAGAAAAGAATTTTTTCTTTAACAGGGCAAAGATAATATTCACCTAGAGTACCCTGTGAGTATCCCGAAGGATCCAGTTTGCCGTTTTTCCCTCAGTGGTGTTATCTTTTTTTCTTTTTTTCCTGAGAAACAGGCCGTTGCACAGTTTCTTTCCAATTCTGACACATGAGAACCTTTGCATTGCATTGTGCACAACAACCGACGTTGTCTCTCATTTGGTGTTAGCTTAGGGGCACTTAGGTGCACTGGCAGCAGCAACAGCAGCAGCACAGTTCACTCCCCTTCATCTTTTAGTCCAAGTTCAACAGTGTTTGCCGATCTATGCATTAATTTATGATTGGTGCACTATGAAAGTGCTAGTGGTGCTACTGATGGTCAATTGCATAGTATCCAGTCCTTTTTGTGAGCTATCATCATCATCATCAACATCATCATCATCAACATCATCATCATCAACATTATTGCTATAAAGTAATGAATGAAAAAGGGAAACAATCAAGCTTTATGCTCACTCTGTCCAGTCTAGCATTGCTCATATTTCTCAACTCATCGGCTAGTTTTGTCATTCAGCTGTTATTCTGTACAGCTTTGTCGTTTTCTATTTTTTTCTCTCTACCACTTGTGTGAAAAAAGATGAGATGAGAAGTGAGTGAATATTCAGCAGTATTCCGCTGACGTGATTTGACTTGAAGGTTGAGGGAGAGGAAGCAAAAAGAAAACTGAGGAGCCTGGACAATCGTTCTGAGTGGCAAGTGGGTTCAATTGGATTTGCTGTTAGTGAATGAAGTGCCAGCAAAACAACTGAACTCGTAGTATGACGAAAAGTCGCTCCTTTTGCTTATCTTTTGCAATCCTGGGAAAAATACACGCAAATACTTGCGCAACTCCAGTTGAAAACAACTCCTACTGCAGCTGTTTTGTATTGTGTGCGTGTGTGTATGTTGTAAGCTGACTTTTCTGGCTACAATTTGCTGATGGCTGAGTACCCTAAGTCAGAACCAGCGTTTCTACTTTACTGAAAGAGACTAACTACTAGTCGTCAAAATTGTGTCCACTTGGCTAGCAAACACAAACATGAAAAGTGAATTTGGACGACAGATTTTTGCTTTCTCTTCGGTCTGCCTGGCGACAAGCGTTTGGACTTCTTTCTATTCATTCATTCATTCATTTTTTATTCCGTCTTTTGACAAACATCGACATAAATCATTGAGCGTTTGAATGCTATGCTTCTTTCTTCTCTCTTGTTGTTTCTTTTTGCTTTCTTTTGGTTTCTTTGTTTCATGTTTGTTCATGTTTGTGTGTGTGTCTGTTTACAGTCTGTCTGTCTTTTTTTGCTTTTTCCATTTCTTTTGATTTGACCGATCGATAGGGTCACTGTCTGCTCCGCTGGGACACGAGTGTTGAACTGTGCTGCCGTTGCTGCTGCTGTTCCTCACTCACTTGAGCTTTAGTTACATTTTTGCCACTTTAGTTCTTCTCACTTGAGTTCACTGTTGCACAGTTTCTGTTTAGTTGGTGCTAACTCTTAATTCGCTTGTTTTTCGTCTTTTCGTCTCTTCTATTTTTAGCCGGCGGATGTTTCAAGTGCCGCTGTTTTGTACTTCAAGATGCTGCATCAAATTCACTTTACCGAGAATCAGCATTAGTTATCTTCTTTTTTTTCCTTCCATCTAAACTCGCACTCACTTAAAGGTAGTGGTAGTGGTGATGTGTTTGTCAGTGATCCGCCGTTTTTTTCTGCGTCTTTGTGTGTCTGGTACCCTTGAACTGTTAAGTGCTCTACAGTTGTCGTACGGCAGAAACAGCTGCTGTTCAAAACAGCTGCAGCTGTACACTGAATGAAAGACAAAATTTGTGGGAAACGATGATGATGACCATGCAAAATGGTAGACCAAAAACAACATGACACTCACTGGAGTTACTGTCATACTGAAATGATGAGCACTTTATTTTATCAATGAATTTTAAAAAGCACTTAAGTTTGAATAAACCAGGTGTGTTTGAAAACGTGTTTGAATAAATGTTTTATTCTGCCTGTTTGAAACCGACTACTACTTTATTTATTATTTTCTATTTGTTAAACATTTTTTTTCACAGCGCCTGTTCTTCATCATTTATCATTTGCCATCAATCGATTGGAGGCACCGTTGTCTGCCGATGTCGACGACTGAATTTGCGGCCTTTTTCTCCCTTTTCTATCTATTCCTTGCTCAATTTATGCATACCGCATCTATTGTCTTGGTAGGCTTTTCGTAAACAAGATTAACTCAACTTTTATGTATAATAGAAGCAGCACCAGCAGCATCAGCGCTTGCCGTTGGCTCTTTTTTGCGCTTGCTTCAAACTGCCAAATTATTCTAATGAATGGTCGTGGTTGTGGTGAGTTGATGCAGGCTCTACCAGCAGAAATGGTTTCTGTTTTTTGTTTGTCGCTCGTACCGCTATTATATTTTGTTCCTGCTGGTTTACTGCTGGTTTTTTGTGCCTTTTTTTTATATTCTCCATGCATCACCTACCTAAAAGCCTCTCTGCACACATCCATCTATCGACCGAACGACCTGTCGGAGAGATTTATTTTTGCCGTTTTTAGAGCGCCCATTAAAGTGTGTCTAGCGGTGTGTGTGTGTATGAACGAGCGATCGAGGTGATTGTTGCCTTCTTTTTATTTTTATACTTTGTTTATCTTTGAGTATGGCGGATGAATGAGGATGAATGAGGATATTCAAGTAAATGAATGAATGAACAAATAAAGGAAAAAGAGTGATGTATGTGCGCAGTGTGCACTCGCCTGCTCTATCAAGTGAGTAAGCTATGTGTGTGTGTGGGAGTGCCAGTCATCAGCACTCTAATTGACACTTTGATTGCGGTCTTTGATCGCTGGCAAAGATGAGCATGATGAAAAGGAAGTTGACCTTGAGTAGCTTTATTTGAACTTTGTTTTTAAAGTTCAAACTGTATGGTTATTTCAATTTTATGTTTTTTGTGCGTTTCCAGTGTTATCCTCTAACTTGCACTCTGACTCTTGTGGTCAATCCTTTTCCGCATCACATGCACACTCGTTTCTTTGCAATCAAATCAAAATGTGTTCTGGGCAGTGCATGCACAAAGTGCTGCGTTGCTACTTTTCTGCCTCTAGCCTTTATTTAATTTGAACCCTACTTTTGCTGTGCTGTGAAATCGATCCACCAGTAAGCTTGCCTGTTGGTCTGCTTTCTATCCTGATGACCACTCATTTACAAGCACAGGCAGAAAACAGTCCTTGACCAGCAATTATTTGTGACATTATTTTCTCTTTGCATCTTCCCTCCCCCTCTAATTACAGTCTGCCTTCTTTCTCAGTGCATTTTCACCCCAGAACCTGAGCCTGCTCCAGCAAACTTTGAGTCAAGGACAAAAGAAAAAGTGCAACGCAAGAAAGTGCCCATTTGATTCGCCTTCAAACCAAATATTTGAAGTTGTGGAATTTTGTCTGCAATTTTGGAACCAGATCTGTTTGCCTTGTTGGCAGGCGGAACTGTTCTGCTGAGCACTGCACGTCCTCTCCTCTCTTCTCACACATTTTCCCACCGAGTCACACAGGGAAATGGGTTCAGTGGTAACTGAAAAAAGTTTTCAGTTCTGACTGAAAAGTCTGTTTTTTCATCAATGACTGAAAAAATTTTAAGTCATGTTTGAAAAAAATGAGCTTCAGTCACAACAGAAAAATATTTTTCAGTCACAACTAAACAATTTTTAAGTCAC
>JAALOO010000641.1_pt3 | contig 14334 bp, 12 predicted proteins | sample 7257641 | NCBI WGS metagenome assembly JAALOO01 (sample SAMN14085613, study PRJNA598686) | mite metagenome | biome: ENVO:01001000; feature: ENVO:01001002; material: ENVO:01001226; isolation source: single female mite from University of Michigan culture on fish food culture... ...
GAGAGAGAGTGAACAAGCAACCAGGAACAACAACCACAATAAATAGAAGAAGAAAAGAGGCACTTTTGAAGAGGATGATTATCGTCTTCGGTGGCCACGAGCAAACTTCAAATGCAAAAAGCGGGATCTGCTGGTTCACGAAGAAGGAAGGAGGGGTGGGATGGAATAGGGTCCTTCTAAATGCCGATGATCAGATGAGGATCACTGGTGGTGGTGGTGAACGTGGCCACCGAGAGAGTGCTGGTGGTCAGAAAGTGGTGGCCTGTCTCTCACTTCTCTGTCGACTGCAGAAGACGGCCGTACGTTGCGTACGAATGCTGCACTGCAGGCTGCAGCTGTGCTCAAACGGCAACAACAAACGGGCTCGAGCCTTTCAATCCAGTGCACTCCAATGAAATCCTGCGCCGTACTCTTCGCCGTACTCTCACGCACCACTCAGCTTGGACACATTCCAAACAGCTCGCTGGCATCACACAGGCACAAACTTGATTGATCAAATAAATCACAGACATCACCATCTCCATCACCTGGCCATCAGCACGCCCGCCGGCAACTTTGTTTTATCAGCACAAACTTTTCCTCGAGTTTGGTCCACTACCACCACCACCACTAGCCCATCACGAACGAGACATGCCGCTGGACATTCCACGCGACCATAACAATGGCGGCGACGGCGACGGTGACGGCGAGTGGGTTGATCTACAGGGCTACCAGGCCATGAACGTCGCAGTTGTCGATGACGATGATGAAGAGGAGGAGGAGGAGGAGGAGGCGGAAGAAGGCGATGAAGAGGGCGAGAGCGACTTTGACTTCACCAGTGATGAAGATGGGGAGGGGGTGGCGAGAGAAGAGGAGGCCGCGGCAGAACGGACTACGCAATCGGACGACAACGCTGAAGAGCCAGACAGATACGCCCACTACAGACCAATCAGACAGGCTGATGATCCGATGATGAATGGCGGTGGCCGGGGTGGGGATGCTGCTGCTGCCGCCGCCGAACCAGCTGGTGCTGAAGAAGAGGCCGAAGCAAACCAGGCGAGAAACGTCTTCTACCAGCACAACTACGTCGTCCAGTGGATCCCCACCGATGAGCCACTCTTTGATCGAGGGCAATTCGAAGCCAGACAGGCTGCTGCTGCTGCTGAAACAGCTGCGCCAAATTCTACAGTCTCAACCAGTGAAACATCAACAAATGAGACTCGCCCTTCAGAAAATTCCACCGATGAGAGCAGCAGCAACAACCAGTCAACCACTTCAGCAGTTCTTCAGTCCGATGCTTCAGCAACAGACAACAGCAGTGTTGCCAAAGAGCAACCGCTGGACAAGGAGAAGATTGACGTCATCAAGGGACTGATGTCCGGTTTCAGACTGCCCGAAGAAAGCCTCCCTGGCTGGGCGAAGGAGATTCCCGAGGAGCAGTGGAAGTCGCTTATCAACAAAAAGATGGATGGCTAGTCACCTCTTTTCAATTCTGTAAATAAACGTGAAAGTGTTTTTAATGTGGTTATTAATAATAAAAAATGTATTCGCCAATTAACAATTCCAGGTGTTCTCAGAGTACTTGAGTGTGAAGTGTGTGTTTACAAGAAAGCCTGCAGCTCCTCCTTCGTCCACATGTGGTAGCCCTTGTCCTTGGTGATGGTGGCCACCTCGACGTTCGTCGAGCTGAGCTTCTCCTCCATGACCTGCTTCAGAATCTTCAGAACTGTCTTCAGCGCTTCATCAATGGTGATGGACTGAAGAAGGAAAAACAGTTGTAAGTCAAAAGTGAAAACAAAACAAGTTCTAAAGCCAACTCACCTTGTTGTAGCTCTCCTGAAGAGCCTGTTGAGCGCCCTCGCAGCCTGATCCGATGGCCTTTGCCTCACAGGAGACGTAGGTTCCCGACGGGTCCATGAAGTAGAGGGCCGGACCGACGTCATTGTCGACGCCGGCAAAGAGAATGGCCAGTCCAAAGGGACGACTCATTGCACTGCCTTCATTGTCGCTGTCGCCGAACTGAATGGCCAAGTTGGCGACCGCCTGGGTGCAGCTCTCTACGGACATCTTCTCGTTGTAGAGGAACCAGTGGTGCTAAACAAGTCAAGAGCAGTTTTAGAAAAAAACATTCTCATTTAGTAAATCAAATCTTTACCTGAGCCTCCACTCGAGCCCGGTCGACCATGGTGCGAGCGTCGGCCATCAGACCGGAGCAAGCACAGGCGACGTGCTTGTCAATCTCCGAGATCTTCTCCGTGGCCGAGGCGTCCATCAGTGGAGAGGAGACGCGTTTCTCCACCGCCAGCAGAACGCCATCCACGCACTTGATAGCGATGGCAGTTGATCCAAGCTATCAGAATGACAACGCCGAATTGTTAGTCAAAAGACCAGAAAAGAGTTTCAAGTGAGAGAAAATGTTGAGCTGCACAAACCTTAATGGCTTCAATCGCGTATTCCACCTGGAACAGACGTCCCTCCGGTGAGAAGGTGTTGACGCCGCGATCGTACTCTGATCGAGTCATAAACATTTTGAGCTTGGTCTTGTTGAGACTGTTTTTGAGATGAGGGAACAAGAACTGATGCAAAGAACCGGCGACGGCGATATGAGGTTTTTTGCTAGACGATGCAAAGTTGACAAGCACAATTTTTCGCCGACTCACGGAGAAAACACAACGCGATCAGCAGTGGGCTGCCCTCAAATGACATGACCGCCAGCAAAGACGGCTCAAAAACAAAAAAACTTGACTTGTTTACATCGCATCAGCTGTTGTCTTTCCGTCATCTTAACCTTATCACACGGTACTCTAAGGTTCAGCATGGTCTGCGAAAAGTGCCAGAAGAAGCTGGGCAAGGTCATTACGCCAGATGCCTGGAAGTCGGGCGCTCGGAACACTACGGGTAAGCAAAGTTGCCTATTGAAACATCGATGAAGCTAAGTTTTACCCTTATTCCCAATCCCAAACAGAGGGCGGAGGACGATCGATAAATGAGAACAAGGCGCTGACGTCAAAGAAGAACCGCTTCACGCCGTACACCAAGTTTGAGACGTGTAAAATCTGCAAACAGAAAGTTCATCAGGCTGGATCACATTACTGCCAATGTAAGTACCTAAAGATGCTTTGAAAAGATCCTTGTCGCTAACATTTTCATATCCCTCAAATTAGCCTGCGCCTACAAGAAGGCAATCTGCGCCATGTGTGGGAAAAAGCTCTACAGTACGAAAAACTACGCACAATCTTCCGTATAAAAGGATTCCTTGCGATTCTAAAAGCACCTTTTCCCAATACATTGTACATAACACCCATAAGAAGAAAAATTCATTTTTTGTAACATGTTTTTTGAACAACATTGCAATAAATATTTGAAGCGAAAATCATATAATTCGTAGAAGCGTTTATCACATGCAATTCTTCAGGAGGGGGCAAAGAGTCAGTTGGTCCTTCAGTTGAGTAGGCGGTAATGATGAATGAAGCGGTCACAGCTGCCCCAGCAGGACAATGTTATCCTCCGGCTGACCACTTCCAACGGTGCTGGGAATGGGCTGGCACCAGGGATTGAAGACCGAGTAGGCGCTCAGCTCGCCGGCCCGTCGGTTGCGCAGGTTAGTGCAGACGAAGATGAGCAGAGCCAGGGCAAAACAGACCGACCCGAAGCCGTACTTGTAGGCGACCACCTGAAGGACGACGTACAGCAGCAGCTTGAAGGCGATCCAGGCGATGTGAGCAGTGGTCTTGTGCTTCAGAAAGTGGCGAACCAGCGAGAGGAAGGAGTCATCATCGTCGTCCTCATCTTCTTCCACCACCCCGCCCTGTCCATCAGCAAAAAAGGGAAACTCCTGGATGTCCTCCTCCTCTTCCTCTTCTTCACCTCCTTGTCCCAGACGACGACCGCCTCGCAGCGGTGCTCGAACTGGTAGTGCTGGCGGTCGCGGAGGCAGGACATCATTATCATCCAGATCATCGAAGGCAAAGTTCTCCGCCAGCACACGAGGATCATCAAAGGGATCAATCTCCGCTGGACGTCGACCACCACCGCCTCGGTGGTGGTTATTGTGGTGACGATTTCGGGTGGTGTTGTTACTGCTGCCGCTGCCGGTGCTGCCGAAGCGAAAGACGCGAGCCAGCTGACGACCTAATTTGCTGGTATCAGGCTGCTGCTTCGACTTCTTATCTTCCTCCTCTTCGCGTGCTTTCTTCGCGGCGGCCTCCTTCTCCTCTGCCGCCTTCCTCACCTCGTCCTCTTCAGTTCTGTTCTTCAGGTACCGCTGTCGAAGTAGCTGCCGTACATTGGAGACCTCATTTTCGGTGGTCAACGCCGAGACGCCCGACTGGAACATCTCCATGCGCTCTTTGTTTGACAGTTTACGTTGCTCTCCTGCCATTGATGCCAGTATTTCAGAGAGGAAAGGGGGTTGCAGTTTATCAGCAGGGCGAGGAGAAGCTGTTTACCTCAGCAAAATTGAAGCGCACACAGTCGTCGTACAAAAGATTGCCGATGACGATAAGACGAGCTCTCCTCATAAAGCCAAGTCAGTCACTGACTACGAGAGCATTTGGGGAAGTAAACGTACAGCTGTACAAATCTAGCCAAACCAAAACATGAGCAATCAGACAGCAGAAAACGACATCTAGTGGACTGTATTGAGAAACAGTCTTTTTTAAACTCCAATGTCAAATGTAATCATCATTCAAAGTAGAGCCTCTTTGCAAAATCCTTTCACTCGAAAAAAGTTAAGACAATTAGTGGTTTTTTTATATCAAAGAGTGATTACACAACGAGTTTATTTGACAACAATGAAGGTTTTGGTTTGGGGTAGTGGTAGTGTACACATTTACAAGTTGAATTAGAGCAAAAGTATAAAGCGGTAAAGTAGAATCATAAATGATGATTGTGTTGAATTACCAATTGTAGTAAAATGCTAGTTTGTATAAAAAGGGGAGAAATGCAAATCTTCATTCTAATGAGTTAAAAGAGCCGGCTGAAAAATAAATGAAATGCATGCGGGTCGAAAGAAAATGCAAAAACTGATCCGAGTAAGAATGGAGGGTTACAAAGTGAAAGCATCAAATCAGTACACTGTGCTGAGAAGTAAAAACAGAGCAAGAGAATCTTGCACAAGCAGACAAAAGTGCTCGCCTGCTTGCAAAAGAGAAGAATGAGAAGTCAAGAAGAGTAAAAGAAAGAAGAGAAATAATGAAAAATGCATGAATGGGAAAAACAAATAAAAATAAGACAATAATCATAAAAGGATATAGATGAGGTGGTAGATGAGTGGGAGGAACAACAGGCAGAAACAGATCACAATCAAAGATGGACGAGAGGAGGGAGAGACGGTACGGCTAGAGTTGAGAAGAGTCAAGGAGAAAGGGATGTTGGGGGGAAGGGACAAATAGAGTGAGTCAGGGCTTAAGTAATTGGACTGTGCAGACACTGAAGATCATCAGATGAGATAGCTATAGCTTTAAGCTTCCTCCACCTTATCACCACCATTGGACTTCTCCTTCTCTTCAGTCTCCCTCAGCTCATCCTCTTCCCCAGCATTATTATCACCATCAGCCTTGGCCCCCGTCTTTTTCGTCGTCTCAGCTGCAGCAGTACTGACGACCTTCTGTGGGTTGCTCTGCTTCCGCTTCTTCCCGCCCAGCTGACTGCAGCTGCTGCTGTGCGTGTTCTCTGTCTCCGTCAGTGAGCTGCAGCTGACGGAGCTGGCCACCGAGAGGCCGTCCAGCGAGCGGTTAGAGTCTTCGCCGTCGATGACTGCTCCAGCAGTACCACCACAGCTGGCAGATAGGTCAATCTTCAGTCTCTTTGGACTGCTGCTGCCGTCTTCGTGGTCATCATCGTCCTGGTCATTATTCTCTTCATCAAAGTTGGAGTTTGAGTTGCTCTCGTGGACAATCACAGACGATCGGGCGGCGGCAGTGGCAGGGGAAAAAGGCTGAGGTTGTTGAGGAGCAGCAGCGGCTGCGGCAGCGGCCACCGCCGCCGTCAGCTCCAGCGGAATCATCTGCACCTTCTTCTGGTCGCCGGTAATCAGGCGAATCATATTCTTCCCGTCATAGTCGTCCTCAACGGGCGCCTGACCGCTGCTGCTCGCCAACAGTGCCGCCTCTCTCGCCATGGTCACCTGCTTCAGCGCCTGCATCTTGGCGGAGTTTCCGCTCTGGTGAGGATAAAGATGAGGATGATTAAAGTTAGAAAATCTCTCACACTTTTCACATGTAAAAAGACCACTTACATTGGGCGTCCGCTTTCGGTGAGCAATAAAGTCCCGTCGCATGTGAATCGGCCGGTCGCGATTGTGCAGTTTGTAGTAGAGGCCGCAGGCGTTGCAGACAATCTCACCGCGCACATTGCGCCGCCACTCGCTGGACTTGTTGACGCCGCAGTTTGTGCACTGGACGTCTCTCGCCTTTACCTGACAGGGGCAAAAAAGAAAAACAGATTAGTTGTTAAAATCCTTCCCTTATCTTTTTCGACACCACCTACCTTCCGTCCCGAGTGCGATTTTCGGCCCGGCGAGGCGCCGCTGCCGTCGTCGCAGTTTTTGTCACTGACGACGATAGGCAGTGCCGCCATGAGCAGCGCCTTCCGATTCAGCTGACTGCTGCTGTGGTCGCTGAAGCTGTTGTGGTGGCCAATGATGCCCACGGGGTGCGTCGCCGAGATGGACGGCTGCTGATGCTGCTGCTCGCCATCAGAAGAGGGCCCCGTGTTGGAGCTTTTCCGCTTGGTCGTGTTGGACGACTTTCCTCCTCCGCCCATCAGTGCGCTCATAGCGCTGGCCATGGCGGCCGCCGCCCCAGTGCCGCACTTGGCGCACAGGTAGTGGGAAATGTTGCCGTACCGGCGCAGCTGTGTGGTCGAGCTGAGGATGCCGCAGTTGGCGCACTCATGCGCCGCCAGGCCATTTTTGCTTCCAGCGACCGATGGCCCTCGCTTTCGGGTGAGCTGTGCCGCCAGCTGACTGCTGTTGTCCATCATCTCCTCATCATCGTCTTCCTCTTCACCGTCATCATCAGCGACCATTGCTGACCTGTTGTTGTGGTGGTGAAGGACATTGTCTGCCGCGCTGTTGTTTCCATTGTTCGTCCCTGCTAGTCCCTCGAGGGCGGCAGCGTTCACATTCAGTGTGCTATTGCTGAGGGCAGTGGCGGTCGCCTGAAAGACCGCTGCCAGCGCCTGACTGGCAAGCATCGAGTTCAGCTGGCTGGCAGAACTGGAAGCGGCGGCGGCAGAGTCCTGGCCGTTGCCATTGCTGTTTCCGCCCACTGCAGAGGGAAAGGCCGCTCCAGAGGACTGCAAAATGGCGGAAATGAGCGCCGCTTGCGTAGCGTTCGGCGTCGCCAGCGCCGACAGGTCAAACAGTCCCTGAAAAGGTGAGCTGCCTGAAACAGCAGAGGCAGAGGCAACAGAAGCCTGTGACAGGTCTTGGCACTGTAAAAACAAAAAGTTTTAAAATCTGAGGAAAAATAGCACTTTTGAGCACTTACACTGCTCTCCTCTGAGGTCTCGTCCTTCACCTGAACACTGACCAGATTGGCGGGATTGCAGGCCTGCTCCATGCTCGCCAAACTGATGTCTCTTTCCACGTCGCTGGAGCAGTCCTCCTCTTCCTCGAGTTTGACCTCGGTGATGACGCTGTCCTCTTCCTCCTCCCTCTTTACCTCAAACAAAGCCCCCTTAGCGCCCTTTGCGTTACTTTGAGAAGAGGAGGAGGAGTTCATCTTCGGTCCCTGGTGAAGATCAACGGCACTTAACGGGTTCTGACGAGCCGGCGTTCCAAGAGCTTTGCTATTGTTGCTGAGGTTAGCGGTGCCACCACTACCGGTACCGTTACCACCCGTAATGATGACGTACTTGGTGGCGGTTCCGCCGTTGGCAGTGCCCGCATTCAGCACCGTTACCGGCGGATTACGAGCAGAACTAGTGCTAGCATTGAGATACGTTTGCGGAGAGGTGTTAATCTTGTTGACTTCCAGCTGCTGCTGCTGAAACTGCTGAGGCGACTGCTGGCGGACAATGCTAAACGCCCCGCCATTGACCACCGAGTCCATGGGCGAGGCCTGTTTGCCACTGCTGTTCCCATTACCGCCGGCACTCTTCGGCTGACCGCCGTTCATCTTCGAGTACCGGTTTCGAGGGTAGACAATGTCCTTGCGCATCTCAATGGGTCGATTGACGCCGTACAGTTTGTAGTAGAGGCCGCAGGCGTTGCAGGCCACCTGCTTGTTCGCCGTCCGCCGCCACATGGAGCTGGTGAGGGTGCCACAGTTGGAGCACTGCTTCGGCGCCTGGTTCTGCGGTGGGCGGGTGCAGGAGGATGAGGATGATGAAGATGATGAGATCAGTCGACGTTGAACGACAGTCGGCAGCACCAGATTGACGCCGGTCAAAGGGGAGGAAGTGGTGGTTTGCATCAACGGCGACGGCAACCACGAGGACGTCATTATCAAAGGAGTGTACAGGTGTAACGTGTGATGATATTGAGAAGGAGATTCAGTTGAGGATGCAGTCAGCAATTGGCGGAGGTGACATAGATAAGAAGGGAAAAGTGGAAGAGAAGGAGGAGAAAGAAGAGGAGATTTCGAAATTAGAATCAAGCTCGCAGACACTGACAGAACAGCTGTGACTGCCTGCCACCACTCAAAGTGAGATAAAGAATGAGAATGAAACAGCAGCAGCAGCAGCCGCCAACAGTGCACTCTTGCACCGCCGACTCTACAGGCACTGAAACACTGCAAAAGTGAAAGCATCAGCATCAGCCAAAAGAGAGAGAGAGAGAGATAGCAAACTGATGCCTGCTATCCTGGCTTCGCCGGCGGCCGTCGCAAAATTCTGCGCGCCCTTCTTCTTAACCAGCAACAGTTGCCCCCAACAATTGCGCTCAAGTTGGGTGAAAAGCAACTGTTCATTTCTGCCCCCTCTCTCCCAAGACTATCTCTATCGGCGATGGCAGCAGGCGTTGCCATTATCTCTGCCTCACATTCCCACTGCTAGGCCGCAATGTTTACACTACCCGAGAGATCGGTGCGGGAGACAGGAGCGTGTGTGCAGGCGGTGCACGTACAGCAGAGCATTCGTCCGCGGACGATCTTTCCTCCTCTGCTGGTGATTGCCGCCACTGCCGCCGCTCACGAAGCAAATACACACACACACACACAGTATCTAATCTGTCAGGCCAGTCGCCGTCTTCGGCTGCTGTCTCGTTTTCGTCTTTCAGAAGACGACACAGCATCACCATCACACAAAAGTTCTACCACTACTGCGAATCAGGGGAAAAAGACACACCACCATCACCAGCACTGCAACGTACCGTTTGGGCAGCAGTGGGCTGCTATTAATAGCCGACGAGTACTAGTGCTGAAGTGAAGTAATGGAGAACTGGGACTGAATGTGTGTGTGGTTGTGTGGTTGTGCCACCACCGCCACCATCACTTGGCGAATAATCACCAAATGATGAAAAGATGAGGGATGCTACCACTACCACCAACAAGACTGGCCGAAGCAGAAGCATTCATCTTTTGAGGTCTATCGCCTATCGCCCCTACCAAATTGCAAGAGCTGCAGACGCAGATGAAAAACGACCAATTTAATGGCGATGATCACATGAGGGGAAGAAGCAGAAAACAGCGGAAAAATTCTAGAGAAATTCGGCGGAACCGAATAAAGGGAAGGAGAGGTGCAAATGGCCAACTGAGATGGCCTTTCACCAGTGCACTCCGAGGTGTAAACAAAGGGCGAGCGATGCCTTTCAGTGATGCGTCCGTGTAGTGAGAAGAGTGGACGCATCAACAGAAGCAGCAGTAGCAGGAGCTGCCGTCAAGTCCCTAAAGGTTGAGCCCTCAGTTCAACACAGCTCACACATTCTCTCTCAGTAAACAATGGCCAGAGCAAGTGTGCACAGGCAAACAGCCAAACCTCTCTCTCTCTCTCTCCCTATCGCTGAACTCCCAACTCTCTATTGCCCCTGATCTAATCTGATAGTGTGCACGACAATGTAAACACACGGCTACTGCTTCTGCCCTTGCTATAAACAAATAAAGCCGCAGACCACACCTCAAAGAAAAGCGAAGCGAGCAAACTTACCGTCCTCTTCCTCGGCTGCTGAATGCTCGCCGGCGGTCGGTCCTCGCCGTTGTACTTCTTGTACAGGCCACAGGCGTTGCACAGGTAGTGGCCGGCGCCGTTGGTGCGCCACTGGCTGGTGTTGGTCGTGCCGCAGTTGACGCACTCTCGCTCCAGCTTGCCCGCAGAGCCGTCCTCGCTGCCGCTGCCGGCGGCACTGCCCACGCCCCCGCTGCCCCCATTGCTCATCTTCAGGGGCGAGCTGCTGGGAAAGGCGGCGGCCATGGCCTGCCGAAGATCCTCCGCCGCCTCGTAGCCGCCAAAGCTGTTGAGCAGCGCCTGGTGCTGCTGCTGAAGAGCGTGATGGTGATGGTGGTGACTGCCTCCGCCCATCATACTGTCGCCTCGGCTGAAGAGAATGGTGGGCGAGGTGGGCGGACTGGGGCCGTCGCTGCTGTTGCTGTTGGTGGTGTTGGCGTTCATCTGAAGGTGGTGAGGGATAAGGTGATTCGTGGGCAGACTAGAGCCGCTTTCGCTTTTGATGGTGGTGGAGTTTGCAGAGCTGCTATTGTTTGACTGGGCACTCTGAGCGGTGGTGAGCATCAGCGCCAAAGTGGTGGCCATGCTTGGATCGTCCTCGTCCTCCTCCTCCTCAAAGTCTGAAGATGAGGCAGAATAGCCGTCTAAAACGAACTGATCTGCTCGCTTCAAAGTCGAATGAGCTGATGAGACGAGGGTCGAAAACTGATTATCAGTAGATTGTGGCGGTGTTGCGACTGATGACGATGAGTCAGGACGATTGCGCTTGCCGCCTGCAGACTTCTGCAAGCTAGAGCTCGATAAGCGAATGCGCTGATGATGATCACCGCTGAGAAGACTGGACCCTGCTGCGGCTGCTGCTGCTGGGTCGATCTGAGACTTGCGCACGCTGATCACACGAGGCTTAGATGTAAGAGATAGCAGAGATTTCCCCTGTTGACGCTGCTTATGATTGACACTGGAGCTACCTCCGCTGGCCGACACTCGAATACGCCTGGGCACTGTCTGGCCAATGAAGTACTGTCCCCTGGAAAAGGCAGACTGACAGCCGCCCTTCACAAGAGATGCCGCTGATGATGATCTTGACTGCTGCTGATTAGATGTACCCGCCGAACAGATTCTCGGTAGATTCTCACCGTCGTAATCGTCGCAGTCGTCGTCAGCAAAGGGATTGAGTGCCACCTCAATCACCTCGGGTTCCTCGAACTCTACAGCAGTTGTTGTTTTTGAAGTTGTTTTTTCTGCCTTTCTCTGTTTCTCAGTGGTGCACGCGAAAAAGCCAAGCTGCTCAAAATTGTCCTCTTCGTCTTCGTCCTCTTCTTCCTCCTCCTCCTCTTCAAGAGAGGAATTGATGCCTCGTGAGTTGTTGAAGATCGAGTCGGTTGAGACGGACGAGTAGTGCGGTGGAGTGATGAGCACCGGTGGCTGATCTCCTTCCTCTTCCTTAATGAATTCTGAGCTGAGGGGAAACTCTGGATCAGGTGACTGATCTTCCTCCTCTTTTAAGTCCTCTTCATTCACTGAAACTCCTTTTCGGTGAGCTTTAATGAGAGTTGGACGTCTCGAAACGGACTTTTCAAAAGCCCGCAGAGAGTTCTCCTTTTCGTCCTGGGAAGATGACTGCTGCTGCTGTTGCTGCTGCTGGCCGGTTGTCCGCTTTGACTGGGAGCTGGACAATGGCTTTTCACCGCTGTTGGAGTCGGTTGCTACCTTAAGCCCTGCTGCAAGAAGCGGTGATGGTGACAGCAAAAGAGTGCTATTCGCTTTCTGTTTCACCACCGAAACGGAAAGAGTACCGCCTTTATCTTTGGCTACTGCTGTCGTCAGTTTGTCAGGTGTGCTACTACCGTTGACAACCACCTTAGGGCTTTGATGCTGCTGCTGCTGTACGGTGTTCTTGAGGTGAATGAGCGTGCTCGCATCTGCAGCCTTCAGCTTTCCGCCCTCGAGAACGTAGAAACAGGTGGGTGGTGACTTTAGAGCGGCCGTCAACTGCTTCTGACCAGGAGGAGTGCTAGGCGATAGTAGATCGGCGGTAACTGCCTTGAGCTGGACTGTCTGGCTGGGGCTGCTCTCCTGCTCACTGCCGCTCTTTGCATTGGAGGTACTGCTCGGAGATGCCTTGATGGCGATCTTCCGCACAACTGTCGGCTGGATAGCTGTGGTGCCGCCGCTGCGCCGAACCACTGCCACAACCGAGCCGCCGTTTCTGCTGCTGTTGCTGCTGCTGCCGCTCGTCCCCTGCTGACCATTCGTTGAGGGTGATTTGCTGCTGTTGCTGGAATCGGTTTTAGCATTCAACAATGTGGTCTTAGTGATGATCTTTTGTAGTTTCTTCTTTACGGAAGTGGTGGCCCTACTGCTGCCGACTACGACCGCCGGAGATGAGGATAAAACCTTTACTGGCGTTTGACGGGGGGTTAAAATCCGGCCAGTGTTGTTGTTGATGGGCTTCTGCGGGAAAAGAATAAAAAAGTAAAAAAAGTGTTAGTAAAAATAAAAACAAAAAACAAAACTAAATCTCAGCAAACACAAAAATAGAATTTCTGACAGTGTCAACAGGTAGAAATCACAAAAACAAAAGAAATCAACAGGCTCAACTCTGCAACACAAATTCTCCAACTCCTTACATTAGTTCAATCAACCAGAAAACCTTCTAAGACTCTGAATCTTTCAATTTCAATCGATCAATCTTAAAAAATGGCCAATCTTCCATTGAGCTGTCTACAGCACATCGACACTCACTGCACCAGGTCTTGTCACCGTTTGACGACCACGACCAAGACGACGACGACGACAAAGACAGCATCGTCTGCCACTTTCTGGAGTCTGGTCTCTCTCACCAGCACTCTTCGCCTTCTTCTCCGATAAGAGCTGCTTGAGAAGTGTGTGTATGTGTGTGTATCTGGTAGATGGATAAGAGCGTCGATAAGATGAACGTGTGCAGCAGTGGTTGTGTGTTTGGTGAAAGGGGGCAAGAGACTGAACCAACAGAGAGAGAGTATAACTTTGAGAGAGTTTGCTGTGCGGTCGATAGCGGCAGCAACCGCCGCCGCCGCTGCCGCACTTATCACTGACACTCGCTGCACACTATCATCGCCACGCTCGCTCGCCCGCTCAAGCTAGCTGACTGTGGCTTGCTGGTTGGCGCGCAATCTACAGAGCAATCTCTGCCCGCAGAAAAGCTTGTAGAAAAGATTGTGCTGTACTGTGCTGGTGACAAGACACTCTCTGTGGACTCTCTGTTATCGGTGCTGGGCTCGGTAGAAAAACTGAGGCTCACAGACAACACCAGTGTGTTTGCAGCGCTGATCTAAGGAAAGATCAGCCAGCCGATGAACAGAAGGGAACATCATCAAAGTCACCAGAGTCCAAAGACGGCTTGGACGCTATGGAAACACCAACGGCGGCAGCGGGAGAAGTACTGCAAATCTCCCCTTCTCTCTTCCCTCTCCCCACAAATTGTTATTGTAGGTAGACAGATAGATCCTTCATCGATCTGGTAAGAGGTGAGAGCGAGTGCGAGAAAGGCAATACTCTGCCGTCGCAACAAACAACAAAACACAGCTACAGCAGACAATCAATCACCAACGGGCTGGCAGCAGTTTTGGCGCCTTCAAGACATCGTCATTCAAGTGGCCATTCAAGAGGAGGAGGTGATGGTGTCGTTATTGGTGGTGCATTGCAAAAGGAAGCTTACGAGGGGAAGTGAGGAAAACGTGGAGGACCTATAATCAGACATCGATAGGCGCTGGTGATGATCCAATTAGGAAAATGTTGATGCTGATGATGATGCTGATGGTCCCACAAAGGTGATGGAGGTGAAGGGGGTGGTAGAATAGATTGGTAAAACCAGCTTGAAAAAGTGCAGAATGCGAAATGACGGAATGAGTGCAGAATGCGAAGTGACGAAATAAGTGCATTTCAGAAAATGAGCGTATATTTCACTGAAAAACCGTTTCAGGAAGCGACGAGCCTTCGTTCTGAGCAGATCAGAAAGCGTGACAAGATTAGTAGTTTGGGTCGAAACGGCGCAACAGATGAAAATAGTCGAATTTGTTACAAATGCCGAACCTCGAACCAGTTCCATCTGGTTCTTCGTGGCCACCTTCAAGATTTGTCCACCACCTCCATCACCGAACTTTCAGCCATTGATGCTGGCAGTCGAATCAAGTCTCTCACTATTCATCGCTTTCATCAACATCACCAACGACCTTCTGCCGATCAACTCCTTCATCTCTTGGTAAC
>JAALOO010001492.1_pt1 | contig 14312 bp, 8 predicted proteins | sample 7257641 | NCBI WGS metagenome assembly JAALOO01 (sample SAMN14085613, study PRJNA598686) | mite metagenome | biome: ENVO:01001000; feature: ENVO:01001002; material: ENVO:01001226; isolation source: single female mite from University of Michigan culture on fish food culture... ...
TGTTTCCAAACAACAACTTCATTCAGGTAACATTGGCACCACCTGACGGCTTGATTTCACACAATGAGGATACTTGCCCTGATTTTCTCGACTATAAATCGTACAAGCAGAAATGTGTTTCTATAAATTTTTAAAACATTTATCTTAATCAGAAGCAAGATAAAATGTCAACTGGACAATTTCCTAGTCATTTCAGCAAAAAGATTTCTCCGTCATGCTTAAAGACGTCTCTATGCTCTGTGAAACTCAAGCCGGCGTCGGTGAGCAGTCTCTGTGGTTGAAGTGTCGCCACTGCTGCGGCACTCATCCTAGGTTATTCAGAGCTGCGTCCGGTGACAAAGTGATGGCGACACGTTGTGGTGAGCGGCTGTGTGCCTCTGCTGTGTGCAAATGCTCCCCGTTCGGGTAGCGAGTACGAGAGATGCAAAGACAGGCGCCCTAAGAGAAGCCAGCGATGCGTGTGCCAGAACGCTAGTAGAGACACATTCCCAGTCGATGTTTGACCTGAGCTGGAGGGACGGCTCCCTGCCGAAGTAGTGCCGAAGAAGGAAGGGGAAGAGGGGCACGCCAGAGAAGGGTGGGCAGAGTAAGTCGGCCAGAAAGTTGCCGCAAACCACCAAAGAAGGGCCAGACCCACCCGAACATTCGCACGAATGCTCAGAGTGTCCACGACAAAGACGGGGAGGAGGTGTTCTCGAAAAGCGGGAGGCCACAAAACGCAGTGCTTGCTTGGCGCTTGAGCTCCCTCGTACGGCCGAGTGCCTGAAACCACGCTACGGAGCTTAGCTCTGGAGCTGGTCGTTTGCCAGTAGCTCTGTCACACCTCGGAATAGTTCCCGGCGTCCGGTGATTTTTTTTCATCAACTACACTTTGAGCTCTATCAAGAAAGCAAACTATACTATGTTAACCGGACAATTTCCTAGTCATTTTAGCAAGAAGATTTCTCTGGTATGCTTAAAGACGTCTCTATGTCCTGTGAAACTCAAGCCGGCGTCGGTGAGCAGTCTCTGTGATTGAAGTATCGCCACTGCTGCGGTACTCATCCTAGGTAAGCAGGACTGTGTCTGCGTGACAAAATGAAGGGTGACACATGGTGGGCAGTGCTCCAGAGCAATGCTCACTCTTGAGTGCGCGCACAGCAGAACTTGCTGGCCGCGCTCCCCGCTCCAGGAGGCGGGCTGGGCAAAAGGCACCCCGAAAAGTCTGCAATGCGCGCCAAATCTCTAGTAGAGACACCCATCGTCTGACCTGAGCTCGAGGGGCTCCCTGCCGAAGTAGTGCCCGAGGAGGAAGGGGGAGAAGGGGAGACCCAATGGGCCAGACCCACCACCTGCACACTCGCACGAAAGAAGGCACAGCTGTAGAGGCTGCAGTGTCCATGACAAAGACAAGAGGTGCTCTCGAAGAGTGTCGGCGGCAGAGCAGTGCTTGGCGAGGTTAGCTAGCTCCCATGCCTGATAGCCTGATTTTAAGGCCCCCTGAGCCTTGCTCCAAAGCCTACCATATGTACGCTGCGGGGCAGTCGGTTGCCCGTTCCTGTCACACCACGGAATAATTCCCGGCGTACGGTGATTTTTTGTCATCAACTACGCTTTTAGTCAAACATCATTTGAAAACCGTTTCACTTTTTAGAACTTTTTGTGTCAAGTATGATGCTTCAATGTTATTTATTCATTGACTTTGTCTCTTTTTGCATTTTTCTGCTTTCTTATTGTAGCATTCAGAGCACGTCACATTTTTCCGTCTTTTTTTAAGCTATTCATCAACATCAATATCAGAATGTTACCTCTCTATCAAGAAAGCAAAATACACTACAATTCAAAAAGGGAATTGATTTTCAAGTTTGTTTTGATAGTGTCATTTATGGTCAAAGGAATTGCTGCTGATAATAAGAACAGCTTTGCCAGCATTACTGAAAATGTCTCGTCGACTACAGAAACGGTCTCGCCGTGGAAGAACATTTCAACTACCACCACCATAACCTCTTCTAAGAAAGCTAACAACAAATCTACTACAAGATACATCCCCGGCGCCCACTCAACTATGGAAGATAACTCAACGATGATTGTCATCATCCCCGTTGCGGTCATCTTCTTTCTGTTGGGCATTTCTATCATCCTCTACTGCTTTTTTTGCGAGAGCTCCAACGATACTGACGTGGTGGATGAAGAAAAAAGTCGCCGTGGAAAAAGTTCCAAGGCTAAAAGAGTCAAGGTACTTTCTACAAAAACAAAAAAGTCGCCTTCATTCAGTGTTTCGAGCAAGAAGTCTCCTGTTCCATCTATCAAGTCAAACAAAGAAGTCGTGACTACAGTCCCTGATAAGGCACTGAAGAGCAAGGTTGCCGAAGGCGGTGGAGGCGGTGTCGCTGCCGTTCCGGGCAGTCAAATACAATTGGGTAGCATTTTGCTTTCTTCTCCATATGCTACTCAAAATGTTGGCGCTGGCGCAGTCGTGAAAAGCCAATCGGGTGTCAAGAGTACCGTTGCTGGAAAAAGCTGGACAAACGCAGCCTCAAAGAGTAAGTTGGATGGAAAAAGGAAGATGAGCTCTATTGAGAAGAACCTACTCAAGGCAAAGAATGCCCTCAAGTCAACAACCTCAAACGTTAAAAGTTATCGAAGTGCAGGCTTTTACATTCCCGGTAGCAGTTTCCAGAGCACCCGGTAAAGAGTCTCTTCACCTTTCTTTGTTTTTGGTTGTTTGTTTACCAAAGTTTTTGTTGCAACGATTTTAAAGATTTTACAAACTGTTTTTGATATAAAAGTTAATTAAAAAATAGTAGTTTAGTGCTCGAAACTAATATAAAAACATACCTGATTTGTTTGAAAGCACAGAATAAAGCCGCTGAAACTAGAAATGAGATTTTTACGTACACAAATGATGCAGTTTATAATAAAAATAGTCGTTTATTGTCTCAACTGTCCATCAACTTGTTCTCAAGTACAGATTAGGATTTGACCCTTTCAGTTGAAAGCCTTTGCTGCCACTGACTTGATCAGCTTCAGAAGGGAGTCAATTTTGGAGTTGTTGATGTAGACGTTCATGGTGACAGGGCCAGTCTGAATGGAGTGTGTGTCGTTCAAGATTGGGCGACCAGTGCTGTTCCAGCTAGGAGAGTGGGTGCTGTTCCAGGATGGCCAGCCGTTGGTAGAGTTCCAGTTTGGGGAATGAGTAGAGTTCCAAGATGGCCAGTTATTGGTGGAGTTCCAGTTTGGGACGTGGGTACTGTTCCAGGACGGCCAACCATGAGTTGAGTTCCAGCTGGGAGCATTGGTGGAGTTCCACGACGGCCAGCTGTTAGTAGAGTTCCAGTTCGGAGAGTGTGTGCTGTTCCACGAGGGCCATCCGTTAGTGCTGTTCCAGTTTGGTGAGTGTGTAGAGTTCCAGGAAGGCCAGTTAGTGGAGTTCCAGTTTGGAGAATGTGTGCTGTTCCACGATGGCCAACTGTTGGAAGAATTCCAACTGGGCGCATTAGTGGTGTTCCAAGAAGGCCAGCTGTTGGTGCTGTTCCAGTTGGGCGAATGAGTGCTGTTCCAAGACGGCCATTGGTTAGTGGAATTCCAGTTTGGAGAGTGAGTACTGTTCCAAGATGGCCAACTGTTGGTAGAGTTCCAGTTCGGTGCATGAGTGATGTTCCACGATGGCCAGCTATTGGAAGAATTCCAACTGGGTGCATTGGTAGAGTTCCAGGAAGGCCAGCTATTTGTGGAGTTCCAGTTGGGAGCATGAGTGCTATTCCAAAACGGCCAACCATTGGTAGAGTTGAAGTTTGGTTTCCCGGTGCTGTTCCATGATGGCCATTCGTTGGTAGAGTTCCAGCTTGGTCGACCGGTCACATTCCAGGAAGGCCAGGCATTGGTGCTGTTGCTGCGGAATAGCTCATCAGCCCAGCTAGACTGAATGGCGACAATGCAAGTCAAAGCTAGCAAGAGCAGACCTAATTTGGAAAACAACAAGACGTCAGAATGAGTCAACCCATCAATCAACCCCTCATATACCTCTTTTCATTAGTTCCATTGTGACTTTTTGCTTTTTTGTCTTGTTATTTGTTTTCTTAAAACTTGTTCGACACTTTTCTTTCTCAAAACTTAGCATTATTTATACTACCTGCCAAATCAAGCATTTTAGTGCAGAATCGATAATGAACGCTCTTGAAAGGATAACACTGTTGCGATAGGATCGCACACTTGATAAGAGAGCTCGATGCAATAAGGACCAACACGAGGGATGGCTGCGCTGTGACTCAACAGCCAAATACTTAACAACTGGCTACACTAAAGAGTTCCAGATGCTAGAGATAAAGGCAAGTAAGTTTACTGGCACGGTTGATACTGTTGTGTCTGTATGGAGATTTGGAAAAAGTATATAAACGGACAAATTAGGTATACAAAGCTGCAATATGATTAGCATAGGCAATCTTTTAATAACAGTTCGATAAAAATAACAATAATCAACCATCAACATTGAGAGCAGATGGCCGATCTTTGTAGTTCTATCAGCCGCTTAGCGAGTGGATGGTAGCGAGAAATATTTTGGGTTACATTTGGTTAAGCTGTTACGATATTGGTCTTTTGCAAAGGCTAGTAGTAGCCAATTAGATGAAACTTTGTTACGGTCGTTTTACTTTTAAAAACTTTACATTTTGACCAAATTAAACAGCTAACAATAATTAGGAGAATGATCAGTAAGTTTTTAAAAATAAAGGAAAACAAAATGTTAAAAAGTCATGAAATGAAAAAGCAAACTGAACTAGAAAAGGATAAAAACCCATGTTTACTGAAACTTAAGTTCTGCTTTATTGTACGTTTTTAGCCTCAGGAAATTTTAAAAGCTTTTAAAAGTGCTTTACTTTTAATTTGAGATTTAAACTTACTTTGAACCATTAGTTGTTTTGCATTTTAACTGTTTTTACAAACTTTTGGTGCACAATTGCTCTAGTTCAAGTGAAACTACTCTGATTAAAATTGGTTTCTACAAACGCCACTATTCATTTTCCCGGTTCGTCTTTTTGAAAGGCATCTTCTAATAAAACACTCGCCTTTAACCTTAACTCTTCTCATGGTCAAAGATTATTTTCCCCGACTCATTGACTCATTCACAGTCACCGACATTTCTAGTCTCATCATTGTTGGCGGTATTCTTGTTGTTGTTGTTGTTATTGTTGTTGTCCTCGCCAGCTTCATCCGAATTTCAGCATGCTTCTCTACTTTCAGTTTTCAAGCAGTAATGCTTTACCAGCCAGGCTTACTCACTCACGCTCGCACACACCTTCCGCTGTGTGCTCTAATCAGATTGTCTGTTTTAGCGAGTAATCGTCGCTGGCCACCACCACCACCACCACCAGCAACAGGTCGCTTCCTTCCTCTCTTCCTCTTTCCCTCTGGTTGCTATCGGCCTGATGCACTCACTGCCTGTCTGCCCTGCCGTACCCAGTTCAGTCATAGCAGCTTGCAAAAAGAGTGATCTGCACTTTGGCTTGTAAAGCACCACCCGAACCACCACAAACACCTCTTCAGTTAGCCACGTTACCATTGGTGTGCACCACTGATCGATTGCAACTTTTTACGCAGCAAGATCACCACTACTGACATCACTTTTGACACCTAAAGACGGGATCATGAGTGAAAGCAATCGCAGACGGTTGTTTGAATTGCTAAAAGTGGAGGGCAATCAGTTTTGTGCTGACTGTCATGAGGAGGACCCAGAATGGGCCTCCTACACCATCGGTGTTTTCCTCTGTACGCAGTGTGCCAGGTAATTCACCGCAGCTCTAATCAACCCTTCATCTACTGACTGTGATTTACTACTCTCACTTTTTCAGCATCCACCGAAAGATTGGCATTCACATCAGTCGAATAAAGTCTCTAAAACTGGACAACTGGGACCAGTCACATGTGGCCACCATGGAAGCGAATGGCAATGCACTCATCAATGACTATTTCGAGAAGCACGTGCCCGCCTACTACAGACGTCCCAGTCCTAGTGATCCACAGTTTGTTTTTGTTTCCTTTTTTGTATCATTATGAAAATTTATTTTATTGCTTTTTCTAAATCAGTGTCGTTCGCGAGCAGTGGATTCGGGCCAAATACGAGCGTAAGGAGTTTGTCTCTCCACCGATGACAGCCTACGCTGATGACTACATCGAGGGCACTCTTTACAAACGTGGCAAAGAGGATGGAAAGTTTCTGCCACGAAAGTTTGTTCTCTCTTCAGTGGAAGGCACCCTGAAATATTTTGTCAAAGATGTATGTTGACGTTTACAACAACAACTTTTACAATTACGTTTTTCTTCTCACCAGACGCATAAAAGCCCAAAGGCAGTGATCAAGGTGATCTCTGCAAATGCCACCTTCTGCACAAACAAAATCAGCAACCCAAATGCCCTGCAGATCTCTTGGAACAAGGACGGCTTCACGCGAAGTGTCTTTGTGTACAGTGACAGCGGAAAGGACATCATCGACTGGTACACGGCCATCAGAGCGACAAAGCTTCGCCACCTGCAGATTGCCTTCCCCGAGGTGCCCGTCAATGAGCTGGTCCTCTGTCTCAGTCGAGACTTTCTCAATGAGGGCTACCTCTGGAAAACTGGGCCTAGAGTGACGGACGCCTACAAAAAGCGGTGGTTCATTCTCGATGAAAATCGAAAGCTCATGTACCTCGAACATCCACTGGTAAGTGAGTCGCAGTCAGATAAAAATGACTGATTTTTTGCTCTTTACAGAATCCCTACCCAAAAGGAGAAATCTTCATCGGCGACAGGTAAGTCGTGCACCACCAATGACCAGTACCAAAGCAAAACAACTTACAACTTCTTCATTTTTTTGCTAGCAATGAAGGCTACTCTGTCTGCGTGGGCGTATCATCAGGCATGAAGGACTTTGAACAGGGACACTCATTCACGCTGGTAACTCCCGGTAAGGAGCAGACTTCAAATAAACTGAAGAGTACTTTGACTGCAGGCCACTAGAGCGCACCTCAGGGGCAGTGCAGTGAACAACAATTTTTGTTCAAATTCAACTTCGAGGCTAATTTGCTTTACTTTTTAGGTCGAAAGTGGTGTTTCGGCACTGAAACCGCTGAAGAGAGGCAGCACTGGATGCAGGCCCTCGAGTTGGTCATCAACAAGCGCTCCTCAGTACCGAATGATGCCATCAAAGAGTCGACTCGAAGTGATCTTCGCGACTCCTACATCAAACGAAGTAAGTCAGTGTGGCAACTTCACTTTTTTGAGCGCCAACTCAACTGAAAATTGCTGTAGAGTGAGGGGAGGGAGTAATAATTGGGGGAAATCACACGATATAGTCAATTCTAATTACGCCATCACATTGCGATCGGCCATGCCGATTATTAGATTATTAGCTTTAGAAAAAAACTGATCAGCAGAAGCAGTTGGCGAGTGTATGTGTCTTAATTAAAAGCATTCTTTCTTTTCTGACTAGCTGATGTGCTAATTAATTTGCCAAGACAGCACATCATACTTTTTCTGCTTTTGCTCCTGCTAGACAGACATTGTTGGCTCCACTTGGTCATTTTTTCTTCGTTTTCTTCTTCTTTTTCATCTTAGCCTACAGCCTTCTAATTAATTAGTCTTGCACGTTCTTTATATCTTGCTCGTCTATAGATAGGTGCTGTCACCTCTCTGCTGTCCGTCTCAGTCCGTTTAGCATCAGGTATAGTTGCCGACAGTGTTGCAGTGTTCAGTTATGACTGCCTGCCAACACACACACAAACTCGTAATTGTGCTGTAATTAATTTGGCGCCCAGTCTGCCTTCTCCAAGGTGCTCTGGCCAGAACACAGTGCTCCAGTGGGCACAGCGCTGCAAAGTGCGCTGGCAAGCCAAAGTGCTGGAGCGTCAGAAGATATCATCTGATTGCGCTGATTGGAGAACCTTTCACAGTTTGTGCCCCTCTCTTTCTTTCTTTCTTTTACTCCACACGGCTTTTATTTTTGATATAATAATAAGCTTTCACATGAGCTGGCAAGAGCACAAATGAAATTAGTTTGAGCACAGCACCAAACAGTCAGAGCAGCAAATGAGTTGCCTGGGCAGCAGCCCTAACAAATGCGCTCGCGCCACAAATGACGAGAGAGAGCAAGATTAGACCTACTGATAAAGAGGTGTCGAAATGAGCTGCCATTGAGCACGGCGGAAAAGAGCGAAAAGGAGAGAGAGAGAGAGAGGAAAAACGCTGGAGACCAGATAAGCTGAAAGTAAGTGAGAGAGAGAACGTGAACTTTTCGGCTTCGGTCGTTCGGCTAGCACGCGCCTGTGACTGAGACTGTGTGGAAGACATGAAGAGTGTCGCATCAGAAGTGAATCTCTCTCTCTTTCTCCTCTTTTTCCCTGCTTACTCTGGTCACTGGTGCGGCAAGTGAGCACAAACCTCTGTCCAGCGGCACACACTGCATCTCATTACTGCTCTGGACAAGTACACACTGCCGTGTCCTCAACCAACTGCTGTACTGTTTCAGGACAGCTCTGATGGCTATATATCGCAGGCTGCAGATTGTTTTCGCCGATTGCCACACACTGACAAACTGCACGGTACTTGGCACGGCATCTACACTACTCTCCTCTCCAGAGCACAACTTCAAACTGTTTCTGTTGCTATTTAATAATTGGCTCAATAGCGTGTCCCAATATTAATTTGCCAATGCTTTATATTCTCTTTTTTGTTTTTTTTCCAATTTTTCCCCACCAATTTAGATTCTAATTTGCTGGACCAGTTTAAACGGATTGTCAAATGAATTGAGTTGATGAGATTGTTGTTGTTAACGGTGGTAACGGATCACTCCTTCATTTTGTCGACATTCTTCAACAGATAGAGTTTTTAGCTGAAGTTCGATTAGCACAAAAGTGTGCTTTTTGTATGTTTGAACCAGGTTGCGTGAGTATATCATTGGAGTAGTTTTCTCAATTGAATTGCTGAATCATTTTTTCTTTGTTTCAATATAAAAAATTTGAATAAATCGAAATTACTGAATATCATCATAATCTCGTTATTTTTATTTTTATTCAATAATAAAAATTTTCCATCAATTTAGCAAAGAGATCAAGAAACAATTTGCCTGTTCACACAACCTAACTGAAACTTGGTTCTATTCTACTGTTTATGTCAGTAATGCAGTAATACTCTTTGTGCCATGTTTGCATTTGCGTGTTCCTCAAATTTTCCTTCAATTGCTACGCGCACTTTCATTTTTTCATCTTTCATTTTTTTGCATTTTTTGTCGACCAGCAGCATCCAACTGTGGTGGTGATGGTTGCGGTGTTGGGCCATGTTCGCTGGTTGTCTGCCCGGAACAAACACACAATCCACTACAACGGCAACCGCAGTTCAATATGCAGACTTGATTTGCCTCACGCTGTTTGTCTTCAAAGCCTAGCTTTCTTCCCTCGCAGGCCAAATACACATCACCGCAAACCGCTCCTGAAACCGCAGCCCACTAATTGACAGCAGCTCAAGTGGCCCTAGATGACCAGCACCACCAGTGCCTTGCCAGGCTTTCAGTCGTTTCTCTTTTACCGACCTCTTATGCTCATTTTTCTCCAACTTTGACCAGCATACATCAACTTCAACTTCAACATCAGAAACAGCCCACGCCATTCGAACACACACACACAGCAAACACATTTCTTGGTCATGTCTTTTCGTTGCTTCTTTCTTTCTTTTTTCCATCTTTCTTTGCCTTCCTCTCGGTATGCGTGATCACGAGCGAAGCTCTCTGGTGATGGTGGTGGTGTGCTGTGCAGCAGTTAGCGGAGGTGGCAAGTTGTGTAGTTGAATTAGCACTAGGCACCAGCAGCAGCAGCTTTACTGAGCAGACACGTCTGCACGAACAGTGTGATGGTGAACGGGCAAATGGGAAAATGGTAGATGGCAAATTGAAATCGATTAGCTGCACTACTGACTGGTTAGGTTAGGTGCGCTCCTTCCTTGCGTGGTCGTCATCGTCATCGTCTTCTTCTTTTTTGTTCTTTCAAGTACCTCTTCAGTTCATCGCCGCTCGAAGTCGTCACCAGTCAGTGGAGCGATGAACCGATTTGGCAGTCACAGACGCACCACTGCTACTACTTATTTATTATTATTATCAACTATTATCTATTAGCGATTAGCAGCAGTAACCAGAACAGGCAACAACCCTGTCTTTCTTTCTTTGTGTTTATGCTGGCTGCATTCTGGCCAAACTAAAAGCCTGCCGTCCCCCGTCACCTGAGCTTTACTGTCAGCGAAGCATTTGATTGCGGTTAATTGTTGATTGATTTTACAGCTAGTAAAGGGAAAGAGGTTGGCTGACTGACTGACTGCTGACAGTGCCAGATGACAATTAGCCAACTTTGGCGTAACTATTATCATCACTTCATTGCAGAGTACACTCACTGGCAAGTGTATGAATATTTCATCGTAGTGGTGGTAGTAGCGATGGTGGTGGTCATGCGAACAAAGACAATGTGCACATCTGCAAGGCAGAGAAGAAGAAGAAGAAGAAGAAAACAATGCACGTCTAATGAGAGAGTGAGAGAAGTCAGCTGAAGTCATACAGCTAATGACGGGGTTCGCTTTGCAAGAAGATGAGCAAGCCGACGACAAAGTGGCCCACTCAACGACTATGCAAGTTTTGCTCAGTTTAAGCCAGAACATAGTCTCTGCAAGCACTTTTCTAGCACCTTTTTCTTCCTCTCAGCACCGCTAAGAGCTCACCAGCACTAGCACCAGCAGCAGCAGTGATGGCCGCACTTTGACGAGAGCACGTCAATGACACTTGAGTGTAACATCAGAGAACTGCAGCATCCCAGCCCAGTATAGGCAGTGTCTCTTTTGAACTGTGAGATGTGCATTGTGCCAGTGCACTTCAGTGGTTGTAATCAATTAGAGGAGAGAAAGACTTTGCCGTCCATCTGCCCAACTAGCTCTGTCACTGACATCGGTGCCCACACACGCCTATAGTGCACTACAAATCAACCGACGACTATCCTTCACATTTGACAGTGTCACCAGCTTAAACACACTCACTCACCGAGGGACATCAACACCGACACCAGCAACACTATCATTTGTGCTCGTCACATGCAAATTAGCATAGGCAAACTGTGGTCAACTGTACTGCAAAGTCCTTTTCTCTACCGTTTATGCACACATTTTTCTCACCAGTGCAAACCATTTTAGTCGACCATTAGTACTGGCTGCTGAGCACACTGGCCGCACACAAAGCTTCTTTAGCCCCTTTTTTTGGCAAAAAAGTCAATGTTCCTATCAATCAGCAAAAAGTTTGAACTTTTGCTCTAACCAAAACTTATTTGATAAATCAAATTAATTCATAACACTAGTTTTAGTCTAAAGTAGACAGCAAAGCTAAAGAAAGAGTGTGCTGACAAATTCGTCAATTGACTTGGTGCAATGGTTGTCTCTGCCGTCACTGCCGGTGATTGGCTGCATCTGCTGTTGCTGTTGCCGTTCATTTGCTAATGTGGCCATGTGTTGATGTGTCGACAGCTGCCATTAACTCCTCGTTCTCCCTTTGTTCATCACTGTTTAGACTGGTCGCAGCACACCGACAAAGAGTCAGAGTGAAGAGAGAGCTGATGCTCACTTGCACGGAGTGTGCAACACAGTGGCAAGGCAATTGCCAATCAGCTAATGATCTGTCTAACTAGCTGCATCAGTTGCGGTTTGACTGCAGCAGTCAACCAAATGTCAGTGACGAGGGGACACCAGTGCCATCAAAAGACGCACACGCACACACATCCAGACAGACTATAAACAGACAGAGAGCAACCCTTGCTACCAGATTGGCAAACACTTCTCCGAAAGACTGCTGATGAAGCCACTTGCTGCACTGAACACCATCGAGAGGCTGCCACTCACTTCCTCTGTTGCTGTGGAAATCATTTAGCATCCTTTGATGATGATGTTTTCTCCCCTTTTCCGTCTTCTGCGTGCTTTTTTCACTTTGGCGGCACTGCTGATCTTTCCCTGATCTTCCAGTTTGGCAGTGCCGCCGATGCTGTGCATATTAACTCGGTGCAATTTTATTAGCGATTATCATCAAAACTACTGCTTCCTCGCTCTAGCAGAGGCATTCTTCGTTGTTTTTCTGTTTCATTTGTGCTTTTGCAATTCTTTTGCAAACGAGCACACACATTCAATTCTGGAAGGAAAGTAAACAGAACTCATTCTCTGTGTTCCTAACTTTGCCGACGACGTCGGCACAACCAACAACTGCACTGGCCACCCTGCACAATTCAGACAGTGCTGTTGCTCATTTGCATATCACTGCCATAACATTTGCCATTTACTATTCATATTACCATTTGCCCCATAACTACTTCATATCTACTACTACTCCTATTCATATTCATATTTATACCACTTGCATATTGCCATTATTCACAGTCATAATCAGCATCTACTAACATAAACACTGTTGCTGCTGTTTCGGCAGCAGAGCACCAATTCCGCTGACTGCTGTTGATGAACACTGTCGGAGCACACACACAGTTAATGAGCTGCAGTGCTAATTTGTCGGCATTCACCGCGTCAGAGAGGCGAGATTGGCGAGCTAGCAAAAGAGCAACAGTCGCCGTTTGACCAGAGCAGTGGACAATCGGCTCAAACATCAGAGAGAATTCGGTAACACCAAAAAAATTGCACACACTTTCAACAGACAAATCCGATTTAGGAGCACTGCAGAAGACATCACTGTGGCACCCTCACGCCCCGGGCTCTAGTATTCCTAACAGCAGCAACAGCAGCAGCACTGTCTTCTGCTCTTCTGCAGACTACCCGTTCTACCACTCTTTCAATTTTTCAACTTTTTTGCAGCATTATCGATCTCCACTCAGTACCAGTCTACGTTCATTTTTTTTCTCTCCGTTTTTTCTCTCTCATTCCCTACCGCTCCTCCTGCCTCTTCGCGCCCAGTCCGCATGCAAATGCGCCTCGGGAAATCACTGCCCAGAAGGCGGTCGGTCGGTGGTGTGCTCGAAGCTGATTGAAAGGCGGGCTAGACGGGAGAGAAAAGAGAGAAGAGAAAGAGACTGAACGAACGGCTGAACTGAGCCACCAGACGACTGAGGCAGACGGAGGTGCACATTGCCCACTGTCGCTCACATGGACGCAGACCACCGAGCTGTCTGAATAATACTGCTGCTGCCGCCGCCGGTGCAGCTTCACTTTAGTATTTTCTCTTTTCATTGAATCAATTGGCGGTTCAGTGTGATCTTCTTCCAGCTTCAGTGTGATATACCGCCACACCATCTGCACCGCCACTACCACAACCACCACCACCACGACCACCAAATCACTAAAACCATCTGTACGGTGAAGAAGAACCCCACAAACAGATCAGCAATGACAGGCAGTCTGCAGTGTCACTCTGATTCTTCCTTCATGAACAGTTGTCGCCGTTCTCTCTTCCTGCCTTCCACCACCAATTAGTTGTTTAGTTGCATATCTACCCAATTGATAAAGTGATCTAGTTTTGAGGTTCCTCTACGCCCAAATACCTGCTCTCTACCACCCACACACACACACCCATCAGCCACCGAGCAGAATGGAGGGCTCCAATCCGCTGCTGCCGCAACACTCCCCACCAACGACGACCTTTGGCGGCACTGCGAACGCCCTCGCCCGCCTCGGTCGTCCACTGCCTGGTCCCTTTGCCGCTCACTTTGCCTCTCCCATTGCGCCCTACACAATGCCTGCCTTTGCCGGTGGCCCCGGAGGCGGTGCCGGTTCTGGTCAGCCACAAAACAGCCATCCTCCGCCGCCGCCTTCATTGTTCGGCGATGGCAGCTCATCCACCGCCAGCGCCCACCACCTCCACTCGACACTGGCCTCCATGGCGGCCTACTCCTTCGACAGTCTGCTCAGTGCAAACTTCAACAACTTTGCCAATTTGCTGATGCTGGGCCCGAACAACCCGGGCGTAGGTTTGGGCGCCCTGCAGCCTCCTTCACTGCTCAGTGCGTTTGGTGGCATGCCTGGCAGTGTCGCCGCCGGTCACCCCCATCACCACCACCACCAACAGGCGCACAGTCCTTCGCCCACCTCGACGCACTCTTCTCCTTCGCCCAACACCTACTTTCGAAGTCGTGATACGCCCAGCATTGAGTCAAAGTCGGGCACTGTCGTCACTACCACAAACAACAACATCAGCAACAGCAACCACAGTCATAATCAGAACAAAGGTGCTGCCGCTGCAGCAGCAGCATCGAATCACCATGGCGGCTCTCCACTGATCCACAAAACATCAGCCAGCAATAGAAAAGGTAAACTCTTTTTATTTTTGACAAAATCATTTT
>JAALOO010001046.1_pt2 | contig 14301 bp, 14 predicted proteins | sample 7257641 | NCBI WGS metagenome assembly JAALOO01 (sample SAMN14085613, study PRJNA598686) | mite metagenome | biome: ENVO:01001000; feature: ENVO:01001002; material: ENVO:01001226; isolation source: single female mite from University of Michigan culture on fish food culture... ...
CCATTGCTGTCAGCAGCAGCAGCAGCAACCATTGCTGTCAGCAGCAGCAGCAGCAACCATTGCTGTCAGCAGCAGCAGCAGCAGTACTGACCGTCGGATGAGACAGAAACAGAAGGAGAGAGAGAGAGAGAGAAAGAGTGAGAGTGAAAGATCCATTGCCGCATCTCCTCTCGATCTAACATCTTGATCTCAGCAGCAGCATCGTCTTCTTCTTCTTCACCATCCTCTCACTTTTGTACTCCACCACTCAACAGCTCAGCCTGGTGGCAGCGCAGTATCTTTACCTTCTTCTTCTTCTTCTTCATCTTCTGCCATCTGCCACCTCGACTTGACCAAAACTTGTGTCCTTATCGGTAATTTCCTTTCCCTTTCTTTTTTCTCTTCTCTTTTCTTTTATTTTGCTCTTCTTGCCTTGCAATTTGTGCCTTTTGCCTCTCTTTCTATCTGCACTGAGATGCACTTGCCACTTATCGTCGGCAGTAATATCTCCTTTAATGTCCGTGTGCACTGTAAAAACAAGTGCTAAAAGCTTGCTAGCTAACTAACTAGCAGGCTAGCGTTAGTGAACAAACAACTAGGAAAAGTGTGCACAAATTTAAATTCTTTAAAGTAGCGCACCTTAATGGCATTTTGATGTTCCCAGCTAACTAATTAACTTGGGCGCACTTCTTTTTTCCTCTGCTTTGCTCTTTCTTAACTCTCTTTAGAAGTCTTACTCAGGCGGCTAATGCAAATGCTGCAGAGGCAGTCTGCACAGTCTGAGCAAGTGGGCAAAAGCGGTAACGCTGCTGAAAATGGCGGCAGCAGTGAAGCAGGTGGAAGCCAAGTGAAACCGAGCAGCCAAATGGAGGGCCAAGTTCCTAGCAGCAGCAACAACAGCAGCAGATCAGTTGAGGAGGGCCCAATTGAGCACCAATTCGGCGGCGGCGGCGGCAATTCGCCGATTGAAAAGCACGGCCGCCAGGCCTCGAGTGCCTCGCCAGTAAAGCTGATCGGCGGCGGCGGCGGCGGCTCAGGCGCAGCAGCAAAAACAGCAGCAGCAGCAGCAGCAGCAGACTCCAACAGTGCTGAGCAGGCCAGCCAGACAGTCACACAATCGACAGCGGTGGCCACCACTTTGACCGTCACTGGCAGCCACCACCACCACAACAGCAGCAACGACGGCTCTGTTTTGTTGTTCTCCAGCTCTGCTGCAACTCAATCAGCAAATGGTTTCTCTGCTCTGGCAGCAAACGATCATCTGAATCACCACCTGAATACTTACACCGCTCCTGACACCGTCATGTCTGAGGATTCCTCTAAATTGCAAGCCGAATCCTCTCCATCTCAGCTGGCTGCTGCTGCTGATAAGCTGGAGAGCAGTGTTCACAACAGCAGCAACAACAACAACAGCAGCAACAACAACATCAACAACGGCAACAATGGCCACTGGATGACCACAGCCTCGGCGGCGGCCGGCATCAACACCGCGAAGATGTTCGCCAGTCGATGGACACCGGCGCCTGCCTCCGACCAGTCCGCCTCCTCCTCGCCGACCACCTCGTCCTCCTTCTCCGGCCTCTTTGATGATCGGCAGACCGGTGATTGTGGTGGAATGACGCTTCGTGGTGGTGAAGAAGGTGAGGAGGAGGAGGAGGCGAGCACCGTGCTCAAGACACGAGGCCTCTTCAGTCGGCGGCTGAGAGAGTGGGAAAGTCGTCTGGCGGCGGCGGCGGCGTCGACTACCTTCACCACTTCCGGTGCGTTCACCACCACGCTGCCACGAGCCTATGTGATGCGCATCAATCGGCTGAGCTGTTCGGTAAGCAACCACATTTTCTTTTTTTTAATATTTAACTTCAGAGCACTTATCAAAGCAACTTTTTTCTACTCAATCTCTCTTTTTCTCTAGAATCCGCTCGTTCTCCGGCCGTTTGCAGTTGACAGCACTGCTGCTGCTGCTGCTGCTGATGCCGACGCTGACGACTCGGATGATTTGGATCTGAATGGTGAAGGTCACTCCAATCCACCACCTTCTTCATTCAAAAACGACAACCTGAGCACATCCACAGCTCTCGAGTACCTGATGACATCCGATGAGGAGGAGGAGGAGGAGGACTCTCTGATGAGCAATGATGGAGGTGGCAACCTTGGTGTTTTAAACTCCACCGACGATTCGACTAATCCCAACAGCGGGGGCAGTTGTTGCAAGTACCGCCTTAAGCGACCACGATTGCAGTGCATCGAGGAGGAGATTGCCAACTTAAATCTCGATCAGGTGAAAAAGCCTAGTTTTGTTGTTTTGCTTTACTGCAATTTCCTTTTTTTAATAACAAACATTTTTTTTTGGTTTCATTTCAGTCTGACTCGTCCTCGTCGGCAACTCTTGACTTGCCAGTGCTTCAGACTGCTCCAGCAGCCCTTATCAGTTCTCGCCCATTTAACGAATCTAACTTTAACAAAACTACAACAACAGAAACAACAACAACAACGACGACGATGATCGGTTCCTTTAAGGAGAAGAAAGAGGATCAAGAGCTCAGAAGCTCAAAGGAGTTTACCACCTCCACAAACGATCCCTTTGCGCTGTTGCCCAAAAAGTCTGAAGACCGAGACGGAGAGCCGAGGTGTCAAGTGGAAACGGCCTCAATTCAGTCGTTGATCAGTGCAATTAAGCAGTTTCTAGCTGATGGAAAGAAAGAAAGTGATGCTAATATTACTGTTGAAGGCGGAAAGTCAGAAGTTTCCAAAATGTGCTTACCCATGCTGAAGATTGTTTCCTTTGAAGCGGCCAAAAGTTTGCCCACTAACTCAACAGACGAGGTTTGTCCTTTTGCATTTTTTGAGAATAAAATTGTTTGTTTATAACAGTTTTACCTCTCTTTTTTAGCTACAAGAACTTGCCCAAAAGTTGTCTATGAACTCAAATGGCAGCAGTCCTGATGAGATGACCGGAGCCACTACTTCAACCATTGGGAAGATGTTTGAAAAGGGAAGGAAGCAGGAAAGTGTTCGAAATCAGCAAAAGGGCTGTATTATTGCAAATGGCAGCAAATCAGTAGAGGCGACGGCAAAAAGTCGAAGAGTTTCATTCCTGGACTCTGATGACGACGACGACGACCACATTAGCAAGGCCCACATTAGCAATCACGTGGTGCCCAATATTCTCTCATCGCTGGGAAATGCCGATCAGATCAATGTAAGTGTATCTAACATGATGACATTATGGTAACATCTTGTTCAATTTCTTATTTTATCCTAGCCATTTGGCTCTGTCGGCCGAGGATTTAAGGAAGTGGTCAGTCCTTTCCTGACTAAAGGCGCTGAGCGAAACAGCCGCCTGCATGTGCTTGCCAGTGCAACGGAAATGCAGGAAAAGCTGGAGCTGCAGCGAGCCATCATGGAGGACATCGAGGAGAGGGCGGCCAAGATGAAGTGCTCGGCGGCAGCATCCAGTGCTGCCACTGCTACCACGAATACCTGTCAAGAAGAGGAAGAGGCGAATGGCTACACCACCGGATCATTTCTAAACGTAATGATCATCCACTTGTATTTTATTTGATATTACAATTTTTGCTTTTTCACCTTCGTTTAGCCGAATCCACGAACACTGTCCTCCTTTCTGAGGCCGTCCACTTCAGTGCTGAGCAACATCAACCACAGCAGGAGGACTGCCTCTCAAGAGAACGGCGGCAATTCTGGCGCCACCCAGAAGAAGGAGCACTCCTCACTGACGGCGCTGCTGCAGTCAGAACCGGAAGAGGATGAGCAGCCAATTTCCAAAACAGCAGCTGAAAACGGAAACGGAAAAAGCGGAAACGGTGGAAACAGCGGCGAAGACAGCGGTCAGACGCTGTCCTTTCTGGAGCGAGCCAAGCTGCAGGCGGCTCGTCAGCCGTGCCACTCCCTCCCGCCGGTGTCCTCCTTCGTCGGCACACTGGGCGGAAAGAACTTTGAACTGGAGGAGGAGGGCAACTCCTCCTCCTCCAACTCCGCCGGCGGATCGTCCTTTTCCTTTCTGCGCAGCAATGGCTCCGCAAAGGCTGGCCTCTCCGCCTTCTCCTCCTCCTTCCTCAGTGGACTCATCACCGAGGCGATGGGCGTGGACGGTAGCACTTCCGGTGGTGGTGGTGGTGGTGGTGGTGGTGGTGACACCGGAAGTACAACTGAACCGGCGGCAACGGCGACATCTCCAAGCAAAAAAGGGACAGCTCCCGTCTTTGGCGGCGCCACCTCCTTCAACCCGAACAGTCCGCTGACCACAGCACCTCTGCCAAACTCCTCAAACTCCTCCGAGTCAGCGCTGTCGGCGGCGGAGTTAGAGGCTCGCAACAGTCGAATCACCCGCTTCTTCAGCAAGTTGGCCGCAGAGGGAGAAAGTAGGGCGGATGCACTTGCCCTGGCCGCCGCCTCCACGCTCAGCCTCATTTCCAGTGCCGGCGTTGGTGGCGGCGCAGAAAAAGTTCAGGACGTTCAGGAGGTAGCTGCAGAAAATGGTACTAAGAACGGTACTAAAGATGCATCAAATGATGGTGGCAAATCGCCGGCACAAGTTGCAGCTCCAGGAGCATCGTCGTCGTCATCATCAACTGCTGCTGTTGCTACTTCTGCTGCCCAACCTCCACCTTATAAGCCCTTTACCAACTACGTTGATGCAACCTCGGCTTCAGCTGCTGCAACTGCTGGAGCTGCTGCTGCTTCTTCATCCTCTGCAGCAGCTTCCTCTTCCGCCTCATCTTCGGCCAATCAGCCCGAGAAGCGAGTATCAGGGAAGGCGCCCATGAAGAGGCCCTTCCACCAGCCGCAGCGCTGGAGCAAGATGGACAACATTAGCATCGGTTCAGGGTCGTCGTCGCCGCCGCCGCCGCTGTACTACGAGGACGACGAGGCGACCATGGAGATGGTGCTGAAGATGTCTGCACAGGAGGCCTCACTCACTAAGGTGTCCAAAAAGGGAGGAGGAGGTAGTGGTGGTGGTAAAAGTTCAAAAGCCCACTGCCCAGTCAAGAGTAGCAAAATACCGAAAACTGACAATGGACGACTGCAAATGAGCTCTGCACGGAAAGAAGAAGAAGAAGGCAAATCTCGAGGTGATGATGACAATGCTAAAAATGACAATGACAATGAGAATGGGAGTGGAAAGGAGGTAGAAATGCTGCTGGACGACAACGATAACGATGATGATGAAGAGCTCTGGCGGAGCATTCCCTCTACCAGTGGCACGCAAAAGGTGAAACCGGCCGCCAATGAGCCTATTCCCGGCTATCCGAAGCTGATGAAAACCCAACAGCAGCAGCAGCAGCAGCAGCAGTCCCAACTTTATTACAATCAAGCACACCGATCAGTGGTAAACACCGCCCACTTTTCGTCCTTTTCCTCCTCCTCGTCGTCATCACCCTCAGCTGGCAGCTATCACCCACGCCCACTCAACCTGGTGGGACAGAAGCGAAAACGGGTTAGTGTGTTTGAAATGAACAGTTTGTACTTTAAAAGGCTAATACTTGTTACCTTCTTCTTCTTCTTTTTCTCTTTTCTCAGGAAGTCACCTTCATTGAGATGATTAAAGAGGGCGGCGGCGGGGGTGATGGCCGGTCACCACCGCCGCTGCCTCGACCTTCCTCCTCTTCGACCGCATCAAACGGCGGTGAAGGCGGAGAAATGGGCGTTCTGGAGGAGGAAGAGGAGGAGGAAGAGGAAGAGGATGACCTTCTCCTTCTGGACGATGACGCTGATGGCATTCCAGCACGGCACAGCAGCAAACACCAGGCCACTGAGCTGTTGCAGACACGACGACGGGGACATCTGTCGAAGTTGCCCCTCAACCCGCCCGTCTACTCGTGCCACTCGCCGGATGCAGAGATCATTCCACTGACGGAGCCCACGAACCTCGGCCACCGCCGCCATCGACGACCACGACGACGTCCAGAGCTGGGCGAACAAACATCATCGTCGTCGTCCTCCTCCTCTGCGGCAACAACTTCCGTTTCCACAGCCGCCACTGACATTCTGGACAGCGACATTCTAATTGACTCAGATTCGGACGAGATCATCGTGCCGATTGTGCCAAGAATTAGTCCTTCTCAACAGCTACCACTTTTCTACAGTCATCACCCGGATCGAAAGATGGCCAAGGCTCGTGCTTCAAGGAAGTTCGGCAAAAGTTCGGCCACCACTTCAACTGCTGCCTCTACCTCTTCCTCCTTCTCAGCACTTCCAACTCCGGGTAGAAAAGCACAAACAGATAAAGGAGAAGATGAAGAAGAAGATAATGTAGAGATGGTGGGAGAGATGGAACCGGAAGAGGTCCTGCTGCTCAGTCCGCAGTACCGGTCAGGCCACCGAAAGGCCACCGCCTCCACCTCCTCCCACCAAGTTCCAATTGGATCCTCCTTTTCTTCTTCTTCCTCCTCGCCGTGGACCACCTCGGGTGCCGGTTTGGGCGGCCGCGGCGGCTACAGCACCTACAACATCGGCGCCACGCAGCAGTGGGACCTGAATGACCGGTACTGGGAGCGCTTCAGCGTCACCTTCGTCACCAGCTGCGCCGCCGAGGTGCCCGAGGCGGTGCCGGTGGACATCTGCGAGGCGCTGAAGATCTGGCGCCAGCCGAAGGCCTTTGAGCTGCAGGCTCGACGCCGGTACACCGTGCTCCTCAGACGAGGGCCACTCAAGGGAGAAGGAAGTGGTGGCAGTTCAAAGGGCGACAAAGGTGGGAGATCGTCAGGGCCTGAACGAAGGGCCCATGAGCGATTTAGAATTGTCATTGGAATTGGTAAGAAATGGAAGCCTTGTTTGGTTTGGTGGTTCAATTTTGCCTGCACAAGCTCTACCACTAATCTCTTTTTTTTCTTGCACCCTCCCCACACTAGACTTTTACAACAGCAGCTCTGCCGAGCGCCGCCACGCAATTGAAAACTGGAAGTTTCTCGAGCAGGAGCAGGCCTTTGGCCTGGCAACAGGCGGGCAAAAAAGCACTTCCCAAAAGAAAGGCTTGACTGAAACACCGCCGCCGCGGCCCCGCCTCTTTGAGGTCTTCCCCAATGGCAACACCACCTCGGTGGACTTCTTTGAGTTCAACGATGAGGACCAGCAGCACAGCTGTTTTTGGTCGCCGGAGAATGTGAGGACCTTCAGAGAGGGCCATGATGGCGATGATGAGGAACTCCATTACGACCCTGACTGCAGCTCGACGTGCACCAGCTTCGACCTGCAGTTCAACTGCCTGACGGAGCATTTTGCCAACTTCATGGAGATTGGCGAGAACCCGATGCGGCTGATGATCAAGGTGGAGAAGCTGCTGAACACCACCAAACTTCATCCGTCGTCGTCGTCCAGTGGAGGACGGCACTCCTCGACTGACTCGAAGACGGCCATGATCGCCTCTGATCGGCCGCAACGGTTCGAGTACGCCAAGGTGGCCAAACTTTCCTGTGGTGTAAGTGGTGGAAAGTCTGTTTTTTGTATTCTAGTTTATCTTACCATCTCTTTATTGTTTTTGCCCACAGGTTCGCATTTTGGATTCAGATTCAGGAGAGGCGATGAATGACAAAACAAGTGATACAAATCCGGAATAATCAAAGTAATTCTACTAAGCGAACGCCGCAAATTCCACTTTTCTGCTGCAATTTGAAGCTATTATTATTAAGTTGCATTTTTATACGCTATTTTAAATTATCAATATTTTTTTCACTATTTAACTATTGCTTGCAATATCTCTCTCTCTCTCTCAGCTTAAAGTTTTGTTTTTGTACTTTTATTTTTCAATAATTTTTTTGTTTGTATTTTTTCCTCTTCTTAAATGTTCATAATCTACCTACTGTTCTGTTCTCTAAGTCAATTCCCCCTCCCCCTTCCCTTCCCTTCAATGTACTTCTTATGTTGTGAATCATATTTATAACTTGTTCACTAGTTGAAAATGAAATAAATTATGTCTCAAGTAATAATATGCTTTTCTTATAAAGTGTCTCGAGTCACATTTAGTCACATTCTATAGTCACACACATGTGTGCAGTGCACAGTGGTCTATTTAAACAGCCTGCACACCCAAAACAAAGTGGATATGCCTGCTATGCTGCCAATACCAATTCATTGGAGGGAGGGGGGCTGCCGACCACAGTGGACTGGGCGCCTGCAGTGCCACTGTGTGCTTCGCAGTGGGCAATGGTGGGCTCTGGCGCCCAAGAGGGGAACTGTGTGTTGGCCCCTTCTTCACACACTAGCAGTGATGTGTATGTTTGCAGACTGACTAACTGACTGACTCTCCCAACCTGACAACTCACACAGACCTTTAGACACCTAAAGACACTCAATTTCAGGTGCTTTAGCGGCAATTTGTCTTGTTCACTGTATACCTTGTTCACCCTAAACTGGTGCTTACCACAGCAACAACAACAAACATGGGCAACTCCAGCTCGGCAAAAGTGGACAATAGCTTCTTTAGCCGTCTTGCCTATCAAGTGGTTCATGTACGTGTCATCAGTAGTCGGCTAATGAATGATCTCCCCCAACTGCTACTTTAATCTGAATTTAAATATCATATTGTTTTTATTATGTCAACTAGGTCGTCAAAGAGTCTCCAGCAGAGAGGTGCGGCCTGATGCCGTACTTTGACTTTCTCACTCATCTTCCTCCTATTCGGACGGTAAGTTGCAGAGGTTGTTGTTGTTGTTTTCCTGCAAACTTTCTCATCCATTGCATTGCATTATCCAGTTCACCGACTGTCCGCTTCCGTACGATGAGTACGTCCGCGATGCGATTGGATTCTCACTGAACGACCAAGGACAACAGCCCAGGTCCTCAACCCAGCAGGCGAAAAGCCTTGAACTGACCGTTTTCAGCTGTGCCTCGGCTCGAATGCGCAAAGTGCACCTTCAACCGGAGCGGTACAGCAAAGCACGACTCGACCTGACCGGATTTCTCTTTCGCCCGGTTATTATCTCTGGTATCTTAGTTTTCACTGTTTGTAAACTTATTCTAATCCGTTTGCCTAAAATCTTCAGAGGCCATATCTTCGGTGGAGCATGTTCAGGAAATCAGCGTCGGCTCGCCTGCCTCTGCCGCCGGTCTGGTGCCACACTTTGATTACATCATCGCTACTGATGAGGGAAATGTAAGGCTTATCATGTTTACTAATTTGACTTTTACTTGATTTTTTTTGTTTAAATTTTTACAGTGCTCTGACCTGCACCAGATAGTTCAGCCGCACAGTGCCGACCAGAGCAACCGCCTGCGCATCTACGTGGTGGACGTCTTCCTCAAGGCATCGCGAATAGTCGATGTGCCCGGAATAAAGTGAGTCTTTAAATGCAAGTGCAAATGACTTATCTAAAATGCCAACAATTCTTTATCTTTTTTTAGAAAACTGGGAGAACGCCGTCTGGGCTGCACCTTGGCCTCTGGGTATCTGCACCGCATTCCCACCAATTTTCCGCTGACATTTCACCTCATCTGCGATACCACCGAACAACGGTCATACAGCAGAAGTGGCAGCAGCTCTCTTTCACGCCCCCTCTCTAGAGCCACATCAGTGGCTGAAGGGACTACGCTGGAAAAAGAAACAGGAATAAATAATGGTCATCACCACTGCGGCAGCAACAATAGTAAACATCATCACCATCATCACCATCACGATCATGATTCAAACAGTACTGATTGTGACTTTGAACAACAGCAAAATAGAAAAAGTACCTGCATTAAATAACTTAAACATTTCACACTTTTTAATTATAAACTTTTTTTAAACAGCTCAAAAGCCATCATCGCCTTTGCCATTACCGCAGCTAACGGAGCCACTAGATCCAAACTCTTGTGTTTTTAAAACGTGTCTCCAGTTAAAAAATGGAACCGTGCTGACACCAACTTTGCCTTTTACTGAGCCAAACAAAGTTCCAACAACAACAACAACAACAAATGCCTTCAATAAAAATGAAGACGCATCCACTTCTCAAGTAATGCCAATTTCAGTGCAAATTCCTAAGGAGATTGTCGCTAATGTTGTAGCAGAGCTGGTACGCTATCAAAAGGAGCATCAGCAAAGTTTAAATGGATGTCAACAGCCATATCAGCAAAAGCAGAATTAAGCAAATTATATTTAACTTGCACGCAATATTAAATTTTTACACACACAGACAGTTATTATTCAAGTTTGTTAAAATTCATTTGTGATATTTTTAATTCAAGTATTTTGTGTTTTTATTTTATATACTTTCAACATCACATCAAAAAAAGTTTAATTGTATGCCAATTTTTAAATGTGCTGATAAATAAATATCAACCTTTAAGTTATGTAATGATCAATTAACTTGCCCTCAAGTTTAATTAAAGAACTTAATAAAACTAATTTAAAAATTTGATAACAACAAAGGGCAAATATTTAACTAATCAAAACCTCTTATCACTAATTAATCCCAAATAAAAACATATAAAAGTTTTAAACTAGTAAAAAACTTAAGTTTTGTTTTTGCGTCATTTTGCAGAACAAAAAAAATGTTTTTGCCATTTATATTTTGTTTGTCTTTGACCTTGCTGCTTCAGCCTGCCCAGTTAGCTGTGGTCGAACACGAAGACGTCAAAAATGAGAAAGGCCTTGTGGAGTTTACCGTGCTTCACGGAAACACCGTCCAGGTGCCAAACCACCACCGCGGAAATGGCGCTCCAAAGCTAACCTTCTCCCTCATATCAACGCGAATTGAGAAGATCGACAAGCTGCAAACAGCCCCAGCAAACAGTTCCGTTTGGGCGCTGCGACTCGAGGACCAGAGCTCACTTGATGTCACTGTGAAAGAAGTGGTTGGCACTGGAACTAATGAGGAGGCGACCAGCGAGTACTCCATCCTCTGGCACGGTGACCACCATCGGCCCAGCCGAGAGCTGTGTCTGCACTACCCAAAAGGAACAAACGGAACTGCTGCTGCCTGGTACCAGGGCTACGTGAGCAACAACTCCCACTGGCCGATGGACCCACACTTCTCCATCGGCCGCGTCCAGTTCAACTCGATGATGGAGCTGGAGCGGTACTCGGTGCCCACCTCGGCCGCCCACTGGACGCGCGAGTTTCAGTTCATCCTCGAGCAGCTGTTCCTCAATTCGGACGGCTTTGCCGTCCACCTCGACCACCGCCAGCCACTGTTCATCCGTCGAGATGCAAATGGAAACGCCCCAGAGGCGTTGATCTGCTTCAGCACTGCCGTCGACAACCACTACTACCCGAAGCGACTGCTGAACACCACCGCTGACCTGGACCTCAAGTTGAGCATTTTCTCCGCTAAGAACACCCGAGTCGTCACCGACCACGTCGTCCACCGCTCGGGATACATTCCCAAACCGACTTATATTCCAGCCGACCTCTTGCTGATTCGCAGCCCCACCTTCACCAGCGACGGCATCTTCGACCTATCTCACGTTGGCCTAAACATCTACTCTGAGTCGACCATCTCCAAGTACATTGAGAACATCACCTCCAAGTACTCCCTCTCTCCGAAGAGCCAGTTCCTCATTGAGCGCTACAACTGGCTCAACTACAGCCACGGCTACGAGATTGACGCCAAAACTTTCCCCAACATGAGCTCGTTTGCAGACGGCCTGGCGGCGAAGGGCGTCAGCCTGGGCGGCATGCTCGCCGGGCCGACGTTGTCGGTGAATGACAAGGCCCATCCCGAGTACCGGAACTACACGCTGCACACTGCCGCCACCAACTACCCCACCTGGACGCTGGACTTCACCAAACCGGAAACGGTGGCCTTCTACTCGGCCCTCCTCGCCCGGGTAGCCCGGCAGTACCGGGTGGCCACCTTCTGGCTGAAGTCCTTCATCTTCTGGGGCGACGACTGCAACTTCCACGACCCGGCGGTGACCCGCTACTTCAGCCTCTTCGTGCCGGCGTACATCGAGGCGGCCAGCCGCTCGAATGTGACCGTCATCTCGGAGATGGCCTACCGCAGCCAGCACCTGCCCGCCTACACCCGCCTGGTGGAGTACTACCCGACCTCGGCTGGGCAGATGCTCCGCGAGCTGGTGCCCATGATGCTCTCCGCCTCCATTTCCGGCTACTCCTTCCTGCTGCCCTTTCCGGCGGGCACCTTCAATGACTACTTCAAGTGGTACAAGACCTTCCGCCGGCCCTCCGAGGAGCTGTACATTCGCCTGCTGCAGGCGACCACCTTCATGGCCGGCCAATCCTTCACAAGGCCGCCGTGGAATTACACCGATAATAAGGCGGTTGAGCTGACCAAGAAGTTCATCGGCCTGCACGCCGAACACGCCGAGACCATCATCGATTTGATGAAGAGGAGAGTGGCCACCGGAAGTCCGGTGCTGCGACCAGTCTGGTACAACTACCCCGAGGAGCCAAAAGCTTATCACATCGGCGACCAGTTCATGCTAGGGGAGAATATTCTCGTGGCGCCGGTCACCGTTGAAGGACAGCGGGAGCGACCGGTGTTCATTCCGCCCGGCAGCTGGGTCGACCAGCACGGAAAGACCTTCAAGGGGCCGGCAGAGGTGAAGGTACTCGCTCCGCTGGAGGAGTTGCCGTACTTTAAAAAGGCAGAGCATTTTGAATAAAAATGAAAAGTGTATTTTAAAAAGTGTGTTTAATAAAAAAACAAAAAGTTAAATGTGCGTGGGTGCATCGCATACTGTGTAGGTTATTTGGACTTCGGTTTAAGTAGAATTGTAGAATCTTTTGGTAGAATCTTTTGGTAGAATTTTGGTAGAACTTTTGAAAGCGATTTTTACCCGGTTTTCCTTTTCAACCAAAGTAATAGGCAGGCGGCGGCACAGTCAACGGCTCCTGGAGCCACAACATGATCTCATTAATGTGCTGCTCCAGGGTCATTTCCGGTGATGAAAGCGGGGGTGGTGGTGGTGAAAACTCTGGCAACTCCAGCGATGAGTGTTCAGGCTGACTCACCTCCACCTGGTCGTCGTGGTTTAGCCCCAGCAACAATGGCGTGTCAGTGTCCTCGATGAGGTGGCCATTGACGATGAAGCGCAGCGAGGAGGCCACCAGGCCACCAAAGTGGTCGCCAAAGGCCTCCTTCAGGACGATCATGGGCTCCGCTCGGAGCTGGATGAAGAACAGCACATTTTGGGTCGCCTCGTCGATGACCTTCAGCAGGATTAACTGGCTGTCCCAAGCTTGATTTCCACTTTCAGTCACGCTGTTGTTGTTGCTGTTGTTGTTGTCCAGGATCATTCGGTGTTTCTTTCTTACTTCCTTTTCAAGAGGGAAAAAGAGTGGCACCTATGTGGTCAGTTCGTTTGATGGCGGTCAACTTGGGTAAAAGCAAAAAATTGACAAGCGTCAAAGATGCAGGTCAGCGAGATCAAATGGAGCACACACTAAAGCGAAACAGTAAGTTGAGACGCCTAACAACGGTGGAAAGCTTTGCAACCAAAAAAATAGAAAGAAGAGCTGACACTGGAAAAGTGCAAAACTGCAGGCAGAGACTAAAGAAAGAAGCTAACCAAAAAGAAAAAAACTATCAAGATTGCCCGACTCAACAGGTACCCGACACAAGAACTTACTCTTTTTTGGCTCTGTCAAATCAAATCTTCTGCTGCCAATTGGTGGTATTGGCGGTGTGGAGTGGCGCTGAGGAGTGCTCACGTACAACCGTGTACAGTGTACAGCAGTGTACGGCAGTCTCCGCCGGTGCTGGCAGACGGCCACTGCTTCTCTCCTCCTCCTCCTCAAAATTCAGCATGATAGTGGCGCAATCTGCAGTTCATTTATTCAGTGATCGACTGATATTTTTTTCCGGTTGTTGAGCTGATGCTTCTGTTTCTGCAGAAACAACAGCAGCAGCAGCAGCAAGGCGCACTCACAAACACAGGCGCACAGACTTGGCTGTGGTGCACCTAACGACCTATTGCGCCGCCGCAGTGGCCATCTTTGTCGCCGTCGCTATCGACTGATCGTTATTGTTCGCAAGCCGAACAAAGTTATGAAGCACTGTTGCTGTGCTGAGAGCAAATCACAGCCGTAAACAACAGGATAAATTCCGCCGTCCCCAACTGTATTGAATCGCAGTGCAGAGGGACTGCAACAAAATCATCAACTTTTTTTGGTTCTCAGCAAACGATCAGTCTAGCCGCCGCTGTTGTCGTCGTCGTCGTCGTCGTTCGCTCTGCGTTACACTGCACTGAGCACACCGAGTCCTCTCTTTCTCTCTTTCTCTCTTTCTCTCGCACCGAGTCGCGCAGCAACAAGTAAACAAAAACCCGAATCCGAATCCGAATCTCAAATTGTCTTTCTGAAATCACTGTGTGTGTGTGAGTAATTTTTTGTTTTCCGTTTTGAAAGACTCTATTCAAGCGCCT
>JAALOO010001661.1_pt1 | contig 14279 bp, 11 predicted proteins | sample 7257641 | NCBI WGS metagenome assembly JAALOO01 (sample SAMN14085613, study PRJNA598686) | mite metagenome | biome: ENVO:01001000; feature: ENVO:01001002; material: ENVO:01001226; isolation source: single female mite from University of Michigan culture on fish food culture... ...
TCTCTCTCTCTCTCTCTCTCTCTCTCTCTCTCTCTCTCTCTCTGTCTCACTAGTAAACTCACTGAACACTTACATTGTGGCAGAAATGAACGCCAAAAAGACCTCTGTTTTGCTCGCTTTTCAACAAAAAAAGCAATTGCTGTTGATTGGCAGAGGAAAAAGAGGAAAAAGTAAGTCGGCAAAGCTTTATTCATACAACAGCTTCATCTTCATTTTCATCATCATCTTCTTTTTTTTCTTCATCATCATCGCATATGCCCCTGCTGAGAAGTGTGTGAGGGTGGTAGTGGTGAAAACACCGGAGGGAGATGATGAAGAGAGGGTGATGAAAAAGGAATGAATAAAGCAAGATGAAAAAAGTCTCTTTAAAAAAGGTCTCTCGTACAACACTACTACTACAATGTATTGCTGTACGGCATGTACCGTACACAGTAGTTGTGTGGCTGTGTGGCAGTATTGACTAGTCAGTTACTAGTAGTAGTAGTAGTACTAGTGTTGACTGTTTTACTACTAATAAAAAGACACCGACGGAACTTGAAATTGAACCCCGCACACAAAAGCCACAAGAAGAAGAAGAAGAAGAAAAAGAAGAAGAGATCTTTCGGTGGCATTTGCATTTTAGAGTGAAAGTGGCCAATTGCTGCAATGAAAATGTGAACTAGTGTCTCGCTTTCTCTCTCTCTCTCTCTCTCTCTCTCTCTCTCTCTCTCTCTCTCTCTCTCTCTCTTTCAATTGTCCTTTTCAATTGGGCAGTATGTCTATTTTAAGTTTTCTTTTCATTTCATTTTTTTAGTAGCACGTCTTTTTATTATTATGTCAGGCGGGTGCATACATAAATCAATTGAACAGAAAAGAAAAAACGAGTCTAAATGTAATGACAATTTGAGCCTCTGTTTCTGCTATTTTGCTGTTTTGTTTTTGCAGTTTTTCTCTTACTAAGCCTCTTCTACTGTCAAACTTTTTTTAATGATCGTTTGAAACGGCACTAAAAGTGCATGCAAATGATATTGTGTCTGTCTACCACAAAAAAATTATAAAAAAAGATTAAACATGAAACAAAGTTTCAAAAGAAAAAAACCTTAGAAAGAAGTTAATTTAATCTTCTTTTGCGTCTGGTAACTGTTTCAGGTAGGGTAATTGCAGTTGAAAAATGTGTGGTGAAATGGATATTGCAAAGTTAATAAAAATTTAGTTACGCAACTGGCAGTAAAGCACGATTACACTTTCACGGTCAACCAGGCTATTAGTTTAAACGCTCTGCTTTAAACAGAAAAAACTGGCCAACAGCATACTTAGTAAAAACAGCTTAAAATGAAATTATAAAGAAATGATTCACTAAATCACAAGTTCATTTCTACAAAAAACGCCTACGAAGGAGATCTAAATGTCATCCTCTTTCACATTCTTAAAAGGGAAAGAGAAAAACTTTCTTCATTTCTCAAAAATGAAAAAAATATGCTCATCTATTCGATTAGTTTCCTTTAATATTTTTTACTTTTATTTTTCCCCTTTTCCTCTTCATTTTTGCAAATTAAAATGTTCCAAAGATGGTCAACAGCAGTAGCTCCAAAGTACTACAAATTCGGCTTCCTGAAGTGTTTATGCCTTTCCAAACACAGTGTTCCAATGGAGCACTTGAAAAAACACTGACCTTGTCAACATAATTTTTGCCGTTTTTCAGGAAAATTAAATCCAAAATCAAGTGCCCTTACCTCACTACTACCACTTTCCCTGCCCACCTACGGTGCTTGGAAAGTGAGGAGGAGGAGGAGGCGTTTTCTGCACAATCTCTTTCTCTATCCCTTTTCTCTTTTTCGCTTCTTCATCCCCTCTTTTTAGTTAATTGGTGCGTCCGATTGGTCACACTCACACGGATTCCAATATTGACTGATGCAAAAAAGTACGCAAAAAATGCTGCAAAAAAGCGTCCATATTTTTGCAGCATTTTTCCTTGCAACTGCAGTTTTCTTTTTCCCTGGAAAGTGCATCGTTTTCTTGCAGGTGTCCTCTGTGCAAGTGCTTGCAAGTGTGTGTGTGCGTGTATGTGCATCTTCTTTGTTTGTATGTTTGTGCTTGCGTGTGCTGTTTTTACCTTTTTGTATCTTTTTCTTTCTATCTCTATCTCAATTTCCAATTTCCAATTTCTGCTAACACTTTTGTTTAGACCTTTGGACCTTCATTCATCGCTTTCTCCCGTTCAATTTAGCTGGAAGCTATTTGCCGTAGCAAAAAAAGATGTTGTTTAATGATGGAGGACTCTCAATTGAGGGAGGAGAAAGACAGAGTGTTGAATTAGTAGAAATGGGTGGGCTCCCACTTTCTCCGCTGGTCAATGGTCAAAGAGGATATTTTTGTCACCATCACAAACACCACCACTTTTTTCATTTCTATTCAGCGTCTACAAAAATGTTAGCAATAGGCAGGGTGAGCATTGGATTGAGATCATCACCACCAACACTGTCGCTCACCACAACTTGACTGTCATGTCAAGTAAAAAATAATAATAAACCAACACAACGAAGCGGTTCTGTTTGCAATAGTGTGAACAGAGAGAAAGAAACTAAATAAAATGGGAGCAAAGTTCAAATAAGCAGCCAACTAAAAGGGGGAAAAATGGCAGTTTTCTAGTTTAAACCAGTCGTCTTTTCTTCTTCTTCTTTGGTTGTGATGCTGATCATCATCATCATCATCATTTTTTTTCAGTTGCCACTTCCTGGTGCATCAACGATCACAACAACAGCAGCAAAAAGCTACCTCAATCTACAGTTTGTTTTTCAAATTGTCACCAGCACTAATGAACCAGCAGCAGCAGTGTACAAACACACTCGCCTCATTTCACAAACAGACGCTTTTCTTTTTCAGGTGGAAAGAGCAAAAAAGAGGGTTACAACAACACTAAAACCATTTCTAGACGGCACCGCCGTTTTAGAGCCCCTATCAAGGTGAGGGGATCAATGTTTGCCTCACCTGGCTAGTTTAGTTTGGGTTTTTGAGTTGCAGTTTGGTTGGCTGGCTGGCCGGCTGGCTGGTTGGCCCGTATTTTGCCCTGCTAACACTAGCACTTTCTGCGTGAAAGGTCGAGAGAGAGAGAGAGAGTGAGAGAGAGAGTGAAAATAAAAAGACACTTGAGTGTTCCGTAGTATTTGCTATTTGGTCGGTGGTAATGTGTGAATGAGTGAGTGAGTGAGTGTGAGTGTCTCTGTAATGGCATTTCCGATTGAGCCGGATCTGCTTTCCAGCAGAAATGTTGATAGCTAAAAGGAAAAGCAGACAGAAAAAGGCAACAGAAAAAAGGCAAAACATCTGCAGATTTCCTTTTTGCACGGGGTGAGTGGTGAAAGACCAAAGCTTTGCCTGTTTGACTGACTGACTGAGCGTGTGAGGTGATTGTTTTAGCTGTAAAGTTTATTTGCTGTAAAGGTGTGTGTGTGTGTGTGTGTGTGTGTGTGTGTGTGTGTGTGTGTGATTAGATCAACTCTCTCTCTCTCCCGTCAAAACGTGACCAAAGTGCAAACAGTCGTTTTGATTTTTGTTGTTTTGTTTTGTTCCGGTCTTTGTAATGACTTGAAAGCGGGAAAACAGCAGTCTATCTAATGGGCTGCTTGCTTGCACAGCACAAAGTACACTACACAGCGACTAATAGCGCTAATGAACAGGTGAACAGGTGAACATTTTTTGTTGCGTTTTGTTGTTTTGGTTTTTTAAGGAAAAGAATGACACACTTTTTTAATCTCTCAGCGCTAATATTGAAATTTGAATCGAGCACCAAAATGGGCGAAAGACAAGGCTTTTGCTGTTCAATTAGCACAGCCCCCTTTCCAATTGATTAGATGAACAAATAAAAAAACATCAACACATATTCAAAGTTTTTTTCCTTTCATTAAACACGCCAGCTTTGAACCAAACAAAAAAAACTAACAGTAAACAGTAAGCCTAATTGCACACCGGTAAACGGTCAAGCGTAAAAAGCAAGAGCATAGAAGAAAAAAGACTGTGAATGAGGCAGACGGCACAAAAAGCAAATAGATATCATTTTTGCGTGCAAGTGGACTCTAGTGTGTGAAAAGTGAAAAGAAGTGCCCAAACTGTGTGTACACTTTGTTCCTAGTTAGTGCACAAAAACACACACACACACACACACATACACACTTATGTTTCCCCTAATGCTAGTGATGATGATGATAGTGTGACGGTAATGTGTTTGGGGGTGGTAAAGAGGAGGAGGACAGTGACGACAGTGGTCACCTAATATTGTCCGGTTCTTTTCTATTAAAAAATGTTCTCAATGACGCCAAAAGAGATACACACTGGCACTTTTTTTCTTTCCCCTGCTGCCTTTTAATTATTGATGGTGATAACTGCTGCTTTTGTGTTTAGGGGTTTTTTCTGATCGTAATTATGAGTACAATAATAATTAGTGTGACTCTCCGCAAAGTTTTGTTTTTGTCACAATTTCACTACGACATTACGGCAAAATCATAGTTAACAGTTTTTACTCTATTTGTGCTCCGTAGCAGTCACTTGGCGGCTAATGTAAAACGAGGTTTTTTTTCATTAAATTAAGTGATGATTACAGTGTTTTTGGTGATAGTGATAATGATAATGCTTATAAATAGCAGTGGTTTCAGGTGTCAAAACGCTAAAACCCATGTTTAAACTTATAATTAAGTTAAAAAGGGTGTTCATTTCATTGACAACAACTAATAAAGTTAGTTACGAATAAGCAAATCAAAAGAAATTGTAATCACTTAATTAGAAAAATTGATGATAATAATGTAATATTACAGTAGCGACACCACCGGAAGTTAAAACTATAACTGGCAAAAAAATTCTATTTTTATGTTTAATAACTATCACGTATTTAAAACAACTCTAAACGTTTAAGTTTTTTATAAATGGGGTTTGCATGTGTCATTTGGCAACTTTAACAGCAAACAAAAAAGAAATCATACAAAGTATGCATTATTTTAGAATACAACAAGGTGCAGTGAACAGGAAAGCAAACAGCAAACAAAATAACAAAAGTAGTAGTACTCCAATGGGTTTTCATGAAAGGCACGCAAACAATACCAGTTTGATCAGAATGAAAAAAAACTAGCGTTTCTACTCTAAATAAAAACAACTAAAAATTGCCACCTTTACCCCTTTTTAGGACAAAACAGTTTGCTAAATAAAGATAAATGAGAATACAAAAAACAAACGCATCACGCAATTACAGTGACAAGAATGGCACTAAAGGGTGATGCGAACGGCAAGAAAAAACTTGATTTAAAATACAAAAAAATGTTTGAAAAAAAGTGGTCCTGGATAGATTTTTTATATAACTGAAAGCTCTAATTTGCTAAAATTAAACTTGATAGAAAAGAGCAAAAATGAGGTTAAGAGAGCATTAACACTTTTAAAAGCCTCGCTTCGTTGCCTAGCGTCAATGCGTGCACTTAGGAGCACTCAATTGTCTGTCCATTCATTAAGCTTATCCAGCTACCCACTTGTTCCCCAAAATGCTGTCAATTGCGCATGTAATTAATAACGTCAGACAAAATTCGTTACATTTTTAAGATGGCAAATTTGAACAACCAAAGATTAGATTGTGTAAAAAAGAAGTTGTGAAAATGTACTTTGCAAAAATACACCTAAATGTTCAACACTCAACATACTTTTTTTCCATGAATACAACTTGCTTATGTTGAAAAATTAAACTTTTTTTTAGAATAAGCAAAAATGGAAAATTGAGTATTCATTGTATGTTAATTTATAAGAATTTTGTGCATTTTCATTTAAAAATATTTTGCAGTGTAAATTGAGAACAAACTACTTTTAGCTGTGTTTGAAATTTCAAAATTTTTTTTATGTTAGTTAATAGAAGACAAAATAAAGATAAAATTGAAAAAGTTGATTTTTGCATAAGTGCAGATGTTCATTTTAGTACTAATCACCAATTGGCATTTGCTGCTAGCATCAATCAGGCATCAATAATAAATCAATGAGTGACGCAGTGCAAAATTAATTATAATAAAAAATAAAAAAAACTTCCTGTGTGTTCTAGTATCTGTTATCATAAAAATTAATTAATTTTGTTTAAGTAAAAAGCAAAAGTCAGGTGTTACTAATGTAAAAAAGGTATAAAAACCATGTTTTATATTCATATTTGTTTGTATCAAATCTGAAAAGTTTGTTTTTGTTTGTGAAATATTAACATCAAATGTGTTAAGTAAAAAAATCAAAACATTGTTTTTAGTTTTTTAATAAAGTCAAACATCATTTTGCACTTTTAGCTTTACTCTGTTTTGCTATTTAACGCGTTAAAATTTGCAAAAAAAACTTTGTTTTATAATGTAACTCTATTTTTCATCATTATCATCTTTTTCATCTTTTGTCTATCATAACAAACCAAGCCATTATTAACACAACTAATACGTTTTTAATCAATAAAAAATTATGTAAATTAAAACTTTTTATGCTAACTATTTGCTTAAATTTTTAAAATTTTTGTTTATTGAGCGTTTATTAACTTAAAAATTCAAGAATAAAAAATGTGTTTGTTACTTACCAGTAATGTCAGAAATCACTCCTGTTTTAACTTTTCTTTTCCGCAGTAAAGCTATCAACAAGTTTCCTTCTGTTTGACAAGTTTGATTCGTTAAAAAACAAAAGGTTTAATAATTTGTTTGAATAATTGACTTACTGTTTTAGAAGTTAACGCTCCACACTGATTACCACCAGTTTTTTTGGATGGCAACTTGCAAAAACAAAGAAACCTTTGTTTAACTGTTTTTAATTTTTAAATCAAAGTAAAATGATGATAAGTGAAATTAAACTACAAATAAAAACTGGCGGTTAATAAAAGAGACAGAAAACAAAAATCTCCAAATGGCAAACAAGTGGCGGTGGTGGTGGTGGTGGTGGTGGCACAAATTCTTCTTCAAGTGCGGCTCACTGCTCACTTCATTGTCTGCCTTCCAGCTGCCTTCTCGTGCAGTGAACTGTCGATCTTAGAGCTTTTATAATGGCGGAGAGAGAGAGAGAGAGCAAACGTGAAGAGAAGAGAGCAAAGAGCGGCGTCGGCTGTTTAGTGCTGCAAACACAGTGTGTCAGACAAACACAAAGTGAGTCGATCTGTGCGACACTGCCACAACCACCACCACCACCACAGGCAGCAACAAACAGCCGACAAACGGCGGAAAAATGCAATGCAGTGCAGTCTGAAAAAGGCCGAAGTGTAGAAGTGCTGCCAGACTGCAAAACACTGTAGACACTGCAAATCAGGAGGGCAGCGGCTGTAAATGCCAACAGATTTTTTCTTTCTCTCTTTTTGTTTATCTTTTTTTCCCAGCAGCACCTGTAAAAACAACAGTTGTGCTACAACAATGTGTGGCAAAATCTGTTACTGCTTAAAAAGTTGACTAATCTGTATTTGCTTTTTAAATGTATTTTTCAAAACCTCGTTGCTAGAGGCGTATGGGCCTTTACTAAATACAAAACTTCTTAACTGCTAAACGGTTGCCTAATTTTAGGAACAGGTGGTGGTGCTAGACTTTACTTTTATGCACTGTTAAGTTTAATCTATTTTTTACGTTTGCAATTATACTGTTGTTGCAGATAATAAAATGTAAAGTTTTGTGTTGAAAATTAAAATATTAGGAGAAATTAAACATAATACAGACCTGTTTTCTAAGTTCAACTGTCATCACCTGGACATTTGCCATTTTCAAGACTATGCAATTAGCCAGTTTGCCCTGCAGCTAAGTTTAAGTTTTGATATGACAATGAGATACACTACTTTTGTCTGAATGCGACTAGGCAGAAAAGATTAAAGGGAAAGGTCATAAGGTAAGGAGATAAATGACTTGGAGAAAAATACAGACAATTTAGACTATCAGTTTAATTTGCTTCTAGTTTAACCTTCAAATGCTTTTTTGCCAAAAAATACATAAAAAACTTTTGGTCAAATTAACTGAAAAGATGTCAAAGTTCAAATAGACGGTATTTAACTCTGAGAAAGTTCTCATTTAATTACCAAGACAAAAACGGTTTATTTTGTTTGATTACTTAATTTAGTTAACTTTTGAGAAGTCTAAAAAATAGACATCTGATATTAACCTTTTTTTGTTTATGGTTTTAAACTATTTCGACTATTTAATTATTTATTTTGAGAGACTGCTTTACCCCGATCCTATCTTCAAGTGGTCACTTGATCGTCACTTGAAGCAAAAGCAAAAACAAAAAAATCAAACCAAACAAACGCCAACAAACACTGAGCTCCCGCAATCAGCACATTCAAAAAGTAGACCACTTTGTTTGAATTTTAATTGGAAAGCTCGCCAAAACTTGCCAAAAACTTCCACTAGTTTAAACAGCTAGTCGTCTATTTAGCAGGGCCCCTTTTCAAGCAATCATCAGAAGTAGAGCATGTATTCAGAAATGGACAAGTAGCCCAGCAAGCATAATCAAACAAAAACAAAAAGATAATTGAAAAAGTGTTGTTTTTTAGTGATTTGAGCAGACACTGCAAACAGTATCTGTCTGCTCAAATCATCTTTGCAAAAAAGAAAAGTGGTCACCAGAATTACCGTTTCCACTTCTATTGCCATTAAGCTCCAAAACCATCAGCATCAACATCATCATCATCATCATCATCGTTGTCTCATCATTTTTTACCATTGCACACTGCACATTCCCTCTGGCACACTGTGAACACCGGCCATTACATTACTGACAATTGAGGTCAGTGGCCCTTCACATGCAAACCATTTTCTCTTTCTTTCATTCTTTTATTCTTCTCTAGAGAAAACATTAACAAATAGACAAAGAGGAAGCCTGGTCGCGAGGACGAAATTGGTTCAGAAACACCAAAAAAAAGAAAAAGAAAAAACAAAGCTAAGTAAATGGAAACATAAATGCTGTTGCTTTTCAATTGCCGCTTTGTTGCTGCCGCTGCTGGCCGGTGACGGTGACGGTGACCTCGTTGTTCTAGTGCTCTTTTTTGCAATGCTCACCAGGAAAGAAAGAAAACAGTCAAAATTAGTAACAGCAACAGCAGAAGGACCCTCTCTTAAACTGGTACATTAAAAAAATGGTTTCCCCCACCCTTTTTCAGTCAGTTCCCCCCTTCTTCTTAGTTAGTTTTCCTCTTTTTTCTCCTTTTATTTGCCTCGCTCTTCTACTTTGCTTGATTAGTCGAGACGGCTTCTTGTTGGTAGTGGAAGCCCATAAAGAACTCCCTCAACAACCTCTCTCTCTCTCACTTGCCAAACTTTCCTTGCAGGCACTTTACTCATTCACAGAGTGACTGACTGACTGACTGACTAACTTTGTGTGTGTCTGTGTGTGCAGAAGAAGTGCACTAAGTTCATTATCCAATTGGCCTTTTAACTTGTCTTCCTTCTTTGACTGATTCTGCTGCTTCTGTCTCCTTTATTCCTTTCTTCTCTTTTCTCATTTAGCCCCTCTCTTTTTCTCCTTTTGCATAATATGTTTGCCATAACCTCTTTTGCTTGTTTTGTTGATTTTAGATGTCTGTCCCCGATGAGCGAGGGCCAAGGCGAGGATGATTGCCACTTAGGGCGCATTTCTCTTTTTTTTCTTTGCATCTCTCCATTTTTTCGACTGCATTTAACCGATGTTTACTCACTGTTTTTTCTTTTCCTTTCCTTCTGTCTGCCAATCTGCAGACTGAGGTCATGACAAAAAAACCAAAAAAAGGCAGAAACGATAGAGACGATAAAAAGGGCCTTTGTCCATTTTTAGTCTGTTTTGCCGGTGGGGATGATGATCAAAAGTCAAAGTTTGCTTAACAAAAATTTTTGTTTAAGAATATAAAGACATTTAATATAAAACATTTTTTTCTTGTAAGCAAGTTTTATTGAAGTAGCTTTTAATAATGAACATTTAAACAACTGTTTTGTTTGGTAAAACATTGGCAAACAAGCCAGATTAAAAATGAAGTTGACTGCAACACAAACGACATTTACAACTGTCATTTTTAAAATTCAATTTGATTCAGTCAACTAGACAGTCAACAAACAAACAAACAAACAGACAAACAGACAAACAGACAAACAAAAAAAGCAGCAACAACAAAAAAGAAACAGTCGTTGTTGTTGCTGCTGCTTCTTTTGCCAACAAAAACCAAACTTACTGGACAACTGATAATATCAACAGTAAAGAGCAAAGGGAAAGACGTGCCTCGAATAGATAAGCAATCTGGATTGCCACTATCTTGCCAGTAACTTTCCACTTCTTTTTTGTTTCTTTGTCTTTCTATCTCTTCTTTTCCCCTTCTCTTCACACTTGATCGGCGGCTGCAACTTTGTGTGTGTCTGTTTGCTCTTTATATTTAGATTTTTGTTCTCCCCCGCTCTGTTCTCACGATCAGTGGTGCTGCTGAATTATTTGTCTGTTGGTTTTTGTTTGTTTTTTGTACTTTTTTTGTTTTTTGCACCAAATATTTCAAGTCCAAGCTCAATTTGAAGTGAGCATCATTGGAAATTCTAGTGAGGTTTTTGCTCTTTTTATGCTCAAAAAAGTAGTGTCGGTTCAAGATGAGTTTGTCGATTTTTTGTCCAAATGTTAGCAGCAGAATATTAGAATCAGTAAACATTAACTAGGCATATTTAAGAATAAGATTACTTAAACAACATACGTCTTTCTTATTGTTTAGCGTTTCCAGGCAGCGCAGCCAAGATTAAAAAAATTGATTAACAATTTTTTTTGTGCTTTTAATTTGTTGTGCTTTGCTGATTACATCAGTAGCTCATTTATCGGTTTTTTCGTTGTTTTAATTTGAAAACAATTGTTGTCAACTGTAAAATGTCAAATGTCAAACAAAAAATATAAGTTTTATTCAGCCAATTGGACAATTGAAAACGGTCATCAGTTTTTTTGCTGGATCAATAAACCTATTTTCAAAAATCACAATTTTTAAAGGTTTATTGTTGTTGCTGCAACCGGAAATGAAATTGCACAAAAACAAAGATAAGGGCAAAGATACTGAAACGACAGCATTAATTGGTTGTACAGTTGTTGATATTTTCCTGATCATTAGACGCCATTTTCCACTTTTTCTTCTATGGCCTTTTAGTCTTGAATGTATAATCTATCGATTTATCAACCAAAATTTATCCGCATTGAGCATCTTTGCTGACAGTTGCAAGTACAAAAGGGTGCAAAACTACATTGGGCATTACTAGCTTCCAATCGACCATCAATTTAGATGCTTTTTTTCTTTCTTCTTTGCACTTTCACATTTAATTTAAGATTTTTATGCCAAAATGGTTTTTCAATTTTCTCACTTATATGCTTAAATTCACGCTAACGTGTTTGAAGGCGCCGTGAAGTTTGCGAAAGTACTTGTGAGTTTGATGCCATTTGGAAGCAAGCAAACTGAAGATGCTGCTAAAGATTTAGCAGCAAAAAAATGAAACTTGAAAAGCAAATGGCAGGCGCTGAAAAAACACAAAAAAGAATATGGAAAAAGGGGTTGGGTAAAAACAAAAATAGATTAAAAAAAATAAAAGCACCATCTTAACTTATCTCTTCGCCAGTAGCACCCCTTCCCAATCTTCAGATTTCGCCCTTTTCCCCCACTTGCACCGGCAGCAGCAGCAGCAGCAACAGCAGCAACCTTGGTAATCCTCCTTGAAGTGATCGATAGCGTCCGACTGAAGTTGAAAGCACTGACTCCCTCACAGTTTTCTCCGGCTCTCGTTTTGCATCGTTTTTGCACCGACGTTTTTCATGGCTAATTAGAAAACAGCATCAACAGCATCAGCAGCATCAGCAGGTTTCCCTAAACTCACACAAAATGGCTCCTGACTACATTTCTAACACACAAAATAGAAAAAACGTAGTGCTGGTAAGGCAAAACGACGACGACGGCTTCTTTTAATTTGTTTTATTATTCCTTCTGCCTAAAACTGCCTGCCTGCCCTGCTAATGGTTTAATTAAACATTTATATACTGGCTAAGCCCTTCACTAGTGCTACTACTCTCCACTGCACCGGTTGTTTAATTTAGAGTGTGTTTTTAAATTTATTGCTACCGGTCATTCACTTTGAAATGGAGAAATTTGGAGGGCCAATTTAAAAAGCAAACTTTTAAAAGAGCAATCCAACAATAGGAATAATTAGCAAAACCGGTAAATTGACGGCAGTTAGTTATTTATTAGAGCAGTTTGGGCTGTTTTATGAGGTCAAAACTGGGCAAACTGGTGTGCTTTTGACTACTTGAACTTTTTATTTGTATTTTAATGTCTTGGAGAATGAGATAAAATTGCAAATTAGTTTTAAGTTTTCTATCTGTTTGTTAATGTGAGCTTAAAAAAATTAAAATTCAAAATTTTTAAAGTTAGCAGCCAACAGCGCTTTTTAGTTGTCGGCATTTATTTAGCTATTTCAAACTGAAAAAACTTGTGCATTTAAACTTTTTTTTGTCATTCCTTTCATGTACATCAATTTTAGACTGATGAAAAATTTTTGCTAAAGTTTTTCCAGTAATTGTCAAATTCAAATTAAAGCAAACCTTTGCTCTTTTTCTCAATTTTTCTTTCTAGGTATTTTCCTGGTCTCCTTTTCAAGATCACACTAATGACTAGCAGTAGGTGTCATAATTTAATTGCCCTTTGCGGTAAGCGCAGTTTCAGCAACGGCTAAATCTTTCATTGCTGTTTCCATTAATGTGACTGCTGCGTTTTCTCGTTAAACTCCAAAACTGACAACTGCACCCCTTTTTCTCTTGTTTTAGGCATCACCAAAAATTGAAATGAATGAGGTAATCAGCGAGAGTGAAATGTATATGGGTGTGTGTGTGTTCAAATCAGTAGGAAATGTCAAATGACATTTGCTTCTATTTGAAACACACTTTTTTCTTTTTCTTTTTAAATTGTCGGCTCACTTGTCATCCAGTGCTTTATCTCTTTTCTTTAGTTTATTTCATTTTTCAATTCAATCATCCCCTCAGATTGAATTGAAAAATGAAATGTTAAATTGCTAAATTTGTTTTTGGTTTTTTTATTTTGCCATTTTTGTTCATCAGTGATGAAGTGCTCCAGTCATTCGTGCATTTTTCACACAACCTGTTTTATTAATACAAAAAATTGAATGTTTTAAAACAAATTTGTTTGATTACATTTCAGTGCAAAGATGAATGTGCAAGTGTGCCTGGCTAGTTAACAAGCTAATGTGGCTTAGTAAAAAGAAAAAAGTTGTGATTACTATTAATAACCACAGGGGGGGGGGGGGGGGAAAGGATGAGGAAGAGTTTTGAAATTAGAGATTGCTTTGCCATTAAGGTCTTCCGATTGCCGCCGCCTCTATTGTTGCTAATTGCAGAGTTGGTGCAAAAGGGAAAAAAAGTTTTGCTGACGACTGAAACTGCTTTCTTGTCCAGCTTTTTCCCCGTTTGCTTTGGTCATCACAGAGTGCGCCTGGAAACTGTCAGTTTCCCCTTCGTTTGTCTGTTGATTTGGACCAATTGAATTAGCCACAACTTTTACTTTGTGATTGCGCGCGCCCACTTTGAATCAGCGTGAAACAACTTGTTTGCAACGACGTCGTTGTCCTGCTTGAGAACTTTTCGCACTCTTTTTTGCTTCGATGAACTTTTATTTGTGGTAAATTGTTTAATGTGTGTGCGTGGTGGTGGTAATTGAAGGAAGTTGATGATAAAGAGAAAAAGAGGCAAAAGTTCAGCTTATCAGCTGTAATAATAACAATTAGGATGATTATGGTGGCGGTGGTGAGGGTGGTGGTGGCATTTGTACTTATTTGTACACTTGTTTGAGGTTGCGAGAAAATGTTAACACATATTTGCAAAAGGTCAACATTTGCAAAGGCGCGGTGCTTTGAATTGAAAATACGAGCATAAAAGTTCATTTTAATAGTGTGTTTTTTGCATTCAACTTGAGCTGTCACTGAATTTGATTTGGCTTGGTTCAGGCTGACATCTTCATCATGATAATTAGCAGCGAAAAAAGAGCGCTTAAATGTGTCATTTGAAAGGCATGTGGCATTTGAGGATTCAGATTCGGTCTGGCTGCAGTGCTGCATGCAGTGCGGTTAAGAGGAATGTGCCGCCGCAATGTAAATGTCAAATTAGAGCCTGTTTGCTAATGCAAATTATTAATGTAAACAATAAACAATTTTTTAATGTTGACAAAAAACGGTGAAATGCAAAATGACTTTATTTTAATTTTCTGAAATGCATTTTGTTGTTTTTATTTAAAACCTATACAAGGGCTCAGTCGAGCTCGCTTCGCTCACTCCTACCTTAACTGTGCACCG
>JAALOO010001662.1_pt1 | contig 14272 bp, 14 predicted proteins | sample 7257641 | NCBI WGS metagenome assembly JAALOO01 (sample SAMN14085613, study PRJNA598686) | mite metagenome | biome: ENVO:01001000; feature: ENVO:01001002; material: ENVO:01001226; isolation source: single female mite from University of Michigan culture on fish food culture... ...
TCTCTCTCTCTCTCTCTCTCTCTCTCTCTCTCTCTCTCTCTCTCTCACTTTCTTCTCGAGTTGCGCATTTGTTGATTGGCTCTCTTCACTTCAGTGGACAGGAGTGAGAGTGGAAAGTGAAAGTGAAGGCGCCACCGAAGGCGAAGGAAAGAAGACCTTGGCAGTCGTTGCACTTCACACTTTACAGCGGCAGCAGCAGCACTTCAATGCCTCATCGACCACCGCCACCACCGTTATTGTGTCTGCCTCAGAAAGCAGGAGGAAGAAATAGGCGCACAAGCGGGCGCTAATTTAGCAATTAGCAGCACTCAGAGCATGTGGCGCGGTAGAGGTGGTGCTCACTGTGTGTCTGTGATGTCACACCAAAAGTAGTGCACAAGTAGTGATAGCATGAGAGTGCACATCCACAGAGACTGTGGCAGGGAAAGAGAGCGTGGGAGCACGCTTCTCTCACGTGATGATCATCACTTGTGGTGATGGCTGGAAGCTGCACTCGGCCAACAAGTGTCGCGGTAACTCTCAGACACGTGGTAATCATCCACCCTCCTAAAACATTGCATAATGATGATGATCATGGGAGTGAATAGCAATAACTTAACAGCGCATATACTTAGCAGGGAGAAAATGTGGACAGGAGAAAAAGGAGGAGGAGAAAAGAGGAGGAAGAAGAATAAGAGAATAACAGCAACAAGGAGAAATGTACATCCAAAGAAGAAAAGATTAGGGGCAGGTAGAGAGAGAGAGAGAGGGGATTGCACTAAAAAGTAGGTGTTCTTGACGAAAGATGACCAAGGATGAAAAGAGAGAGAGAGAGGTGCTAGACAGGTGCTAGGTAGCTAATTCAGAAATGTTGGCAATCACCCCCAAAAACAGCAATTTCAGTCTGCAGCAACCACCTCACCTCTAGAGAATCATACTAAAGGGCTTGGCGAGGTACTGCTTAAAGCTCTTGAGCCAGGTGGCGCCCACGGCGCCGTCCACCACGCGGTGGTCACAGCTGAGCGTGACGCCCAGCACGTTGGCCGCCACCGGGCGCCCGCTGGCGTCCGGCACCAGACGACGCTCGGTGCCGCCCACGGCGAGAATGGCCGACTGCGGCGGGTTAATCACCGCCGAGAAGTTGGTCACGCCGAACATGCCCAGGTTGGAGATGGTGAAGGAGCCGCCCTGAAACTCGGCCGGCTGCAGTTTGCCTGAAGGGAGGGAACGGGTTGGCAAGGATAGAGGAGGGGAAAGAGGAAAAGGATAGGGAAAGAAATAGAGTTGTGTAAGACGAGAGAAAGGTCAAAAGGAGTTTTGGCAGCACTTACCCTCTCTGGCCTTCTTCGCCAGCGCCTTCGTGTCATTGGCAATCTCCACCAGGCCCTTCTTCTCCGCGCCGAAGACGATGGGCGTGATGAGGCCGGCGTCGGTGCTGACGGCGATGGCCACGTCCACCGAGGTGTACTGCCGAATGAAGCTCTCCTGCCAGCTGCTGTTCACCTCGGGCACCTTCAGACAGGCGAGCGCCGCCGCCTTCACCACAAAGTCATTCAGGGAGATCTTCACGCCGTCGCCCTTCAGCATCTCATTCAGCTCCGTTCTCGCCCTACAAAACAAAGGGTGGCACAAATGTTTGAGTCAATAAAGAAAACAATTCAGGCACTTTGCACTTACTTGAGCAGCTCATCGACCTGAATCTCCACGGAGAGGTAGTAATGCGGCACCGTCTGCTTCGACATCAGCAGTCGCTTGGCAATCACCTGACGCATGTTCGTCAGACTGATGTCCTGGAAGGCGCCGGCGCCGGCAGCTGCACCAGCAGCAGCCCCGGCAGCCATCCTCGCCGGACTGGCCGTCAGCACGTCCTGGGCGCGAATTCGCCCCGACGGGCCGGTGCCCTGGCCGGCGAGCGCCGCCAGGTCGATGCCCTTCTCGCTGGCGAGCTTCTTCGCGAGCGGGCTCGCAAAGAGGCGGCCGGCGATGCCGCTCGAGGGCGACAGCGAGGAGGTGACCACGGAGGGGGCGGCGGCAAAGGCAACCGCTGATGGGGCGGCGGCGGCGGCTGAAGGAGCTGAAGGCGGTGAAGGTGAGGGCGTGGACGCTTGCTGCTGAGGCGGCGGTGGTTCGGCCTTTGCGGCCCCCTCCAGGTCAGCCCCCGTGGGCACGTAGCTGGCAAAGGCGGCCACGTCGCTTTGCTCGGAGACGATTATGCAGAGTAGCTGAAAGCAGAGGTGGTGGTCAAGGTTAGAGCTGAGAACTCTCTGTCAATGCAAGGACAGTGCCACTCACCTTTCCAATGGGAATATCCTTGGTGCCGGCGGGAATGAGAATCTTGGCGAGGTAGCCCTCCTCGGGCGTCTCAAAGCCCATCGTCGCCTTGTCGGTCTCAATCTCCGCCAGCAGGTCGCCCTCGTTCAGCTTGTCGCCCTCCTTCTTCTCCCAGCTGACAATCGTGCCCAGCTCCATCGTCGGCGACAGGGCGGGCAGGGTCACCTTGATGTGACTGGGCAGGTCGCCGCCTGAGCTGAAGAGGCGCACCGAGGCACTACCACCACCACCACTGCTGGTGCCAACCGGTGAGCTAAAGTGGGGGAGAAAATTGAAAAGGTCAATCACGTTGCGCACAGGTCATCCTCTAAAGCTCACTTACCGCTGCTTGGTAGAGCAAACGTCAGCGGCACGAGCCGAGCTGGAGCTGGAGCTGGAGGCCAGGCTGGAGGCATCACAGACGGAGATCTGCTGAGGGTGGTGGTGAAGCAGCAGTCCTTCACCCTTTGATTGACAGCTCGCTCTGGCTAGCTTCAAGTTTGAGGCAGGCGAAGACAAGGCGTCCTTCGCCAGTCCGCCGGCGATTCGAAGGCAGCTGCGACTAGCGTTCACGAGACTGGAGCGGTACATTCTCAGGCCGTGGTGATTGTTCTGATATGAACTAGTAGTGACTGAGTAGTGATGAGGTGAATGCGAATGCAAATGAGTTGACGATGAAGTAGAAGAAGATGGTGGACGGACTATGCGGTGACTATGTGTTTCCTCTTGTGATTACGAGCCTTAGCAGAAAGGTAGAACTTTAGCCAGCAACCATGGGAGATGTTGTGCTGCTGCTGCTGCTGCTGTTGATGGTAGTGGTGGCAGTGGAGGAATGAAAGCTCGTCTGAGGGTGGTCTTTGAGTTGATGATGATGATGGTGGTGATGATCAGCCGCTAACCAGAAGACCAGAAGTTGGGAAATAGAAGCGCTCTCTGACTGACTGTCTGGTGTCTGGTAGTAGTGGTGACTTTTTCTCGCTGTCTCGTCGCTCTGCTTGCTGTCGACTGTTTCCATCGCAGGCTGCTTCTCTCGGTCAAAGCGAACAGAGCGTGGTGGGTGGAAATGGCCGACCAATGTTTTGATTTTTCCAAAAAAAAAAAAAATTTTTCGGCAATTCGGGACTTTGATCAAGAGGAAAAAGAAGTTCCAAATCAGCTGGCCAACAATGACCAGAGCAAAGAGAAGAGTGGGACCAGTTCTAAAATCGACTGATGAAGTGACCTGATAAAAGCAGATGTTACGGGTTTTTGTTTGTTGAAAAACGGTTTCAAAAAAGCAGTTCACACCACCAGCCCCTCAGCATGACCGAAGATGAGAAGACAAAGGGCAAGAAGAAGGTCCTCCAGCTGGACCCGGAAACGGCGGCCGTCTTTCGGAAGAAGGGCTACGAGGTGAAGAACTTTCTCAGCAATGGCGCCTTCGGAGAGGTGTACGAGGGCGAGGTGAAGGAGACCAAGCAGCGGGTGGCCATCAAGGTAAAGTGAGGAGTTGATCTACCACCAAATTATCTTCTAAACTTTTTCTTTATCTCCACCAGTGCATGAACCTCGACAAGGCGGGCAAGACCATCGAGGACACCTACTTCCCGCGGGAGAAGGAGGCGCTGATCAGGGTGGAGCACGAGCACGTCATCCAGGTGCTGGACATCTGGCGGGCGAACCGCGTCATCTACGTGGTGATGGAGTTCGCCGAGGACGGCGACATCCGCGGCTACCTCAAGTCCCGCGGGCCCTGTCCCGAGTCGCTGGCCGCCTGGTGGTTCGAGCAGGTGAGCAGTGCCCTGCACTACATGCACGACACCGTCCACATGGCCCACCGGGACATCAAGGTGGACAACATCCTCCTCACGCAGAAGTTCAAGATCAGCAAGCTGACTGACTTCGGGTAGGGGGCGTCATTTCGAAGTTGACATCTTCATGGCTTGACTTACATTTTCTTCCCTCCTCAGCTTCGCCACCACCTGCCGCCACGAGGAGACCGGCCAGGTGAAGATGAGCCGCTCCTTCTGCGGCACCAAGCCCTACCAGTCGTACCAGCTGATCAAGAAGGTACCGTACAGTCCAATGGCCGCCGACTGCCACGCCATGGGCGTCACCGCCTTCGTGATGCTCAACGGCCACAACCGCTTCCCCTTCCGCTTCGACAGCGCCGACAACAGCAACGCGCTGATGCTGGCGCAGATGGCGAAGCGGGCACACCGCTCGCGGTACATCAAACCGCCGGGCGCCCCCTTCAGCCACCAGGTACTCGACCTGGTGGACCGCCTGATGGAGATCAACGAGCGGGACCGCCTGACCATGGCCGACGTCCTCGAGCACGAGTGGATCAAGCGTCGCGGGCGCTGCCCGCCCGGCGTCGGCCCCTTCAACTACGGCCAGTCGACGGGCGGCGGAAAGAAGACGGGGAAGAAGATGACTACCACCACCACCACGTCGCCGGGAAGTGGTTGACTCCTCTTCTTTTTCTTCCTCCTTTTTTTTGCTGCCCTCTCGCACAGACACACACGCTGCAAACTGTTAAATAGAAAAATAGAACAAAAGTGAATTAGTGTTAGAGAGGTTGTTATATTGGTGGCCAATTTTTACTGCTGCTGCATCATCACATTATGAAGTGGACGTCCTTGTTTACACTCGCCATGATCTCCTCCTCCTCCCAACTTTCCACTGAAAAGACCACCACCGACCCCCACTTGTTCCCCAGCACTTCCTCCCCAAAGTACTGTCACACCGTCAACGACCCCGTCTGCAGCTATCCCCTCAAGTCTCGGTGCAATGTCCTGCGAAGAAGATGTGACTGTCCACTGGGCACCCAGCTGACGGGGGACCACTGTACGCCGATTCACTGCACCAGTGGTAAGTTTTTATTATCTTTAAAAACTAAAAATAATTTTACACCTTTTCTAGACGACATCTGCAACCTCGACAGTGACTACCACCTGGTGTGCAGCAACTCCACCCACCCGGATCACCACGTTCTGGGCGTGCACGGACAGCCAAAGAACATCAGCAGCACCAGGGGCGTGTGCATCTGCAACCCCGCCTACTTCTACCCGTCAATGGATGGCTTCGCCTGTCAGCTCCGCCAGAGCATCATCGCCGCCATCACCTTCGCCGTGCTGGCCCTCTTTGGCCTGCTCACCCTCATCCTCCTCTACGTCTACGGGCCCTGCTGTACGGAGGACGACTGTTGAGGTTGTACAAGATTTTTAAAAGAAAAGTGACAAAAAAACTCGAATTTTCAACAGTCTGTTTGTTTGCCCTGTTGCAACACATCTGGTAATACTAAATGAGAGAAAGTGAGAGGCACCAGGCGCCTTCCGGGCGACATTAGTGCTCCTCAATTCAGTCGGTCTGCAGTAAATCAAAGTAAAAGAGAAGGCATATTGCCCCGCTTCCGCAGTCAGTGCAAACACGTGCAAACACAGTGGAGAGAGTGCACTGAGCTCAATTAGCAACTGATGATGATCATTAGCATCATGACTGGGCACACGTGCGTCTGGTCAGATCTGCCCTGGAGCAAATCAGTCTGGTCAAGTAGAGTGGCCAAATAGAAAGTGAAGATGTAGACACTAATTAGGCCCTACCAATTGAATACTGCTGCTTCCTACCTCCCCTTTCCCTTTCTCTCTCATCTTCTCCTCTCTTCTGTCATAACTGCACTACCTGTACACGGCTAATTAGTGCAATAAAGCAGCAGCAGCATTTCTCTACATCATTTTTATGACATCAAGTAGCACCGTTTTGATTTTAATAGCTGGTGCTGGTGCTGGTGTGCTGCTGCTGCTGGTGCAGTTCAGGTTGGCGACGTTGCCCGACTACCGAGACATCATTTCTCCCAAGCACTCATCGCCCTCTTCTTCTTCTTCTCACTTGATTTCACCAGTCAGCCAGTCAGTCGGTCTGAGTTTACTCTGAGTCTGCGGTCTCAGACAGAGTTAGTTAGTTAGTTAGTCAGACAGTTGGTTAGTCACTCTCACTGATTTGGCATTTGCAGCATTTGAATCCCATCGACTCGGGTTAGTATATAATAATTACTTGGCGAAATTTACTACTACTACTACTTCCCGGCTGCAATTGCTGCAAACAGAACAAGATCAAAAGTTGCCTCTTCATCGCTCACCTCATTCATCAAGTGCTCCAGATTATCACTTCAATCAACAGACCGGCAGCAGCATGCCGTGACCGAAGAGTTGCTGACCAGCCAAAACAGAGAAAGAAAGTACATTAGCTGGTGATTGAACTCTGCTATTTAACAGCGAAAAGTCCATCTATCCTATCCTATCTACCACACTGCAAGTCAATTCTGCATTATTTTTTATCACAACAAGAAAACTCATCATCAGCAAAGCAGGTAAGCTCTGCCTGCTGTGCATTTAACAGTAATTACGCATAAGCACACACACACTTCAGCGTCGGTGTGAGTGTGACAACATCACCGTTTTCTGCTTAAAAAGTTGTTAATCAGTCAGCCAATTAGGGTGGCCATTCACACTCACTCACTCACTCACACTCAGGCTAACAGTTGTTATCTTTGCCGTACAGAGTGAAAAATAATATGATATAGTTGACACTTTACAGCTCTACCTCTACCTTCAGCAGCAGCAGCAGCAAGTGCCACTGTGTGTGTGTGTGTTCACCTAACGCTTATGTCATAGGCGTTTGCACCTCAGCAGATTCCGGCAGCATCAATCACACACAGACAGACAGTCAAACTGCCGGCAGCAGCAGTTGGAACTTTGCCTTCCCCGTTCTGGAATGTGTGCATTATGAAGTGTGTGCTGGCCAGCATCGTGAGGTGACAATGCCAATTCACAACAAATTAGGCAGGCATGAGGGCAAACATTGAGCATTAAGCATAAGTTTATGGTGTGACCAGCAGCACCTCGCATACGTTACGCTAGTCACTAAACTGAGTGAGAATCCAGGCAACCAGCTAGTCACCTCTCTCACTCGCTTTCTATTTTCTGAAGTGAGCCTCAAGCTTGGCCTGCACTGCACTCTATTTCAATTGCTCTTTATGGAGCATGTGATATGAGGTGGATGACGATAGCAACGAAGCGAGCAGGGGCAGCAGAAGTGGGAGTGAGGGAGGATGAGAAATCTCTGCAACTATATCTGCAACTTGGTTGGCTGGTAGTTCAAAAGTTTAGTGGCCATTATAAAATAAAAAGAGAGAGAGAAAAGTGAGAAGGAGAACAGTTCAGATCGGTGGAGATGATGATAAGTGAGAGCATCAGCAGCCACAGCAGCACAAGAGCAGCACAACACTTTATCAATCTGAACTTGACTTTTGATCATCATCATCACCACACAGAGACATCAAACAATGTGCCAGAAGTACACAGCTAACACATAGTCCAATCGCAGTTCTAGTCCTTCATCACATCCCAACTTACACAAAGTAAATCCCCATCACCATCACCATGTCCAGCGTCCTCGTGCTGCTGATCATCCCCGAGCGGGACTACGAGGAGGAAGTCAGAGAAAAACTTCGACTCAGCTCCAAACTCACCTACAAACAGCAGCAGCAGTCGAACAACAACAGCAATCACAGCAATCAAAGAAAGGGTACTACCCTAGGACCTCTTTTCCAAATTTAATCATCATAACCCCTAACAATCAAGTGTCAACTTTTAATTCTAGAGAGCCACCACCTGAACACCATCACAGAGAATGGAGGCGCCAACCTTGGAGGTGGAGCTAATGGTGGTAGTGATAAACTACCGGAAATTGAGATTCAAAAGAACGCTGCTGATCAGCAGCACTACCCAATGGAGAAGATCGTGGAGGAGGGCCTCTCCTACCTGGGCATCCAGGACGCCGTCTGGGCCCGCTCCCAGAATGACCGCTTCTACACCATCACCTTCCCGGTGGAGCTGGAGGACAGCGACATTGTCATACAGTACTTCAAGACACTGGGCGTCGGCCTAAGGCTCGACACCAGCATCGGGTAAATACTGAACAAAATAATTTTAAGAATAAAAACCTAATCCCCAACCATCCCCCCACCTAGAATCATCCCCTTCTCCCTCTTCTGCTACAACGAGGAGATGAACGAGCTGGAGGACGCAGAGATCATCCTCGAGTAAGTGTGCAAAGTCGAAGTTAAAACTAAACTAAACTAACACTAAACTTCCCAGAAACGGCGACAAGGACGTGAGCAAGAGCATCGGCAACTTCAAGGAGAAGCAGAGCAAGTTCCTCAAGTCGGTCACGGCCCGGCTGACGGTGGCCCAGGTGGTGGACAACGTCCGCTCCAACGGCTCGCTCACCTTCGACTTTGTCTGCTACATCGTCTTCGCCAGCTGGATCGCCGCCATGGGCCTGCTGGACAACAGCGTCATCAGCCTGGTGGCCAGTATGCTCGTGTCGCCGATGATGGGCCCGGTGATGTGCTTCACCTTCGGCACCATCATCAAGGACTTTTCGCTCATCAAGACCGGCCTCAAGAACATCCTCGTCTGCTTCGCCGTCACCATTAGCTTCGGTAAGCTAGGCTAGGCTAAAGGAGTTCTCCAGGACAATCTAAACAATGGTAACCCTTCTTCATCTAGGCTACTTCTTCGGCCTGATCACCCTCAACTTCACCGACCACTGGGGCGACTGGGCCTGGCCGACGGACATGATGCGCGAGCGCGGCCTGCTGCGCGTCGTCTGGATCGGCACGCTGGTGGCCTTTCCCTCCGGCTGCGCCGTGGCCATCTCCCTGCTGAGCGGCAATGAGGCCAGCCTGGTCGGTGTGGCCATCTCCGTCTCCCTCCTTCCCCCGAGTGTCAATGCCGTAAGTGAAGAAACTAAAGAAACCCAATCCCCTAAAAATCTAATCCCCTTCCCTCCTCCTCCCCAGGGCCTCCACTGGGCCTACGCCACCCTGCGCGGCCTGTACGCCATCGGCCAGACGGCCCAGCCGTACCAGTCGCAGTTTACAAACGACACCGTCTGGCTGCGACCGGCCCTCGCCCCGCACGACAAGTACAGCGTCGTCTACAGCGACAACATGGGCATCGAGACGCTGCTCCTCGGCCTGGTCAGCGTCCTCTTCAGTCTGGTGAACATCACCAACATCTTCCTCGGGGCGCTGCTGCTGCTCAAGGTAGGAGATATGAGTAGAAGAAAAAAGAGAAATTTTTAAAACCTCTTTCCACCCAAAACAGATCAAGGAGATCGCCCCGCTGGCGACCATGTCACCGGAGAATCGACGCTTCTTCCAGGAGGACATCAGGGTAACAACTGATTAGAAAAGCATCGAAAACTGTTCCAAAACTAACAAAACCCCTTCTTTCTTTTTACAGATCGCCCGCGAGTACAACGAGAAGAGCCGCGGCAGCACCAGCGGCAACCTCGGCGAGGACGTGCTCAAGGAGTGGGCGGTAAGTGGAACTATAAACTAACACAAATCAAACTAAAACTAATTTTCCTCCCCTATCATTAGCAAATCGCCGGCCTGGACAAGGACGACCTGCTGAAGCCCGAGTCGCGGGCGGTCCGGCTGCAAACGCTGGCCGACATTGCCAAGGACGTCCAGGCGGACGCCGTCTACCAGACCGTCACACGAGGCATCTCCAACCACGGACCGACGGCGGTAAACTACCCAAAAAAAACACCCCTCCCAAAATAAACCCAAACTAACTCCCAACCCTTCCCTGAATCCTAGGACAACCTCGCCCGTCGGCTAAGCGCCGCAATGCTGCAGCATCAGGCCCCACCACCACCACCTTCAGCCCACCCACCCCTAAACATAGCCTCCCACCTGATTCGCAATGACGCCATCCGCGGCTCACTGCGCTCCCTCCGCTCGATGCACTCCGCCCCCCGAACCCCCATTCCCCATGTGGTCATCTCAGACCTGGAGCACTCCACTAGCTTTGCGCAAATTCAGCAGCAGCAGCAGCAGCAAAACAACCGACCACCTTCCTCGGTGGGCTTCAACCGCCGCCGCATCTCCACGGTGGCACTAAACAACTTCGTAAGTCGTTTACGAGTATTTTTGCCCCAAAAATCTAACCAATTTAACCCTAGTTCGACAAGCAGGACCAGCAGCATTCGGACAGCCACAGCAACCGCGGCCGCTCGCCGCCCCTCTCCGCCGGCTGCCTCGGCGGAGGCGGCGGCGGCGGCATCCTCAACAGCGCCTTCAGCTTCGCCGAGGCGGACATCAACGCCCACCAGCACCAGCTGACGGCGGACCGCAGCCGCCGCTACAGCACCGCCCTCCTCCGGCGGACGCTGCACACCGCCGAACACTCCCCCTACAGTCTGTGGCCGTCCACGAGGACGGCGGCGGCGACGGGGGCGGGGACAGGGGCGGCGGCCCGCTACGGCGGCAGCACCGACGAGCTGGCCAAGTTTACCGTCACGCCAGTGGCAGAGAACTACAATGGCGGCGGCGGAGGGGTCAAAAGACTGTCCATTCCGCAGATAGGAAAGCTGGACTGAAAGACAAAGACTGAAATGCTTTAAAGGTCAAAGATTACCTAATGTAATATAGTTCTGGTCACAGGACACTGACAAGACAAACTGCTAATGAAAGTGGACCAGTGAATAAGTAGGAAGAAAGAGGTGCTCTGGTCTGAAGTAGTAGTATGTCATCATCATCATCATTCCGAAAAAGACAAGGGCTAATTGCCCATTTTGTACACTCATCAATTGACACACATTAAATAAACACTAAAGTTCCATAACCTTCAGCAGACGAGAGAAGTCCGGTGAAGAAGAAGATCAGCAGCAGCAGCAAATGAAAAAAAGGGGTGGGCACTGACCTGAATCAAAGTCGGGTAGTCCGCTTCTTCCAATTTTAATTTCACGCGTAGCTCCTCGTCAGCTCGGCCGCCGCCTTGCCCATCTGCTTGGGCATCTTCTTGCCCATATTTCCGCCGCTCTCATCAACGTCCTTTGGCTTGTAGTAATGCGGAGCGACCTCCAGCAGCCAGGCGGGGTCAATCTCGATGCTCTGGCGCATGTACTCCTTGGTGGTGAGCACCAGCTCGTGGTACAGCAGACAGCGCGGCGTCTCCTCAAAGAGCGCCGAGTTGGGGTGGATGAGCACCGTCTGGTTCCCTTTGATAGTCCGGTAGTTGCCGCCCTTGTTCAGCTTCGCCGTGTGGTAGAAATAGCCGGCGGTGATCGCTTTCCGCACCGACACGTGGTCAATGTCCTGGTCCGAGGATTCCGAAGAGTTCTTGGGCTTGCTCTTCACCACCTCCACCTCGACGCGCTCCATCAGCTTCTCCAGCTGGTCACGGACGTCCCGCGCACGCACCATCGACCGGTACTGGACGTAGTTTTCGACGCACCACTGCCGACTGTACTCCGCGTCCGCCCACTGCTTGTACACCGCAAAGAGCGACAGGTGGTCGCCGCCGGGCCGGAAGAAGCGCTTCCGGGCCGTATCCGCATGCACCGCCTTGTCCTTCGGCCGGTAGAAGACCGAGCTGTTGACGCTGAGCATGGCGCAGATGGTCAGTAGCTCCTCGGTGCAGGCGTACTTCTCCGCCGCCAGAAGGGCCCTCGACATCATCGGGTCGAGGGGAAACTCGGCCATCCGCCGGCCAAGGCGCGTCAGCTCCCCCAGGTGGTTCAGTGCCCCCAGGGCGTACAGCTGCTCCAGGGCGATGACCAGCGCCTCCGAACTGGGCGGGTCGAGGTAGTCAAAGTGGATAATGTCGTTGATGCCGAGCGACTTGAGCATCAGCACGACGTTCCCCAGGTGAACGCGCTGAATCTCCGGAATGGTATTCTCCTCCAGCTCATTCTGAAAGGCCCAGCTGGTGAAGAGGCGAAAGCACTTGCCGGCGGCCACCCGTCCTGACCGCCCCGCCCGCTGGTTGGCGCTCGCCCGCGAGATGGGCACCACCACCAGCGACTCCATGCCCGTCCTCGGATTGAAGCTATTTTGCTTGCAGTACCCAGGGTCAATCACAAAGATGATGTTGTCGATGGTGATGGACGTCTCGGCGATGTTCGTCGCGAGGACCACTTTCCGGGCGCCCGGTGGCGTCGGCTCAAAGACCTGCGCCTGCATGTCCGTGGGCAGGTTGGCGTAGATCGGTCGGATGAGCAGCTCCGAGGCGCGGCTGCCCAGCTTCCGCTGCCGCTCCACCAGCAGCTCCTGGCACTGCTCAATCTCCTCCTGGCCGGGCAGAAAGACCAGCACATCGCCCCTTCGATTCTGCGTCAGGTGAATCTGCAGGATGGTGACCACACAGGCATCGACGTAGTCCGCTTCCGGGGCCTTCGTGTAGTAGATCTCCACGGGAAAGCGCCGCCCGGGAATGCGAAAAACCGGCGCCTCGTCGAAAAAGTCGCTAAACTTCTGCGCATCGAGCGTCGCCGAGCTGATCAGCAGCTTCAGGTCGGGCCGAAAGCGGGCAATGTCCTTCACCAGGCCAAAGAGAATGTCGGTGTGGAGGGTGCGCTCGTGCGCCTCGTCGATGATGATCACCGAGTAGGAGGCGAGGTCCGGCTCGCCGAGAAACTCCCGCAGCAGCATCCCGTCGGTCATGTACTTGATCACCGTCTGCTCGCTGGTGCAGTCCTCAAAGCGAATCGAGTAGCCCACCTCGCCGCCCAGCTTCACGCCCATCTCCTCGGCCACGCGGGCGGCCACCGACATCGCCGCCACTCGCCTCGGCTGCGTGCAGCCGACCTTCTTCTTCCCTCCCTCGGTGAAGCCCGCCTCGTGGAGGTACTGCGGCACCTGCGTCGTCTTGCCGCTGCCCGTCTCCCCCTCGATGATCAGCACCTGGTGGTCGCGAATCGCCTCGATGAGGGCGTCCTTGTAGGGGAAGACCGGCAGCGAGCGCCGCGTCTCCTCAATCGTCTGCTTCCGCTTCTCCTTCTCGGTAAGTTGGGGCTCTTTTTCCGTGCTGCCCTCCACCTCGGTGCCCTCGAGGCCGCCCGCCAGCGCCGCCACAAAGTCGATCATGGGCACCTCCTCGGTGAGCAGGTCGTACTGCTTCGCCGCGCCCCGGGCGTCCTTGGCGTCCTTGGCGCCAAAGTGCAGCAGTGCACTGCGCTGCCGCTCGTCCTCCCACTTGCGCTGCTCCGCATTGGGCGCCTTCTCGGCGTCGTCCACCTCGACGTACTGATCCTGATCCGTCGGCTGCTGATCCTCGCTGGGCATCTGGTAGCGCTGCTGCTTGATGCCCTCGGCGGCGGCGTCGTGCTGCCGGGCCAGCTCCAGAATCGCCTGGTCGTACTCCGCCCGCTTCCGCTCGCGCTCCGTCAGCTCCGAGTCGCGAAACAGCCGCCGCTCGTCGTCGATCTTCTTCTCCAGCAGCGACAGCTGGTCCTCCTTCCGCTTCGCCAGGTACTGCCGGCGGGACTCCTTTCGAAGCTGCGCCAGCATGTCTCGACTGGAGCCGGTGCCACTCGAAGTTGAGGCCGCTTCCGCCTCCAACTTTAGCCGCTTAGCAGCCTCCTCCAGGGCCCGTTTGTCGCTCTTCGCGGCAATGCTGCGCGTCTTCTCCTTGTCCTTTTCGCGGAGGCGCTTCGCAAAGGCGTCGCGCTCCTCCAGATCGCGGATGCGCTCCTCCTGCTCAGAGTCGCCCGAGCTGTCGGCGTCCAGCTTCTTCTTCCTCTTCTTTTCGTCCTCATCCTCCTCTCTGCGAGTCCTCTTGCGGTCCATCTTTGGCGGAAAGAGAGAAGGTGGGCGTTTATCTGTTGAAGAGAAAAGGGAAAATTAGAAGGTAATTTTGGCTGGCAAAATAGAACCGGTGAGGAAACAACAACACTGGACCGCTGGCAAGCTCCTCTCACTGACCTCAGTTACCTAATGATTGTCTACAGTTCAACTAGATGATAGGATAGTGGATGTCTCTTTTATCAATTAAAGGGTAAGTATCTTCAAGAGACGATGACAAGTGGACAAGATCCGAAGTGAAAAAATGATGATCAAAGAGAACGACAACAACACGGCAAAAGAGCCGGGAACAAGGGTGGGAATCGAGTCCACTTTTCCGCTGTAGCTACACAGCCAACGCTA
>JAALOO010001663.1_pt1 | contig 14270 bp, 9 predicted proteins | sample 7257641 | NCBI WGS metagenome assembly JAALOO01 (sample SAMN14085613, study PRJNA598686) | mite metagenome | biome: ENVO:01001000; feature: ENVO:01001002; material: ENVO:01001226; isolation source: single female mite from University of Michigan culture on fish food culture... ...
CTCTCTCTCTCTCTCTCTCTCTCTCTCTCTCTCTCTCTCTCTCTCTTTCTCTTCCTCTTATCTGCACGGAAAATCCCCTTCATCCATTTTTAAATTATTGATCTGTGGCGCTTTCTTGCAGCATTTGTAATCATTTTTAATATTTACATAAAATGTGTATTAACAGAACAAAAAGTCAAAAGTATAAACACTTCTTCAAGAGAAGGAACGAAGCTGCTCCTCGACGGAGCCGTAGTACCGGCCCTCGAAGCGGCAGGAAAGTAATCTGAAGCATAAGCATTTTACTCTGAAAGAAGGTTTTCAGCGAAATTGTAGATCTTTTCATCAAAATTGTAAGAAAGTCGATTAGGGGGAATACGAGTGCTGCGTTGGAGTATTCCGAGGACTTCTTGATGGCAATTGCTCTTTAATTCACAGTTCTCGCAGCAAACACCGGAAAAATCAATGGCCTGCAGATTGGGCATTGTTTCGTGCAGACTCAGCAAGTGCACCTGAGAGTGAGCCTTCAGCCGCAGGGACAGGTCCAGTGCTACCACTGAGCTCAGCTGGGCTCGAAGAGGTGGGAACGGATGCTTAGGGTCAAAATGGGTCAAGTCAATTTCTAAACTCAACTGCTGGAGTCGATGAAGCTGAGAGAGAGTCGTAAAGAGTTCACTGAATCTACAGTATGAAGGCCATCTAAGATACAAAACAGTTAGATTGGGAAAGAATAAGCCACAAGAGAGAAAAATGTTCCTGTGAAGTGTGCTGAAAATCAGGCAATTGATACTGCCTCGAAGCTGGGCACTGAGTTGGCTCAACACAGTAATGTAGTCGCCAAGCTGGACGAATCCAGATACTTTAACAGATAGTTCACCAGTGTTTTTGACTGCATACTGCTGGAGAGAGTTTAGGAAGAGCTCCCGAAATTCACAGCTGATCTCATTCAGTTGAACGAGAATGGGCAGGTCGTACAGTTCGACTTCTTTCAATGTGAGGTATTTGAGAGCAGGCAGAGAGTTGATGGCAGTGAAGAGAGGTTGGAGGATGGTGGGATCACGATAATAGGGATAACCTTTGAAAATCACTTTGAGACTAATCAGCTGACGTTGCCAGTGGTAATTTTTCAGCATTTCAGTCAAGAGCTCAAATTTTTTTCCAAGGGTAGTGGCAAAAATCAGCTCAGGTATAGAGGGAAAAGTGGATGCGATCTGTTTCAGAGTAATCAGGTTCAGTTGATCATCGTCACCAAGTCGGAAAAGGTTACATTTGGTCAGACGATGCATCGCAAATTGAGGTGATCCATCAGAGTTGGTCAACAGTCTCGCACTGCGCAAAATGTTTTTACTGTCATTGATTAGTTCAGTAAAGTTTACCGCAGAAGGTCCATTTTTAAAAATAATGGTGAGCGATTTGACAGTCCTATGGTTGACTTCCCTCACCCGATGGTACCACTCGAGACAGACCTGGTGGGCACTGATCCGGTCCAGCAGACTCATCTGACTGAATATGGCCAGAGAACACAGCTGAGGAAGATCGCGTTGATTCTTGGATAGGGACATTCTGAAGAGATGCAAAATTTGAAGGGAAATAGAACACGTGATGGCCTGTTGAGTGAAGAGGTGAGGCAGAGTGAAAGCACAACAACAGCACAATACGAGTGAAGAGTGCTGCAGGAAATCCTGTCTACTGTGTTCACTATTTTTCCGTTGGGCCCACTAGGATCAAAATGGCACGCAAACCTTTTTCTCTTTAGTGGCCAGTAGCCACTTTTCTCTACCACTACCACTGTTTACAATTTCTTCAAATGAAAAAATTTTCCCTTTCTTTTTCCACTTTCAAACTTTGATTGTGTGAGTTGAAAAGTTTTTCCAACAAAATTTTATCTATGGTTCAAAACACACTAGAATTAAAGCTTTTAAAATTTGCAAGTTCATCTTTTACTTGATCAAGACTCTTGTGCTTAATCAAATGTAAGTGAACACTGGCCAGTAAATAAACTTTTTAGAAATTTTATTTATTTTTGCAGATTTTAAAATTTATTTTTCGTCTGAAATAAAAACAGTTTATTTTTAAAAAAGCCCTTCAGATAAAGTATAGAACTGTTTGTTATAATAGTAAGAAAGTCGATTTAAAGGAAGACCGGTGCTCTTGTGGAAAAATTGCAAAACATCTCGAAAGCAATTTGGCTCAACAATGTTAGTTTGCAAGTTAGCCAAACCTCTTTTGGTTTCACAAAACTCGCAGTCGAGATCGTGAAGATGAATGGCCTGCAGATTGGGCATGGTCACGGGCAGATTCAGCCAGTGCAATTGAGAGTGAGAGTTAAGATAAATGGTCAAGTCAAGTGCCTTCACTGAGCGCAGTTGTGCTTGAGGAGGTGGGAACGGATGCTCAGGGTCCAAGTCGTAAAAGTTAATCGCCAAATCCAACTGCTGGAGTCGATGAAGTTGAGAGAGAGCTGGAAAAAGCTGACTGAGTTGAGAGGATAAAAACCATAGAGTCAGCGAAGTAAGGTTTGGAAAAGAGGTGCCACAGACAAGAAAATTGTCGATGTGAAGTGTGAAATAGTTCATACAAGTTATACTGCTCCGAATCTGGTCACTGAGTATGCTCAAGTGAAAAAGAGCATCACGACTACTGTTAAAAAATACCTCAACAGATAGTTCCCCAGTGTTTTTGACTGCATACTGTTGCAAAACTCTGGGAAAAGTGTCCTCATAATCACATTTGATCTCCTTCAGCTGTGCGAGGATTGGCAAGTCGTACAGTTTAACTCCTCCTAATTGAAGGTATTTGAGAGCAGGCAGTGAGTTGATGGCAGTGAAAAGAGATTGAATGATGGTGGGGTCACTATAATGGGGATAACTTTTGCCAATCACTTTGAGACTGATCAGCTGACGTCGCCAATGATCATTCTGCAGCATCTCAGTCAGTAGTTCAAACTTATCGCAGCAAGTACTGGCAAAAATCAGCTCCGTAACAAAATAAAATGTGGATGCGATCTGTTTCAGAGTAACCAAGTTTAGTTGATCATTGTCACTTAATTGAAAATGATTCCACTTGGTGAGACGATGCATTGGAAATTGAAGTGATCCATCAGAGTTGGTCAGCAGTCTCGCACTGTGCAAAACCTTTTTATCGGTGTTGATTATTCGTTCATAGTCTTTCACAGAACGATCTCCAACGGTAATGGTGAGCGGCCGGACAGTGCTCTGATTGACTTCCCTCACCCGGTGGTACCACTCGGGACAGACCTGGTGGGCACTGATCCGGTCCAGCAGACTCATCTGACTGATGATGGCCAGGGAACACAGCTGGGGAAGATCGCGTTGATGTTTAGACAGGGACATTCTGAATCGATGAAAAAGTCGAGGTGAAATACAAACACGTAGTGGCCTGTTGAGTGAAGAGGTGAGAGACGAGTGAGAGCACAACAGAAGCCAAACACAACATCAGCTTGTTTTCCAGAACAGGCCCAAGAGACAGAGTTGGAACTCCTTAGAATCGGCAAGTCTCTTGAGAAAGAACCAGTCTTCAAATTTGCCAAAAAATGTGCTCACTAACACCGCCTATGAGTATATCTTTAAACTTTTTCAAATCGGCTCCACATTTATCTCCCTTTACTTATTTTCTTTTCAACTTATTATCGCGCTGATTTTAATTTAGACTCAAAGTTATCAGCACCAACTGAATTAGGGTGAACATCTTGACAAACTAATTACCGGTGTTTAATGCCGCCACACGAGGGATTCTAACTTGGTGACTTTGTAGTTTTAATGGTGGACTCCTGATGGAGACACCGAATCGGCAGAAAAAATAAAAAAGATGTTCATACTTTTACTTTGATCATCTTTTTTTTCAACTTGCTACTCTTTAGCGATGTTGGTGGTTGTTGTCTGCTACACACTCTGGTACAAGTGTCTAAAAGTCAGCAGCAGCTGCAAAGATATCTCTTTTTTCTCTCTAACTCGGAGAAATAATCAACAACTGACAACTGAAGAAGAAGAAGAAGAGGAGTCTGTGCAATGCAAGTGCTATTGGCCTCTCACTTTTTTTCTTTTGAAAGGAGATACTGCTGTACTCTGTACTCCAAGCAGGCACTCATTAATGTTTTTTCAGTGTGTTTTTTAGTGTTCTGTAGTGCGGTGATTACCACTGCCATGTGCTTTGGTGTAATCTTGGTGGTTGTACACTTGGCTGATGCTGTTGGTTTTTTTTGGTGAACCACCGTCATAACAAAGTTGTCATACAGACAAAGATGAGGCGGCGGTGTACGGGTGGAATTAATTGTCGCCCTCTCTTTCTGTTTTTTGTCTTCGTCTGAGCTAACCAAAAATAGCGACATTGTCAAAACCACAGCCGCATCAAAGAGCAGAGTGGCCAACCCCCAGCAATATTACTGAGCCGAGCTTCCAGCAACTACAGCAGTTAGTGTCAAACGTCAAGGACGTCGAGGGCCTCAACCTCAAAAGCTAGAACAATTTTTGCCTGTTTATCCTTCTCTAAACAATTTTTTCTCCGCTAAACGGATTCCTCCTCCTTCCTCAACTCGTCATCAGCTCATAAGTTACTGAACAGCAGTGTCTCATTGTCACCATCTCATCATTTTCATCATCGACGGCGACGGCAAAAACAGTTTACAAACTGAAACTGAGCTGTCCAAGTTGGTAAGTTCGAAAAAGTAGGCGGGAACTTGTTGCAAAACAACTTCTGCACTTTTTATTCGCACTTCATTTCCCTTCCTTTACTGCTTCTTTTTGTCGGTTGCCCTTCCTCGTAACTGTTTTCGGCACACAGACTGACTGACTGACTGTTCCAATTTTGGAAGCAAACACCAAACTTTCACAAAAGCTCACACTTGACCTTCGAGAGCCGTTCACATCCTCACTCTTCAGCTTCAGTCTTCAAGTGACAACTCTTCAAGGTTGCCTTAGCAAAAAGAAGAGAGAACTATTCCTTTCTCGATTCAAGCTCGATTTGCTCCGCTTCTTTCCGCATCTTTGCATTTGCAGCCAAGTTGTCGTCATGTTATGTTTGCACTCTTCAGCACTCCTACTTTTTCTGCAGCAGCAGCTGCTTCAGCTATATTCAGCAGAGAATGAAAAACGACGACAACGACAACGATGACGTTTGAAGTGAGAGAGAAAGAAAGAGATGAGAAAACGTCAACCACCAAAACGACGACCATTACTCTCTCTCTCTCCTTCTTCTAAAAGGGATGCACTAGAGTCAAGTTAAACTGAGAGGGGATTCATAGAGCGGTAATTAATGAACTGATGCGAGAGGATGATGGCGGCGGTGATGGCCGCTGGTGAAACCGCAAAGTGAAGAGCAATTTTTTCTTTTTTTTGGCAGAGTGCCCGCTCACTGATTGCCCGTTTGTCTTTCTTCTTTTCTTTTCCATTTTCTTTCCTCCCGATTGTCCTCGCTGATTGATCGATTCGGTCTGTGTTCGGTATATTTAGCATCCCGTCTCCTCCTTTTCTTTTTCTTAGTTTTCTGAGTGTGTGTGTCTAATTAAGCGGCTGACCATTAATTGATACCAAAGTGTGCTAAAGTTGATTGAGCCGCCGCCACCACCGGGTTTAATCCTAAAGGAAACAAAAAAGATCATTTTTGCGCTTGCGGGGGCGCTAAGTGAGCTTCCCGGCTTCTTCTTCTTCTCGTTATTATATCCTTCAAAAAAAGGAAGAAAGAAAAGGGAGAAAACTTTCCATTGAGAGAGAAAAAAGTCCACAAAGTCCACTGTTTGTTAGCGGAGAGGCGAATCACTTACCATCAAAAAGTGCGGTGCAAAAGAGGTAACCCAAAGTCAGTTGATCGTTGCCGCCGCCAAAAACCGTTTTTCACTCACTCACTTCAATTTATATCAGGATAAGATTAGCAGCAGCAGCGGCAGCAGCAGCGTTGGCACTCACCGCTAATGACGATCGTTGATTGACTGACTGATGCACTTTTTGATGAAGCTTGTGTTTAGAGAGTGCCGACAAAGTGTTGTAAGAGGTACCTACTGCCTGGACTAGACTCAATAGATTCGGCCATTAGAGCTCGGTTGATTTGATTTGAAGCAAGTTTTGCTTTGCACCACTTCTAATTACCACCAGCACACACACATTTAAATGGAAATCCCCCTTCTCATTTCCATATTTTTTTGTTTCTGCTGGTTATTGACAAACAAACATGTTCTCTCTTTCCCAGTGTTTGACGTGAGAACAGCCTGGTCAAATCTGAAGTCAAAGAAAGAAAAAGAAGGGAAGGGAAGGGAATCATTTGTCAGTCGGGCGAGATTTTCAGTCAGGCTGCAGTGCACTCCTTCAAAAGTTGCAGCATCTCCGCTGCGAATTTGCATTTCTGTCTAATGGCCAGCAAACGATTTGTCGTGTGTTTGTTCAAGCTGCTGCTGCTGCTGCTGTTGCTGCTTATCGAAAAAAAATCAGCCATTGAAGGGATGCAGTTTGTCTGCTAAATGAATGCAAAAACAAACACAACACAACGTATATTGAGTGTGTATTGATAAGTCTCATCATAAGTCACCGTTTGTTCAGTTTTGCAGCAGCAGCTGCAGCTGCAAATGCACATTTGCACACAGGTGCCTCTTGTTTTTGCGGTCTTTTTCCTCTTTTTCTACTTTTGACTCCAAATCCTTTCCTTTCCTTTTTTCATCCTTGGTCATCCTCAATTTTTCCCAAAAATCATCATAATTTAGGCATTTAGCGGCAAAAGTTTTTTGCTGCAAAAATTGAAAAACAAAACAAAAACAGCTAAAGTTAATAGAATCCATAAATAGAGCGAACAGACTCTGTCTGCCATTTATAGCCTGACTTGAGGAGCTTTTAAGGCTCTTTCCCTTCCCGAGCTGGCCATTTTTGTGACATCTAGTGTTCCACTATTCGTTCATCTTTTCTGAATCCCCGCATCACACACATTTCCCTTTCACAATATTCGATGAAGAGTAAATTGAATCAAATACCCAGCAACAAAGTGAGTTAGTGTGCGACTGACTGAGCGAGCTAATTAATTACTGGTACACTTTTAGTGTTCGAAGCTTACTAGAGCAGGCTTATCAGCTGCTTGGCGGTAACTCTATAGAGGTAAAGGGAAGACGCCTAACATTACACTGCTAGTACAAATCAACAGCTAAGCAGAGATAAGATAACTAAGACTGCATTTAAAGGGAAAGACTACAGAAGAAGAAGAAAACGACGAAGAGTTGAAAGAAGCTCAAGAGATCTTCGGCTTCGATCGACTAATCGAAGATCATTTTTTCTTGGAGAAAGCAAAATGAAAAGGAAAAGGAGAAAAAACTGCCTTGCTCAAAGTGGAATAAAGACGACGAATAAATAAATGCTAAAACCAGGCTAAGTCGACGGGCACGCAAAAAGGTGATTTCCCGAACGATCATTGGATTGGGTCGATCGATCGATTTGCGGTTTTTAAGCACGCACTGACATTTTTGTGCAGTAGCACATTCTAAAGCACTCTAAAGTAGAGTAGCTTCCGTTTTGCTGTTTTAGCCTAATCGGGGACAAAACTACTTAAAAAATCCTAAACCGTTTAGTTTAGAATGCAGGCAGTTTCTTTGCATCGACACGCAAGCACGTGTCCTCGTCGTTGGCATCTTAAAATGCTGCTGCTGCTGCTCACTGTTTAATTCCTTTCCTTTCTTTCCTAACTACTGTTGGCCATGGCCTCACTGCTGCCACTGCCTCGGTCGTTAGGCAAAAAAGGAAAAGGATGAGGGAGAAAAGAAGGAGAAAAGGAACATAAAAAGGGGGTTTAGTAGGCAAGCTCGATCAGCGCTCGGCGCGATAAATCGATCAAGGTGTGACAGAAATGGCTGGGAGCTGATGCTGATGCTGCTGCTGATGGCGGCCGTGTAATCGAAATGAGAAAGAGGGAAGCAGTGTGAGGCTCCGCACACTCACGATGGCAACAGGTGTGATAGTGTGTGTGTACTTAGGAAGTGTGAGAAGTGTGTGTCTGTGTCTTTGACTACGACTTACTGCTCTATGACACACCGTACCCGGCCCTCTTCTTTTTCTTCATCTTCTTTGTTGCCTCATTTGGACTTAGACGTAGTGCCACGGAGGAGGCCAAACACACTGACTGAAACTGAGCAGGAGCAGAAACGGCGGAACAGATCGATTTGGCTACTGCAAAAGAATAAGAAGATAGCGGCTGCTGCTGCTGCGTTCCAAGACCAAAAAGTAATGAGAGAGGAAAAAGAAGGTGAAGATGGTCGATTAAATGAAAGAAAAAGAAAATTATATTGCTATGGTAATGATCTAAAATTAAAGGGGACTAATTTGAATGAAACCACAACCACCAAGTACTTATGCTACCGTCGTCTTTGTCGTAAACTCTAACTGACTTGAGAAACTGGAGCACAATGATTGCGCAAGACTGCAGCAGCAGCACTGTACAATAGACTGTACATGAGTTTGTCACCAAAGAGGCACCCGTTTTGGGTTGATGGTGGTGGTGATGGTATCACCGTCATCAGCATCACCAGCATCAACAACGTCAATCAAATAAACCTGCTGATGGAGTCTCTTGAGCTAAGGTAGAGGAAACGAGAACTAGTGCAGCACCTGCAGCACCTTTTCATCTGTGATGATCATTCAGTGGTGGTGGTGTCCTCAAAGGCAAACACACTTGTCCCCCTCTGTGCCGTGATTAATTGCACCACTGTTGTTCTCCTCTTCTTGTCTTGTTCACTTCTCTCGGACACAAAAGGCAAAGAGAGCGGGAGGGAGGACAGTTATGTTTTGATGGAAGTGCCGGTAACCAGTGACCAGCAGCAGCACAAAGAGCAAACCGATCGGCTGCGTAATTTGATTTGTGTCTGAGATGAAGACCTGGCAGACAAAACGGGCAAACAGACAGACAAACAGACAAATAAACAAAACGGGGGCAGACAGTGCTTCTCTTCAGTTTAGTCCATTCATCTGCTGCCACTTTGCTTCCAGAGTGCCCTTACGTTCAATACTTATTGACTGGCAAACACTGCAAATTCTTTCTTCTTCAAATGGAGCAATTCAATTAGCAGCAGCAGCAGCAGCTAAATAAACTGACCGCTTTCTTTCCTTCTTTGTTCAGACATTCTTTTTTGCAGCAGTTGGTCAAAGTTGTTTTTTTTTCAAGTGAGTGGACGTTTGCAGGTAAATAAAATAAAAGTGGAGGTAGAGTGGAAGGAAGAACTGTTGTTGCCGTACAGTGAACATTCTCAGCAGCAGCAGCAGCAGCAGAGTGGCACTGCCATTTATCTGTCTTTCTAGACGGCTAAAAACACACAGAAACACTATGGCACGACAAATACGAGTGAGTGAATAGGACCAATGATTACGAGTGGTAATTAATTTAGCAGTAGTAGTCTGCAGTGGTGGTAGAAGCACGATTCAGCACCCGCAGATTGGACAAACCCAGTACCTGTGAAGGAAAAAAGAAGGAAAGAAGAAGGAAGGAAGCGGTTGCAAGGGCAAACACACACAGGCAAAAGAGGCTGACACTTTTGACACCGTAATGACACAGTACAGTGGAAGAGAAGGGAAAAATAGAAAGGGGATAAACACAGAAGAACTGGAAATACGGAGGAAAAAACAACCAACAACAGATTTTGCCCATTAAAATAGCCTGACCTAGTCTGAGATCTAGGAAGGATGCTCAAAAGGAAAGGGTCGGTCAGTGGACCTCCTTTCCTATTCAAAATGAAATGAAAGGGGGTACACGAAGTTAAAGATGCAAAACAGCACTATTCAATACCTTTGGACTACAACAACAACACACCGTCATTTTCTAGCAGGTAAACAACAACAACCTCTCCTCTAATAACAAAGTTGCTTCCTGTGGACTGCTAACGATCTGTCAGTACCACTGCGGGAACGATTAGCAGCGACACTACTGCGGCGATTCGACTGCTCCTCTCAGTCATTGCTGATCAAAGGCAGAGATTAGGAAGGGTAGTTTGAAGTTGCAACAACAGCAACAGTAACAGCAACGGTAAAGAGTTAAATGCGCAAATAACAGTGACTGCTACCAGCAGTATGTCTGATCAAAGGTCAGGTGGTGGTGTGAGCATGGGAAAAGGAAATTGCTGCTGCTGATGCCGTTGCTCCTGTCAACGCCTGTGGCGCCCGTCAACTGCTGCTGCTGCTGAAAAGGAAGAAAGAAAAAGAAAGCTAAACCAGTCCCAGATCAGCAGCAGCAGCGGCAGCAAAAGCAAAGGTTGAACACATTTTCTCTACTTCGGATTCTCTGCTTAGTCAACGGCAGGCAGAAGTTGTGGCGCCGGATTTTTGTTCAGCCATTGCTGCTGCTGCTGCACCTCACTCCTTCCCCGACAATAGCTAGTCAGATCAGGCAATCAGTCAGTCAGTTGGTCGGTCGGTGCAGTCGTTGTCTGACTCTGTCTGTCTGTCTAAAATCTTCGGCGGACAAGGTCGACGCGAGCTTCTCCTCACTTCTGACATCGACTAGACGCTCACTTCGATCAACTGCACACTGTACGACGACAGCAAAGGTAGAAAGGTGCGCTGGTAGACACAACTTCGCTCTCGGCGACGAGACGACGACGACGACGTTTATGCCCGGGTTTCTACCTTTGCCTTCTTCCTAAAATGAAAAAAGAAGAGCTACCTGTTTACCTGGAAGAAAAGGGAAAAAGAAGAAAAGTGCACTCAAACAGTCTACTTTGGGTGGCACAAACAGGCAGAAATTGCCGCTGCTACTACTGCAGAACTGAGATGCAATCGATAAGAGGAAACTGCTCATTTAGGCTTGCTAATGAATTATCGATGGCAGTAGAAAAGAGGTGCCCGCAATGTCTGGTTCTCTCCTGTCGGTAATGAGCGACAATTGAATCCCATTTGGGGACCAGATACCTCTGCAGCAGCTGCTGCTGCTCAGGTGCACTCTAAACTATCCTCGGCTGATCATTGAGTGATTTTCTGCTGCTGCTGCTGCTGCAGTTTCGGTTTCATTAAATGGCTTCACTTCAAATGGTCGGCACTGAATTGGACAGCACTTTCAATTACGGCACAGCGGCGGCACCAGCTCAACCAATTTCGAACGGAGCACTAAAAGTCGCCGGTTAGTGTTCGGCAAAAAGACAAAAAGAGACAGGCAATTGTGCCGTTGATGAATCGAGTGGCCGGTCTCTTCTACTTGCTAACGATGCCTTCACCGCCCACTGCGCCTGAAATGGGCGTCAAGTTTCATTGCTCTAATAGCCGGTACGGTATTGTCATCATGAGTGACTGACTGACTGACCGGTGGACGGGGCCACGACCACCACGACCACGACCACCACCTAATTGACATATATTACACTAATTGCACTAATATTCAGGCGCTGATAGGATCAAGTAGTTTGTTGTATTCCAGGCAGAGGTAGTGGTGTGCTTTGAAAACTGCTGTGTTATCCGAAACATTTCGGTTACTGTGGTCTCTTGTCAAACAGCGTCGGTGTGTGTTGGTTGGCCGTTGTAGTGGAGAAATGCATTTTCCTGCCGGCAGTGTCTCTCTCTCTCTCCCTTGGTTTGCTCTCGATTCCAGCGGCGTCATCATCCTCCTCACCATCGCCACCAGCAGTGAACGCTTTAATTGCGCTTCGTGTTAATGAACACCTCTGCTCACCTTCGGAGCAAGTGCTCGAGAGTAGTAGACTGCTCTCTTTTCTGCAGACTCGCCAGACCGGTGCCAGTGTTTCGAAATGGAGCTGTTTCGGCTGTTTCCTTCAGTGCTGCCTTCGTGTTGAGAGAGTGGTAGTGCAGCTGAGTAACCTAATTGATTGTGCGGTAATTAACAATGATGGTGCTGCTGCTTCATTTGAATGAATGCCTCCATTTAGCGTGGAATGTGTGAGTGAGTGGTCTTTGTGTGCCACTTTGGCCAATTAGAAGAAACAAAAATGCTAGACGACCAGGGAGGAAGGAGGCAATTGCACTCGCTTGTCGATCACTTCTCTTGTTCTCCTGTTGACTCCAGTGGTGCACAATTTTGGTGACAGTGCTCGTGACGACTGGTGGTGGTGTACGATGACTTGTGGCTTTGAGTGGTTGATGTTGTACCCTGCTGCTTCTTGAGAGTAGCAGCAGCACTTCACCGTACACTCTCGATGTCGTACAGTCAGGCAGGAAAAAATGTAGGCACACAGGTCAGTGGCCACTGAAAGAGAGAAAAAGAAAGAATGAACAGCTTCAACAAAAAAAAGGTTTTTGAAAGGAAGGGAGAAAAGAGCTCCATTGATGATATCGCATACTGGAGATATCCAATGCTGGCACGATCCTGGCTCGGCCCATTCATTCTTCTACTTGGTAGCGTGTGTATGTTATCTCTTCGACTGAAAGGTGACTTGATCTCCGCTGGCAACAGTCAGCTTTGGTGGTGGCAGCAATCACGTCAGCTGGTAAAGTGAGAGAGAAGAAAAAGAAAGCCTCCTGCAAACTCATGCTCGCCAGATTAGGAGGCTGGCTGGCTGGCAGGCAGGCAGACGGAGGGAGATCAAATCACGAGCTTATCGTCGTTGTGAGCTCTGCACACACACGACCAGCTAAAGATAAGGGAGAAAAAACAGTAGAACCGGCCGAATGAATGGCCAGGCAGCAGCAGACTCTTTTACTGTACGACGACTTGTTGTACTAGTCCGAGAGCTACTACCATTCTATTCTCTGGATCGCGGTCAGTGGGACAGGAGGGCTTCGGAGAGGGAGAAAGAATCCATTTTATTTTTCTGGTGGTGATATTTTTCCAAGGAAGAGACACCTCAGAGTAATTCAATTACGAAGCGAGAAAACGACGATTCTTTTTCCTTCTCTCTCATTCGACGGCCAGGTAACCTCGAGATGGCAGAGCGCATGTCCGCGCAGTGCCAGCGCATTGTGATCGTTGAGTTTTGGTTGGCTTCCCTCTCTGCCTCTCTGCTTCTGCCTCTGTCGCCGAGACTTTGTGTTTAGTGTTAGAGCAGCAGCAGCAGTGACGGTCACATCTCTTTCTCTTTCTCTCGCTTTCGCGCGCGACTCGTTTTCGTCTCCGCTGCTTCTGCCGTCTGCTCTCTCCTCTCTGGCTTCTATTTTCTTCTCCACTGTGTGTTTTCTTTACTTCTTTCTCTCGCGCGCCGCTGACGGCGGCCGTTTCTATTTGCCGCGCGTCCGTTCACATTCACATTCACAGTGCTAACTCAGTCGACTTACCTTACCTTCTATCTTCTCTCTCTCCAGTGATTACCGACCGTCTGTTCTCTGCGGCGGACACCGTCCGGACACACTCACGACAGCAACGACGAAAACGACGACGACTGCCACCGGACGCATGCCAGCAACATCAGCCTCAAAGCATCAAGAAGTAATTAGTGGATGTGTGCTCATCATCATTCTCAGCTATTAGTCCAGCCTACCTATCTGCCTATTGCCTATTGTGTTTGTTTGTTTTGGTCCTCTGTTGATCGATTTTTTGCTGCTGCCGTTGCTGCTCTTCTTGCCCGTTGCCGCGTGCTGTCTATTGTTTTCTACTTCTCTCTCAACTCACCTCACCTCAGCCTTTGCCACAACAACAAAGCATCAGCAGCATTAGCAGCATCGTCCACTACCTTGATACCTGTGTGCCTCTCTTTCTTTCGCCCTCTCTCACCTTTCCACTACGAGTGACATGGAGTGAGTGAGTGACAGTTGTGAGTTGTGACATGCACTCGAAGTGACAGCAACAGCAGCAGCAAACGCCAGCTGAAGAAGAGGAAACCGTAGACAACTCCAGGCTTGTCATATCTCTGCAATTTCAGCAGCCCTTCGCCGTCATCACCGTCGCCACCGCCGCCAAACAAGTGCCAGATCACATTTTTCCTAAATGAAGGTGAGTAGACGAATGAATGAATGAATGAGCGAGCCAAGTGGATGAGCTGTGGCACACAGTACTGGCTTCAGCTTCAGCAGCTCAAAAGACGCAGTTCGCCTCTTCAACCTTCTTCTTCTTCTTTGTTGTGGTGGTGCTCCCTCTCTGCTTTAGATCAAATAACGACGGTGTGCTGTGTGTTGTCCAAGTGATCTTGGCTGTGTGTGCGTGAAAGGTCCACTGATTCGTCTGTGATATCACCTCAAAGTCGTCGGACTCAACAGGACCAGCGCTGAAGATGGCTACCAACAACGTCAGCGTGGCCGTTAGGTAAGTTTGTCTGCTTTTGTGTGATTTCCTAACTTTTCTCACTTGCCCTACTCTACTCCTAATCTGGCCCAGGATTCGGCCCAAGCTTCAAAAGGAGGTCATTGACATGTGCAACATCTGCACCAGAGTAACTC
>JAALOO010001665.1_pt1 | contig 14241 bp, 9 predicted proteins | sample 7257641 | NCBI WGS metagenome assembly JAALOO01 (sample SAMN14085613, study PRJNA598686) | mite metagenome | biome: ENVO:01001000; feature: ENVO:01001002; material: ENVO:01001226; isolation source: single female mite from University of Michigan culture on fish food culture... ...
ATGTGTACTACTCCCGACAAAAATTAAAACTGTTTTATGATTAAAGGGTTCAGCGCTGTGTGAGTGAGTGTGTGCGAAAAAAGTGGCAAAAGTCAAATTTGAAATACGATCAATGAACAGAGCACAGTGCACTGAACAATGCAGTGCAGTGCAGCGGAACTACGGCTCGATCGACAGACAAAGAGAGCAAAAAAGAGAAAATAAGTACTGCATGTTAATAAAAACTATCTAAAAGCTATCCATTTGAAAAAAAGAGTGTGAGGAATACCTCTCCACCAGTGAAGCGTAAAATGGGTACTTCTCTGTTGCTGCAGGAGAAGAGGTGTGCCCTTTGAACTAAACGGGTCAATTATCATTAGCCAAGTTGTTGACAGCCCGTGTGACAGGCACTTGGGAAAAAGAGAAAAGAGGAAAAAAATGGGAGGTTGTAATTGATCTATTGAGTAGACTGCACTGGCACACTGTGTGTTTGCTGTTTGAAAATGTTTGCACTTTGTTTTTTAATCTAAACTGATTTTTCAATAAGGTGAACAAAACTTGTTTGCGTGAAGGGAGTTTTCTTTGGTATTCACCAGATGCTATCATTAATTAGCAAGCTCAAACTCTAAACAGCAAAATTTGTAAAGTAAAAAGTTGGTTATTTTATGTTCACCAAGCTCCAAATGTCAAAAGGAAATTGAATTACAAAAGTGGTAGCCCATCATCAAGTGCTAAGTTCATTAGAATTTTGTTGAATAAGCCTTTAATGGAATAAACAAGAAAACAAAGTGCGGTACAGAGAAAAACAACATTGGCCAGCAAACAAGCGCGTGGCTGTGGGGAAAAAATTCAAAAGCGTTCTAAAAAGCTTTTTTTACAAAATTAAAAGTTTACTCAAAAACTAAAAATAACTGAAGCAGGGGCAGTGGCAGCCTTAATTATCAATGACCTAGATGCGTTTTCAAAGACTGCTTCTGCCAGATGCTAAATTAAAGTTCAAGTGTACATTACCATAAAAATTACATATATTACTTTCACTACTTGTTAATTTAATTTAACTTAATTTAAAAAACAAAAAACACTATAGTTTCTAACAAATTGCCTGTACAAGAAAAAAATTGATGCAAAATTAAAATACGTTAAAGAAAACAAAGTGTGGAGAAGAAGAAAAAATGCAAAGTAAAAAAACCTAAGTGCTGCTGAGCTGTTGACAAACATGTCAAACAGTTGCTACTACGAGTGGCCACTTAAAAAATGTGACTTGAGTGTACTGAGTACAAAAATACACCTTTGAACAGGAGAAAATTGATTGCAAAAGGAATTTTCAAAACAAGAAAAAAAGTCTCACATTTCTTGTTTGAGTTTATGAGTACAACTCTCTCGAGAGCATCCATTTATTGTCTGACAACAGTTTTGCAGCACTGTTTCTGAGTTTGTTGTTTTTGTGTTTGCTCTGTTCAACCTGTGCCTATGATAAGCCTTCCTGCGATTAATGCCCATTTCTGCTGCTTTAGAAGTAAAAAAATGTGCGCATTCATTACAATTAATTAAAAGGTAAAAAACACAGGAGAAATGTGCTTTTCCGTTGACGGAAAAAAGAGAAAAATTCATTTTCAATTTAGGTAGAAAGAAAACTAGGCTGCGTTTTCTCTTTTTAAAAATGCTTGTCAGTGTTTGCATACCACCTGTCAATTGCCAGAGGCAAGTGCCGTAATGCAAAAAAGTATTTTTAAAAAACTAAAAATTTAAAACAAATTCTCGCTAAAATTATTTTTGTCAGTCTGACGTTGAGTTGAGTCTACCATTTCAACAAAAGTTTTTTGTGTGCAGTTAATTAATTTATGCAATTATGAACTTGCTCCATCTCTTTCTCTGCGGTAACTTTTTTAACAGTAGTGAAACGCTCTTTAAACTGAAGCTCTCAACGCCTGATACAATTTTAAATAGAAAAGGCAAGGGAAGGCAAAGTGATTGGAATGAAGTTGTGTAATTAAGCAGCGCTGACAAGTGTAGTATAGTCAAGTGTGCAAACTGAGGGGGAGCTAGGTAACTGCGGTTGACAGCAGACAAAACAGGCAGCTAGTGACGTCAACTAGCAAAATGTGTTCTCCACCAGTGCATACTTTAATTCAATCTCATTACTATTAGTATTGGCAAACAATTATCAACTCGAGCTAAAGTGGTTGCAGAAAATTTAACAGCAGCCTGAAAAACAAAAATTACCGGTGTTTGCAGCAGCAAACTAACTGTCATTTTTCTCCTTTTTATTTCCATTTTTTAATCAGGTGTCCATCGTTGCCAGCGGTGCAGTTTATCACTAAATCTGACCTGGAAAACTAAAAACAACAACGACAGTCTTTGAAAAAGAGGCCACCGCCGATTGCGTGCAGTCAGTTGAGCAGACAGAAAAATTTTGTGGTGTGCCACACTCAATGCCGTCGTTTCCGCCAGCAAAGAACAACAAAGGACTTTCAAAAACAGCAGAAGTGAAGAACACACAGACACACACACCAGAACACAAACAAACGGCAAATGCACTGTTCTGCACCACCATAAGCTACTAACTAATAGCTAAAAACACTTGAAGCAACAAACTAGAAGTTGCGGTAGTTCTTATCAAAGCTAAAAAGAATAGCTTACTGAAGGTTACAGGTACACAAACACACACACGCGCACTCATTTACTTACACAAAGCCAACACACAGGTGTTTATCAGCTGCATCACACACTGTAGTTGTCCACAACACAGATTCATATCATCGCCCCACTTCATCAACGCCCACAAGGACACCTACACCTTCACCATCCCCAGAACCACCCCACAGCACCTCACAATGAAGCTCTTCCACTTTGGTCAGTTCCAAAAGGTCGTCGTCGTCGCCCGTTCGGCAGCAGCCACTCGGCCACTGTCTGCCGCAGCAGCAGCAACAGCAACAGCTGGTGCCGGCAACACCAGAAACACTGTCTCCAGAAAGCACTGCACCACTTCCTCCTCCTGCAACTCCTCCTGCAGCACCTCCTCTTCCTCCTCCTCTTCCACTTCTTCTTCAATGCTCCATCTTCAGTCCGTCTTCAGTTGCCGTCAGCTAGAGAGCAACACTAGCTTCCTCTGCCTACTCCTCCTCTACGTCAGCCTCAGTCTGACGACGGTGGTATGCAGTGCTCAGCAGCTTCAGCAGCAACAGTTCAAAACACAAGAGGTCAACGGAAAATCGCCAAATCAGCCCTGGTTGCAAGGTGGCAGTGGTGGAGGAAGTGGTAGTAGTGGTAGTCGGCCATACGCCCACTCATTCTACGACCATCACTCGCTGCCAGTGCTGGTCAGCGATGAAAGTAGAATCGATGCGGCGGCAGCCAACAATGGCAGATGGCCAGCATCACAGGCGGCAATCAGAGACCGGTACTACTCTTACGGAGCTCAGCAGCAGCAGCAGCAGCAGCAGCACGCCCGCCAGCAGCCAAACGTCCTCCGTGACCGGTACCTGCAGTTCCGCGACTGGCTGGCCAATCCGCTGCAGTACTTGCGGCACCAGAATCTTCTCAAGCAAATCATGCCCGCTGTCAAACAGCCGATAAACAGTGAGCAGGAAGTGGCCTCCTCTTCACCAAAATCAGCCATCATCACCACCACCACGACCTCCACCTTTGCTCCACTGGCGGCGTCCAGGCTGGAAGACCGAGCCTTCGGAACTGTCAACCGAAAGCCTGAACTGTCCGTCGAGGCCTCCTCTTTAGCTCCTCAGCAGACTGCGGCGGCCACTGCGGCAGACAGTCAGATTGCCTTCATCATGAAGGCTGCCGGAAACGGAGGAAACAAAGGAGCCAATGAGGGGCTACAATTGGGCGTCCAAAAAGGACCCTCCTACGGCGTGGTTCGCACTAGTCCAAACCGAAGCCGGGCCCGACTCGCTTCCAGTCGAGGTCGCAGCGGAAACGGTGGCAACTCTCGCCCTCAAATTGTGCCCGTCTTTGACCCGTTTGGCAATGAGATGGGCCAATTTTCGCTCGACTATGGCAAAAAAGCAGCCGTGGGCATGCCTCGTCAGGAGTACAAGGAGGGGGGCATCCCGTTGTACGGCGGAGACATGGGCATCATTCCCGGCCGCTTTCATGACGAGCCGGTGGAGCAGCCCTTTGCCAAGTTCTCCCCAAATCGAAAATTTGTCGGCGACGAGGCGCCCAAGCGAATGCGAAGCAGCAGCAGCAGTGGACAGTTTGGCCGAGGTAGAAATGCAAACAGTAACAGCAACAACGCCGGGAGACGATACCATGTGAACCGAGCAATGTGAGCACCCATGAGCAAGGTGTCACAAGGTGAAACACCAACACCAACACCAATTTCAGGAGGACGAAAACACTGGCAGAACAATAAAATAAAACCAACAACAGAAAATGCAGAATCAACAACCAAACCAAATCATATCACCACCGATGGCAAAAACAAAACCGAAAATGTGAGATTTTTGCCTCACAATGACGAGTAAACAAACAACAACAGAAGAAGAAGACAAAATGACGAGTGCAGCGTCATTCAGTATCTCTCTTCAGTTCATTCTCTACCACCAAAATCACCACACAGGAACCACCGCTTCCAACACACATTCTTTGTCACGATCACAACGACCACCACCTTCTTCTTTTTCTTCTCTCCTTCTCCTTATCTTCTTCTTCTTTATCTCTTTTCTTTTCCTTTTCCTTATCTTCCTTTGTCTCTCTTTCTCTCTTCCTTTCTTCCTCTTTTCCCTCTTTCTCCTCTTTCTTCTTCACCACTTCGTTTTCACCATTAGTTTTCCCATCCACCCACCCACTCACACACACAGTTTGTACGAAAAATTGATACACACACAACAACACATCCATAAACAGACAGACAGACAGACAGACAGACAGCAGCATTCCATTCAAATCAAACCACCACCACCACCTGTCATAACGGATTTTCACTCACACACACATTTCCAAAAATATTCTATCGTTCTGTTTTCAATTTCTAACCGCATTATACTTTTGTTCAATAAAAACAAAAAAATAATAAAACCAATCACAAAAAAGAATGGGCCAAAGAATTAGGACAAAAGAAGGGAAATGAGAGCACATGACACTGATGATGCCATTGCAAGTGTAGTGAATGGTTTTTGCAAATTCTCATCCGAGTAAATTAAATTGCCCACACAAAAGTACCTGCTGAGCCTGTTCATCAACAACAAGCGGTGTACAGCTGCTGCTGCTGCTGCTGCCAGCTAAGCTGTCGGGCAAATTGAGGACAAGTGGGGACGACTAGTGTCCACAGGACACCTCTTATCACCAAACCAACAACCATTGAGATTAGTAGCACCTCTTCAGACATGTGCACAGAAAAGTCCTCGGTTTTCATTTAGAGAAAAACAGTCAGTACAGTTTTTCCCAGTTGATTCCTCCTCTGTTTGTCTTCTGCTTTTGCTGTACATTGCTATCACTAGTTTGTGTGGGGGCAGTTACTGATCTATTTTCTTGATCTTCCTGCCTCTTCTGCAACGTCAATTGAAGCTTTTCGCATTCTCTTTTAGTTAACTTTTTTTGAAAAAGGTTAAAAGTGAGATTTGCCGGTTCATGGCCAAACAAAGGTTGGGGGTCAATATTTGCAAAGGGCATTGGGCTAACTGCCACAAAAGAAAAGTGCTTCATTGGGTGCTTTGTAGTGGCCAGAGTGGACACAAAGGTAAGTTTTTTAAAAACATTGACAATTTACAGGGTCTAAAACACTAGCTACTTGACCTTTGATGTGTGTGTGAGTTTCCGTCAAAATTAAAAGACAATGACTGCCCACCTAAAAAAGATAAACTTAGATTGATGCCTATTGTCACCGACGACTATTGCTTTCTTATGTCTTAGCTTGGTTGAGCCGGCAAATGAGCAGGTACAAAGGTAATGTGCGTAAGGTAGTGTGAATTAAGGAAAATGCAACGTTACAATAGAATCGGAAATGAAAAAAGAGAACATTTCAAAAGTGAGAAAACGAGGTGAGAAAAACAATTTAATTGTCAATGGGCAGCGGAACCAAAAACGCCGAATGTGCAGGTTCAGTGCAATTTAGAGACAAAGAATAGTGCCCGCAACTACACCAACAAAACTGCTTGACCAAAACTAGCAAGGAAATTAGGAAAAAGCAAAAAAAAAAATAGAAAGTGCGAGTTGTAAACAAGCAAGCAGGCAGGCAGAAAAAAAGGGCGGCCATAAGTAGGAAGAAAAAAGTAGACAGAATGTAGAGAAGCAGTTGCAAATCGATTGCATTTTCAATTGAACAAAAAGTAAATAAAATAGAAATAGAAACAATGCACAAGAAGTGAGGATCGATTATTGTTATTATTATTATTGGCGTCTTGGGCACAATTTCTCCTTCTTACATGCTAATGCACCGCGCTGTTCAGCGCTTTCAAGAATTTCCCATTCTGCTGTGCTGTCAGTCAATCGATCATAGCAGTACGAAGCAATATGGTGCTGAAAAGAAGAAAAAAGGAAGAAAGTGGAGTCCAATTGATTACCACCACCAGCACTATCATCTGCAAAAAGCGCAGGTACAAAGTGCAGACTTACAGCAATAATGCCAGTTGCATCAGAGCACACTAAATCTTCAACATTGACTTTTAAATCCGATTAGTCGATTAGCGAGGCGGAAAAGTGGACAGGCACCCAAACAAAAAAGTGGCAGCACCTAAAAAAAGAGCAATATTCACTGCCTCCTAATTGCTCCATTTGTTATTCGGATGACTGCACGTATTACTGCTTGTACTTGAGTTCAACTGCAGATGAGCTACGCAAAGCCAAAAAAGCTGCAGAAATTCAGCCTCCGTTCAGAGAAAAAACGGAACAAAAAATGCAGCTCAAAATGCAAAAGACAAAAAGCTTAGCACTGCAAACAACACAGAAATACTGTCATAGGGGGGGGGGGGAGAAGCTATAGCTGATCGACCCAGTCAGTCAGTCAGTTCGTCATTCAGTCTCAGAAAGTAAGCGGTAAGTCAATATTTGCCCAATGCTGTGAACAGGATTCACTGAATTGAAACACCGCTGTTTGTTTGAGAGAAAGTGTGAACGACTGTGAAACTCATTGGGAACTGTAGCTTTTGTCCACTGAGCAAATGACTAGTGCTCGAGTTTGCTGTTTTTTATTTCAATTGGCCGAGTGTGCGAGGGTGTGAGTCTTGAGTGTGTGTCTTTGCTGATTTATGGAAATCAAAGACAGAGTGTGTGTGGCAAACATTGCAAAAAAAGAAAAAGATTTTTTTCTTTTTCCTTTGAAGCAAAAACCGGTCAACCGTGCTGGTGTGCCAATTTGTGTTGTGCAATCAGAACAGGGCCGGTCAGTGACGGAACGAAGAAAAAAGAAGCAAAGAGCAAAAAAGAAATGGCAAAGTATCTTTTCCTCCATTCCACCAGATTCAACCTCTTCTTTGTCTATTCGAAGAAGACCAAAGATAGCATGAGAGAGGATGCCTGGAAAGGCAAAAGGGAAATTGCCTGCATTGCCTCAGTCACATTGGGAACATCATCACACCGTGTTCAGTGCATAGCTGTTAGCCAAATGTATCAATAAACGCTCTCCTCTGCAGCAGCATGCTAATAACGCCATCGGGAAGAGACGGAAATCACTAATGAGTTTACTCATTCACAACTTCTCCTTATGTCAACAGTCAATAGTGATGAGCTCAAGTAAAAGGCAAAAGTTTGCACCTTCTCGAGTTTTTTGTTATATGCAAGATAAAGACTACACAAGAAAAGAAAAAACTCAGCAGTAAAATAGAAAAATTTTACCTGCTGCTGAAGAAATTCGGCGAATCATTAGTGAGCAGCCCACACACAGAAAACATAGAACCCTGGTGACGTGAATGAATGAAAACAAGGACTGTTGGCACTAAACAGGCGCTAAAAACTAAAAGAATGCGAAGTGATAAGTGACAGTCGCTTCAATGGAAAACACATTACTACTACTAGGCGGTAATCGATCTCTTGAGAAAAAAAGAAAAAAATCATCTCGGGACATCCTGAGATGAGGTCAGCAGAAGTGTATTTAGCAGTGACGACGGAGTTGTACTGTCGCTAATGTACCCGAACTGCTAAAACGATCATCTGTGACACAATCAGCAAATGCTTCCCAGCATCAACTTCCCAGCAAACAGTACACACCGTCAATTGACCACATGACAGCAGTCTGCAACACTGCACATTAGCTGACAGTGGTCAGTGGTGATGCATTTAGTGTTTTCACCATTCATTTATAAATAGACCACAATTAAAAGGAAACAGCACCACCACTGATGATGATGGTGGTGGTGGTAGGCGCCAAATGAGAGAGGTGTGGAAAAAGACAGCAGAACCGGACAGGATTCTCCGAACTATTGTCAAAGTTGTAGGTGGAACACTAATGAGAAAAGCTAAAACAAAGAGACAGTCAGACAAACAGTCAGAGAGATAGAAAATAGAAGAGGAAACGGCGGTGGTAAATCAGAGCCAGACAGCCAACACACACAAAGCGCGCAGTCAGTCTGACTGTCTGTCGGAATTGATAATCACAGCGTTGCGGCAAATCGGTGTGACAGTCCCATTACCGGAGTGGATAAAGTCCAAAAATAGAACACAAGGCGATAACTCATCAGCAGGCGGCGGCTGGCAATTTAATTGACGGGCTTGGACAGTCACAGTCAGAGAGTGTACGACACAGGCAGGCCTGGGCTCCTCTGAACTCTGCGGTTCCAAAAACTGAGGTTTACTTTGCAAAAGTGAATCATGAAAATCATTACAGTTCTAATTTAGTCGACGAACTGTTGTTGGTCGGCTCTATGATTCAGTGCAGCTCAGTGCACGGCAATTAAAGTTAAAATTATTGAAAATGGGCAAATGAGTGTCAACTTTTGACAAACAAAAAGTGTTTTGTAGTGGCGGTAAATCAAACACACTGTGGGCAGTGCACTTGCTGGAGGTGGTGATCTCATTTAGGGAAATTGATGATCAACCAATTTAGCAAGGGAAAAAGTAAAAAAAGTGGGCCAGTATTATTAATTACCCACTTTTGCTTACGATTCACTTTTTTGCTGTTGATTGACAGGCAGTCTAACTGCTTCTGATAACTGCCGCCAAGAAGAACTGCTGCAATATTTCACAAACAAGTCACTAAGTTCTAAGAACGAAACAAACACAGCATGGCAAGGCAGACAGTCTCTTCCACTCACTAACCGGATACAATAGGCGTCGGTTGAGTAGACTCGATAACAGCCGGTTGATGAGACCGGACAGAAACGCAGAAAAAACAATAGACAACAAAAAAACTGACCTTTGATTAGGCAGAGATGCCCGGGTGCATGAATGCGTCACAGTCGGTCCCATGACGTTGTTCACGTAGACAGATCATCACCGGTGTGTCTTTGTCTGGCCATTCTTCAGTCTTCAGTATTCAGAGCAGAATTGAACCGTTGAAGTAAACAAAGTGGTGATTGAAGGAGGGAGAAAACAAAGGAAAATCAGCGGGACAAATGATGCGCAAGGGCATGATGATCGGAGATTTCACGAACGATTGGGCAGAATAAACGAGCGCTAGACAGCGACAACGACTGCCGTTCAAGCGTAGGGTACCTCTTTTTCACCGGTAAAGAGATCGAAGAACAACAACAGTGTCACTACCACTGCTGACAACTAGAGTGAAAAGTTAAAAACCAGTGAAACAAAGGACGGAGTGAGATTGCTGCTGGAGTCCTCTTCTTACACGTCACTACCGCCTAATAGTTCATTCTTCTGACAGTGTGTCATTCAGATGACTGTTGACCGCCACTGTGACTCATCATCAATAAATTAGAAGGGGCAGAAGAAGGGCGAGCAATTATCTCCAAAAGTGAACATGACTGGCCCACCACTACCACTACTATCAACAGCAATTAATTCTCGATTCTCAGTAAGTAAATTGTCTGTGGCAACAGTGTTGCCCCTCAGTTTGGTCACCACCACCACGGCGGTGATGACTTATAAATAGCTCGCCGTCGACCCATCACCATCACCTCAATTAATGGCATGATGGTCAAGCTAGGGTATTTTTTATGTAGGCAATCACAGAATAAAACAGCCAGTAATTTGCATGACAATTCAATGAGGCAGGGGCTAACCGGGAAACTCAAGCACACCACTCAATCGATTTCCTCCTCTTTTTTCTTCTTTTGCCGCCGTATGCTTCACTGCGTTGCAAATGGAACACATTGATTGCCGAAATGCCGAATTCAGATGAGTCATTTTCATCACATCACATCACATGATGGTGGTGGTGAGGTGAGGTGAAGGAAGGGAAAAAGGAGGAAAAAGAAAAGAAGAATTTGGACATTACTTTCTTCTTTTATTTCCTCAGTGTTTAGCAATTGAAATGTTGGACTGCCTGAATTGGCCCTGCAAATCGGGGTTCAATCGTCGAACAATGAGCGAGAAACAGGAATTGTTTGCGATTGAGAAGAGAAAAGAGGCGGCAAAGTGTGCTTGCTTTCCTTTCAACTTTGTGTGGTTTGATCTAATCACACCGAAATGACTGTGAACGACTGTGACGCAAATGGCGGTGAAATCTTCTCCAACACACACACACACACAAACAAACAACCACACCGAGTTCAAGTACTGGTCTACTGGTACTCTATGAACAATGATTCTTCTCCTTTCTGTCGTTTTATCTCAAACTTGGGCGTATGCACACAATAAATACACACACACAATTCAATTAGTGAATCGGCGCTAAAAATAGCCAACCAGAAGAAATATTTTATTTTTAACTCTTGTTTTTATAATCTAATCTGCTCAAAACCGATTTTATGTGTGTGTATGTTTGTTTTCCAACGGCTGATAATTGTCCTAAACTTGCCAAGGTCTGTGCGCACCTGCAGTGCAAATTCTTTTACAGGGAAAGGCATTACAGGTTTTATTTTTATCCTCTCTCCCCCCTCTTTCTTATTTCCTCGAGCAGTTTTTATTTTTTATACCGTTAACCAAAATTCCGGCTCCAGTCGAGCATCACATTCTGGAAAGCTCCTTTGCTTTTCTTTAAGTGTGGGTGGTCATTGTGTTGGTGGCGACAGCGACCACTAAGTCACGGTCAACAAACACTTTACTTTCAGTGCAACACACACACACCTGAAACAAGTTGCACTTTCTTTTGCCTAAAGTCATCTTTTGGTTTCCATCTGCAGGATGCTGTCAAGAAGGTCATGAAAAAGAAACCACTTGCCAGCTGGTGCTGTTATTGGTGCAATGGTCCTTTACGCTTAAATAGAGACACGGCAAAGTTTACGAGTAGATGCAAATTGATGATGGCTGCTGCACAAAACTGTGAACCACAAAGTATGTATGTTTGACTGTTGACCTCGATTTGTTTTGATTATTACTCGTTAATTGAACATCAATGCAACATTCGTTTAGTGTGGTAATGTAAGTGTGATGAAGTCGTTTCTTTTTAGTTGCGACATCTGCAGTAAATATAGTAAAAGCCTGATGGGAGCCATGAAAGGCAAAAATGGAAAAGTGTCAAGTCCTGGTGATAATTAGCAGTGCCAGTTTACGTCATCATCATCATCATTACCATTAGCAGCAGCAGCACGCCCTGCAAATAAATCATCTGAATCAACACCACCAGTTTGGAATCCATTTGCATGTGTGTGTTCATGACAACTGCCGAATTGACACTTGCCCTGCTGCTGCTGCTGCTCTCACTCACTGGCCAATTAGAGCGGCAGCAGCAACAACAGCCGCAGCAGAGGCCTTTCTGCCTTATTAGCACCCCCGAATATTGCTGCATTAATTGGCGTCCCATTAAGCAAATGATTAAGTAATCGATGAGCAGGCACCACTAGCAGTGTGAGGAATTGGGCAAGCAAGCAGGCCTGATGACGCCTACCCATTGAGAAAGAGGAAAATGGCAGGGCAATGCATTTTGGTTCCGTTTCATGAGCTCTCTGCAATGTTCCCACGTTCTAAAATAGGCAAACGGGAAGGCGCATTCATTGTCAACTTGTGCAGGCACCCCTCATCCATTTTACGTCGTTGTAGCGCGTGATCGCTTCTTCTGCTTCTCATTCTTCAACTGAGCTCAACGACGGAAACGACTGCAGTGATTGCGTAGCAGGCTGCGACCTTTGCAATAACTGAAGTAATTGATCAGCAGTTGAGCAAAAGTTTAGGCTGCCATTCATTCATTCACCACGGCACATTGAATGTTGTTGCATTGAATATTCTCTCTGCAGTTCAGTCAAGTGATTCAGTTCAGTCGAGTGCCCGCCACCCGGCAGCAGCAGCAGCAGCAACACCGGTCACCGAGCAATTATAAGAGAAACACACACAAGCAACAAACACACTAGAATCCACTAGAACCCATTTGTGTCCGTTAAATTCATTGGAATTTACGGCAATTTAAAGTTGTTAGCCGTGTTTGGAGAAAAAGAGGATAAAGAAAAAGAGGGAATGGAATTAAAAGACTGGCAATGAAATAAAGAGCAACACATTTGCACACGTTTTTCCGTGGTACAAAAGATGTATCATCGTCGCCGCCGCGGCAGCTGCCGGCCCACAATCGGCAATGAGCCTCTGGTGTACTTTGTTTGACTTGGCAGAGAATAACATGAAATTCCATATTGCGGATTCTATTCAAATGCAAACACAAAAAGGCGACAGCAGCATCAACAACAACATTCATTTCTGACTGCGGTTTGCAACACATTTTTGCCTCCTGTACAAGTGAGAGAGAGAGAGAGAGAGAGAGAGACCTAGAAAAATAAATAATTTTAATAATAATGAAAATGAGTAAGTGAATGAATGAGGGAAAAATGTATGCACCCTGAAATGTAAGCATTGTGGTAAAGAAAAGAGAGAAAGAAAGACAGAGAGAAAGCAAGGATCGGAAGTGGCCGGTGAGGTGGTGGTGGTTGAACCGACCGTGGTGGGGGTGCCACTGATCCAAACCAAAAATAATACAAAAGGAAAAGGCCTACACAGTGGTGCACTGCACTGAGCAAAGAACGGTACTTACAGAAAAAAGTGACCGTCTAGTACAAAGTGTACAAAGTGTAATGACTGGTGGTGGTGGTGGTAGTGGAAGTACAAAGGAGTATCATCGTGAAACGGAAAAAGGCAATAAAAAAGAAAAGTACTTGGTGGTATCACAGAAAGGGAGAAAGAGAAATTAAGGTAAAGGTCAATGAGGGTGGGGAGGTAGGGGAAGCCTTCCCTGAGCAATTTAGTCCACAGACAGACAGACTACTTCTTGACGACAAAATGGGCAAACAAAAGGGGAATGATAGCAATCAGAGAGCAGAGGGGAGGAAAAGGCGTCTGACGAGAGACTACTACCAAGAGGAAGCACCGAGAATTGATTGCCCGAATGGCACTGTGCCAAAGGTAAGGGAGGAAAGAGAGGTGGGAGGAGGGCAAGAAAAAATGAAAACAAAGTCAGTCATCGGTTGAGAAAACAATTCGGTTTGGTGTGTGCATGTGCTGTACAGGCGCAACAGCAGAAAACAGTGGACAGAAAGTAAGAGAGTGAGTAGTTATGGACACAGGGGGTGGAACAAAAGCTGATTGCAAGTTTCAGTACAAGTTTAGGTGCATGTGTGTGAGTTTGAGTGTGTACTTTCACATTTGGATGGAGGAAATGCGCATACGGCTGATCTGCTAATCAAGAGCACCAGAGGAGAGAACAGGAGTTTGTGTGGAGTACACACGCACACTTTACAGTGTGTGTTTGTCCACTAGCTGCAATGAGGACTTTTCTAACGGTCGGAAAACGAGCGAATGAAAAATGGCTTGCAAATGCAGAGAGACAAGCAGAGAAAACTCTCTTTTTAAAAAGTGGTTCTGTTTTTGAGAGGAAAGCTGGTGATGATGATGAATTGGCCAGCTGAGAGAAGCTGCTGTGCAGAAGTGAAGTGGAGTAGATGATGACTTGGAGCGGGTGGTGGAATGGATGCCGCTGCTGGTCAGTCAACTGCTAACACAATTTGGTAAAATACTAAACTGATGTGTGTGAGTGGTGAAATGTGTACGTGGTTCACTGAACAGCATGCTAGTTTGGTGATAGGAGAAGAAGAAGGTAGTACCAAAGCTGAACTGGTTGCTCGTCAAGTAGGGTACTCTCAACTTCTGTTGGGTGATCACAGTAGGAACTGAAAGAGAGAGGTTTTGGCAGAGGAAACGATGATCAGAAACACTTTTGTGACAGGAAGAGAGAGAGAGAGAGAGAGAGAGAGAGAGAGAGAGAGAGAGAGAGAG
>JAALOO010001666.1_pt1 | contig 14230 bp, 9 predicted proteins | sample 7257641 | NCBI WGS metagenome assembly JAALOO01 (sample SAMN14085613, study PRJNA598686) | mite metagenome | biome: ENVO:01001000; feature: ENVO:01001002; material: ENVO:01001226; isolation source: single female mite from University of Michigan culture on fish food culture... ...
AGTCAAAGTCAGTTGACAGATCTGGTCTAAAAGAAAGGAAGATTTGCATTGGCTGAATAAGAAAAGAAGGAGAAGCAGTCACATCAGCGAAAACGGCCTGATGTCATCAGAAAGGGCACAAAGGGCAGCACAGTGACAGCAAAGAGCAAAGTAATTGCGGTGTAATTAAGAGCACACTGTGTGCTGTGCTGTGCTGTGCACTGTCCTCACGCGCTGTCCTATCATTCAAGTGCAAAGTGCAGATCAGCCACAGATAGAAAAAAGTGTTGTCCTGTGAGTGATGAGTGATTCCTTTCCTTCCCTTTCTGGTTCTCAGCCTGTCTCCCCCGTTATCGCCTTTCAGATAACAATTGACCTGGTGCTCACGATGGCTCTATCCTCACTGCACCTCTTTCATCACTGGATCGGCACAGTTGGCTATTTGCATTTTCCTTTCTTTCTTTTGTCTCGCCAGCAGATGAGCGGTGCTATTTAGCTGCTGCTTTAGTGCTAAAGCTAAAGCTAATGGTCACACTTAGGGCGCTTTTTTCTTCAAGACACAATCACACTTGCTGCTGTACAACAGCAACAGCACAAAGCCATGCGCTCGAGTGGAAGAAAAACAATCAATTTCTTTCGCTTTTTTCTACGTTTTTTCGTTTCTGAACACTGACTTTGACTTTGTGTAGTGTGACTAAAACAATCGACCAATCTACTTTCTTTAGAGTTAAACTGGTGCCAAACTTTGAGTGTAGAGTGCTGTGTAACTTAGCACCCAAGGCTATTTTAGTAAAAAAAGACAAAGTTAGAGTTTACTAGTACGTTGGCCAAATAAAGCAGGAGAAGCAGCAGGAACAACGCCTCAGTCCAAAAAGGGAACTCCAAAATTTTACCCCTTCTGTTTCCTTTTTTGTCATTAATTCGATTTTGAGGAACATTCCCTCTCATTTCAACAAGAACAAATGAATGAACGGAACTCTGCCATTCTTTAAATTTCACATCACTGAAATTCTTCATTCATTTTAAGCAGACAGCAAAAAAACAAGTAGACAAGTAGGACAAAAAAGTTTAAAAATTAATTAACATCAACTTGACAGTGGTGGCGGCGGCGGTGGTGGTAGATTGGCCAGTTAGAAGGAAAACGAAAAACCCCCTTTTTTTCTAAAAGTAACGACATGAACGAGAACGGGAAGCAGTTACGCGAGAGGAAAAACTTATTGCTGTTGCTGCTGCACCAGCTCCAACATGACGGAAAATCGGCGACTGCTAAAAACTAATGAGCGATATAATGAAGGAGACGAAACTGGCTGACTGCAGCCTGGCTGCCTGCCTAGGCACTGAAGACCCAGTCATCCACAGTGAGGTTAGTAATGAATGAATGAATGGAGAGATGGCAGTTGGCGAGTCAAGAAGGGGGTGAAGCAAAAACGGGGGGCAGCTCGGCACTTGAAACGGACGCCGCCGTCATCGTCTTTGCTGCTTAATCAAAAGGCAAACTTGCGCTCGCAAGCGCGGAATTTACACACGCGAATAGATTGATGAAGAAGAAATAATTAATTTGCCCGATAGAACGGGCAGAATGGGGACAAAGACGGTGAAAGAAAAAGAAAGAGGAGAAAGGGAAAAGTCGAAACAGAAAAGTAAAACGACAGTTCCCCAGTGCAGTGCAACGCTTCGAACGCATGAAACCTTGATGAAGCACCGAGATCGGAGAAAGTGATATTAAGGGCAATGATGCTGCTGATGCTGATGCTGTGACACATCAGCAGAAAGGGCAGATAATGGGCCAAATGAGTTAATGGAACACCTCGGCATTGACGTCGACGTCGGTGGTTGTCTGCATGCTGTTTTGCGTCGGGTCACCAGACGGGGATTACCATCACTACCACCACCAGAGAAGATGGCAGTGCCGGGAACGGCGTGCGACAAGACAACAGTAGCACAGTGTTTAGATGTCAATTTCCGCCACGTTTGTGATGAGGAGAAGAAGGCATCTCCGGCACCACCAGGCGACACTGGAAAAGCAGCACCACTGGGCAGGCAAATTAAAAAGTAGAGCAAAAGGAAAAAACAGACAAGAAAAGGAAAAAAAGGAAAAGATGTGGAGGAAGAATGCAGTATCAGCATTGGCTGGCAAGTGATGCACGCACACCGAGTGGCAGTGGTGGTGGTGTTGGGCGCTACAAATAGACTGGTCTTGACTGCAGCAACGGAAAACTGAAGCAAGATTAGAGCTCGGTTTCTTTTTCTTCTTCTTCTTCAGTGGTGTAGTCGGCAGAGCGCCGGCAGGCAGAAAGACTACCCGCAAACAGTGTGTCTGTGACGAAGATCTGCTGCTCTAATGCCAATTTATCCAGTTAGCTCAGTAGTTTCCTACTTTTTCTACTTTCCTTCTTGCTTAGGGCACTTCAGCGCCTGGCAAATCCATATGATCTATGCACTGCACTGCGGACACAACCGATTACGTGCAACGGATGCAGCAATCAGTTTGCGTGCTCAAACCGATCGATTTAAATAGCGACAGGAGGGCACAAAAAAGAACAGCGGTGGTTAAAAAGATAGAAAAAAAACTTTAACTGGTGATAAAAACTGATCTTCCGAAAAAAAGTGGCCACAGAAAGAAGGAGCAAAAGAGGAGATCAAAACAAGATCATTGCAGATCAGATGAGAGATAGAGAGGGGCAATCAACCTGCTGCTGCTGCTGCATCAACACAGCACAACCTTCAATCAACCAAATCACACCAATACACAACAAGCTGAGATCAAATGTCTGTTACTGTCTACTACTTGTGTGTTTGCAAACTTGCCAATTTTTGCCCACGGGGGCAGATGTCTGGCTGCTGATACCGATGATGATGATGGTGATGATGGTGATTATGGTGATGGTTATGGTGATGGCACCGGTGATGGGGCGTATGACAACCGAAACTCCAAAACCAGCCATTTTAGGCATCACACACACAGAGGACAATTGAATTTGTCAGCAGCAGTCACGGCCATCACCACCACATCACCAAAAATTGCGATCGATTGATTTGCAGAGAAAAATTCTCGTTCAGGAAAGAGAGAAAAAGAGGAAACTATGATGATTGGCAAGGTGGTAAAAGTCGTCTAGAGAGAGGAAAGATGGATTGAAAGATAAAAAGATAAAAAGATTGCGCTTCAGTGCTCCCTTTCAATCTGATGTGAGTGCCTTTGATGGAGAGTGAGAAAAGCAGATCAAAAGGCATCATCTTTCCTTTTTTTCTGAACAGTGTTGTCATTAATTGCCTGCCAAACTCTGTACGGTGGTCAGTGGTGCTAAAATTGTGTGCTTGAAGGATAGTCAATCATAAAAAATTGAAAAAAGAAAAAAATAGTTTTGAAACAATTATTGGCAATGACCGTCCATTGATGAGTGTCTAGAACAATTAATTAAAGTGGCAAATGGAGTATATCAACCTTTACTAAAAATAAGCAAAAAACCGAACAAATGCACAAGTACTTGCAAACTATTTTCTTTTTGCTGACTAATTGTAATTAGAATGGAGAGGATTAGTCTCAATATTACTCAAGCTAATGTCGATTACTTAGTTTGACCGCCCCTTTTTTACATAAAGAGTTTACCGTCGGCAACGAGTCTTACGAGTTTTGAAGTTTTCTAAAAGTCTTCCCTTTTTCAGTTTTTGCTTCAGCTCATTGACACACTATCCATTAACAGGATTATCAAATCACTTATCAACAATAGCCGCACTGAAAAAAACAAGAGTATCTCTAGATTTGTTCCCAAACAAAGTTAGACAGACAAGAAAAAGGCTTTTTGAGAAAGAACAGAGACAAAAAACCAGCCAGCAGTAAACAGACAAAGCAGACCAGAACAAAGTTACTGTGATCATCGATAGAGAGTTGAAATCATTTGAAAAAAAATTAGTTCAAATGTACAAAAGTGTAAGCACAATCTAAGCTAACTCTGGTGTCCATCAGCCTTCTTTGATCGTAATCAAGAAGAAGCAAAATGCTTGCAAAAATAAAAAACAAAAAAAATAAAAAACGAAAAAAACGTCAAACGATAATGGCATAGGTACCAGTGGAAGAAGCCATAACCGGCACCGCTGCACTGTTCAATTTCCTCCATCTTGTTCGGTGAAGTCGTTGTCGTGCTTTGGTGTTCATTGCAGACAAACAGACAGACAGACGAGGACTAGGATAACGATGACGACTGATTGCGCGTCGCAAATCAGCAGCAGACAGTGCAAACCGAGATCAAATCACAACAAGGGGGAAAAGAACACAACACAAAGAAACAACACACAAATAAACAGAAGAGGAGAACAAGAGGAGGCAGAAAAGGTGAAAGAGGGGGAATCAGTCAGGACAATCGTGAAGATATCTTCGGGAGAAAGAAAACTCACCAAATAGTGATCTGATTGAACCAGCCCGTACGCTGTGTTCAATGTTTGCCTCCTATTGATGGCCAGCAGGCGCAAAAACTGACCCTGTTTCTGTTTCGATTTTTGTTGTTGCTTTGTTGAGACACAGTCAGGCAGGCAGGATAGTAAAACGGTCTTGTTTTCTAACTGCAAAAATTCAGTACACTACTTCTATTACTGCTGCTGTAGCATTTGCTGTGAAAAACGTTTCCCTCACTTGCATTTAGGTAAAAAGGACAGGCATATCAATAGCAGCTCTCTGACAAATTAATTAAGGTAAAGTAAATAAGAAAAACATGACACACTTACGGGTCTGTTTCTCTTTCAATTCATTCAGCGATAAGTAGGTTGACAAATGCTATTGGTGAAATTAAAGAAAAGTATGCGCGCTTACACAAGTGATGAAGTGCTCAGGTGCCGATGACACTGTGAGTCACTGTGTTTAGGCGAACAAAATGTAGCGGAAGGATGATTCTGAAGCTAAAAACAGAGGCTGCTGTTTGTTGCAGACGATAAACAAAACAAGACAAGGAAACACTCTTCAGGAGACAAACACCATTTGCCCACTTAATGAGAGAAGCATTCTTTTTGTCTGCACGAAACATCGATCACAGGTTTCAAAGAGGGAGGGAGAGAAAAAGGACATAATACTGTGGCACTGAAGGATCAGGCGGCGAATGTCAATCACAGGACACCGCCTCACTGACATTCGACTACCGGCAATTAGTAGCGGTGGTAGACAATCGATTAGGCTGCTACCGGTGAAGAAGAAGAAGAAGAGAAGTGAAAAGGAAGTAATGCCGATGACAGGTGAGGAAAGAGGAGGAAGATGCGGCACCACCATGCCATCACCAGCACTGCTGATCAGCAACACACTTGCCGGCGTTCTTCTTCCTTTTCTTTTTTTCCGATGAAAACAAACATGTGCGCGTCTCGGTTATTCGAACAACAAGGAAACAGTAAACGTTGTTGCTGCTGCTGCTGCTGGTGCAGCACATGTGCGCTGTGCAGAATTGTGCGGAACTTTATGACTTACACAGAAAGAATAAAAGAACTTGAGAGAGATGGAACGTGAGATGAAATAGAGAATTTGACAGCAAGACAGAAACAGAACAAATGGTTGGATCAACGTATTTGAGGCGCCCGGCGTGCGCGCGGAACGCTATTTGAGTGGCTGGTGTGCACACATTGCGACGTCTAGGCGCACACTAACCGAAAGAAGAGAGTAGACAAGAGAGCAGGAGGACATGAGAACGACGGCGGCGGCAGAAGCAGTATCAGACTTCGGCGACGAGGAGTAGCGACTTGCTTGTCAGTGGAAAGAAGAGAGAAAGAGAGAAGGCAGCAGAGAGGATGCAGCAGCAGCAAAAGCAGCAGTAGTAGTGCTTGGCGCCCAGGCAGTTTCTCTCTCTCTCTTCAGACCAGAGCCAGACAGTGAGAACGACCGAGAAAAAGACTGCCATGCAGTTATCGGCATTACCGATCTTCCTTTGCGGGTAGTTACTGTCCGGGCAGCAGCAGCAGCAGCAGCGGACTCTGACTCGGACTCGGACCGTTTCTATTTGCCGACTGAACCGCTACCTCCGAGTCTGCTGAACTTCTTCTGCGACGGCTGCCACTGCTAGCTGCAGATTCTTCCAGTGAGAGTGTTATGGCTGCTGCTGCTGGCTAGTCAGTCAGTGCACCAGCAGCGGACAGTGACAGCAATGGGCAATGTGTAGGGAAAGTGTGTCCCTTGCACCACACGGAAACACTGTGCTGCTGCTGCTGGTCACTGGTCGAAAAAGTGCAACACCATAGGAATAGAGGTGGTGGTGGACACTGCTGGACACTAACTCTGACTCGTGACGTGCCGCTAGGAGTGTGATGCTAGTGCTATTTGCTTTGAAGCAATGGCGCAATAACCAGAGCCCCAGCTATAGCAATGCACTTTGATCGGATGGCGCCAGAATCAGAACGCGAAATTGCCACTGAATGTACAGAATGGGCCTGGAAATGCCTTCAATGGGCATTGCATTTTCAGCATTTTAGGCGCACAGACACTGACTGGCTCTCTGGTTTTTCCTCATCCATTGTCCCTTTTTGTTTGCAATCAGCATGGATCAAATCAAATCAGAAAATAACTGCACGACCAAAAAAGAAAAAATATGACGTTAGCAAGAATTGATCATTTGCCGTCGTTGTTATGATGCGTTTCTTCTGATTTAGAGCAAACACTAGTTTAGATTCAGTAAATCCCAATATAACACACATACGCACCCAAAAAACGATCAAACCCAACAACAGCGAAGGCAGCAACCCTTTTCTGCCGCATTTCTACAGAAAAATTGAACAACAGAAAAAAATTAGTGAAGAGTGAGGGCAAACACTTGATTACACTTCCTTGACACAAAATAGGGCTAAAACAAAAAAAATTTTGCAATTTTCAACAGTTCAAAGAAGTTCAGTTGCTTTTGTGCTAGTGTGCGTAATAAAACGACAATGTGCGTTGTTATTATGTTCAAAAAATCTTTTTCCTCAAATTCGTGTTACAGGCTTCCTCTATCGAAATTCCGGTGCACCACTAGGAAAACAGAAAAGCAGTGGCAAAATAAGTGGCACAACAGATTAGCGGCAAAAATAACAAAACAACAAGAAACAGCCGCAACACGAGAGAATTTTAAATGCAAAGAACAAAGAAGGGAAATGCCGAACAGCACAAGATGATGATAAATTCAGAGCAGGTCAGGGGCGTTCCAAGATGATGGTAAAATAATGCAGCAATTTACGAGCTCAAGCTGATTTGCTTTGCTCCCTAATCTTTTGCTATTGTAAGTATTGCAACTAGGCCAAAAAGTGCACAAAATTCTGCCCAAGTGCCGAAATGCTTGAAGTGCACACCTGGTGTGTGTTCCCCATTACTAGTGAACTTTGCCCATCACTTGGCTCAAGTGGGTACCTCTCATGCTAATCGGCGTCGAAACACACCGACCATTGCAGTGCTGACCTATGACCCCCTTTCCCTTTTCCCCATTGCTTTGGTTTACTTTCATCACTTGGCGACTGCAAACACAGACTGTGTGTGTGTGCCAGTGTCGGTTAGTTAGTTAGCTGGTAATAGTAATTACAGCAGTCGCAACAGTGCACACTCAGAGTAGTGTGGATGATGGCATCAACCAGAGCTTTTTTTCCTTGCCAATTGGCAGTAGAACATTAAATAAATAAAATGGTGGCGATTCATCTGCCAAAGTAGTAGACACTGTGTGCTGTGTATACATTTTTGTCATCATCACCGTCGATGAGAGGCGACTGTGTGTGTGCGTGTTTGCAGAAGCCAGTGAACACACTACCACCACCACTGAAGAGCAAAAGGCAAATGGTGGTTCGAAAAGAGAAAGAGAAGTGCCGCTATGACACCGCACAGTGACATCTCACTCACTCTCTTTTTCCCTGCACAACGGTCAACGAACCAGACAGGCGGCACCTGGTCACTCGAAGAAGAAGGTAACAACTGATATTGACAGCACATGCAAACTTTGCAAAGTGAGAGAACAAAGTTTTGGCAAACATTGTCAAGTGCAAGGGTTACCAGTGGCAGCTGCTCTAACCATCGCCATCGACATCACCAAAAAGGCGAAAAGGCAGAAAATAAAGAAGTAAACAAACAATGGAAGCAAAACAAAAACAACAGCAGTAGCAACCCTTTTCCCTTTTCTTTTCAGAACTAAAAGTTCGGAAGCCCACTGTGGTAATAGAGCAGTTTTTAGGGAGAGTAGCTAAATAGATCGTCTGTCTTAAGAAAAGTGTGTGTGTATGCATGAGAAGAGAAACAAGAACAACAAAGATGTGCACAACAGCTAATTCCGCTTTGGCCAAAGAAGTTCACTGGTTTCATTGTTCCTCAAACAGGCAAACTTTTCATAGTTAATGAGATAGAGAAGACAAAGAAAAAGAACGTTTAGTTGTTTCTGTTGTGTTTAGCATCTTGTGCTGCAGACAAAACAAAAGGCCAACTAAATGCAAAAAGTACTAAAAACATAGACACAACAATTAGTCAAATAGGTGCCATTTGCTACTTAATTATTGCAAAAAAGAGCTTTTAAAGTTGGTTTTGTGAGAAACTGCTGCAGAAAAATGATGCTGCCAAAACTGGGCAATTTACAGAACCATTTTTCCTATGTTCATTTTCACTTTCATTTACAACAAATTCCTTTCTGTTTTTCTGTTTCATTGTCTCAGCAATGGTAGACGAAAGTGTTTGATGAAGGGGGTGCCCAAGAAGGAGGCTCTGTAGCAGCCCGTCCGCCGTCACCTCCGCCGGAACACACACTCACACACAGAAGCACTCTTCTCAGCACTACCTATTCCAACTTTAGTTTAGAAAGTGAAAGTTATCGCCGGGATGACAGGAAAGAGAGGAAGAAGAGAAATGAAAGCAGGGTAAACAAAGGTTAAGATTGGTGAAAAGAGGAGAAGTGTGCACACTGGTGACGAGATAAGAGGGGTGCTGGCCGTGCACACAGTCATTCAGGCAGACCCAGAATTGGGATGGAAACGGTTTAGCAGGGAGGCGAACTGTTTAGTGGCGAGGAAACCTTGTTTAAACGATAGAAGTGGCAATAGCAATAGAAGTAGTGAAACGTGCAAATTAATCGTACACCATCAGGGTTAATTTACTGTGAAACTCTCTCGCATCCTGATCGATGGCACTGAAAGGGAAAGAAAGAAAACGAGGGTGAGGGTGAACAGGAGAGCCCCATCAAAGGGCAAAGTTGGCAGCACAAAGTAAAGTAAAGTTGAAACTGTGATTAAGTTTTTCTTCTTCCAGAGCCAGTGAACACAGGAGGCAGTGCTGCTAAAAGTGAAGTGATGCCGCAGCAACATCAACGACCTCGTCGGCTCTCATGGCAATACACACAGAAAAACAAGACAAAAGCACTGACAAAATTTTTTTTGTGTGCTTTGTGTGATGATCCAGAGCGGTTGCAGCAACAGCAGAATCACTGCCATCACCAATGAGGCGGACCGAGGCCATTGGCAATTTATGATCATCGCCCTCGTAATTAGAATATTAACAAACGACATAAATCAACGCCGGGACTGATCGAACGAACGATGGGGGAGCGAATGTAGAGAAAGAGAGAGAGAGAGCGAACAAGTGCAGAATCGATCAGCCGTATTTAGGCTAAGTATGGGCAAAGGAAGAAAGGAGAAACTGAGGCAGAATTTGACCCTGGTTGCCTTCACTAAAAACTGTACTGCTCTGGCAAATGGAGAGCAAATGGTGTTGCTCCTAATGCCCATTGCACACCCAAAACTGAAAACGAGAAAGTCGCTGGTCATACTAGCCAGCTGATTTCTGCAATTTTTTTCTATTGATAAACGTAATTAATAAACGATTCATCGATCCAGTAGAGTGCCAAACCAAACCAAACTAAAAAAACTTGAAAGTTAGCATCGATGGGCCGCTGCTGCAAATGATCTGCAGCAAGCAAGCGCCTCATTCTGAACAATGCTCTGAATTCTTTTTTGTCCCCTCTGTACAAAATGGTTCGATAATTAATTGCAAATACAATGTTTTTCGCAGAATAACAAAATGGGCGACATAGCAGAATCCCTGAACAGATGAATTCTCTGGAACTTTTTGCTTCTGTTGCAGCCTTCAGTTCCAAAACGTCCAAAATTGAAGAGCGAGCAAATACCAGAACAGTACAGCAACAAAATCAGCAGTGTGACAAATGTGCAACAAGAGAAGAGCTGCAAACGGCAGCAAAACTGTTCATCAACAGCAGCAGGACCAGCAGTCGAAGACGACATTCCACAGAAAAACACACACGCACAATTGCCGTTCAGTGATCGACGACGAGGACACGACCATCGAACACAATGGCAATGTAAACAATTCAGTGCCAGTAGTGCCAAACTGCTCAAGCGAGTGCCGTCGCCGCCGCTGCCGATGCTGCTGAACCCTCAAAAAGAGCACCGAATTTATGTCGAGGTGTGATCCATAAATAATGGACAAACACTACTACTACTGCTGTCTACTTCTATTTGTCTGTGCGCGGCTATTTGCTTGAAGTATTGCTGCAATTGCGATTGTGTCTAGAAGTGCACCAAAATAGTGCGAGAAAAAGGGAGAAAAAAGTGGTGTGTGCAGCACAAAAATTGAAAAGTGCAAACGGTGAAACAAAGCAAAATCAACTGTTGTCGTTGAAGAGGAGACAGACAGTTGGAAACTCTCCATCTCTCTCTCAACTCTAACTAGACTGCCCGGTGGCCACTTGAACTAAACAAAAAGAAAAGAAAAGGAAAGCAAGGATGATCGAACAAAAGTTTCTGAAAAAGCACAAATTCGCTGCGCACTATGTGGCACTTGAAGGGGGGAAAAGCAGTGGTTAGTGCCAAGGGTGCAAGTGGATCGATCAGCAGTGAAGCCTGCTCTGAACTAACTCTGTCTCTCTATAGAGTGAGCTCCATAAGATCCAAAGATCACTGCTGCTGCTGCTGCTGCTGAAGACAGACAAAGAGGGAATGTAGTCGTTGTCGTCGTGGTCCAAAGACTGAGTCAATATTGACCGAGACAATTTGCATTTCCACTGAACACACTGGCAACAACAGCAGCACTCGGAGAAATTGAGACACACTCCGAGAAATGCCACAGTTGCTGTTGCTGCTTCTCCTGAACCAACTGACCAGACGGCGTTTGTGTGTGTGTGTGTGTATGTGTGCAAGGGATCCTCGGGACAAGGTGCCAAGTGGTGTGTGTGCCTGTGAGGGAATGCCACAGTTTCCTTCGCCTTTGTCTAGTTGCTCAGCGTCAGTCTTGGCGTGACATGAAAGGACAGGAATGCCAGAGTCTTCAGTTGGAAGAGGGCTTTGGTCAGCAAGGAAGCCTAGAAGCAATTCACCGGAGAAGGAAGGACCACTAAGTGGTGCCTTCTCGCAAGTAGGTGCGCCTTTATCAGAAGAGTACTTCTTTAAATGAGGAGGAAACAAAAAAAAGAAAAGCTATGAAGAAAAGAAAAACGACAAAGAAAACGGAGGATGCCATTTCGATACAGTAAGCAGCAGCAGCACCAACTTGGTATGGCCGCACTGATCAATGGGCGCCAAAAGCTGCGAAACTTGTGCTCATATTCAATACACAGAGTCACACATTTACTGAGAGACTAAATATTAATAACAGCAATAAAAGCACAGAAAAGAAAGCAAATAGTGGCAAGAAGAAGAAAAAGAAGTAGAAGGAAGGAAAGCAGCAGCAAAATGTGTTAATAAGGAAATGATGAAATGGAGATGTGAAGAGATGTGCAGCGCCCAAAAATGAGGCCATGTACTTCATAGTAGTGTACCAAAAAAGAGAGAATTAAAAGCAAAGTAAAGTGCCGCCAAAAGCGGAAAAAAATGCAGGAGTCAGTCAGAAAGCTTAAAACGGCATAAAACTTCAATTCCACAATCAGTCTGCCTAATTGTTGGTTTTGTAAGATGCCGTTATGCGGAATCGAGCAGCTTTATTAGGTGTAATGGGATGGAGAGAAAGAAAGAAGCAAGAAGAAAAGATTTCACAATTACTAATTAAAATGAGCCAGATAGAAAGAAAGCAACGAGAAACAGCAGCAAGAATACACAAAAACCCTTGATGAAAGCACTGCAACATCAAGCCAATAGTGACATAGAAAAGCATTTCTCAGAAAACCCTAAACTAGACATTTTGGTGAATGAGTGTGTGCAGTAGTCCAAAGAAATAAGAAACAGCAGGATTCATTGACGAGGACGAGAACTAATTGGCCAAATTATATTGCTCCGTATCGGCCCATTGACTGTGACTGTGAATGACTTGACGAGTAAAGAGTGCTGCTGAGATGCACTTGCAGTGCTTTCCCCACTCGCTGGAATACTTTGTTCGTTTGCTGGTTGGTGGCCATTACAAGCAAGCACTCACACAATCGATAGCACTGCTCGGCAATGACTTTCTCTTCAAGAATCAGTTTCTTCTAGCTATCAATAATAATTGGCCAGGCTGGAGCAACATCAGCAGCAGCATTTGCAGCGATTTCTGCAATGGTAATAAATACTAATGACTAGCAAAGAGGAGAGGATGATAATTGCAACGACAGTGAAGCATCAATGCTCTCTGTCTGTGCGAGGACCCTTACAAACGGTCCAAAAAAGGAAAGTACACAACTTGCTTCAAGTCACACTGTGAAACATCATGTTTTCTTGTGTCGAGCATTACTGTAGGACATAATTGCGTGAGTGATAGTGGCACATCCACAATAAGACTTGACTTTTGATTTGGATTTAGAAAGCATAAACACATGGTAAGTGCCATTGAAAATGGCAGTGTAGTAAGTTTATTTATGAAATGAAGAGGAGAAAATTTTGAAAATGGTCACGGTAATTAAAAATAGCCCATGCTATAAAGCAATAAATTGAGCCACTAAACTTGTGTCTACAAGTCATACGGGAGCCACCATCAACTAATTAGACTATGAAAAAATAGGCAAACGACAAACAAAAAAAGCAGAAACAGCAGCAGCGGTAGAGTCGCACAAAAGGAGGAAAGTAAAAAAGAAACCAGTGTGTATTAAACGTTAACGGTAAAACGGGCATCCCTACACGACCAAACAATGAAATTAGTTTGAGCAATAATAGCTGGAACAGGGGTGATCAGTAGCCTCGATAAGCGCTAGCGCTCAATAAAAAAAGAGGGCCAATAAATCATCGACCAGTGATCATCACCATCGCCATCACCAAAGTGCCCCTTCGATTGCCCTCGTTTACTAGTCTTCGATTGGCCATCGATAACAACCGCATTTGCAGCCAATTCCGCAGAGAGACAATGGGCAATGCTCGCATTGCTCCCTTACGATCTGTGTACTGCCGCCGCGAGCTCACCATCGTAATTAATGAGGCTAATTAATTCGTTAGTAGTTGCAGTGTACAATCATGCCTATCATCAATACCTCCCTTTTCACTGAACTGTTCTCCATTGCAGCACCGCACTAATTAGATTAATAATCAAGTAACCAGCGATCATTCGAATGTGCCTTCGCCTTCTTCTTCTTCTTCTTACACTGCACCGAAACTCATCGGTGACGGCAAACAAATTAATTAAACACATACAGAGAGAATGAAAAAGCAAAAGAAAAAGAAAAATGAGACATTTTAAAGTGGTAGTCAAACAGAGTAGAACCGTAATGCGATTGTACCAATTCAATTGCCCTGTAAACTTAACTCATTTTCATTTGCATTTGCATTACAGTTTCGTTTGCTTTGGTAGTTGTAGTTGTAGTACTTGTGGTCCCCAGTGTGCGTCTAGAGCGCACAATTGTCAATCAATAATTCATTGGTATTACAAATTTTAATTTGGATAAATTAAACTTTACAGTCTAGCAATGGCGAGAACTAACTGAGCGGCCACTAAAAAAACTAAAAACTACTGTTTTTGACTACAGCAGCTACTAGCCGCTGTAATATAAAAATAAATGAAAGCAAAAAATGTGCTCAAATTTGGGTTGTAGCTAGAGAAGAAAAGGAGAAATAGAAAAAAACAGTAGTAAAAAACAAAAAAAAGCTAGAGAACAAAGTAAAAAGAAGAAGTAGCAACAAAACACAAATTCACTATAACGCATTAGAATATGCAAATGCGCTGAAATATTGATAATATCGTCACAAGTTGGAAAAGTTGGAAAAAAAGAGAGAAAGTAAAGTAGTGCCAGCGAGATGGAAAATGAAATCGCTGAAACTGCTGCTGAGCTGTGGGTGTGTGTGCGCACTTTTTATTTTAATTGCAATTCCAGACAGCCAGAAAAACTGGCGAGAATGGCTGCAATGTAAAAGTGTCGACGGTAACAGTCTGCGT